>Ga0070730_10000656_pt1 | contig 38010 bp, 19 predicted proteins | sample Coa_R1_3_FD_66447 | JGI IMG/M metagenome (GOLD analysis project Ga0070730, IMG submission 66447) | Surface soil microbial communities from Centralia Pennsylvania, which are recovering from an underground coalmine fire - Coalmine... | ecosystem: Environmental > Terrestrial > Soil > Unclassified ...
GGAACGGCTCTCGGGCGTGCCCTTCGATCGGTATCTGGAGGAAAAGATCTTCAAACCCTTGAGGATGACGCACACGGGCTACGTGCTGCACCCGGAGGATCGCGGTCGAATGGCGGCGATGTACGACTGGCACGAGGACGGTTCCCTGTCTCGGGAAGCGGACGAGATCGCGCTCGAGTTCAACAGCCGCGGCTGGCCGATGAAGCCCGGCAGTTACGGCTTGGTGTCGACCCTGGATGACTACATGAGATTCGCGCGCATGCTGCAAAACGGCGGCGAGCTCGACGGCACGCGAATACTCAAAGCGGAGACCGTAAAGCTGATGGCCACCGACGCCATGCCGCAAGGGGTAACGGATGTCTCGTGGCTGCCGACCAAGGGCTCGGTGGGCTTCGGCATCGACTTCGCGGTGCGCATCCGGCCGCCGGCCAATGCCCAGGAGGCCTCGGGAGCGGTTGGGGAATTCTTCTGGGATGGCGCCGCGGACACGCTGTTCTGGGTGGACCCGAAGAACAAGATCACCGCCGTCCTGTTCACGCAGTACAAACCCTTCGGCAAGGTACCGCTGCACAAGGCGTTTCGCGACGCGGTGTATGCGCATATCCCGGACGCCTTAGCTCACTGATTACATCGTGGAAAGCTTCTTATCTGCTTGAGATCCCGCAGCGGTTCGAGATGCTCAAGTGGATCGAACTCGGCGGAGTCGTGGTTTATCCATTTGAGCCGGTGCACCTTGGTGACATGGCGCGGTGGATGCGGCGCTATAGTGATGCGGGTAAGCGCGAAATGGATCTCGCCGATGCTTCGCCTGCGCGAAACGGCCGCGAGGCTGTAACCGCATAAATCATAGTGGTATCAGGACCCGGCGGTTTGGTATCCGTCCGCCGCTACCGCGGCGCTATGTGAAAAGTCGCATACCTATGGCTCACTATTTCATTGGTTGCTCCAGGATGGGGGGGGTAACCTAATTATCAGATAATGAAAGTCGCGAGAAAGACGACGATGCCATGGTCGGCGACCGTGCATCGAATGGATGATCCTCTTGTAGGCAGATCTCTGAGAACGATTCTGAGAGATCCGGTGTCGCGGACAGGTTGATCCGCGAACCACGGTGGAATGGCGTAAAAAACTAGGGTGGGGAGTATCTGGTGGCCGCAAAAACAACGTTTTCTCATCCGCGCGCGCATTTGAATCCATTGCGCGCGGGTGGCACCGGCTCGGCTGATCGAGGAGCTGCAAATCAGGCATTTCCGGAATCATTGCCCGTGCAGGGTGGTCAGATCTCGCTGGTCGAGCTGGCCGTGCGGCGCGCACTGCGCCAGCCGGGCCGAATACTGGCACTTGGAGCGCTGAGTATCTTTGCGGCGTCAAGTCCGGCCTTGGCCGACGATGCGGCTGCGGGCGCGGACAACGGCGCGGCTTCAGCCGCGACGGACAACAAAGATCTGCTGGAAATCACCGTCACGGGCATCCGGTCCCAGTTGGAAAGCTCGCAACGTCGCAAGCAGGACGCGGTTGAGATCGTCGACTCGGTGGACGCCAAGGACATCGGGTCCCTGCCTGACCGGAGCGTGACGGAGGTCCTGCAGCGCATTCCGGGCGTTTCCATCGGCCGTGTGCCTGACCCGAAGGATGCCGATCGCATTCAAACCGAAGGTTCCGGGGTGACCATTCGCGGCTTGAGCTGGGTGCGCAGCGAGCTCAATGGACGCAGCGCCTTCTCGGCCAAGGCCAGTCGCGTCCTGGGCTTCGAAGACATTCCCCCCGAGCTGGTGGCCGGCGTGGACGTGTACAAGAATCCATCCGCGCAGCAGATCGAAGGGGGTGTTTCGGGCACGGTGAACCTGCGTACCCGCTTGCCCTTCGACTCGGCCGGGCGGGTTCTCGGCTTCTCCGTTGAGGAGGCACGCGGCGATCTCGCCGAGCGCACCCGGCCAACCGCCTCCGTGTTGGCGAGCGACCGTTGGACCACCGGCATTGGCGAGCTGGGATTCCTCGTCTCGGCCGCGAATTCGCAGCTCGTGAGCCAGAGCGACACCATCGGTATGAGCCAGTACTACGCTCACACGGACATGGTGCCCGGTCAGACCGTCTATGCGCCTGGGGGCGTGGGCTATCGTCAGTTGACCGTCGAGCGCGAGCGCACCGGCGTTTCCTCGGCCCTGCAGTGGCGCTCCCCCGAGGGGAGCGTCGATGCGAACCTGCAGTACTTCTATTCGCACGCGACCTGGAATGAAGACGAGGACGCTCTCGGGAACACACCGGGGCAGGGCCTGAGCGGCACCAATCTCACCTTCGCCAACGGCCTCCTGACGGGCGGCACGATCAACGATTCGGGTTGGAACGGGGATGCGCGCTACACCACGCGGGCATCGAACAACGATGATCTGTCCTTGCACCTGGACTGGCACCCCAGCGACGCGTGGCATCTGGAAACCGACGTTCAGCACTCCAAGGCCAGCATCAGGGGCTACGACCTCACCGCGGGCACCAATTACGGCGGTCCCGGCGGTTTCTCCACCGTGGGCCCGTATGGCCTGCGAGTCAATGGCTCCAGCCCTCCCACCGTCACGGTCTCGAGCGCGGAACAGGCACTGATGGCCAATCCAAACAACGTCTTCAGCGCCTGGGCCATGGACTACCACAATGACAACGACGCGCATGTGTGGGCTTATCGAGCCGATGCCGAGTACACCTTCGACAACAGTTCCTGGTTGGACAAGGTGCGCTTCGGCGTGCGTTATGAAGACCTGAACTCGACCACGCGCGAGGCGAACTACAACTGGGGCGCCGTCAGCTTCCCCTGGGGCGGCTCGAACCTGGCGACCGCAGCGGCTTTCCAGAACGTCTATCCGTATTTCCTCGACACGTTCCCGAACTGGTTCCATGGCGGTCATGCGCCGACCTCGTATTTGTTCGTGCAGCCGGGGGTTTTGCACAACTTCAACAGCTTCGTGAACAAGTACCACCAGATTTGCGCGCCTGGGAACGGTGTTGGGCCTTGCGGCTGGACACCGTTCAACGGCGACTACAGCGCCCAAAGCGCGAGCCCCGGCGCGCTGGGAGTCAACCCGGAAGGCCAGAAGACCTACGCCGAGTATCAGCAGCTTTCTTTCAAGCATGATCAGTTCGACGGCAACGTGGGTGTTCGAGTCGTTCGCACCAAGAGCCAGGGCACTGCATTCCTCAAGTTCAGTCAGTTTCAAGGAAACGTTTCCGCAGTCGACCCGAACGTGCTGGCCTTCGCCAACGGGGGCTCGTCTCAACAGATAGGGGAAGAGAGCTACACCGACGTCCTGCCCAGCTTCAACCTGCGCTTCAAGGCGACCGACAAGGTCTACCTGCGCTTTGCGGTGGACAAGGGCATCTACCGGCCGGACTTCGGGTTGCTCGAACCGAGCATCACGGTCGGGGTGACTGCCGGTCTGCTGGCGAATGGCGTCTGCACACCGCTGCCTTCCACGGGGAATATCCAGGGCAACTGCGTGCTGCGCTTCTCCGGAAATTCCGGCAATCCGCAGTTGAAGCCGATGCGCTCCTGGAACTCCGACTTCTCGGCGGAGTGGTACATGAGCGATACGAACTCCCTGACCGGAGACCTGTTCGACAAGGAGATCAGCGGCTTCCTCGCAAGCACCAATCATCTGCTGCCGTACACGAACAACGGTGTGACCGAGAACGTGCTCGACACGCGCCCGGAGAATCAGGGGAAGGGCCACGTGCGCGGATTCGAGGCGGCGTGGAACGGATTCTTCGAGATCCTGCCGGGCGCCCTGAAGAACTTCGGGGCCCGTGCCTCGTACACGTACGTCAAGAGCGCCGGAACCCGCAACAGTTCCGTAAACCCGTATGACACCAACACGGTGCTCAATTCGCAATTGGCCAACTACCCGCTCGAGGGTTTGAGCCCTCACGCCTTCAACACGGAGCTGTATTACAGCGTGCCGGCATTCGAAGCGCGGCTCGCGTATAACCGGCGTTCACGCTTCCTTTTGACCACCAACGCGGCGAATATCAATCTGCCGGTGTGGCAGGATGCCTACGGTCAGCTCGACGGATCGGTCCAGTGGAGATTCCTCAATCAGCATCTCTCCCTGGGCGCCGAGGTCGTGAACATCACAGCCACGAAGTTGAAAGAGCTGATCGACAATCAGACTCCCGCAGGACTCACGTACCATAACATCGTCGATTCGGATCGGCGCTTTGGGATCTATCTGCGAGGTAACTTCTGACCGACAACAGCCGTTCAGGGACGAAGGCGTGCGATCGTGAGGCGGCGAGCGGTTGCTCGCCGCCTTTGCGGCAGGGTCATGCAGCCTTGCAGCTCTTCTCGATGAACTCTGCGTGACCCGGCATCCGTGCGATGGCCTGCTGCAAGCGGGTGCGCAGACTCGCGGATTGCGCTTGCAGCTCGGCGAGCGGCAGGGCATCGGCCAGCGGATCCCAATGTTGCGGCTTGAGGCCCTGCCCGAGCATCACCGCGACCCAACTGGCATCCGCGAAGAGCTGGCCGTCGTGACGAGCCACCTTGCCCCGGGTGCGGAACATCTCGATGCGGTGCGCGAGCGTGTCGGGCATCACGGCTTCGCGGCAGGCGCGCCAGAACGGCTCCTCCCGCTCGTTCAACACGTAGTGCAGAATGATGAAGTCGCGGATCTGCTCGAACTCCGCGACACTCAGGCGGTTGAATTCGGCCTCCGCGGCAGGATCGGGCTGCGTCGAGACCGGTAGTAAAGAGAGAAGGCGAAACACGGCGGACTGCACCAGATGCAGACTGGTTGACTCCAAGGGCTCGAGGAACCCACCGGCCAAGCCGATCGCAACGACATTGCCGTTCCACAGTTTGCTTCTGCGGCCAGTGGTGAACCGCAGGAGGCGCGGTTCACCCAGCGGCTTGCCATCGAGGTTGCCGAGCAACACGCGCGCCGCCTCCTCATCCCCTATGGACTGCGAGCAATACACGTGGCCGTTGCCGGTCCGGTGTTGCAGGGGAATGCGCCATTGCCAGCCGGCGCGATGCGCCGTCGAGCGTGTCATGGGAAAGAAGTTGTCCGGATTCCTCTCGCAGGGAACGGCGAGCGCGCGATCGCAGGGCAGCCAGTGCGACCAATCGATGAATCCGGTCTGCAGAGTCTTGCCGATGAGCAGCGCCTGGAAGCCGGAGCAGTCGAGGTAGAAATCGCCCCGGATCTCGCGGCCATCCTTGAGGCGCAGGCTCTCGATCCAGCCGCTTTCGCTGTTGCGCCCCACTTCCACGATTCGCCCCTCCACGCGCACGATGCCGCGTTGTTCGGCGTAGTGGCGCAGGAAACGGGCGTACAGTCCGGCATCGAAGTGATAGGCGTAGGCGAGCTGCGGCATGTCCTGTGGCATGCCCGGAATGGGCGGCAGGAAGCGCTGCTGGGCGGCGGCGACCGCCGCGGGGGAGTAATCGCTCAAGGGGTGAAGATGGCCGTTGGCGGCGAGCCGCAGCCAGATCTGATGAAAGGAGATGCCCTCGATGTTCGAGCCGAACTCACCGAACTGATGGAAGTAACGATGGCCACTGCGTCCCCAATTGTGAAACTCGATGCCGAGCTTGAAGCTCGCTTGGGTGGCGCGAACGAAGTCACGCTCGTTGATACCGAGGATTTTGTTGTAGAACTGCAAGGGCGGAATGGTCGCCTCCCCCACGCCCACCGTTCCGATCTCATCGGACTCGATCAAGGTCACGGTGTGCGAGCCCTTGAGCGCCTGGGCCATTGCCGCGGCGGCCATCCAACCGGAGGATCCGCCACCGACAATCACGTAGTGCATTGAAGCCTCCCCATTCAGTGTCCGCGACCTCGGATGTGACCAGCCAGGCGGTCAGCGGGATGCGAACGCGCTCGGACATGCCTGCGTAGTTGCCCGTCGCCGGCGCAAAGTATCAGAGCGAGCATACCACTGAGCAGCTCCAACGACCGAGTGCCGATATTGTCAGCGCAAGCGAGACTCCAGCTATTGAATTTTGGCCCTTACCCATATCGATTTTCGTCTTTTCCGTTTCGCACCTGCGTGACAGAATGAGCCGGTGCGATCCGCAGTCTCCCGATTTCCTTTTTCGAGAAATCGTCCTGGCCTTTGCCGAAACCCAAGTCGCTCAGCGCATCCACGCCGTTTCCCAGCGTGAATTTCCAGCCGAAGTCGAGCAATAACTGCCGACGCGGAGAGAGTGGCGCAAGCGATGCTGCCGCGTCAGCGCGCCCGGGCGAAGGAACCGTGCCCGCAAATGCGATAGCGAAATCGCCAAGCGGCGACGGCCGACAACGCGAGGCCGGAACGCATGAGATCCCGTCGAGTCACTTCAGGCATGAATGATCCTCCAGATCGATGTTGAAAATCATGGCGTCGGTTCGCCGTAGAGAAGACCGCGGCCGTCGGTACCGACGTAAACTCGGCCAAAGATACGAGGGTCTGCCGCAATGACGCGAAAGCGGCGGCCATATTCGTGCTCGGCATCGTTGATGCGCGACCAACTAGCCGCAGCGTCATCGGAGCGCCAGATTGCGCTGAGTCCGCCTCGTGCGCCGATCGCGAACATGCTGGGATAGCCTGACGGTCCGGCCTTACCGAAGGCCAGCCCGGTGACCGTGAAGCGTCCTGCTGTGCGAACGAATCGATGTCCGCCGTCCGTGGAATGGTACAGGCCGTCGCCTGACGCCACCCACAAGTCCCTCGCGCGACCGGGTGTCGCGAGCAGCAGCCATTTCGCGAGCGCGGGCGACGCTCGATCGGCCGCCATTGCGTGGGGCAACCCCTGGCTGCCGAGCGCAACGAAACTCGCCCCGCCGTCATCGCTGCCGAGAATCTGCGCGTGCTCGGGGTCCAGGGCATAAAATCGCCGGGCATCCACCCGATCGGCCAGCACTTGGGCGAAGTCGGGTAGGCCACGCACCGCGGTCCAGGTTCGGCCGCGATCGCGCGTCAGCGCGGCAGTGCGGTGTATCGCGAGGAATGTGGAACCCTCCGCCGAAACCGCCATCACGGTCGGCGCCGTGTGGTTTGCGCCGACCAGGGTGGAGCGGTGCGCGGCGCCTGGGGCCGCCCCCGACTCCGGCGATGCCATGTCGGGCGGTTCGAGGGGCGTCCAGGTTTTCCCAAAATCTTGCGACCACGCCGCCGCGGCGTCGGCTTGCCGCGGGCGGCCGGCGCGTACGACGACGTTGGGGGCGAGACCCGCTGTGTCGAGGCAGTCTGTGTTGTCGAAGATAGGATTGACGAACATCGACAGCGGCGAGCTGTCGAGGTTTTCGTGGACAAAACCGCCAATGTCCCCGAATCCTGACAGCAGCGGTGGGCCTTGGCCTGGGCTTGCCAGCGCCAGTACGGCGGTCTCTTCGATACCTGCGACCCACGGTCGCCAGACGGTGCGCCGCGAGGCCGAGGTGGGGACCACGCGATCGGTCGCGTACACCGTGGCGCCGGTGGTATATGCCACGTGATCGGAGTCGAACGGGTCGATGGCGAGGCCAGCGATCCACCAGCCAAAATCGGCCTCCGCATCACCCCATCGCAGGAACGGGGTTTCGCTTGCATCGATTTCAGCGAGCGATCGCAGACTGGTCCAGGAGCGGCCCGCGTCGGTGCTACGCCAGAGGGTGTCGCGACTCTTCCACCAATCGATGGTGGCCACCATGAGAGTACCCGGTTGCCGCGAGTCCAAGGCCAAGCCCATGTATCCGCCGCCGGTTTCTGCGTGCGGGCCGGTTGCTGCCGGCGGGGTTATGTCCTGCCATGTGTTGCCGGCGGCATCGAGCTTGAATACAGCGCCCGCGGTGATGCCGTTGGGTCCTATGCCATTGCTGTACGTAATGAAAAGATTGCCGCTGCCGAACTGTGCCCGCACGGGCAGCAGGTCGGGACTTGGCTCGTTGGCGACCGGCTGCCAGCTGGCGCCCGCATCGCTGCTGCGGAACAGGTGATGCCTGCCGCGATCGGCGACGCCGGCGAAAATAACCTCGGTGGGAACCTGATTGCGGCTGGGTCCACCGAACACCACGAAGCTCACACCCGCACCCTCGCGATTTGTATCCGCAGTCCCAGCCGCCGCGAGCGGAAACGTGCTGACCGGCAACCAGGTGCGGCCTGCATCCGTGCTGCGCTGCAGCCCGTTCCATCGCGAGCCGAAATAGAGAATGTTCGTGTCTTGCGGATCGACAGCCAGCCGCTCACCCAGACCACGGCCGTCCTGGTTGCCACCCATACGAAATGGCACCGGCACGACCTGCCAGGTCGCGCCGCGATCGTTGGAGCGCATAATGGCAGCCGGCCCGGAGCGGTACATGCCCACGGCGGCGTATACCACGTTGGCCTCGCGCGGATCCGGTGCGACACTCTCCACACCGAAGTAATTGCCCTCGGACATACTGTCCTGCAGGGGAACCCACCGCTGCACGCGCCGGTCGTAGCGGTAAAGCCCGCCGATATCGGTTCGCAGATAGGCCAAACCTTTTTCGACCGGACTAAAGACGATATTGGGTGAGAAGCCGCCTCCCCCTACCGTGACGTTGTTCCATCGATAAGGGATGGCGGAGGGCGGGGCGGCGTCCACGGATTTTCCGAGAAGCGAGGATGCGCCTGCGAGTGCACACCACAGGCCCAAGCCGAGGCCGGTCACACGGCGGCGCCTGAGAAATGGTAGCGGTATCATTGCTGTAAATTAAACGATATTGGTGAAGGAAGCGATCCTTCCAGTCCGACGACCGAGCATCTATATTGTCAGCGCAAGCGAGAATCCAGCTATTGAATTTTGGCCCTTACCCATATCGATTCTCGTCTTTTCCGTTTCACACCTGCGTGACAGAATGAGCCGGTGCGATCCGCAGTCTCCCGATTTCCTTTGCCGTGCCGTGAAGCGGGAGGAAGTTCGATGCGAACGGGTTACCGAGGAATTTTGGTGGAAAGTACACGGCGTTTGACATGGAGTTTGTTGCCTGTGCTGGCGGCGATGTTTTTAGGAGGCGCCGCAAGTGCAGGGGAAGGTCCCCTGGTGCTGGAACGGGAAGGACGCGTAATCTCGCTGGTCCCATATGCCCCGAACGTCTTGCGTGTGACCATGGGCATCGAAAAGACATCAGCAATGGCGACGCCGGGATATGGGATCGTGGCAATGCCTTCGGCAACAGGATGGACCCACGAGCGCGACACCGGAGGTGGTGACGTGTTCAGATCGGACCGGATGATCGTGCGTGTCGCGCCGGGCGACCTGTCGAAGGACAAGTTGCCGCAGCCGATGCCGCTGGATGAACTCAATAATCAGCTGCGCAGCGTGTACTTCGGAAGCGGAGATCCTGGTCCCCACAACGATGCCGTGCTGGTGACAACGTCGGACCGCAAGACGCTTCTTCAAATGCGCACCTGGATGATGGCGCCGGAACGTGCAGATGGGCCGCAGGTCGATTCCGCCGCAAAAAGCTACCGGATTTCCGCCACTTTCGACTCACCGTCGGACGAACACTACTACGGATTGGGACAACAGCAACAGGGCTGGATGGACCTTCGCGGGCACGAGGTCCACTGCTGGCATGATTACGGCGCGATTGGTGGGGAAGCCGTCTGCGTGCCATTCATGGTCTCGACGCTCGGCTACGGGCTGGTATGGGACAATCCTTCGAAAACCACGGTGGATCTTGGTTTCAACAATCGGAATGTGTGGTCGTCGGAAGTCGGGAACCGTGTCTCGTATTTCGTGATTGCCGGCAACACGAGCGACGAAATTTACGAGGGCTATCGTCTGCTGACCGGCGTAGCGCACATGTTGCCGAAGTCTGCGTACGGGTACATTCAGAGCAAGGCAATCTACCCGACCGAGGAACAGATCTTGGACATCGCCAAGGGGTATCGCGAAAGGAAGCTGCCGCTCGATGCGGTAGTGGTCGACTTTCTCAATATGACCAGGCAGGGCGAACTGGATCTGGACCCGAAGCGCTGGCCCGATCCAGCCGGGATGAATCGCAAGCTGCACGGGATGGGCGTCAACAGTGTGTTGAGTGTGTGGCCACACTTTTCCCCTGGGACCCGCTTCTACGACACGCTCCTCAACAAAGGCTGGCTCATCCATACGCCCGACGGAAAACCGGATATGGGATGGGCCAAGGGCGTCATCGGACCGAATCTCGACACCACGAACCCGGAGGCCGCGAAGTGGTGGTGGGAGAAGATTCGCGACCGTTACGTGAGACCATACGGGTTTGATTACCTATGGTTGGATGAGACCGAGCCGGACTTCGATCCCGTGAATGACGTGTTCTCGGTCGGTTCGGGAAAGGCTTTTTACAACGTCTATCCGCTATTTCACACTGCATCGGTGTATGAAGGCTTCCGCCGGGACTTTGGTGAGAGCCGCAGGGTCATGATCCTCGCGCGAGCGGCTTACCTTGGTGCACAAAGGAACGGCACCGTGTTCTGGTCGAGCGACATTTTTTCCACATGGGACATGCTGAGGCGCTCGATTCCGGCGGGGCTGAATTTCACCGCGAGCGGCATGCCGTACTGGGATACCGACATTGCGGGCTTCTTCTCGCCGGCAGTTCCAGCGGGATATCACGCGGAACACAAGCCGCTGATCGATGGCTCGGATGCACGCGACACGATCGGCCACTACGAAGACTACGCGGAACTGTTCGTGCGCTGGTTTGAGTGGGGGGCATTTCATCCCGTAATGCGCGCCCACGGGGAGAGAAAGCACAACGAAGTGTGGTCGTTTGGCAAACAAGCCGAGCCGATTCTCGAGAAATATTTGAAGCTCCGCTACCGGCTTTTGCCATACACATACTCGGCTGCTTATCGCAGCTATCAGACGGGCGCGCCCTACATGCGCGCCCTCTTCATGGATTTTCCCGCCGATCCAAAGGTCTTGAACATCGCAGACGAATACATGTATGGGCCGGCTTTCCTTGTGGCCCCGGTCACCGAACAGGGCGCGAACAAGCGGGCGGTCTATTTGCCGGCTGGTTGCGATTGGTACAACTTCTGGACCAATGAGGAGTGGCACGGCGGACAAACGATCACCGTGGACGCTCCGATCGATACTCTGCCGTTGTTCGTCAGGTCAGGAAGCATCGTACCGCTGGGATCCGAAGTATCGAGCGCGCAACAGCCGCAGGCAATCGCATCGGTGCGCGTGTATCCGGGGATGGATGGAACGTTTACCGTCTTCCAGGACGACGGTAAGACGTACGCATACGAGAAACGAGGAGGCTTGGTCACGAAGTTGACGTGGGATGACGCCGGGCATCGGCTGAGACATGAAGGCGCGCCGGCGTGGACTGGATCGGACCGCGCTATAGTCACGGTTGTTGGAGAATAGATGGACTCCCATGCGGCGCCTCCATCACATGCCGCGGCTCCCTGAATAGGCGGCGGTCATGACGGCAAGGGTTCGCATTCGCCCGGTCGGACGCTCAGGCCTTTGCGTCAGCGAGTTAGCGCTCGGCGCCGCTCCCCTGGGCAATCTCTATGAACCCGTTACCGACGCGATGGCTCGATCGCTGATCGATGCCGCTCTGCAGGCGGGTATCACGTACTTCGACACCGCTCCATTCTACGGGTTTGGTCTGAGCGAGCGCCGTGTGGGAGACGGCCTGCGCGGCCACTCCCATGCCATCGTGTCCACCAAGGTAGGCCGCCTTTTGGTTGCGAATGCCAGCATCAAGGACGACGCCATCCGGCATGGGTTTCGCTCCGCCATGCCCTTTGAGCCCGTATTTGACTATACGCGCGACGGCATTTTGCGTTCCTGGGAGGCGAGCGTTCACCGGCTCGGTCTGGCGCAGATCGACATTCTCTACCTCCACGACATCGGCATCGACACTCACGGGCCTGCCGATGCCGAGATGTGGGCGGCGCTGACAAAAGGCGGCGGACTCCGCGCGCTGGAAACGCTGCGCGACGATGGATCGATACGAGCGTTTGGCATCGGGGTCAACGAAACGGCCGCGTGTCTGCGGGTCATGGAGCACACCCGCCTGGACGCGGTCCTGTTGGCGGGCCGCTACACGCTACTGGAACAAGGGGCCGTGGATAGGCTGTTGCCGGCCTGTCTGAGTGCAGGCACTGCCGTCATTGTTGGAGCACCATACAACAGCGGAATCCTGGCCCTTGGCACGCGCTCCGGTCGCATCCCTAATTACAACTACCGGGCGGCGCCGCCGCATATCCTGGCCCGTGTCGCCAGGATCGAGTCGATCTGCGATCGCCATGCCATCCCATTGCCCGCCGCCGCCCTGCAATTTCCACTCGCCCACCCGCAGGTCGCCAGTGTCGTCGCAGGCGTTGCCAATCTGGCGCAACTTGAGACCACACTGCACAACCACCGCTTGGCAATACCGTTGGATTTCTGGACTGATCTCAAATCCGAAGGCTTGATGCACCCAGACTCCATTGTGCCCGGACAGCGACCGCCGGCCACCCGCCTATGATGGACTCGGAGATTGTCGATTCACATGTCCACTTCTGGGATCCGAAGAATCTGACGTATGCCTGGCACGAAAGCGTTCCAACGCTGGCCCGATCGTTCACGCCGGAAGATTTTTGTGCCGCCGCGTCGGCGACGGTCATCAAAATGGTCTTCGTTGAATGTGGCTGTGCCCGGACCCAGGCCCACACCGAAGTGGCGTGGGTCGCCGAACTGGCGCGCCGCGAGCCGCGGCTGCAGGGCATCGTCGCCCAGGCTCCTCTGGAGCGCGGCACGCACTGCCTGAGCGACCTGACCGCACTGGCGCTGTGGCCGCTGGTCAAAGGTGTGCGCCGCAATTTCGAGAACGAATCGGATCCTCACTTCTGCCTGCGGGCGGAGTTCATAGCCGGAGTCCGCCAGCTCGCGCGCTTCGACTTCAGCTGTGATCTCTGCGTTCGACACACCCAGCTGCCGGCGGTGATCGACTTGGTACGCCGGTGTTCCGAAGTGCGCTTCGTCGTCGATCATTGCGGGAAGCCAGATATTCGCAACCGGGTCCATGATCCGTGGAGGCAAAACATCGAGACGCTGGCGAAACTGCCGAACGTGTCGTGTAAGATTTCCGGCCTGCTCACCGAGGGTGACCGGAGAGGGTGGGCCGCGCGGGACTTTCGACCGTATATCCGCCATGTGATGGATAGTTTCGGACCGCACAGGATCATGTTCGGCGGCGACTGGCCCGTGCTCACGCTGGGCGGAACCTATGCGGAATGGCTCGACGTACTCCACTATTGTCTTGAAGGACTCAGCGCCCCAGACCTCGCGCGGTTCTATCGGAGCAATGCCGAAACCTTCTATCGCCTCCCGACATGAGGAAGCTTGCCGGCTGTACAATCAAACGATTGATGTGGCGCAACGAACGAAGTCCGCGCGACCTCTGCCGGCTAAGCCTAACATCCCACCCGCTCCTTGAACTCGCGGGCGCGGTCGCGGGCAACGGTCCGTGTCCTTGCCGTCCTTGAGGCGAATGTTTAAAGCTCCGCCTGGTAGCGGCGTTACTTCCTTGATCCAGTCGATGTTGACCACGGGTCACTTCGGCAGAATCGCCTCGTCCCGAATGGTCACCGACCCGCCGATGCCCGCGGCGCCGCGAAGCGACTTTCGCGCAGCGGGCTGCCCGTCCCCGACCCACAGCCGCAATTCGCCGGGGACGATTCGGCGAGTCCCGTCCGGGCTGACCGTGCTCAGATCGCGATTGGAAATCCGCAGGGGCACGGGCTTGGTCTCACCGGGCAGGAGTTTCACGCGCTGTATCGCGGCCAACGAGCGCAACGGCGCGCCCTCGACCCCGGAATGCGAGACATAGACTTCCACCACTTCGTCGCCGGCCGTCTTGCCGGTATTGGTCACGTCGACCGTGGCGACCAGATCATCGGATGCGTCGAGGACGTTTTTTTGGAACACCAACTGGGTGAACGCGAAGGTCGAGTAGCTGAGGCCATAGCCGAACGGATAGAGGGGCTCGCCGGTGAAATAGCGGTAGGTATGCCCCTGCGCGGCGTAGTTCTCAAAGGCGGGGAGCTGGTCGACCGACTTGTAGAAAGTGACGGGAAGCTTGCCGCTGGGAGAGATGTCGCCGGCCAAAACTTCCGCGACGGCGGTGCCGCCTTCTTCTCCCGGGTACCAGGCCTCGAGAATGGCGCCGACATGGCGATCGGCCCAATTGACGCTCAGGGCACTGCCGTTCATGAGAACGAGCACCACGGGCTTTCGGGTTGCCACCAAATCCTCGAGCAATTCCTGCTGGGCTTTGGGGAGGTCGAGACTGGTGCGGTCGCCGCCCCGAAACCCGGGTATGTCGAGGGCCATTTCCTCTCCTTCGAGCTCACCGGTGAGTCCCAGCACCGCGATGATGAGATCGGCCTGTCGAACCGCCGCCACGTAGTCCTTCCCGGCCCCCGCTTTGTGCCAGACCAACTGGGCGAGGCCCCTCTCGTGTTCCTGGGCGTATTCGATCTTGACGGGATAGGAATGTCCGGCTTCGAGGCGAAGCGTCCGTGTCAGGGTCCTGCCGTTGCCGGCGTAGTCGGCCTCCCCGATGAGTTGCCCGTCGAACCAGACTCGAAAGTGATCCATCCCCCGGAACCCGATCTCGTAGGTTCCGGTCGATGCCGGCACCAGCGCACCGCTCCAGCGGACGGAGAAATCCGACGGGAGCTCCGGACCGGCACCGCTTTGCCAGACGAAATTCACGTCCCCGTCGATGCGGCTGACGACGGGCGTGCCTTGCAGATCCCGCCCCCGGTAGTAGTTCGCGGAGAGTCCCTGTGCACCGGATTCGCTTTTGAGAAACCGCCCGGGCACCGGGCTCAAGGGCGGCCCGACGAGAGAGGAGCCCTCCGCATAGAGCACGTTTGATTCCGGAAATCGCTTTCGGACTCCCGCCAGCACCGTGATGGGATCTGACGGAGTGCCGTTGTAATTTCCGACCAGCGCAGCGACGCTGTCGGCATTCGGTCCGATGACGGCAATGGTTTTGGTGTGACCGTTGAGCGGCAGCAGACGGTTCTCATTCTTGAGCAAAACCAGGGTTTCGCGCGCCGTCTGGAGCGCCAGCGCGCGGTGAGGCTGCGAGTCGTTGTCGGAGATCGGGATCGCTGCATAAGGATCCTTGGCCGTGGGATCGAACATGCCCAACTTCATGCGCGCCGTGAACAGCCGGCGCACCGCGCGGTCGATATCATCCCGGGACAGCAGCCCGCCGCGGACCGCGGAGAGGATGGCGGCCGATTCGGCTTGCACCGCCGCCTCCGGCAAGGTGCAGACGATGTCCATTCCCGATTTGACGGCCACCGCCATCGCCTCCGGCAGGGTCTCCACGTAGCGATGGTGGGCGGAGATGTCGCTGGCAGCGCCGCAGTCCGACACCACGTATCCGCGGAAATCCCATTGTTTTCGCAAATGTTCCTCGAGCAGCAGCGGTTGCGCACAGGCGGGCTTGCCATCGACGGAGTTATAGGCGCACATCACGGAACCGGCCCCCGCCAGAACGGTGGCCCGAAAGGCAGGGAGATACATGTCTTCGAGGTCATGATCGGAGATCTGCACATTGGCGGTATGGCGCGTGGACTCCGGTCCGCTGTGAACGGCGAAATGTTTCGGTGTCGCGAGCGCCTTCAGGTAAGCCGGGTCATCGCCCTGCAGCCCGGTCACGAAGGCAACGCCCATCCGGGATGCGAGAAAGGGGTCTTCACCGTAGGTTTCCTGGCCGCGACCCCAGCGCGGATCGCGGAAAATGTTGATGTTGGGAGACCAGACCGTGAGGCCGTGAAACCAGCCGGAGTGTCCCGTCGTCCTCAGTTCTTCGTTGTATTTGGCCCGGAACTCCGTCGCGATGATGTCCGCCTCGGTATGCAGCAAGTTGGGGTCAAAGCTGGCCGCCATGCCGATGGCCTGCGGAAAGACCGTGGCGATTCCCGCGGCGGCCACCCCATGCAGTCCCTCGTTCCACCAGTTGTATGCCGGTATCCCCAAGCGGGGGATTGCAGGCGCCGCTTGCATCATTTGCGGCACCTTTTCTTCCAGCGTCATCCGTGAAACGAGATCGTCCACTCGCGCTGCAAGCGGCAGTGACGCGTCGCGGAAGGGGAGGGCCGCCAACGCTGCCGGTGAGTTCTGGGGGTCCGCCGCCGGTTGACCAAACGCCGACGGCATCGGGCACGTCAGGGCGGTCGAAACAGCAGCCGCACGAAGCAGTGCCAGCCTACATCGGGACATCATGCCTCCTCAGTCGTCGTCGCCAATCGCTGGCGGTGAGAGTCAAGCTGGATCGGGGGCCGCGGCCATTCAAACAGCGGTTTGGTAGCGCTATCATTATCCGTGCAATATACTACTTTCAAAAGGCATCGATAATCGCGAGTCCCGGGGGCGCATGGAAAATAAGTTTGGAGCGCACGGCTGCACGCCCCGGCCAAGGCTCGCGGCAAGGGGGATCCTCTGCATGCTGAGAGCGTTACCGGTGCCGTCCTTATGAAGGCGGAGGAATGGAGGATTTGCCGGCAGCGTCTTCCGGCGATCAAGGAGCAGCGCATTTTTCTATCCGCGGATGAATTCGCCTACATCGGCGCGCCGGCTGGGGTGATCGTCCAGTTCCCGTTTCGCCGAGGCTGAAAGGGGGACGTGTTTGATTTCATCACCGAGAATCATCATGCATGTCACCGTCGTAAACGCCCTCCAATCGATTCTTGCGCGATTGTTGGCCGCGAGTCTTTTGCTGCCGGTCGGAGTCGCGGGCGCTGCCCCGTCCGCAGCGCCGTTCGGCCGAGCCGGAGGAGAACCAGTGGAGATCTACACCCTCGTCAACGCGCACGGAGTGGAGGCCCGGATCATGACCTACGGCGCGAGCATCGTGTCGCTCAAGACACCGGATCGTCGCGGCCATCTCGAAAACATCGTCCTTGGATTCGATGAGCTGGAACCTTATCTTGCCGGGGTGCCGTACTACGGCGCCACCGTCGGCCGGTATGCCAACCGCATCGCCAACGCGCGCTTCGCTCTCGACGGCACGACCTATCCGCTGTCGGCGAACGATGGACCGAACAGCCTGCATGGCGGCAAGCGCGGTTTCGACAAAAGGGTCTGGAAGGCGGACACGACCGGCGATGCCGACCGTCTTCGACTCACCTACGTCAGCCGCGCCGGCGAGGAGGGATTTCCCGGCGAAGTGACCGCGCACGTGACGTACCGCCTGAGCGACGAGGACTCGCTCGAAATCGATTACGAGGCGACGACGACGGCGCCGACGCCGGTGAACCTCGCCAATCATGCCTATTTCAACCTTGGCGGAGATCCGCGCCGATCGATTCTCAACCACTCGCTGCAAATCAACGCGGATACCTTCACGCCGGTGGACGCCAATCTGATACCGACCGGAGAACTGCGCCCGGTGGCGGGGACGCCCTTCGATTTCAGGCGCGCGACCGCCATCGGTGCGCGCATCGAGGGCGCCGACGAACAGCTGAAGCTCGGGCGCGGCTACGATCACAATTGGATTCTCCGGGCGGCCCACACCGGCTCCGTGCTGCGCCTTGCCGCCGTGCTCACGGATTCCGGCAGCGGCCGCGTGCTGGAAATCCGCACGACGCAACCGGGCCTGCAGTTCTACTCGGGCAATTTCATGGACGGCAAGCCGGCGGGCGCGGGGAGCGTCTTCGGATATCGGACCGGTCTGTGTCTGGAGACGCAGCATTTCCCGGACTCGCCGAACCACGCCGCGTTCCCCAACACCATTCTTCGGCCCGGCGAAACCTATTCAGAGAGAACGGTATTGCATTTCAGGACGGCAGATACAACCGCAAGGTAGCGATATCACTGCAAGTTCAGCACCACCACCGATTTTGCCGGCAGGGAAACCGTCAAGCGGCCCGCGGTAAGGCGGGCGTCGCCGAATTGCTTCGGCTCGACGGTGTGCGGCGCTTCGAAGGAGTTTCTGGCATCCATTTCCGCTGCGCTCAGGATGTTGCCGCCAACTTTGCGGGCTGCGAAACCGTTCAGTTCGCCGCTCACCTGCAAGCTACGGTGGGGGTCCAGATTGACCAGCGCGACGACGATCGCGCCGCTCGCGCTGCGCGCTGCGGACACACTCAGCGCGGGCACGCTCATGGCGCCGAGGTTGTAGTTCGGGGCCTGAATGTCCGTGGGTAGCAACGTGGCGTCCTGGAACGGCTTGAACATCGAAAACACGTGGTAGGTGGGCGTGAGCACCATCTTCGGCCCATCCGTCAGGATCATCGCCTGGAGTACGTTGACCATCTGGGCGATGTTGGCGAGACGCACGCGATCGGCATGGTGGTGGAATATGTTCAGGTTGACGGCGGCAACCACGGCGTCGCGGAGCGTATTTTGCTGAAGGAGAAAACCGGGTTCGCGGCCGGGTTCGGTGTCGTACCAGGTGCCCCATTCATCGACCGCGAAGGCAAGCTTGTTGCCGGGATCATGGAGGTTCAGAACCGCGACGTTGCGGCTGATGAAGTCCTCCATGACCAACGTATGCGCCATCGTCGAAATCCACTCATCCTCGGGGAAGCCGACCGCGGCGCCTTTGTGCTGCCAATTTTGCCGGGGAAGCGTGTAGTAGTGAAACGACACGGCGTTCATCATCCCTTCCGGCACCTTCGCTGCGAGCGTTTCGCTCCAGGTGGTGTCCGCGTCGTGTCCGCCGCTGGCGATCATCAGCGGGTGCGCCCCGGGCGGCGTCTTGAGGAAGCTGAGGTACTGGCGCAGCAGATCGACGTAGTAATCGGGCGACATGCTGCCGCCGCAGCCCCATGTTTCATTGCCGACGGCAAAATATGCGATCTTCCAAGGCTTCGGGTGGCCGTTGCGCGCCCGCTCGTCGGTAATCGTCGTGTGCCGGTCGGACGTCAGATATTGCAGCCACTCCGCCATTTCCCGGGGCGTGCCGGTACCCACGTTGCCGTTGATGTATGCATCCGCACCGATGAGTTCGACGAAGTCCATGAACTCGTGCGTGCCGAACTGGTTGGTTTCAGGCACGCCGCCCCAATTGCTGTTGACCGTCACGGGCCTCCGGTCACGCGGCCCGATACCGTCGCGCCAGTGATATTCATCCGCGAAGCAACCGCCGGGCCAGCGCACCACCGGCACCTTGAGCTGCCTCAGCGCCGCGATCACGTCGCTGCGAAACCCCCGCTCGTTGGGAATCGCCGAGTGCTCGCCGACCCACACGCCTTCATAAATCCCGTGGCCCAGGTGCTCGGCAAATTGCCCGTAGATGTGCCGGTCGATCTTCGGCCCGGGTTGATCCGCGTGGATGGTGACCGATGCTTGTTGTGCGTGCGCGCTGATCGCGGCCATGGCCGCGATCGCGGCGAGCACGAAGCGAATCTCGGAATGCATGTTGCGCCGGTGTCGTGGAAGATAACTCAGACAATATGCCATGCCCGGATCCCGCGCAAGATGGTCCTCGCGCCGATGACCCGCGTCGCTTCTTGAAGCAGCCCTCCGAGCGCCTGTGAAGGGCTTGGTCCCGGCGCCATGCCGCCCAGGGGTTCGGTGTATGATTTTCATCACGAGCGTTCGATGCTCATTGAATCGTCCACGCCCCTCACCGAGATCGATCAGCACCCATGACGGGACGCACCAAACCCGCGCCGGCCAACACGACAAAGAAGGCACTTCGCCTGCACGGCACCATTGCCCGGCAATTGGGAATACTCATCGTCTCGGGAAAGCATCGGGCGGGCGACCTCCTGGGGGGCGAAATCTCAGCCGCGGAGAAGCTGGCGGTCTCGCGCACGGCGTATCGCGAGGCGGTCAGAATCTTGGCCGCAAAGGGGTTGGTGGACGCCAGACCCAAGGTCGGGACCCGGATCAATCCCCGGAACATGTGGCACCTCCTCGATCCCGACGTCCTCGACTGGATGTTCGAATCCGAGCCCGATTTGATCCTGCTTGACAGCCTCTTCGAGCTGCGGAATGTGGTGGAATCCGAGGCGGCCGGTTTCGCCGCGCAGCGGCGCACGGCGGCCCATCTCGAGAGCATGCGATCGGCGATCGAGGGCATGGCGATCCACACCCTGGCAACCCAGCAGGGGCGCCAGGCCGATCTGGACTTTCACACCACGCTGCTGCTTGCGACCGGCAACCCGTTTATTTTTTCCCTGGCCAACGGCGTCAGGGCCGCGATTCGCGCGACTACGATCTACAAACAGCGCAAGCAACCGCTACGGCGCGACCCCTTACCCGATCACCTGCGGGTGTTCGAGGCAATCGCGGCCAAGGAGCCCGACAAGGCGAAGGCATCGATGAGCGCGCTGATCCAGTTGGCGCGGATCGACACGCCGACTCCGAGGTCCGCCGCGGCAAAGAAGAGGCGCTAAATCGGCGGCGTCACGCCAAGCGGGACCGCGGGTGCGACACCGCGGCTCGAGCGGGACCGCGGGTGCGACACCGCGGCTCGAACGGGGCTGCGGGTGCGACACCGCGGCTCGAACGGGGCTGCGGATGCGACACCGCGGCTCGAACGGGGCTGCGGATGCGACGCCGCGGCTCGCCACTACGCGCTTTGATAAGAGCAATGCTGACGGATGAAATCCTCGTGGGTCGGCATGGCTTGCGCGCACTTTTGAATGACGTCTCGGATATTGGCAAGGTTGTCTTCGACGACCTTCCGGTCGAGCACGTCGACCACCGGATCGTCGCTTTCCGGCATGATGTTCTGGCCGACGAAGACGAATAACCAGCTCTGCGCCGGAAACAGTTCAAAGTCTTCGCGCAGGATGCGGCCGTGGCTGCGGAACAGATCGATTCTCTCGCTGAGACTGTCCGGAATGGAGACTTCGCGGCAGTGGCGCCAAAGCTCGCTGTCATCGCGCTCCGTCCTGCTGTAGTGCAGGACCAAAAAATCCCGGACGCGCTCGTATTCGGCCCCAACGATCTTATTGTAGCGATCGATTTCGGCGGCCCGGAAATTACGATCGGGAAACAGCGTCAAGAGCATGGTGATGCCGCGCTGAATGAAATGAATGCTGGTGGATTCCAGCGGTTCGAGGAAACCGGCGGACAAGCCGATGGCGACGCAATTCTTGTTCCAGAAGCGCTTGCGCCGGCCGGTATCGAATCTGAGCTTGAGCGGATCGGCCAGCGGCTTACCCTCGATGGTCGACATCAATTCGTCCTGCGCCTGATCGTCGCTGACGAAGCTGCTGCTGTAGACGTAGCCGTTGCCGATGCGGTGCTGCAATGGGATGCGCCACTGCCATCCCGCCGCCTTGGCGGTGACCCGGGTGTATGACGACAGAGTACCGGTCCGCTCACAAGGCACCGCGGCCGCGCGATCGCAAGGCAGCCAGTGATTCCAATGCTCGTAGCCCGTCTGCAATGCGCCCTCGATCAGCACTCCGCGAAACCCGGAGCAGTCGACGTACAGATCGGCCTCGACACGCTCACCGCTCTCCAAGGTCAGCGCGTCGATGAACCCGTTCTCGGACTCGAGCGACACCGATTTCACCCGGCCCTCCGTACGCTCGACGCCTCCGGCCTCGGCGATATTGCGCAGATACCGTGCAAACAGCGATGCATCGAAGTGCAGCGCATAGGTGATTCCCGCCACGGGAGAATTGGTCGCGGGGACGGGCCGCATGAATTTTCCCGCGTAGGCCGCCGTCGCCTGCAGCGAATATTCTTCGAGCCGGCTCGCCTTGCCTTCGCGAAGGGCCCTCAGCCAGTAAGCCGCGAAAGGCAAGGGTCCCATGTCGAACCCCGTCTGGCCGAATGGATGCATGTAGAAATGGCCGATGCGTGTCCAGTCCTTGAACTCGATGCCGAGCTTGAAGGTGGATCTGGTCTTGCGGATCAGATCGTCTTCATCGATGCCGAGCGCGCGGATGAACTCCATGATGGGGGGGATGGTGGCCTCGCCCACACCGATGGTGCCGATCTGATCCGATTCGATCAAACGGATCCGGCAGCGGAGGTTCTTCAGGAATTTCGCCATGGTGGCGGCCGTCATCCAGCCGGCGGTGCCGCCGCCGATGATGGCGATGCTGCGAATGGGGGATCCGGCCATGGACTATTCCTGATAAGGAGGAGCGTATCATTGGATGATAGCGCAACCAAAGCCATGAAAGCAGCCGAGGGTGCGACCTCCCCGCCCGAGGCGCCCCTGTTGTGCTTCCACGCCACGAGCGGGTTTCCGCCGGGCATGCGGGTGATGGTGGTCAACCCGCTTGAATGGGGCCGCGCTCGGCCCCCGACCCACCGTACCATGCCACCACGGCGAAACAGACGCAGGGAATCAGATAGGCGAGCGCCGTACCGTGCGCATCGGCGATCAGTCCCATGAGATAGGGCGCGATGGCGCCCCCCACGATGGACATGATCAGGAACGAGGCGGCAATCTTGCTCTGCGTTCCCAGGTCGGCGACGCCCAGCGCAAAAATTGTTGGAAACATGATGGACATGAAGAAGAAAGTTGCGATGAGCGCCGCGACCGAAATCCCGCCCCACCCGGCTACCACCAGTGCGCACAAGACCGCGTTGACGATGGCATACGCGGTCAACAACCGTCGCGGCGCGATTCGGCCCATGAGTGCCGTGCCGCTGAATCGCCCCACGAGAAACGCCAGCATGCCCATGGAGAGAAGATAGGACGCGTTACTGGAACTGGTTCCCCGCTGCTGTTCGGTCACATAGTTGATGAAGAAGGCTCCCACGCCGACTTGCGCGGCCACGTAGAAGAACTGCGCGACGACCGCTCCGACGAAGTGCCTTTGACCCCAAAGACGCACACCCCCGGCGCCGGCATGCGGAATGGGAGATTCGTGGATCTCGGGCAGCGCGGTGCGATGGACGAGGTAGGCGATGACCAGCACCACCAGCGCGACCACCGCGTACGTCACCTCGACCGCCAGGGAATTCGAGCGCGGCGCCAGGGTGGAGAAGAAGAAGGCGCCGCCGATGCGCGGCCCGAGGAATGCACCAAGTCCGTTGAAGGACTGTGAAAAGTTCAGGCGCCTCTCGGCGCCGGACGCCTCCCCGAGAAGGGAGATGTAGGGATTGGCCGCCGTTTCGAGGCAGGCAAGCCCGCTCGCCAGTATGAACATCGCACCGAGGAAAAAGTCAAAGCTGGACATCAGCGTCGCGGGAACGCAGAGCATTGCTCCCGAAGCGTACAGACACAAACCCAACAGTATCCCGAACTTGTAGCCGCGGCGCTGCATCAGAAGCGCCGCCGGGCGGGCCATCAGGAAATACGCGCCAAAGTATGCCGTTTGCAACAACGCCGATCGCGCGCGGCCGATGCCCAGCGCCTCCTGGAAGTGCTTGTTGAGAACGTCGAGCAGGCCGTAGGCGAGTCCCCACATGAAGAACAGGCTCGTGACCAGGATGAAGGCTCTGCGGTACCCTGAGGAGACGGCCGGCGGCGAGACGGTCATCACGAGAGGACTGCTCACGGCGTCTGCACCCGACCGCTGCCGGTGCTCGTATCGGAGCAATCGCGCAGGCTGAACAATCGCGTCATTGGCGCCCACTTCTCCCCTGGGAGTGTCCAGCGCGTCGGCGCCTGAAAGCGCCACATCAAGGCTTCCCACTCGCAGACGCGCGGCGACTCGCGCGCGGCGGCCGCGAACCTGGCCGGGTCGTAGGTCGCGTCGTCGGTTTCCATCCACATGAACAACCGCGTGCCCAGCCGGTAGATCTCCATGTCGAGCACACCGTGGCTGCGCAGATGAGACAGAACATCGGGCCAAACCTGTTTGTGATGGAGCTCGTATTGCTCGATGAGCAGGGGGTCGTCGCGTAGATCGAGAGCGAGAGCGTGGCGCATCTATCCGGCGGGCCCATTGAATTGGTGACGCAGCCGCGATTCCGGCCGCATGGTAATCGAGAACCCGGGCGCCCGCGGCGGCATGTATGCCGCATTGCGTATGACGCAGGGATCGACGAAATGCTCGTGCAGATGATCCACGTACTCCACCACGCGCCCCTCCCGCGTTCCTGCGATGCAGATATAGTCGATCATCGCCAGATGCTGCACGTACTCGCACAGCCCGACGCCGCCGGCATGCGGACATACCGGCAACCCGTACTTTGCCGCCATCAGCAGCACCGCCAGAACTTCGTTGACGCCGCCGATGCGGCAGGCGTCGATTTGAACGACATCGATCGCGCCGCGCATGATGAACTGTTTGAACAGCACGCGGTTCTGGCACATCTCACCGGTGGCGACCTTGATCGGTGCGACGGCTGCACGGATCCTGCGGTGTCCTTCTACATCATCCGGACTCGTCGGTTCCTCGATGAACCAGGGCTTCGCAAATGCCAGCTTCCCGACCCAGTCGATCGCCTGCTCGACCTCCCAAACTTGATTGGCGTCGATCATCAATTGACGATCGGATCCCAGCACTTCGCGCACCACGCCCACGCGGCGCACATCGTCCTCCAGGTCGCGGCCGACCTTGAGTTTTACATGACGAAATCCTTGATCGACCGCTTCCCGGGACAGCCGCCGCAGCTTGTCGTCGGAGTAGCCGAGCCAGCCCGCGGAGGTGGTGTAACAGCGATAACCCTCCCGCTCCAACGTGGCCATGCGCTGCGATTTTCCATCTTGCAGCCGACGCAGCAGCTCGAGCGACTCCTCCTGGGTGATGCAGTCGGTGATGTAGCGAAAATCAACGCAGCGAACGATTTGTTCCGGGGTCATGTCCGCAACCAACCGCCATAGGGGTTTGCGTTCCGCCTTCGCCCACAGATCCCAGACGGCGTTGACCACGGCTCCGGTGGCGAGATGCATCGCGCCCTTGTCGGGACCGATCCAACGCAACTGGCTGTCCGAAGTGACGTGCCGCCAAAATCGGCCCATGTCGGCGGCGACGGCGGCGAGATTCTGGCCGACCACCAAATGCCGCAACGCCTCGATGGCGGCACAGACTACCTCGTTGCCGCGGCCGATGGTGAACGCGAGTCCGTGGCCCTCGAGGGTCGGCGAATCGGTTTCGAGAATCACATAGGCCGCTGAATAGTCCGGGTCGGGATTCATGGCATCCGAGCCGTCCAGGTGGCGCGACGTGGGGAAGCGCAGGTCGAGGCTGCGCAGATTGACGATGGTGGTCATGCGGCCGCGGTCCGTAACTTCATCGGGATTCCAGCTCCGGGATTCCAGCTCTAAGGGGCAGTCAGTTCCAATCGTCAAGGTGCCGCGGAACTTGCCGTTCTGCATGAGTCCGCAGGCCGTTCGTTCTTGAGCCTGCTTCGACGGAGGAATCCGCCCATCCCGGCGAGTCCGAACCAGGCTTGACTGCGGCGTTCCGCTCTTGGGTCGTTCACGTTGCAGGGGTTCGGCACCAACGGGTAGCCTAGCGATGCACTGCACGCCTGAACAATGAAATAATCGCGTCGAGCTATAACTATTGCTGTAAATTGAAGCTCAATCAGGGGGGATGGTAGTCAGGGGGATAACAAGCTATCGTGGCGAATCCTCAGTCGAATTGGTTCGTCCGGTCGCGGTTAAAGACGCGGCAGATCGTGCTGCTCCTGCAATTGTACGACCAGCGTTCGGTATTGCGCGCCGCGCAACTGGCGGGCATGACGCAGCCGGCCGCCTCGAAGATGCTCGGCGAACTGGAAGAGTCGCTCGGAGTGAAACTGTTCGAGCGCCACGCACGCGGCGTGCAGCCGACCTGGTACGGGGAAATCCTGGTCCGCCATGCCCGATCTGCGATGGTCGAGATGGATCGCGCCCACGAAGAGATCATGGCGCTGAAATCCGGGCTGAGCGGCCAGGCGTCGATCGGTACGGTGATGAATCCCGGTACCCATCTCATTCCGTCGGTGATCGCCGCCATCAAAGAGTCGCACCCGCACATTCTCATCAGCGTCGAGATGGACTTCAGCCGGCCCTTGGTGGCCAAGCTCCTCGAAGGGCACCTCGACTTCGTGGTCGGCCGCATCCTCGACTCGGAAGGCGCCGAGAGTTTGAATTTCGAACCGCTCTCCGATGAGCCCCATTCCATCATTGCCGGCGCTGCCCACCCGTTTGCCCGGAAAAAGGGACTCGCACTCAAGGACCTGCACGAACTGGGCTGGATACTGCAGGGATCGGGCAGCGTGCTGCGAGGCCGATTCAATGCGATGCTGCATGAGCAGGGTCTGGGGCATCCGAAGAATGTCGTCGAAACCTTCGCTCTGCCCGTGACGTTGGCATTGCTGCAGATCACCGACATGATCGCGGTGCTGCCGGACCAAGCGGTACTGCCCTACCGCACGGCGGGGCTGGTCACCATCCTGCCCGTCGATCTTGGCGTGAAGATGGATGCCTTCGGTATCATCACGCGACGCGACCACCTCCTGTCGCCGGGCGCTGAAATCGTGCTGAAGGCGCTGCGTGAAACGGCCGCGCGGCTGTATCCCCGCACGTCGTAGCGCTGCATCACGGTCGGTGCGGTTGATCGTAGTGCCGGCTCGCGATGCAGCTCAAGACATTGCGCGGGGCACAAATACCTGGGACGATGAGACGCATGTGGGAAATTCAGTTGCGGGCGAAGTACTGCCGCAAATACATGGCTCTTCTCCTTGGTTTGCCCCTCTGGTTGGCGGCTGCCGTCGGATCGACAAAAGCGGAGAGCGCATCGAACCATTCGGATGGGCCGGGGTCCGGGGCGTTGTTCGTCGGCACCTGTTATCAACCCGTCGACCGCACGCCCGAGCAGATTCACCGCGACATCGCCCTGATGAAGAAGGCCGGGTTCACCGTCGTCCGCATGGGGGATTTGTCCTGGGACTACTTCGAGCCGGCTGAAGGCGTCTATGATTTCAAGGCGTTTGACGCCGTCATGGACGAGGTGCAGGCCAACGGCATCAAGGTCATCCTGGACATCAGCGGCCTGCCGGCGCCGCAGTGGCTGCACCACAAATATCCGGGCGTGGATGTCGTCGCGCAGAATGGCACCACGCTGTACCCGGCCGAACGATACATGGACGACATCGGCGATCCGGACATGCGGAGGCTGGCCAACGATTTCGCCGACGCGCTGACGAAGCATTACGCCCATCATCCGGCACTGTTGGCCATCGGATTCGACAACGAGATCGGCAATAGCTTCATGTCCTGGTCCGAGGCCGACCGGCAGCGCTTCATCGTCTGGCTGAAAAACCGTTACGGTGACCTGGCGAATCTGAACAAGGCATGGGCCACGCAGCGCTGGTCGCGGCGCATTGATTCCTGGGACGAGGTGCGCCTTCCCTACGTCGACGGTCCCGGGCCGCCCGAGCGATACCTTGACCTGCACCGGTTCTGGTCGGATGTCACGGTGGACGTGCTCAAGGATCTGGAGGCGATCCGCGAAAGGAACGTGCCGGACAAGCCGGCGATCTCGAACCTTTGGGACAGCGCCGGGCGCAAGGGCTTCGATTATCTGTCGACGTACAAGCAATATGTCGGCTACGGCGCGCTCGGCTACTACGCCGACGATCCGATCGATGGCGGCTTCCAGACCATGATGATGAAAGGGGCGCTGCCCACACCCGTTTGGTTCAACGAGTTCCAAGCCGGAGGCCCCGGCTATTTCGGCTCGAAGGGCCGCTCGCGCATGTGGGCCTATTTCGGACTCATCAACGGCGGCCAGGGCATGTTGGCCTGGACCTTCAACAGTCATCTGGGCGGCGAGGAACAGGCGCTGTTCGGTCTCGTCGATCACGACGATCGGCCATCGTGGAAGCTCGATGAATGGGGCACCATCGCTTCCGAATTCAAAAAAATGCAAACCCTGGGATTTCCGCGAAAGCTCGATCCGCAAGTCGCTGTCGCCTATTCCTTCGAAAGCCGGGCGGCCTCCAGTCCCAACGGACCTTCCAATACAGCGCGTCAATACCTCACCACGCCCTATATGGACCAGGAGTACAACGCCTTCGCGCCCATCTACAACGACAATATCGATGTCGCCGTCATCCATATCGGCCACGAGGACCTGCGCCGCTACAAGATGGTGGTCGTGCCCGGCGATTATGTGATGGATCGGGCCTCGGCCGACAACATCCGCGGCTACGTCAGCGGCGGCGGTACGGTGATCATGACGGCGTTTTCGGCCAAAGTGAACGAGACCAATCAGTGGTTCGACACGCCGCTGCCGGGTCGGCTGTCGGACATCTTCGGGCTTCGGACCGATGAATTCTACCGCACCGACACGCCCATGTCCGGCAAGATCGGCGACAGCGAGGTCACGACAAGCATACACTTCTACGAAGTGCTCGAGCCGTCGACCGCCGAGGTGGTCGGCCGCTTTTCCAACGTCGATGGCACGCCGCCCCTTGTCACGGCCAACCGCTTCGGCAAGGGGAGGGCGATCTATGTCGCAACTCCGGCCCAGCCGTCGATCCTGCTACCGCTCTACCGCAGCCTGTATGCCGGGCTGGGTATTCAACCGGGTCCGAAAACGCCCGAGGGTGTCTATGCGCGTATCGTCAATGGCCGCACGCTGTACGTCAACACGACGAGGCAGGCCAAGGATATTGCGATCGAGGGGCAAAAGACGGGTGTTCTCTCCGGTGCGACCTGGACGCAGACCTTGCATCTCGGCCCGAACGGCGTCGAGCTCCTGAAATAGATAAGAGCGCGCAGACCAACATGATCACGATGAGCAAACGCAGATTCCTGGGAGTACCGCTGTTGGCGGCGCTGGGGATGACGGCACCTGGGGCGGTGAAGGCCGAGACCAGGCGCACGGACCAGGGCTGTGCGCCGGTAGCCCCACCGGATTATGATCTGCCCGTGGCCGCCGGCCCTTTCCGGGCCGAAATGGAATCTCTGAGAGCTTACCGGGCGCCGGACTGGTTTCGCGACGCCAAGTTCGGCATCTGGGCGCATTGGGGACCGCAGGCCGTGCCGCGCGCCGGGGATTGGTACGCCCGTCAGATGTATGTCCCGGGTCATCCGCACTATGACCATCACCTGAAGACCTACGGCCATCCGTCCAAGGTCGGCTACAAGGACATCATCCCGCTGTGGACCGCGGAGAAGTTCGATCCCGAAGGATTGATGCATCAATATGCCGCCGCCGGCGCCAGGTATTTCGTCAGCATGGGCGTCCACCACGATAATTTCGATCTGTGGGCGTCCAGGCATCATCGCTGGAACGCGGCTGCAATGGGGCCCAAGCGCGACATCGTCGGCGCCTGGAAAAAAGCTGCGCGGGCACGGGGACTGCGCTTCGGGGTATCGGAACATTTGGGCGCGAGCCACAACTGGTTCTCTCCAAGCCATATGTACGATCAATTCTGGCCCTTGCTCGGGCGCAATTACGACGGAGCGGACCCGGCTAATGCCGATCTCTATCATCCGAAGCACGACGAGCCGTATCACGGTACGGACAGCTGGTACACGCAGGATCCAAAATATCACCAGATCTGGTTCAACCGCATTCGCGATCTGCTCGACAGCTATGAGCCTGACCTCCTGTATTCGGACGGCGGATTGCCGTTCGGTGTGGTGGGGCGGTCACTGGTCGCGCACTTCTACAACGGCAGCATTGCCCGGCATGGCCGTCTGGAGGCTGTCTATAACTGCAAGGCGTTGGGCTCGGGTGAATTCGATCAGGCGACGTGCGTGCAGGACGTGGAGCGCGGCGTGCTGAATGGCATCAACCCACTACCATGGCAGACCGATACGTCGAACGGAGACTGGTTCTACAGCGATGGCTATAGCTACAAGACGCCGGACGACGTTATCCACATGCTGTCCGACATCGTCAGCAAGAACGGAAACTTGCTGCTCAACGTGGTGCTTTACCCCGATGGCAGCCTGCCGCCGGAATCGGCCGCCCTGCTCGACGCCTTGGCCGACTGGATGCGAGTCAATTCCGAGGCGATCCACGGCACCCGGCCTTGGAAGGTGTTCGGGGAAGGCCCGACCGAGACGGCGGACGGGGCCTTCAAGGAAGACGCCACCTTTACCGCCCAAGACATCCGCTTCACGACGCGCGGTGATGCGCTTTATGCCATAACGCTCGGCGAGCCGAAACGGAGTGTCGCCATGACCTCGCTCGGGCGGCGGTCGCCAATTGAAAAGCGGGCCGTGCGGCATGTGCGAATGCTGGGCATCTCCAAGCCGGTGACCTTCCGCCAGACCGACGACGCGCTTGTGGTCGATCTTCCGGAGAGCCTTCCGACGAAGCACGCCAGCGCATTCAGGATCTTCTTTTAGGGTGCTCTCATCTTCGAGCGCGCGGCGGCTCCATGCGTCACCGCGGTTTGACTTGGATTGATGATCACGGTTCGCCGGAACCAAACGAGGTGGGTCCCGCACACTCGGGATCGTCGAGCCTCCATGCATGACCTGCGCGAACAAGCGTCATGGCGTTGGGTGCGTCAGCGCCTGTACTGCGTTGGCGGCGAGAATGAAGGTGGTGGCGGCGTCCACCACATATTCATTCTCGTACCAGAGGAACGGCCATTGGTCCTTGAGTTCCGGATAGTCGGGCTCGATGATCACCACGCCCGGAATCATGCCGCCGGGAATGAAGGTGTAATCGGCCCGGTTGTTGCCATAGGCGACGAGTTTCGATGCGGCGCCCACCGTCGACACGTAGGAGATGCTGTTGACCGGGTGCCTGCCGAGAACGTAGTCGAACCCGCGCAGCGTCTCATCCGTCCCAACGATGTCGGGAAAGGCACGATGCAGAAAATACATGTGCACCGCGAAGGCGGCCGCCGTGGATGAGCCGCCCCAGGTGCCGCGGCGGATGGGAACGCCATAGGGATTTTGCGACAGCTCGGACGCTTGCCTGGCCTTGAACTCCCGCAACCCCGCGCTCAGGGAGTCTTTGAAGCCCGTGTCCATCAAGGGCAAAGCCCGTGCCGCGGTCCATCCGAGTTCCGAGAAATTCCGCCGGATGGCGGGCAGCAGCGCCCGCAGGCGATCTTTGTAGGCTGCTTCGCCTTGGGTCGCCAGCAGCAGTTCGACCGCCGCCCTCACTTCCTCATCCTCGAGATCGCCGCCGGTGGTGTTGAAGGAGCGGAAAATCACGGCTGGCCGGCTGTGTTCCTCGCTCCACACACGAACCGCGGTGCTCAGCGAGCGCGTTGCAAGCGCGTCGTCGAATCCCCGCAGCACCCGGCTGGCGGCGGCAAGCGACGCCGCGGCCGCATAGTTCAATGGCGTGGTGTGCGAGGTGAATGCCCAGCGGTCATCCGGCACTCCCGAGAAGATCCCGTCACTGTCAAGCTTCCCCAGTCGCGGCGAGTAGATCTTGCCGTCGGTCTTCGACGCGGCGTCGCCGAGATGTGTGTACTCCTCGAGTGTGGGCTCGATGATTCCGGGTATGGCGTGACCGAAAGCGGCGTACTGCGCCAAAAGGGCAAGGACGCCATGCCTGATCTGCTGCAGCACGTCGGGAAGTCCGTCCGGCCGGCGAATCTGTACCAGCCGCGCCTCCTCGTCGACCGTGGTCTCGTCCCAATCGATGTGGAACGTTTCGCGGGCGATGGCCAGATCCGTGATCACCCGCGCCTGGGTTTCGGTACGGATGTCGTAGTCGCCGGCGTCGTACCACCCGCCGACGTTGAGGCCCGGAATATGGTCTCCCGCGGCAAAGGGCGAATCGGATACGCCCGGCATGGCATAGCCGTCGAAGTGCGAGTAGTTCACCGGCGCCTGGCGCGCATCGTCCATGTGCGATATACCGTGCCAGACACGGTAGTTCTCGCGCACCTTGACGTGGTCCATTTGCACGGCAAGGAAGGTATCGAGCGAGGGCTGCCAAACGTCCTTGTCGTACACGTCGGCGGCGATGCGAAATGGACCGGTGGTCTGCCCGGCATATTCGATTGCATACACGCCGGGATCGTGCACCGGCGAGAAGTCGAACGAGGCATACCGATAGCGCAGCCACTTACCCCAGGGCATGATATGTGCCTCGAACACCTGGTCAAAGGCCCCCGCACGGTTCAGGCGCAATACCCGCGCCGTTTGCGGCGGATCGTAATTCGGATCCAATTCCAGCACGGCCATCTTCGAGCGCTGCGGCGTGTAGCCGACTTGGTTGTACGAGACCACCGGCGGCCGCACCCAATTCGGCATGACGTTGGGCCGTACGTGCCAAACCAACGCGTTACCGGTGCGGCCGCCGGGAATGAGGCTGCGCACCACGAACCAGCCGTTCTGTGCCCGATTGCGGGCGTCGAAGAGCGAGAGTGCGCCGCCGTCCGACACAATGGATACGCGCGTCAGCGGGTCCTCCGGTGCCAGCACGAGCCGGTGCCCGCTTGCCAACGGCTTGGGTTCCGCCGTTCCGCGCTCCATGGGCCCGTGGGGGTGACGCGGAAAAATGCCCGACGAACCGTCGCCCGGCGAAGCGTCGCCCGGCGAATCGTCGCCCGGCGAATCGTCGAACGAGTAGCTCTTGCCGAAGTACGCGGTGGGCAGAAAATCGAGATTGAACCCGGCTTTGCCGACGAGATTTTGCGGCAGCGCGTGATCCAGATGGACCGCGATTCGAAAGCCTCCAGCTTCCGCGGTCACTTCGAGGCGGTAGCTCAACTTGAGATCCGGATACCCGGAATAGGCAACCAACTGATCGGCGCTCGCGCCGCGCTTCCGGCCGGTGAATTTCGGCACCGCGTCCCATTGCTCCGGAGCCGACAGCAACCGCACTTCGCCGTCGGTGGCAATGCGCTCGCCATGCAGGATCATTTCGATGCCACCAAGCTTCTGGTCGCGAAAAACCTCATGAAACTGGTTTTGATACACGAGGACGCTCAATCCTTGCGCATCGAGATAGCCGAGCTCGTTGATGTGCAAATCGGCGGCCCATGAAATGCGGCAGCAGAACAGCGCCAAGACCGCCAAGGGAAACTTGCGCGCGAATCCGCGAACGCCATCCGCATCCCATTTCATGACGTTTTCCGACTGTTGTGGTAGCGCGACCATATATCCATCAAGGACATATCACAAGCGCGGTTTCGCACCGCAGCTCTCAACGCCCGGGAATCGCTCCCACCGGGCCGTCGCGTCGAAACGCTATTGCGTTAAACATTGGGGTATGGAATGGTAGCGCTATCGACCGACCCAAGAGAACGACTCGAAGGGCGAAATCGACGGCTGGCCCCGACATCGGTGCCGTCGGCTGATAGGGGCCGGGAACGAGGAGTCCACCCATCGTATCGCGACGCAAGGCGTTGTGCGGGTTCGTAGCCGGCGCTGCGAACATTCTCGCCGGCGGCGACGCCCGCGCGATTTCGCGGCTGCGTGCAGCCGGCACGAAAGCGTCGCCTGCGCCCGCAGAAGGCGCTGCCGCGAATTCCGTCACTGCATTTGCACTCCCGGATGTTCGTCTGGAGGACGGACCTTTCCGTCGCGCACAGTCGCTCGACGAACGGTATCTCCTGCAACTCGATCCCGATCGGCTGTTGCACGGGTTTCGGGTGAACGCCGGTCTGATGCCGAAGGCGCCCGTGTACGGGGGGTGGGAATCCGAGGAAACCTGGGCCGACATCCGATGCCAGGGGCACACTCTCGGGCACTATCTTTCCGCGTGCGCGCTCATGTTCGCATCAAGTGGTCAACCCGATTTCAAGCGGCGCGTCGACCACATCGTAGAGGAGTTGAGCGCTTGTCAGGCGGCGACCAACGACGGGCTCATTTGTGCGTTCCCCGACGGGGCAGTGCAACTGCGCAACAGCGTGAGCGGCGGCAGGGTGCAGGGCGTTCCCTGGTATACGATGCACAAAATCTTCGCCGGCCTGCGAGATGCCCATTCGCACTGCGGGAGCGAGCCTGCGCTCGAGATTCTGGTGAAGCTTGCGGATTGGACCTGGAAATTCGTTCATGAACTCTCAGACGCGGAGTTGGATCGGATGCTCGAGCCCGAGCATGGGGGCATGAGCGAGGTTCTCGCGGACGTCTACACTCTGACCGGCGAACAGAGATACCTGACGCTCGCGCGAAAATTCTGCCACCGCGCGCTGCTGACTCCGATGGCCGCCGGACGCGACGTGCTCGATGGGCTGCACGCCAATACTCAGATTCCGAAGGTGATCGGATTCAAGAGAATTCACGAGTTGACGGGGGAGCCCGGGCACCTTCGGGCGGCGCAATTCTTCTGGCACACGGTGGCGTCGCGCCGTTCGTTCGTGATCGGCGGCGTGGGCGATGTCGAGCACTTCTTCCCGCCGCGGCAATTTGCGGCTCATCTTGGTTCCGCCAAGACCATGGAGACTTGTTGCGCCTACAATCAATTGCGGCTGACTCGCGCATTATTCCAATACGATCCGTCGCCGACCTATGCGGACTACTATGAAAGAGTGCTTTACAACAGCGTTCTCGGCTCTCAGGATCCGGTCTCGGGCATGATGACGTATTTCCAGCCGACCCGGCCGGGCTATCTCAAGCTGTACTGCACGCCGACCCGTTCCTTCTGGTGTTGCACGGGGACGGGCATGGAGAACCACGCGAAGTACGGCGACTCGATATACTTTCGGGACGCGGATTCCCTCTATGTGAATCTGTTCATCCCCTCGGCGGTGACGTGGCGCGAGAAGGGAGTGACCCTGAGACAGGTCACCGGTTTTCCGGAGAGCGCCGCTACGCGCGTGACGGTCGAGGTGGCGAAGCCGACGGAGTTCGCCCTCAAGCTCCGCCACCCGCGCTGGTGCGCCGAGGTGACGGTTCACGTCAACGGCCATCGGAGCATGGTCTCGCGCTCATCCGGACGGTATCTCGAGCTGAAGCGGAGGTGGCGGACGGGCGATGTGGTCGATATCGAACTGCCGATGCAGGTGTACTGCGAGGAGCTGCCGGGTCATCCGGAGATTCTTGCCCTGCTGTACGGCCCCATCGCGCTTGCCGGCCGGTTCGGCGACGAGGGGATCCGTCCGGGCGAAGACCTCATCGCGAACGAACGGACCTATGGCGAGGTGCTCGATCGGCCGGTCGACGTTCCGGCTTGGGTGGGACGGCCGCAGAACTTTCCAGCGAGTGTCGTTGCATCCCGAGACGGACTGCTGACGTTTCGAGCGCGAGGATTCGAAGGAGGAAGAGAACTCGAACTCGTGCCGTACTACCGAATCGCCCATGAGCGGTATAATTTGTATTGGAGAGTGCGCGAATTCGAATCCGGGACGCTATGAGAATAAGGCAGCCGGGCGAACCGCGGGGCCCCTTTTAAATAGGAGCGGAGCACCCGTTCACCCATCGAATCAAGTTGAACGTGTGCATCGTGCGCCTCAATGGTTCCATATGCTTGGCGATGACTACGGAATATCCTCGGCCGCCGCGACTGCAACGATCTGCGCGCCGTCGACCGGCGTGAGCCAGCGCTGCCGGACCAGCTCGGCAACGCTCCCTCGTACGGCCTTGACATAATTCGCATGATCGCCGTAGCGGCGTCGGAGTTGGTCGCGGTCATAGGGGAACTTGTAGCCATGAAAGAGGCAGATGAAGGGACCCGACTTGGCTCCCACCCAACGCGCCGTGGGCACGTCGACGGTCGGCGAACGCAGGCCGCCCAGCGCATTGCCGGCTTCATCCAGGAGAAACGCCTGATCCGGCGGCAAGGGTGCCGGACTCGGGCGGAGCTTCAACGGCTCCGCATGTGGCGCCGGCCGGCCCGATAGAACCCACTCATCCAGATTGCTCCAGGCCGCATCGAAGACGTATCGAGTCGGAAAGTCGCTCGGCGTCACGCTCTTCGGCGTGCAGAGTTCGGCCTCGTGGTCGTCCAATCTCCCATGAGCCCGCGCGGCATCCTCGCGGCTGCTGAATGACAGATCTTCCCAAGGATCGACATGCGCGGCGCCGGCGATCTCGTAGCGTCGGAACAGATCGGGAGGTTGATCGCTGTCCGGCCTTCGCGACACGGCGTTGGTCTTGAGGTCGCCCTCGGTGAACAATTCAATGACCGGCACGCCGGCCGCGGCGGTAAGCAGGCGCGGGTCCCCCTCCGTCAGATCCTTCGCGCATTGGTTTACGGGAATCTGCCAGGGCGGGCTGCCGCTGTAGAGATAGCCATCGTAGAGGGGCTTGTCGTCGGGACCCACCTCGAGTGGACCGAAGGCGCCGGCATAGAAGCGGGCATAGCCCCCCGACTGGGATTGACCCGTCATGTACAGACGCGCGGCGGGACGCTGCAAGGGATTGGGCGGTGCTTCGCTCTTCAGCAGGTATCCGATCTGACTGAGCATGTCCCAGGCAAGGCCGGTTTCATCGGCGGTCGTCGTGGGCATGGACCAAAGGTTGATGTCGCGCGCCGGGCACCCGGGAATACGCCGGGGGTTGGCCATCGAGACGCCGGCATAACGCCGCGGATCGAACTTCAGCAGCGCCTGGATCGTGTTGGGTTTGATCGTGACACCCACCCACACGTCGCCGGTGCTCATGAATTGTTCATGGGATTCGGCCCACATGATCGGCAGATCGATATCCACCGACGGATTCAGCGGCTCCACGATCACCCGGCCGCTCTCGCGCCGGGAGTCCCGGGGCCGGCGAACGAGAATGCGCGTGGTGTAAGGCCCTCGAGCCTGAGCTTGCATCCCGGTCGCGGCCCAATCGAAAACGCGCGCCTCTCCGCTGACCAGATACTCCTCTTCGACGTAATCGTGCGCGCTCACGTCGAGCGGCTGTTGTTGCCGGCTGGCGCCGCCCAGCGCATAGGAGGCCGGCGCGTCCTCGGGAAGTCTGCTGATCCGTGGCAGCTGTGGATGCTCGAGGCGTTTCGCCGCAGTCAAGGCACTCACCGGCCGTTTGCTGCCGGGTTGCCAGTCGGAAATGGCCTTCAACAAGGCCAGCGACTCTGCCTCGACGCGCTCGAACTTCGGACCGACGGGACCATGACTGAACTTCACCACGACCGTGTGCGTCGCCGGATCCACGAAAATGAACTGGCCCTCCCCGCCGAGCGCGGTGTAGGCCGTCGAGTCACGCGTGGTCCACCAAAGATAGGCGTATCCGAGATCCGGATCGCCGGTCTCTGCGGCGCTGGCGGTGGGCGCCGTCGACTCCTTTACCCATCCGGACGGCACCAGTTGCCGCCCGTTGGCAAAGCCGCCCTGCGCCATCATCAAGCCGATCCGGCCGTAGTCCCGCAACACGGCGTTGAATCCGCCGCCGGTGAATTCTCGGCCGATTCCAGGAGAACCATCGAGCAGGTAGAACCCGTACGCTTCCATCCCGGCGGGCCGCCACAGCCGCTCGCTCATATAGCGGCTGATGGGCATCCCGGTGGCCCGTTCGATCACCAGGCCGATCACGGCGGCGTCGACCGTGTTGTAGTTGAATGCCTCGCCCGGGGGATGCGCACGCCGCGCGGACGAGGCGGCCTCGACGAAGCGCTTCTCCCCGCGCATGAACGCCTGTTCGTTCAGATCCTTTGCCGGCCCCGGACGGAAGAAGTTATCGTCCCAGTCCGATCCCGAGCGCATGCTCAACACATCGCGCAGAGTCGCGGTGTCATAGGCCGAGCCTTCGAGTTCCGGCGCGTACTTCGTCACCGGGTCGCCGACGCTGCCGATTCGGCCATCCTGCAGCGCGAAGCCGAACATCACGGAATTCAAGGTCTTCGCCATCGAATACGACATGAAGTGGGTATGTTCGTCGGTGCGGTTGAAGTAGCTTTCGTTCACGATCACGCCGTCCTTGATGACGAGCAGCGCATCCGTGTCGGTCTGTTGCAGGACCTGCGCGGCCGTGAGCGTCCGGCCCTCGAATTCGACGTCGAGATCGAGCGGGTGCGGATCGCTGCGTAACGGCCATGCTGCGGCGCCGGGCTCGACGCGAACTGTGTCGAACATGAGCTCGATGGAGCGGTTGGCGAGCGTCATGATCGGCGGATCGAACATGTGATGCCGATACTCCAGCACCGCCTGCGACGGAGCCGCGATCGCCGTCTCGAACGGCAGCGCCATCAAACCGCCGGCGACGAATACCGCCGCTCCTGCCGTCCGGAGCGGTCGGAGCACACCGGTACGCAGGTTAGTAGGCCGGGGGAGTTTCACCCCCAGCCTCTGGTAGAACCGTACGTGACAGTCTCCCGTCATACGGCTCCGATCGCCCGACCGGTGGCTCTGCCATAGGCGCGCCA
>Ga0070730_10000658_pt1 | contig 37902 bp, 27 predicted proteins | sample Coa_R1_3_FD_66447 | JGI IMG/M metagenome (GOLD analysis project Ga0070730, IMG submission 66447) | Surface soil microbial communities from Centralia Pennsylvania, which are recovering from an underground coalmine fire - Coalmine... | ecosystem: Environmental > Terrestrial > Soil > Unclassified ...
GTGCCGCCACGCTCAGCAAGCACAGGAATCGCGGGAGGTGGCACTGGGACTGCCGTCATCTGCCATGCCAGAGGAGAGGTGATTAACGTGCCACGCCTTTTCATCAGTGTCTTTTTCATGCGGCGATCTTTTCCAGTCGGTACTCGTGATGGAGTCCGCCCAGAACCGATTTTGTCACGACACGCCAACCCTGTGGAAACTGGTGGCGATGGGCCTGCGGAGCTACCGGCAGATCTGGAGCCGGGATAGGCAGTCCAGGCCCTAAGCTGCTATGGGGTCGTCCGTAATTGTAATGCGCCACCCATTCTCGCAGAATTCTTCGCAAATGTTTCTCGCTGAGCGGAATCATGAAGTCTAAGCACTCGCGCCGCATCGTTCCAATCAATCTTTTACAGTGGGCATTGGCCTGTGGGGCCCGCACCGGGGTTCGCAGTGTCTTCAGGCCGAGACCTTCATGGGTAGAACGTTGCAGAACAAGAAGCTGATGACGCAGAACCAAAATCTCTGCTTGCAACGCAGCGCGGGAGCGAAGCGAGCTTCGCAGGGAATAAAAGAAGAGCCAGAAGAGGGTCAACATGAGAACCGGGTAGCCTACAGGTTACCGATGGTAAATTCAATGGAATCAGTCCATACCGAGGTTTTGGTATGGACAACTATCACAATTTCATCACAGCCGAACCGCCAACAGAAAGGCGACAAACTACAGGGTCTCACGACACCACTCCAATGAGTTCATCGCAGAAGCGCGTCCCTCTCTTCGCAAAGCTTCGGCGGACATTCAATTGTCAAATGATTGTTACGGGACGTGTGACCCTCACATGTGCCTCACATTTAGAGACGCGTTTCTTGGGAAAACCTCAACCGAATCAGAATTTTTGTTTAACCTCAGGTTCTAAATAAAAGAGCCCCTCTTACTGGCCTTTTAAAGCTAGTGCGGCCTGGGCGAGCGATAGAGCGTCACAGTCGACGAGGCATTAGCGCTGAAATTCAAGTCGCCGTTGTAATGAACCGTGATGGTATGTTTTCCGATCGTCAGTTGGTAGGTGCTGTAACCCGCTACCCCGTTCACCAGCGGTACCGCCGCGGCCACGGTCGCACCATCAATCATGTAATCCACCGTACCCGTTGGAGTGGTACCCTGCGGCTGCAACGTCGCTTGGATCGTCACTGGGGTCGCGCGGATCCTCATGACCGCAGGCTTTTCTGGAACATTGACTGTGACCACTCCACTGGCCTGCGTGATGATCAACGTGCCGTTGGTGCTGGTCACCGAATAATTGCCCAGCTTGCTATTGGGATCATTGAGCAAAGGGACAATGGCGTAACTTCCCACATTGCTGGTTGATGTCACTCCCGGATCGCTGTAACTGGCAGTAATGTTATCTCCATTGACCACGCCTGTCAGCGTCCCATCCAATGCTGGGTCCGCAGTCCCGTACTGTCGCGACTTGTTGTTGGCCGTGACCGACAGCGGGGCCAAGTTCACCGTTTGGCTAAGCCCAGGTGAGGAAATGCTCTGCCCAAAGTTGCTATCACCAAAATATTCGGCGGCGATTGAGCGCGTTCCAGCGGACAGTGCAGTGGTGGAAAATGTAGCATGCCCGGAACCGTCCACTATGCCCGTTCCCAGCAGTAATGTTCCATCATAGAAACCGACCTGCCCCGTGGGAGTCGCGCCGCTGCCGCTTACGCTCGTGGTAAAGGTCAGGGTTTGACCGTAGGTTGAAGGATTCACTCCCGAAGTGAGAACCACAGTGGAAGTGCTGGAAGAAGAGGGTGCTACCAGAAACAGATACGCGGTCATGGCCCCAATCATGGAACTGCTCTGGCCACTATCGCCGGAGCCCGGCTGGATGGAATCGCCCTCTTGGGCGTCCTCAGCGTAGGCATAAAGAATGTGTACACCTGGAGCCAATGTGGGGAGGGTAGCGCTGAAATTGGGCGCCGTACCCGTGGCTGGCTGCCACTCATCTTGCCAAGTATCCAGTTGGTAGTAGACCTCCTGCACAGGCGGTGCCGTAGGCGAGTAACTGCTGCTGCTGGTGAAGCTGAAGGTGAGCGTTCCCGGATTGGTAAAGGTGTTCCCGGGAAGCGGGGTGATGGCGGTGGTCAGCGGGATGGCGTTCACCTGCTGCTCCGTAATCACCGTGACATTGCTTGGGTTAGGAAGGTTGCCGTAGTTGGCCACATAGATCTTGTTGGTGACCGGATTCACCGCCAGCGCATGGGGGACGATGCCCGCCGGCACCGTGGTCGTAGTATTACTGGCTCCGTCAATCACCGTCACATTATTGCTTTGTTGATTGGGCACGTAGATCTTGTTGGTGACCGGGTTTACGGCCAGGGTCAACGGGGCCGTTCCCACATCGACTGCCGTTGTGGCATTCGTGGTACCGTCAATCACGGTCACGCTGTTACCGGCATCATTGGCCACGTAAATCTTATTGGTGACTGGATTCACCGCCACGCCCGTTGGACCGGCGCCTAGCGTAATCGTAGTCGTGCTGTTGCTGACCCCGTCGATCACGGTTACGGCACTATCGCTAAAGCTGACAGGTGTTCCTCCATTGGTCACATAGATCTTGTTGGTGACCGGATTCACCACCACGGCATCGGGACGCGTGCCAGCCGTTACGGTGGTGGTGGCATTGCTGGTACCATCGATTACAGTTACGTTGCCGCTATTTAAATTAGCCACATAGATCTTGTTGGTCACCGGATTCACTGCCACGGCATGGGGAAGGATGCCCGCCGCCACAGTCATCGTAGTGTTGCTGGCCCCATCCATCACCGTTACGGTATTGCTGTTCTCATTGACCACGTAGATTTTGTTCGTGACCGGATTCACTGCCACGGCACCAGGTTGCACGCCCGCCGCCACGGTGGTCGTGGTGTTGTTGGTCCCGTCGATCACGGTCACGGTACCGTCAAGTTGATTAGCCACGTAGATTTTGTTGGTGAACGGATTCACCGCTACGCCACGCGGAAGCCTGCCTGTCGCTATCGTCGCGGTGGCGTTGTTGGTCCCGTCAATCACAGTCACGTTGTTGCTGCTGTAATTACATACATAGATTTTCTGGGTGACTGGATTTACAGCCACGGCAAAGGGATCTACACCCACCGTCACCGCGGCGGTGCGGTTGTCTGCCCCATCCATCACGGTCACGTTGGCGCTGCCGAAATTAGCCGCATAGATCTTGTTGGTGACCGGATTCACTGCTACGGCACCTGGGCTGGTGCCCACGGTGAGAGTCTTCGTGCTATTGGTGGCTCCGTCAATCACGGTCACGTTAGCGCTATTGAAATTGGCCACATAAATCTTGTCGGTGACGAGATTCACCACCACGGCATCTGGGCTCATACCCACTGTCACGGCCGTCGTGGTATTGCTGGCCCCATCCACCACGGTCACGGTGCCTGGATTGGTGCTGTTGCTATCGGCGACGTAGATCCTATTGGTGACGGGATTCACGGCTAGGGCAATCGGCTGCATGCCCACCGCCACTGTCGTTGTGGTGTTACTGGCCCCATCAATCACGGTGAGGTTATTGCTGTTGAGGTTGGCTACATAGATTCTGTTGGTGATCGAATTCACCACCTCGGCAGCCGGATTCGTACCCACCGTCACGGTTGCGGTGCTGTTGTCTGCTCCGTTGATCACAGTCACGTTGTTGCTCAGGTAATTGGCCACGTAGATCTTGTTGGTAGCCGGATTCACTACTACGGGGCCCGGGTTGGTACCCACCGCCACCGTGGAAGCGGTATTGTTTGCCCCATCGGTCACGGTCACGGTGCCATCGCCGGCATTGGTCATATAAATCTTATTGGTGACAGGGTTTACCGCCACGGCAATCGGATGCATACCTCCCACCACCGTGGTCGTGGTATTACCGGCTCCGTCAATCACCGTCATATTGTTGCTCCCGTTGTTAGCCACATAGATCTTATTGGTGACTGGATTCACCGCTATAGCACGCGGATTCGTGCCCACGGTCACGGTGACAGTCGTGTTGCTGGCGCCGTCAATCACGGTCACGTTGTTACTGACGACATTGGCAACATAGATCTTGTTGGTTACAGGATTCACTGCCACAGCGTCGGGATTGGTTCCGGCAATGATGGTAGCCGTGACGGTCTGCGCGTAGCTGGAAAGACAGAGTCCAGCAAGCGACAGTAGCATAAGCACAGCCCTTGGAATCATAGACAGAGTAAGGCGCGGGATCGAAGTCATATCACCTCTGGAACACCGCGAAGAAAGGGCCGAATCCGCGGCAGAAAGTTGAGCAGCATTCACGAAGCTTCTAGAAATCCAAAAATTCGGGAATACCTAAGCATAGGCTACCGTCAACCAGAACGGCAAGTGTGTGAAGCAGATCACAGAAGCTGTAAGGAACTGAAAATAGGGTGGCGGAAGCGTGTCGGAGAATAATCCTCAATCATTCAATCGTTATGCTTACGCCGTCAATAACCCGCTCAACGCTAGTGACCCTTCCGGGCTGGTTGTCGAGGATGATTCCGGGGGAGATTGGGCGATCTTACAGCCCACAGATGATTTGGGATGGTTCACGCCTGGATTTGGTGTGCCCAGTTTTTGGCAGATTTGGCTGCCAACGATAGACGTACCCTCATTGAACTCGATCTTTGATGGGGAGGATGGTACAGGCGTGCCAACTTGGCTCAAGATTCAGGCACCAAGCTTGTTGTCGATGATTCTTCCGCAGGACCAGGGGTGCGATTTTGGACCTTGCAACATCGATCCCCAGCTGGCCGGGATACCAGGAGTTGAAGAGTTTTCGGGCCCCCCTTTTTTCACATCATCGAGAAATGATTGTGCCGTTTACGGAAGTGGGTTCCCAACGACGTGATACAGTTGCTGAATGAATCTACGGCCGGGACGAACTTCCACAAATTTTGATGAGGTGCAGCTAGCATGCGGAGCTTGAGTGACGCTCTTAGACCGAGCTGGATCAAACTTGCAATAGCATTATTCTCGGCAGGTCTGCTGAGCATGGCTGGATTCTACCTGTATTTTAATGGAAGCTGCTGGTCGTCGCCTGCGAACGACTGCGCAGGGTATTCGCCGACCCAACTTTTCTTTGCATATCTATTTTCGTGGCCCGTATTTCTCATTCAGAAAGTATCTACAGGTTCCGCGTATAGCTCCAATTATGACCGAGCGGTATTTCATGAATTTGGCTGGCTCGCGCTCTGGGCTTACTACTATACGATTGTTTCTTTCGTCATGTATTTCCGTACGGCGAAAAGACATTCAGCCCGCTAGAAACTGATCAATTCGCCTAGAAATTGAGCACGAGTTTATCGGTGGGGCGCTGGAACTCCTCAAAGACGGTCGTGCAGGCCCCACGCAATTCCTCATAGCTTTTAATGCCGTCTACTTCCACAACTTTGCGGAACTTACCCAAAGACAGAGCTTGCGTCGGGCGAACCACCAGCAGTACCCGTAGAATGATGATGGCACATACGGAGTACATACGCACGCTCACCGCCGCACTCTGGAGGGCTGCAATCGCCTGAATTTGACGTGCGCCTCGTTCCCCTATCGGCGATGCTTGCAATCTTATGGACTCCCCGGTTTCCAAACTCGAATAGAATCCGCGAGTTGTGAGACATTCTGCCGAGAAGCTCCAAATACTTCTGCATCCTTTTTCGCCGTATTTCGCACAAGGTTCCAGCGTCGAGGTGCCATGAAAGTTCAAAATCAGCGCGGGGATCGAGAAGGCCAAGTTACCTAGATTATCCCCAAATTCCTGCCCTAGATTAGACATAAGAGACCACGAGACACCACGGGAGGTCGGCGAACGCCAGAGCTATCGCCATGTAGAAAGAGACTACCGGCTTAATTCCGCTGAAATCGCGTGATACGCGATGTTGGCCGTTTCCGCATCGTAGATGCCCAAGACCTTCGCAAATTCCTCTATAAAGGCCAACTGGACGCAGCCCAGCGAGATTTACGTCACGTTCAGAACCAGAAACTTTTCCGTATCATCCATGTGCCAGGTGATGACCGCACGAAGTTCGCCACGCTGACCAAAGAGGGCCGAGAGCTAGTCTGCTGCCAGTTCGCAGACAAACACGGCCAGGAGATTTATTCGGGAGTCAAGAAAGTCCGCGAACTGGAGCATGATGCCGCCGTTTATCGGATGTACCGGAAGGAAGTACGGAGGATGCAGGAACACGGATGCCGCCCTGTGAGGGTACGCTTGGACTATGAAATGAAAGTATGCGTCAGGGGAAGCACATGGTTGACAATGCGTATTACGTCCAGAACCGCGCTGCGAGTCCCGGTTTTGAGTGTAATCGCCTGACTGCGACAGTTATTTCTGGTTTCAGGAGTCAGAGGTTTTGCAGACCCCAGAGATTAAACCCGTGAAGCAATACGGCAGGTAAAAGACTCTTCGTTCGGTGCGTTAAATAGCCCCATAACAATCCTATCGGAATGAAGGCCCAGGGTGCCCACACCGCTCTCCAAAACGTCCACTGCGGATTCAGAGACCAAAGCATAGGCACATGTAAGTATGCCCAGACGAAGGTTGCCGCGAAGAAGCCAAGTCCTGGATATCGCAGAACCCTTTCCAATCTTGTTTGGAGCAGCTTTCGCATGAACTCTTCAGGCAGCGCAGCCTCAAACACGCCCACGGTCAGCACGCCCCAAAAACCGGAACCGTGAAAAAAACTTTGCCAGTGAGACTTCTCGGGGGCCACCACAAGTGTTATCACGCCAAATACGCTGTGAATCAGCAGCGGCAAATACCAATAGCGAAGATTAAGACCGAGCTGGCTTGGCCGATATCGGTACCACAACAAGTACACGCAGGCTAAGCCGATAAAGAACGTAAAGAAACAAAACCCTACCCCGAACGCAAGCCTCTCGACTCGGCTGGGGAGCGGCCACATCTTGCTGAAGCGGATCGAAAGAGGAACAAACGCCAACAAAGTAAAGCCTATGACAACCAGAGCCTCCTGAACCTTGGACTCCTTGATCGGAAAGCCTATGGCGGGTTCTGGCTTGATGGCAACGATCAAATCTGCGAGAAATGCGGACAGCCAGACAGCGAACAGATACCCAATCACCTGCCTCATCTCACGGTAGACGCCCAACCACAGGATTGTGGCAAAGGTCGCACACAGACCAATCAGTGCCGCTCGATTACGATAGGCAATCTGTCCGTGGTTGCCCAACGTATTCCACGCCGCTAGGACAAGTCGACGAAACGAAACCATATTCTCGTGTAAGGCCCACGTATATGGGGACTGAGATTATACATTCCTGATCCCCGCCGGATCGAGCCTCGGACACATGAACATGCTCTTCGCTGTTGCAAAATCGCCATTGCGGTGCGCCGGGATAAACCGGCATGAGGTAGAGGATGCAAGAGCCTTACGAGAAAGGAGTAGCGATCCGCTCGGCCTCGAGTCTTGCGCTGCTACCGTGAGGGACCCAGCGAAGCGTAGACAGAGGTATAGGTGGGGTGGGTATTGAGCTCCGAAAAGATGAGATCCGGACGCCGACGCTCTTGTAATGGCGGAAGGCAACATGGCCAGGGGCACAAACGCAAGTTCCTGTCCGGTCCGGCGTAGTCGAAGACCCCAGTCACGCCTAGAAACTTCATGCACGAGAACCGGGAGACCTTGGAGACACCTGTTGCCGAACCGGGCAACAGGCCGGCGGGTGAAGGCAAAAGCCGAACGGCCCGCATGAACGTCTCCGAGGAGTCACACAGCGGCGTAGTACCGATGAATCATTCGAACAAAAACGGCCGACCGTTGGCGGAGAGTGAGGAGGGAAGGCCGCTGATCAAGGAGAACGCTCGTCAACCTAACACGTACCCGACACAGAGCGGGGAAAGCGTGTCCCAGGGGCTGGCGGGCGTGCGCAAAGCAGCAAGAGAGAACAAGGAGATGAAGTTCACCGCCTTGCTCCACCACCTGACCGTCGACCTGCTGCGGGAAAGCTTTTACTCGCTGAGGAGGAAAGCCGCACCCGGCGTGGACGGGGTCACATGGCAGGAATATGAGGTCGGACGGGAAGAACGATTGACCGATCTTCACGGCCGAGTTCATCGCGGAGCGTTTCGAGCGCTGCCATCGCGAAGAGTGTACATCGAGAAAGAAGATGGACGGCAACGTCCACTAGGAATCGCGGCCCTGGAGGACAAGATCGTCCAGCAAGCCGTGGTCACCACCCTCAATCAGATTTACGAGGAAGACTTTCTCGGCTTCTCGTATGGCTTCCGCCCGAGGCGCAGCCAGCATGATGCGCTGGATGCGCTGTCGTACGCGCTTCTGAAGAGGAAAGTGAACTACGTGCTTGACGCCGACATTAGAGGTTTTTTCGATAACCTCGATCACAGTTGGCTGATCAAGTTCGTGGAGCATCGTGTCGCTGATCCTCGCATCCTGCGACTGATCCAGAAATGGTTGAAGGCCGGGGTGATGGAGGAAGGCAAGTGGTCGGAAGCGAAGACGGGGAGTCCGCAAGGCTCGGTGATTTCACCGCTCCTGGCGAATATTTACCTGCACTACGCTTTCGATCTCTGGGTGAACGTCTGGCGCCAGAAGTGGGCGCAAGGCGAGGTGGTGGTCGTCCGCTATGCGGATGACACCATCGTGGGATTTCAGTATCAGACGGATGCGGATCGCTTCCTGGAGAATCTACGGGAACGACTAGCAAGGTTTGGACTGGAACTCCATCCCGACAAGACGCGCCGGATCGAGTTCGGGCGCTTTGCCGAACAGAACCGGAAACGCAGAGGAGAAGACAAACCCGAGACGTTCGATTTCCTGGGCTTCAAGCACATCAGCGCGAAGAATGGGATCGGGCGATTCACCGTGCGACGCACGACGATCCGCAAGCGCATGAGAGCTAAGCTGCGACAGATCAAGCAGGAACTCCGCGCGCGCATGCACGATCCCGTGCCCCGAACTGGCGAATGGCTCAAGTCGGTCGTGCAGGGCTACTTCAACTACTACGCGGTACCAGGAAATCTCGAAAGCCTGGCTGTGTTCCGGGATCGCACGCTGGGGCTTTGGTGGCGTAGACTTTGTCGCCGCAGCCAGAAGCGTCGAATCTCTTGGACACGCATGCTCTCCCTGGGAAAGCGCTGGCTTCCTCAACCGCGTGTGCTCCATCCCTATCCCGCTGATCGCTTTGCTGCCAGTCATCCGAGATAAGAACCGGATGCGCTAATGAGCGCCCGTCCGGGTCTGTGCGGGGGGTACCAGGTAACTGGTATCCCTACCGCGATCCAGTGATCCGAGTTGGAGGTAAAGGTTGTGTCAAGGGCGGCGGAAAATTTTCCGCCGCCCTTGACACCTAGTGAATTGCTTTGCGGCGGCAGTCGCCAAAGAGCTGGTTCACCCCTGACAATTTGGGGAACAGCCGGACACCGGGATTTTAAGAGCTTGTGTTCTCTGTTCTGAGCTGACCACAAGAGTGCGAGGCTCTCGCCACAAACCTCGCACTTTTTGGAGTTGGGTAATTATCCTGCAGTCTTCTGGATTTTGAATCAGTTGCGTGTCGCTTCTCTGTTTTTTGTAACCAGGATATTTAACTACGGGACGTCAATCAGGTAACCGGAAACGGTTGCCGTAAACGGTATGCTTACATGTGACTTTACGACATTTACCACACCAGTGAACGTTACCGTGGATCCCGGCTCGGCGTAGATGCGGGTGAGTTCATGGGTCATCGGAACATTAGGCCAGGTGGCGGTTCCCCGCGGATAGTAAAACGTATATCCAAGTCCTGCTACGGACGTATTCAATAGGTAGGCAGCGGACGTATTGCCCTGGTCCTCGATGGCATAAAATTGCACGTATTCGATTACCAGTTCCTTACGTTCAGGTACTTTGAAGGAATCATTGCAAGTCGCTAGACCGAGGGTAACAGCGGTGCAGCTAAAAATATGCGCGAATGGGTGTCGGGCACGCTCGTCCATATCGCGCACCAGTATTGGAGTGATGGTTTGGCCATTGATCGTTGTCGGCAATGGGCTCGGATTCTGCACGCTGACCGAAGGGGTTCCCACAATACCCACATTCCCCGTAACTGCAGCGTCCACGCTGCCGCTGACTGGAACAGTTCCTGACACGTTGACAGGAACGGGATTGGAGGGTGGATTTACCACGGTTACATTGCTTTGTGCCACGCCAGACAGGCCGTTCAGGCAGAGGAACGACATCCATATTACAAGACGACGTAGCGCCAGCACATCTAAACCAAAATGATGAAATTGCACGATTGTACTCTCCTTAACAGAAATAAATTTCGAACTGCAAAATGAATTCTTCCTAACTTTCATACCGGTCCGAGGCCGCTCGGAAACTAGCGCGGCTTCGGCCGAGGCGAGATTTCGAGCGTCAGCGGGCCTGAGACGCTTCCATTCAGAGTCTCTCCAGTGCTGCTGGAACCACCCAGATAAACTGCGATGATGTTGTGCATTCCAATAGTAAGCGGGGTTGTATATTGCGTTTTCTGGTTCGAGATCGGCAGCAAGGGGCCAAGCTGCTGGCTCTCGTCCAGTAGAACGACGTTCCCTGTCTGGGGAAGCCCGGTGCCCGAGGAGAAGATCTGCACTACGAAGAGTGAGCTGGGCCGGACGTGGTCAGGAAGCAGCGCCCTGGCAATTGCCGTGGTCGTGGATGTGTTGACAGGCAACGAATTGAAAACTACCTCCGAAAATGGAGCAGAAGTGCTTCGTATGAAGTTGCTATCGCCACCATAGGAAGCCGTAATAGTGTGTACTCCGGCCGCGAATGGTGAGCTAAAGGTAGCGAAGCCGCCGCCGTTGAGTGTTACCGTACCTAGAGTGCTGCCGTTGTCGCTGAACGTTACCTGGCCGGTGGGTGTACCGCCGGCTGGAGAATCCACAATTGCCTCAAAGGTGACGGCCACGAGATCTGGCGAAGGATTCGTGCCTGCCATCAGCGCCAAACTGGTTGTTGTTGGATTCCCAACGGTAAAGCTGTAGCCGGCAAGCGCACCCGGAATCGGGCTGCCTATCTGAATGGAATCTGCAAACTGACTGTCAGCGGCGAACGCATCGAGTTTATAGATGCCGGTCGAAAGTTGGACATTGGCAGTAAAGTTGGACGCCGTTCCTTTTGCCCTCTGCCAGCCGCCGGAATTCAATCGAAAATAGACATTCTGCACCGGCGGCGCGATGGGTTGGTACGCGCTGTTCGTGGTGAAATTGAGGGGCACCGTTCCTGGGCTCGGGAAATTGTCATTGGGAAACGGAGTGATGCTTGTAGTGAGCGGGATCGGTTGCACCTGCGGCTCGCTGATCACCGTGACGTCGCTGCTGTCGAAATCCGCCACGTAGATGTGGCCTGTCACCGGGTTCAAGGCGACAGCCGCTGGTTTGGTGCCTGCGCCAAGAGTGATGGTAGTGTTTCTAACCCCGTCGATTACTGTTATGCTGCCGTCGTCGGAATTGGACACGTAGATTTTGTTGCTTACCGGATCCACGGCAATGGCATCCGGAAAGCTGCCTACAGTCACCGTGGTAGTAATGTTAGTCGCTCCGTCGATTACCGTCACGGTGCCGCTCTGATCGTTAACGACGTAGATTTTGTTGCTTATCGGGTTCACGGCAATGGCAACTGGAAGCATGCCCACGGCCACCGTGGCAGTCGTGTTGGTCGCCCCGTCAATTACCGTCACTGTGCCACTGTTGGAATTAGCGACATAGATCTTATTGGTCACCGGGTTTACAACAATGGCATCCGGACCACTACCCACCGCCACTGTACTAGTCGAGTGAGTGGACCCATCAGTTACCGTTACCGTGCCGCCATTTACGAGACCCGCATTAAAATTGGCAACGTAGATCTTATTGGTTGTTGGATTCACAGCAATCGCATTCGGAGCGATGTCCGTAGGAACCGTAGCAGTAAGATTTGTGGCTCCATCAATTACCGTCACGTTAGCGGCGTGCGAGTTGGCGACATAAATCTGGTCAGTCACCGGATTTACGGCAATCGCATCTGGAACGGACCCTACAGTCACTGTGACAGTAGTATTGGTCGCACCGTCGACTACTGTAACGTTACTGCTGTTGCGATTGGCGACGTAGATTCTGTTCGTCACCGGGTTGACCGCAACAGCACTCGGAGTGGCGCCGACGGGCACCGTGGCGGTTGCGTTGGTGGTCCCGTCAATTACGGTGACGTTGCTACTGCCGCTGTTGGCGACATAGATCTTGTTGGTTAACGGGTTGACAGCCACGGCAGTGGGATTAACCCCGGCAGCAACCGTTGCTGTTACGGTCTGCCCGTACGTGGACATCGGGGCCAACCACAGCAACAATCCTCCAGCTACCAGCCTTACCAACCATCGGCTGCAAAGTGAACGGGTACCATTGTTCTCTCGAAAGCGAATGAACATGAATGCAATCCTCGTTGGATTCAGATTTGAGTGGGTGAAATCTCAATCACCGCCGCGGCGTACGAACTTGTAAGATCAGCAGGGAACACAGAGAAGGGTGTGTCTTTGGAAGAGTTCCCAACGGCCAAGTCACTCAGCGCTTCCGGTGATCTTTGATCCTTGGCGCAGGGTTGCGAGGGAAGCGCGATCGCAGCCATGAGCAACAACGCCACCGCAGGATGTACGAACACCTCACGCGCCGCGGGCACAACCGAAGGCCCGGATAGTATTCGGGCAAGCGATAATAAAAGCCCAGCCAGCCTCAGACAAAGATTGAGCAGAAATCCTCTACAGTTCTTCATGAACACGCTGCCTACGCACGGCCTCCCTCTCGGCTCTGAACCGAGTCGAATGAAAGGCGTGGCCAGGGGCCACGCCTCCCCTTCTCCAGTTTGTGAACATTTTTCGCACCTCTTTTTGCATTTGTTTACTTGAGGTGAAAAATGTTCTGCCCGGAGGGTTGTGGAAGCTTGGGTGAAATTACTGCCACGAAAGAAAAAAGTACTGTACAGATAAGGCCACTATCATCAGCAGCTTAGAGCATTTTTAGTATGCGATTCCGGTGGTCAGACTGGTCTTAGACCGGGGCATGCGCGCCACCGTGCTGTGGTAGCATGAGCCCGATGGAGGGCAGTATTCAACAAAACCAAGAGTCGGCGGAGGGCCTTCTGTATCGCTTCCTGAGAGAAGAAGACTGCGGAGCCCGCGAATGCCTGGAGAAGCTGCTCACCGAACACGCCGAACCGGTCATTCGCCGGGTGGTTCGTAAGCAAGGCTACTCCGTCGAGGATGAGGAAGACGTTCGCGGCCATGCTATCTTGCAGGTGATCGAGCGGCTTCGCGCCCTGCGAACATCATCGGCAGGTTCGCCGCTCGACGATTTCTGCTCGTATGTGGCGGCGATCGCTTCCAATTCGTGCAACCGTTTATTGCGAGTGAGGTATCCCATGCGCTGGAGCCTCAAGAATCGGGTGCGATATCTTCTCATTCATCGTCCCGATTTTTTCCTGCGTGGGGACCTGCACGAAGGATGGGTTTGCGGACTGACCACGTGGAAGCGCGATGTGCTCTCCCAACAGCCGCTACCGGGGCCGCAACAGGAAAGGTTCCTCCATCATCGCGATGTGAGCTGCGGGGCCTCCGAAAGCCGTAGCCCCGAGGCGGGCATACAGGAGCGCCAGCTCACGCAGTCGTCTTGGCTTGGGCACGTTTCCTATTTCAGTTACGATTTTTTGGATGACTGCCATAGTTTCGCATCCAGTGACCAAGCACCTGCCCTGGCGATGAGCAGGAAAATCAGTCCTAAGAAGGATCGAAAAATCGGTTCGCGCTTCGTACAACATGCTAAGAGATTCATAGTGTTTGTGCCACGCCGTCAACCATTTCCACGACGCCCACTTGGGCACACCTGAAGTATGGGATGCAGATGGATATAAACCGCCCAAGCCGACGTGTTCCTGCCAACCGGAGCGGTTCACCCCAGATTGGTGTGCCGTAAGTGTGCCATACGGTTCGAGCCGATGCGCGCCAAAGAGAGCCTTTTCAAATGCTTTCGTAAAACGCTTCCGTGCGGGCTGAGTTGAACGCAAGTCATTGATACATATGTATGAAACCCAGGATCAAACCGGTTCTTCTATTACTGACTTTGGATCAGCATATCGGGGAATCCCTTGGGTGCACGCAGGTCGGCGACGCATCGTGTGGCAAATGAATTTGGCTGGCTGAGGCTAGTTATCAAGGTCCCAGAAAAGGTACAGGACCTGAGCAACGTCGGTGTGGCTGCAAATGGGGCTGTACGTCGCTATTCGTTTCCAACGTTTTCATACGTTTACGGACTTTCCTCTGTGCGCGCAATAGTGAAATAAGTTGATTGTTTTCTGTTGTTTGGTTGAAGATGCAGGGATGCAAAGCGTCTGACTCTTAATCAGTAGGTTGAAGGTTCGATTCCTTCCGCGCTCACCATTTATTTTCAATGTGGGTGCTCTTCTTTTGTCTACGTTTACTGCAGAGTGCGATGAATTCCAACGCCGAGAAGGCCAGCGACTGCAGTGATCAAGGCTCAGGTACCCGCTGATTTTCTTTCAGTTACATTGTTCCGATGAAGGTTCTTGCGCAGCACGGCTGCTATGAAACATCGGATGGACCGTTGAACATTTTGACTCAGTGAGGCGAGGATCAGCATCCTTATATCAGGATGCATTCGTAATGATCGAATTATTTGCTGGCGTGGGATATAGATCGTATCTGTAGCGCTCACCGCCCGTGCGGTAAAGACATGCTTACAGTCGACAAATCCAGCGCTTACCCCGATCAAACTGCCGGCCCCCACGCGCTCTATCTGGGCGCAACTGCCATCGCAGCAGGTAAGATACAATTCCACGCTTCCCCTCTGAATTATGTAACAGCCACGCGCCGCTGTATTTTCTTTAAAAAGCGTTTTCCCGGCAGAGAACTTCCTGCGTTTACCTTTTGGGTTCGACTGCATGAAGAACCGCGCTAAAGCTGTTCGTGTAAATTTGCGGCTCGTTTGGGATTGCATCGTAAAAGATTACGTGGTTGAAATTCACACTGGCTGTGATGGCTGTCACCTACATGTGTGATCTGCATATCGCATGATAATAGCGAGAGCGCCACTTCAGTTTTCACAATCCCGCGTTTTCCTGGCGGCTTTGTAGATTGCTAACACTTTGCGTCCCGGTCCTGGTCAGAACCCCAAATTGAAGCAGAGGCCGGGAATAAGCCGATGGTGTGACCTCCGTCACAGTCAGAATCGATCCTGAAACCCTATTCTGATGTCTGTTTGCTACGTTGTGGGTTTGCAATCAGGAAAATGCGAGAGTCTACGAAAAAGGTAGTCATCATCGGTGGAGGTATTGCTGGCCTGACGGCAGCTTACCGTCTGCAGCAATGGGGACGCGGCATCCTGGAGTACAGGCTTCTGGAGAGCCTTCCACGCTTCGGTGGAAAAATTACCTCAACCTGCCAGGATGGGTTTCTTGTCGAGGGCGGTCCTGACTCTTTTAGCGTTCAGAAAGCCGCTGCCCTTGAACTGTGCCGCAGCCTTGGATTGGAAGACCAATTCCTCCAGGTAAAGGCCCCTTCACGAAAGGCATTGATCTGGAGTGACGGCAAGCTACAGCCAATGCCTCCTGCCGGGATCGCGCCTTTCCTGAAGTCTTCATTAATTACATGGCCGGGAAAATTGCGGATGGGGATGGACTTGTTCATTCCTCCACGCCGGGACAACGCTGTCGACGAGAGCTTAGCAGCGTTCATGCGACGGCGGCTGGGTTGCGAGGCACTTCACAAGATCGCAGATCCATTGATGGCGGGTATTCACGCCGGAGATCCGGAAAAACTAAGCCTCAACAGTACCTTTCCACGCTTTCAAGAGTTGGAGAGGAAATATGGAAGCCTCTTACGAGCTATTTGGGAGCAAAGAGGCGGAAAGCGACCGGAAGTTGTAACCAAGATGCCGTTCTCCCCACTGGTCACTCTCAAAGGCGGGCTGCAACAACTGATCGATGCGCTGGTGTCAAAACTCGATCCTGGCGCTGTGAGTTTGAACCGGCGCATTCTCACGGTTCGCCCCACAGTTGATGATTACGAAGTTTTTGTACAGGGTGAACCGGCCATTCGGGCTGATGCGATTATTTTTGCCACCCCCGCGTATGTAACCGCGAGATTGATTGAGAGCATGGCTCCAAGACTTGCGTCGAAGCTGCGGGAAATCCGATATGTCAGTACAGCCACAGTTTCCCTTGGATTCCGGCGCAGCGATGTGCCGGGCCTGCTCGATGGCTCGGGTTACCTCGTCCCACACAACCAACAACGCAGAATTCTTGGATGTACGTGGTGTTCCAACAAGTTTGACGGCCGGGCTCCCGATGATTACATCCTTATGAGGGTCTTTATTGGGGGAGCACGCGCCGAGCACCTTGCCGAACAGGCTGATGCTGCCCTGATAGAGCTGGCGCGACAGGAGTTGCTGACGACGATGGGGATCGAGGCCTCGCCCGTGCTTGAAAAAGTGTATCGCTGGCAGAAGGCAAATCCGCAATATGAAGTTGGACATCGAGCCCGCATTGCAGAAATAGATCAATTGATCTCGCAATATTCGGGTTTATATCTGGCCGGCGCGGGTTATCGCGGCATTGGTATTCCAGATTGCATCCAGAGCGGCAACCAGGCAGCCCAAGCCCTTCTACAAGACACAATCGATCCCAATGCGGCTGAGTTGTCTGACAGCGGTCTTTCGTCGAGGAATCATTATGAATATCACGGCTGATATCACAGCTCCCAAGAGTCACCCCATGACGCGCGATTACGTCCAAACCCCGCTGATTGTTTACTGGGAGATGACGCAAGCATGTGCCTTGGCTTGCCGCCATTGCCGGGCCGAGGCCATGGCGAAGTGCCATCCGCTCGAGCTGAACCACGCGGAGAGCAAAAATCTGCTGCATCAGATCGCGGAGTTCGGCAATCCTCTGCCGCATCTGATCCTCACAGGCGGCGATCCGCTGCAACGGCCTGACCTTTACGAATTGATTGATGAGGCGCAATCGTTAGGTATACAGGTTTCGATCACGCCCAGCGCGACCGAGGCACTGACCCTCCACACAATCGCAAAGTTGAAGGAGCATAGAATCCAGAGCCTTGGGCTCAGCCTGGATGGCTCGAATGCCGCACGGCATGAAAGTGTGCGAGGCGTCGCCGGCTGCTTTGAATGGACGATGCGGGCCGTTCAGGCAGCCGCGGAAGTTAAACTGCCAATCCAGATCAACACGCTTGTCTGCCAGGAGACAGCAGACGATCTTGAGGCAATTTACGAGCTGCTCACAACCTTGAAAGTCATGCGCTGGAGCCTTTTCTTTCTTATCGCGGTGGGCCGCGGCAAAGCGCTCCAGGAACTTACCCCTATGGCCGGCGAGAAGCTCATGAACCGGATCTACGATCTTGCCAGCAGCGCGCCTTTCGCCATCAAGACCACGGAAGCGCCCCACTACCGGCGTGTAGCCCTTCAACGCATGCGCGGGCAGAAGATCGCTCCTGACGCGCTCCACAGGATATCTGTCTTTAATGGATTCGCAATCCGCGATGGACACGGCATCATGTTCATCTCGAATACGGGGGAGATATGTCCGGCTGGTTTTTTGCCGGTATCGGCGGGGAATGTGCGGACGAATAAAATTCCAGAGGTCTACCGCAACTCGCCACTATTCCAGGCGCTGCACAGCGCAGATCGACTCAAAGGAAAATGCGGAGAATGCGAGTATGGCGAAATCTGCGGCGGCTCGCGCGCCCGTGCCTTCGCTTATACCGGCGATGCGCTGGAAAGCGATCCTTTTTGTTCCTATCAGCCGGGAGAGAGTGCGCAAGCCAAATCGGGAATGTTATCGAAATAGAATGCGATGCCCGCCTATGTGCAATTTTGAACAGACGAACGGATCCCGTTCTCCTACTGTTGTTCCTTGGGCATGTCCACCGGCATGCAATCAAATGCCACACACGAATGTGACATAGTGTGATGCCCATCACATCCCAAACATATCCAAATACGATTTACTGCTATATGTACTTACCACTTTCATGCAGCACGGAACTTCGAACACCAATCAAGGAGCGTCTATCTATATGAGGATAAAGACTGGGGTACTTGGCATCCTGGTGATATTTCTTCTGTTTTATCCGGCTATAACTCATGCGATTCCTGCTTTTGCCCGCATGTATCAAACTTCCTGCAGTACGTGCCATACGGATTTTCCCAAACTGAATGACTTTGGGAAAGCCTTCAAGGATGCAGGGTTCAAGTTTCCCACCGACGACGAAACATTCCTGAAGATACCACCGGTCATGCTGGGATCTGAGGCTCAAAAAGAGCTCTTCCCGCGTTCCATCTGGCCAGGCACAATCCCCGGAATTCTACCCGTTGGGCTGCGGATGAATACCTTCTTCCAGGAAACCGGCTCCAATCGCGGTAATTTTGGCACGCTGGTTCCTGCCGGAACCGTGCCTCCCTTTATCCCTCGCACTAATTTCAGCACCGGGTTCTTCAGCATTTTTACAGCCGGCAATTTCGGCAGCAACATTGCTTTTTGGGTCGATGACGACATCAGCGTCAGCGGACAGAACAGTGCCGGTGGTTTGGGCGATGGCTATTTGAAATTTGTGAACTTCGGCGGGCCATTCAAACTGCCAAAAGATTCTTTGGCTTTGCGCGTCGGGCATTTTGAGTTGGACCTGCCCTTTACACAAGCGCGCAGCATCAACATCAGTCCGTACGATATCTATAGCCAGTCCAATATTGGGGCCCAGAATTCTGCTTTCCCGCAGAACAATGTGAATAACCAGTTCGCGCTCGCGAACGGAGCCAATGGCGTGGAGTTCAGCGGCGGACACACGTATGGCGGCTACCACTACTCGTTGGCAATCGTTGACCAGAACACCAGCGGCGTTACACAGGCGACAAACACCAGTTCGTTTGTGCCATCGCCGACAGGCGGCGCAAATGGAGGAGTGGGATTTGCTTCCGATTCAAACTTCAAGGACCTTTACGGGCGCTTCTCCTATCGTTTCAACCTGGAGCGCGAGAAGGCCAGCCGCACTGCCATCCAGGCTGCAGGACCGTCGGGCCCTCGTGACCACACCTATGTGAACTTGGGTACCTTCTACTTCTATGGCCGGTCGGTGCAGCGCTTTAGTGGGGATGACCTCTCAGGTAATCCGCAAGTCTTAACCATACGTGAGCCGTTCTACCGTGCCGGTGGCGACTTCAGCTTTAACTACCGCACGTTCAATCTCTACGGCCTGTTCATGCGCGGACACGACTACAATTTGCTGCCCGTGGATGTGACTGGAACGTTGATTCCGTTGCCGCTTACAAGCACTTCACCGCCGCCGGTTGCGTTTACTCACGGCCAACCTGCAACTTTTACCGGCGGATTCCTACAGGCGGATTACCTGGCATTGCCTTGGATGATGGCCATCATGCGCTGGGATGCGGTGAACTCGGGCGAGGATCGGATCAACGGCCTGGCGCTGAGTACGTCCGCGCCGTTTGCGCTACCTGTGCGTTCAACCCGCAACCGTTTTACGCCGGGTGTGCAGTTCCTGATCCACGCCAACATCAAGGCATCGTTTGAATACCAGTTCCGTCCTAAACAGTCGGTCACGGTCATCACCGATCCTATTACCGGATTACCACTGGCGGTTCAGGCATTTCGTACCCATACGGCGGTAAGCGCGCTGGAATGGGTGTTTTAAAACAAATCATTCTTAAAGAGGAAACAAATATGAAATTCAAATTAGTACTTGGCTTAGTAATCATCGCTCTCATGACTCAGATGTGCATGGCTGGCTCGATCAAAGGCAAAGTGTCGCCAGGGAAATCTGTCGTGTACCTGGAGTCTGCTTCCGGAGCTGTCGTTCCTGTTAGCGACAAACACGTGACGATGGACCAGAAGGGCCTTCTTTTTCAGCCTCACGTGCTGGTCATTCAGCAAGGGACAACTGTAGAATTCCTGAACAGCGATAAGGTCGCCCATAACGTGTTTTGGCCCTCCATCTCCGGCGACAAGAAGAAAGGACACAATCTGGGAACTTGGCCGACTGGACAACGTAAGCCATTCCAGTTCGATCAGCCCGGCGTCGTTTCATTGCTCTGCAACGTTCATCCTGAAATGTCGGGTTACATCGTGGTTTCACCGACACCATATTTCTCAGAGACCGGAGCGGATGGTGAATTCACGCTCTCCGATGTGCCCGACGGGCAATACACCATCACCGCCTGGCACGAGGGCAAGAAAATACAATCCAAGAAAATCAGCGTGGGTGGTCCTACAACGGTAGATCTCACGTTGCAATAATGTGTCGCGAGCAGGGTCGCGCAAGCGAACCCTGCTCGCAGATTCCTCGGCAGCCAGTGCAAATGCAAAAAAGATTCCTCAACAAAACGGTGGATCGGGATTGGCTCAATACCAACTTTCCCTGCATGATGGCTTGCCCAGCCCATACCAACGCCGGCCGTTATGTGGGGCTCATCGCAGAAGGCCGCTTTGAAGAGGCTTATCGTTTTGCCCGCGATCCCAACCCCATGGCCAGCATCTGCGGACGGGTTTGCGCTCATCCCTGCGAGACCGCGTGCCGGCGCGGCGCCATCGACAAACCAATCCAGATTCGCGCACTCAAACGCTTCTTGACCGAAAGGTATGGTCCAGAATCGAAGAATTTCAAACCTGGCAGCTCACAACCGCAGCCCAAGCTGCCATGGAAAGTAGCCATCATCGGCGCCGGTCCGGTGGGTCTGTCGGCCGCTCACGACCTGGCGCTGATGGGCTACTCCGTAACCATCTTTGAAGCCGCCGCGGTTCCCGGAGGAATGCTCTACCTGGGCATTCCGGAATACCGGCTGCCGCGCGACGTAGTGGAAGCGCAGGTAAGAGAGATCCTGCAAACGGGCGATATCACGCTGAAACTCAACCAGCGTGCGGGAAAGGATTTCTCCATTGAAGATCTGCGCTCGCAGGGTTTCGATGCTGTCCTGATTGCGGTGGGCGCTCACCGCAGCCGCGATCTCTCGATTCCGGGAGTTGATCTCGACGGAGTGCACAAAGGAATCGATTTTCTCCTCAATGTAAACCTGGGATACAAATTCACCATCGGCAAAAAAGTTGTCGTCATTGGCGGGGGCAATGTGGCCATGGACGTGGCTCGCTCGGCTGCGCGCGAGGTCGTCCGGCAGCACGAGATGCAAACCGAAGAGTGGGCCAAAAATCTCACCGCGGTCGCCGCCCACGAGATGGTGGACATCTCGCTCTCCGCTCTACGCCTGGGTGCGAGTGAAGTGTACACGGTTTGCATCGAACGGCGCGACGAAATGCCTGCTGCCATCGAGGAAATTGAAGAGGCGGAACAGGAGGGCATCACGATTCATGCTGGCTTCGGTCCGAAGCGCATTGTCGGCGGGAATGGTAGTGTTACTGCTTTGGAGATGCTGCAGACCACGCGGGTGTTCGACGAGAACGGCAGATTCAGTCCAGAATTTCAAGCCGGCAGCGAACAACTCCTCGAATGTGACACAGTCATTCTTGCCATCGGGCAGACGACCAATCTCGACTTCCTGGGGCCGCAGAGCCAGATCCGTATTTCCCCCCGCGGACTGATCGAAGTCGATCGCAACAACCTCATGACTTCGACGCCCGGAATCTTCGCCGGCGGCGATTGCGTTTTTGGCCCGCGCCTGATCATTGACAGCGTCGCCGACGGCAAGCGTGCCGCTGTTGGGATTGATGAATTTCTGCGCGGGCAGAAACATTCCGACCCTCTCATCGAAATCGAGGTACTGGACCGCCATCAGATGATTACCAACTACATGGAAATTGCCCGCCAGGCGGTCCCCATGCTTCCACTGGAACGAAGGACCGGCCTGACCGAAGTGGAGATCGGCTTCGATGAGCAAACCGCCGTGCAAGAGGCGCAACGCTGCCTTCACTGCTGGATCAACACGATTTTTGAAGGTAATGAAGTCGACGGCACGGAATGCGTTTTGTGCGGCGGCTGCGTGGATGTGTGCCCGGAACAATGCCTCGAACTGGTTCCGCTTGAAAATCTTGAATTCCCTGAGCCGGTGCTGACCCACATTGTGAGTGATCGCGATTCCTACGAAGTTGAGCTGCGCGGAGTCGCGCCGGAAGAACTGGGTTCGGCACGGATTACAGGGTCGGTGATGATCAAAGATGAAACGCGCTGCATCCGGTGCGGTCTCTGCGCGCTTCGTTGTCCGGTGCAGGAAATCAGCATGGAATCCTTTCACTTTAAGTCGGCCGAACCCACAGGCTTGATTCCGATTCAATCCTTTGATTTGAGGAGCAATCGATGAGCAATGGAAAAATAGAGGCGCAGAATAATCCACTGATAGGTCAGCAGTCCACCGCCGATTCCAGGAAAGGCGAGTGTGAAAATTGCGGCCGCAGAGAGTTCTTCGCCAAATTGGGAATGGGCTCGCTCATTGTCGCCGGCGTGGGCGCCGGGCTGTTCACCTATGAGTATTTTTCGCCCAACGTGCTGTTCGAAGCTCCTCCCATAGTGAAAGCCGGCAAACCTGACCAGTTCCCGCCCGGTTCGGTTACCCTCGATCCGCAGAGCGGGATCTACATGATCAACGGACCCAAAGGTTATTACGCTCTGGGCGCCATTTGCACGCACCTGGGCTGTCTTACCGCCTGGAAACCCGATCTCGACCTGATCGCATGCCCTTGTCATGGCAGCCGCTTCAATCGCGATGGCGTCAAGGTTGCAGGTCCTGCGCCGCAGCCGCTCCCGTGGTTGAAGGTGTGGTTGAGTGATGACGGTTATTTGATGGTGGATCGTTCCAATATTTTAAAGGCACAGGAGTTCGTAAAGGTATAAGACATGCCCTCAACGATCAAAAGGGAATTGGAGCGGATTAAAGCTTCTGAAGTCTGGCGCTCCATCTTCCGCAGTGGCAGCGGAACCAGCAACCTGCACCGCTCGCAGGCAGTTCAGCAGAACGTGTTTCTGCACCTGTTTTCGGTCAAGATCCGCTCACGCGTCCTTGATTTCAAGCCCACGTGGTATCTGGGAGCGCTGACGCTCTGCACATTTTTTATCCTCGTGGCTACCGGCATTTTGTTGATGTTCTACTACCATCCGTCGGTCCCGCAGGCATACTCCGATATGAAGGATTTGCAGTTTGTGGTTTCGTCCGGGGTGTTTCTGCGCAACCTGCATCGCTGGTCGGCCCACGCCATGGTCTTTCTCGTCTTCGCCCATATGTTCAAGGTTTTCTACCGCGGCGCTTATCGTCCGCCGCGGCAATTCAACTGGGTTATTGGCGTCATTCTTCTCCTCGTGACTCTGTTGCTGAGCTATACGGGATACCTTCTTCCCTGGGACCAGTTGGCATACTGGGCCGTAACCGTCGGCTCCAATATTGCTAAAGCCGTTCCACTGGCTGGAAGCAAGATGCGTTTTTTGCTGCTGGGAGGGAATGAAGTTAACGCCAATGCGCTGCTTCGGTTCTATGTTCTGCACTGCGTAATCCTGCCGCTCACGGCAGTATTGCTGATTGCAATTCATTTTTGGCGTATCCGCAAAGATGGCGGCCTTCATGTTCCGGAGAGTAAAAAGCCGTGACCGATCCCACAAAGCCCACGAAGCCAGAAGCCGAACTGCAGTCTGACGTTCGCAAGAATCCGCGTCGCATTGCCTTCATCACGCGGCGTACTTCTCCTCACGTGCAAGCCCAGGATGACGAGAGGGTGATGACTTATCCGACGGCCCTGGGGCGCTTCGTCATTGCTCTGGAGGTGGCCGCGCTCATTCTTGTCTGGTGGTCATTGATCGCAAATGCCCCTCTGGAAGGCATTGCCGATCCCATGCACACGCCCAACCCTGCCAAAGCTCCCTGGTACTTTCTTGGATTGCAGGAGTTACTGCATTACTTTCCGCCCGTGGTGGCAGGGGTATTGATTCCCGGCCTCGTGGTGGCCGCTCTCATCGTGATTCCTTATTTCAACATCAACATCGAAGGCGAGAGCGTATGGGCCAGGCAGCGGGGGCGCCGGCTCGCGATTGCCGCTTCCGTCGTCGCCGCACTCTCAATTTTTCTGCTGGTCTACGACGTGATTGTTGCCTTGGTCCCGACGCTTGTTCTTGGCGGGCTTATGTTGCTCTCGGGACGTTTTTCCCCGCAATCGCCTAAGCCATTGCAGCGCTGGCTGGCTTCTAAACCACTTTCTTTCTGGATCATGACGTGGTTCTTGACTGAGTTGATCGTGCTTACCACTATCGGCACATTTTTCCGCGGTCCAGGTTGGTCCTGGATCTGGCCTTGGGAGAGCTAGATGGAAGAGAACAACAAACCGGGTCCGCTGCGCAGCCGCCCTTCAGTTCGCGAGTTGGGATTGTTCGGGGCTGTCAGCGTGTTGTTGCTGGTTTCGCTCGCCATTGCTCCTGGCAAGGATTATTTCAGCCAGTGGCGTCATTACCAGAAGTCGTATCTGAAACTCGCTACCGAGCGCCAGAACGGCACCTTGGTGCGCAACTTTCATGGCGGCATTCAGCAGATCTGGATTCCCAAGCTGGGCGTCACCGACCGCTGCCAAACATGTCATGTAAACCAGAGTGGTACTTTGCTGGGAGCTTCGTCACAACCGTTTAGAAAACATCCGCCGGTTCCGCATGAACTCGATGAATTTGGATGTGTCATGTGCCACCGCGGACAGGGAACTGCTACCACAGTTGATGAGGCCCACTATGCAACCGCGGCCTGGGAGCAACCGCTCTTGCCCGCTCGTTATCTGGAAGCTTCCTGCGGGCAATGCCATCTTGGTGTTTTAGAAGGAACCCCGCGTCTGAATGAAGGAAGGCAACTACTCTCTTCAGAGGGATGCGCGCATTGCCACTCCATCACGCAGCCGGATGGCAATGTCGTTAAACCCGAAGACGATCCGCCTCCGCTGGTTCATATTGCCGAAAAGACGACGCGGGAGTGGATCTTTGCCTGGATTAAAAATCCACAGGCCTACGCCGCCTCGGCAACCATGCCCAACTTTCAGCTCAATGACCAGGATGCGGCAGACATATCGGCCTTCCTGATTGCGCAGAGTACGTCTTCCACTACGGCAAAAGATTCTGTGAAGCACACAGCCTCGGCACCGGCGAACGCCGATGCAGCTACGCAGGCCGCAACATTGTATGGCAGCTCTTTCTGCTCTTCCTGTCATGCCGTGCAAAACGAGGCCGGCAACCTGGTGGGCGGGAATTTCGGTCCGGAACTGACGCGAGTTGGGTCAAAGGTCAATCCAGAGTGGTTACAACGCTGGCTCCAGAACCCGCACGGCTATGAACCCGGAACCAGGATGCCGCACTATCGCTTCGATGATCGGCAGATTGCCCTGCTTTTCTCCTTCCTGCTGGGCAAGAAGGACCCTGATTTCCTCGCCAACGTTCACCTGCCGGCTTCTGATGCCAATAGCATCGCTCATGGCAAGAGATTAGTAACTGAGAGTGGTTGTGCTGCCTGCCATCAGATCAATGGCGTGAACCCACCACAGAACTTTGCCCCTGATCTATCGCACGTCGGCAGCCGTGCGCTTTCGCAAGTTGTTTTTGTGCCCGGCATGAAGCACACGGTGCCGGACTATGTGGCCGCCAAGATCAGCGACCCGCGTGCCTTTGGACCCGGGCTCAAGATGCCCAAGTTCAGTCTTACGGACCAGCAGGTTGTTGCGCTTACAACCGCGCTGCTGGCCCAGACGGACCGAGCCGCGGCCCTGCCCAGAGAGTTGCTCTTTCCGGCACAACATCGTTCCAACTATCATCCCGGCGGCGATGCCGGAAAACTGATGGAAGATTTGCATTGTCTGAGCTGCCATTCGATCAACGGCAATGGCGGAGACATGGCTCCTGATCTTAGTCTCGAAGGCAGCGCGGTGCAGCGTGCCTGGCTGGAAGACTTCATGAAGGACCCCAATACCCTTAGGCCGGCATTGATCCGGCGCATGCCTAAGTTCAATTTGACTCCAGCCGAGATCAAGACGCTTTCTGATTACATTCTTTCCGCGTACCAGGCGCCGGGGATCGATTCAGGAATCCTGGATCCTCATGCTTTGAATACGGCTGCGACGGCTCGCGGCAAACAACTCTTTTATTCCAAATATGGCTGCCAGTCCTGCCACATCGCCGACTATAAGACCGATAAAGGTTATGTCGGCCCCGCTCTGGCTGGTGTGGGCAATCGGTTAACCGCAGGTTGGATTTACAGGTGGCTGCAGGATCCCGAAGCGGTTCGCCCGGGAACGCTGATGCCGAATTTCAACCTGAAAGAGGATGAAGCGCGCGATTTGGCTGCTTTCCTGATGACCCTGAAAGCCAAGCAAAACGGAGGTGGAAAATGAGGCTTGCGTGGATTTCTTCGCTCTGTTTGGCTTTAGTGCTCTCCGCTTGTTCGAGCAAGCGGGATTCAAAGCAGGCACTCGCTCCAAAAGTGTATGGAACCCAGATTGTGGAAGTCAGTGGCGGAAAACAAGTTACTGATGTCGGATCAGAGACTCCGCAGCCGGTTGTGGTTCAGGTGAACGGCGCTGATGGCAATCCAGTCACCGGCGCGCTGGTTTCGTTCCAGGGGGAGGGAATTCAATTTTCTCTGCCGCAGGCTCTCACAGACGCAAGCGGCCAGGTGACCACACTGCCGCAGCTCGGTTCTTCCTCCGGCTTATATCAGATTGTGGCTGAAACCCCTAAGGTGGGTGGAGGCGCCACGACTCTCAACTTGCAGGAGATTGCGTTGGGCTACGAGCAGAAGTTGGGAAGAGCGGTGAATGAGAAATACTGTGTCCGTTGCCATGACTCTGAGTCCACGCCGGAACGAGTTTCAAACTTCGATAATCTTTCACCGGCCCCGCACCAGTTTTCCGATGGTGCGGCCCTCAATAATATTCCAGACGCCGATTTGATCAACATCACGACGCATGGCGGTCCTGCGTTGGGCAAGTCAGCGCAAATGCCGGCCTATGGAACAACTTTAAGGCCGGTCGAGATCAAAGCGGTTGTCGCATATATCCGGTCGATTGCAGATCCCCCTTACCAGATGCCAGGAGTGAAATATGGAAAAGAATAAGTTTGTCTCCATGCTTGTCATGATCATGAGCTTGTGCAGCGCAGCGCAGATACTACCGGTGTCGCAGGTCGAGGACCCTCGTGCCCGTCAGATGCAGAGAAAATATTCGGCACAACTGCAGCAGATTGCCGCCGATGATATGAGTATTCACTTTCCCTATCACTTTTATTTCAATCAAACGTTGGATGTCGACGAGTCCAGGCAAAAGGAATTGCCGCAAGGCTCCGTTCATTTTGACCGGTTCAACGAACAGGTTGTGCTGGAGATCACAGGGAACTACTATGCTTCCTACTCTGCGGCCTCTCTGAATGCAAACCAGAGAGCGCGGCAAACCTTCCAGGATGTCGTGCTTCCCCTGCTGAAAGTTGAAGTGGCTCATATTGACAGGACAATTCCATTTGGCGCGTATGCGTTTGAAATCGCTCACCACGTGCGCGCCAAGGTAATGGGCATCGACACGGAGAATCCGGAGAACCTGACGCTAGTGTTTCCTCGCAGCGTTGCGGAACGCCTGGTCCTGGCGAAAGACGCCGAAGACCAGCAAGCTTCTGTGCTCGACAGCCAGGTTTATCTGAATAGCGAACCTCTGGCGCTGTGGCTGGTCGGAGATGACGCACCTGCGGATGTAAAAGACCATTACCTGGCAGAATACAAACAAACGCCCGAGCCCGATCCCCGGCAATACAGGCACCAGGCGCAATCCACCTCCGAACCGCTTGCCGAGCAAGAAGATCTGGTCAATCCTCGGCTGCTGGGGGAGCCGCGGTTTCCCGCCAATGCCAAGCCATCTTCCCATGACCTGCAGGAAGATACTTCGCCCGCTCGAATGGTAAAACTGCAGACCACGTATCAGAGCACGCTGGAGCACCTGGTTTACGATCTAAACCAGCAAGCAAGTTTCGTCGCTTATGCTCCTCCTGTTTTTGTGCCCTTTCATCAAGGCGCATATCTTCAATTAAGCATGAGCACCGATTTGGCGCCGCCGGCGGGCGCGTCACAGTATCGCATTGCAGCCCTGGCGTTTGATCAGCATATCTCGCACTTGTTCCGGCCCGTTTCCAAATACTTTCATGACGGCCCGCGGTTTGAAGGAATTGATTTCAGCACCACAGTTCACCAGGAGGTGCAGCCCAATACCGAATCTGTGGAGTTTGTGGTCCCGTCTTCTGCCCTCATGTGCTACGAAAAATTCGACTGCAGCGGGCAGGAACTCATCAATCGCAGCATCGTTCTGATTAATGGGGAGCGTGTAACCCTCGATCTGCAACGCGCCGAGAGCGATTACAACGCCAGCCTGAGATAGGAATCATGTATGCAAAGCTTCAGAGACCACATCCACTCGTTGAGGGCCATGCAGCGAGCCAGGTTCACATCCATGCAGATATGTCTTTTCATTTTTGTGCTTGTGTTTCCTGCTGTGATGGCCGCAGCCAGCGGCGTTTCAGGCAGGATCATCAACAAGACCACGGGCAAGCCTGCCGCCGCGGACCAAGTCCTGTTGATCGATTTGTCGGCGGATAGGAAAGAGGCCGGACATACTCGCAGCGACGCCTCTGGATACTTTCATTTCCAGGTGTCCCGGCAGGGAGTCCCGTGGTTGATCAAGATAGTTCACGCTGATGTGCAATACGAGGCCACGACTTCTGGAGAGGATCGCCCGCTGGAGATCGGCGTATTTGATAAAACTGGCGCGTCCGATGACGTGAAGAGCGGCATACAAGTTATACGTCTCGAAGCCGATGCGGGTTCTCTGCGAGCAACGGAGATGTTCACCCTTATCAATGCTTCTAATCCGCCCCGGACGGTACAAAAAGAAGAGCTCTTCTCCATTCCACTTCCGCCGGGCGCCACAGTGCTTTCTTCTCTGGCAGAGGGACCGGGAGAAGCTGCTGTAAGGTCGATTGCAGTGATACCTCCAAATGAAAATCGCTGCTACTTCGATTTTCCTCTTCGCCCAGGCACAACCAAAATTCAATTGCAGTATCAGGTGCCTTATTCCGGGTCACTTGCCCTGATTCCACACATACCTTTTCCGGCTGACATGTTCGGTGTCGTCATGCCGGTATCGATGCAATTTGAGTCCTCTGAACTTGGCGCTTACAAACGACAATCGGATGAAGAGGGCGGCGTGGTGGAACTCATACGAGGTGTTCCTGCGGGTAACGCACCCACCTTCACGATCTCGGGGGCAGGGCCGGCGCTCGCAGAGAGCAATGACAGGTCGGCCATGCTGCCGGAGTACGTGTATCCACAGAAGAGGGAGCCCGTAACCGCTTTTGGGAATCGATCTGCCAGTTTGGCAAATGGTCTGACGCGCGGCCAGTTGCTCTGGACAGGGTTTCTGGCGTTTATCGTCATGACCGGTTTGGGAATGTTTTTGTACCAGAGTCGCGCGAAGCTTCGCCCTGTGAGTGCTCCTGGGAACGCTGCCATGTCGAATGAAGCGATACGTGAACAACTGTTCAGCCTGGAATTGGACCGCTTACAAAGAAGAATTTCAAAAAGTGGTTACACTGCAGCTCGCTCTACGCTGGAAAAGAAACTTGCGGTAGCGCTGTCCAGACCGCCAGGCTGTAAGTGACTTTCACAAGCACCCGCGGGTATCTGTAGTATTTTTCGATACGGCCGATCATCCGTCAACTCTGATGGTCAGCGTGAGTTCCGGCAAACTACATAGAGGCTGAATTCAGTCATGACCAACGATCCGATCATCATTCAAGGTGGAATGGGCGCCGGTGTCTCCAGTTGGCGGCTGGCCCATGCGGTTTCCCGAGAAGGGCAGCTCGGAGTCGTTTCGGGAACAGCTCTGGACCAGATTCTTGCCCGCCGGCTGCAAGATGGCGATCCCGGCGGCCACATGCGCCACGCGCTCGACCATTTTCCTCTTTCCCAAATGGCCGAGCGTATCTGGCAGAAATATTACATCCGTGGCGGCAAACCGGCGGCTCAGTCATATTTGCGCCTGCCTATGCATTCCAAAGACGGTGCCCGCGAGCTGATTGAACTCTGTATCGTAAGCAACTTTGTCGAAGTTTTCCTTGCGCGTGAAGGTCATACCCACCCAGTGGGCATTAATTACCTGGAAAAGATCCAGATCCCGCATCTGCCTTCTATTTACGGAGCCATGATGGCGGGCGTCGGATATGTCCTAATGGGCGCTGGTATTCCTCTCAAGATTCCGGGCGTGCTTGATCGTTTCGTCCAACACCAGCCTGCAACCTATCCTCTGCACGTTAACGGCGCACTCGCAAACGACGTTACCAACATGGTCTTTGACCCGGAAGAATTCACTATGGGCCGCCTTTCTTCGCTAACCCGGCCAAAGTTTCTCGCTATCATCGCCTCCAATACCTTGGCCACGACGCTTCAGAAAAAAGCCAACGGAAAGGTAGATGGATTTGTTATCGAGGGACCCACTGCCGGCGGCCATAACGCTCCACCTCGCGGCAAGCTTCAGCTCAACGCGGGCGGCGAACCCCTTTATGGAGAACGCGACCAGGTTGACCTTGAGGAGATACGTGCATTGGGATTACCCTTCTGGTTGGCCGGAGGATACGGCACTCCGGAAAAGTTGCGTACAGCGATAGCGGCCGGTGCCCGAGGAGTGCAGGTGGGAACCGCATTTGCTTTCTGTAACGAATCTGCTTTGCGCGACGATTATAAGCTGGCACTGTTGCAAAAAGCTGTAAAAGGAACAGCGCGGGTATTCACCGATCCTGTAGCATCTCCCACGGGTTTTCCTCTCAAGGTCGCGCAACTGGAAAATACGATTTCAGAGAGTGCAGTTCATCTGGAGCGGCCCCGCATTTGTGACCTTGGATATCTGCGTGAAGCCTACAAAACTCCTGAGGGCGCGATTGACTATCGCTGCCCTGCAGAACCGGAAACGATCTATATCTCAAAAGGGGGCTCACTCCAGCAAACGCAGGGGAGAAAATGCATCTGCAACGCGCTCGTCGCCAACATCGGACATCCCCAGGTACGGGCTGGAGGATATGTCGAAAAGCCACTGGTTACCTCCGGCGACGACCTGACTGGACTTGCTCGCTTTCTGCCGCCCAATGAACTCCGCTATAGCGCTGCGGACGTGATCTCAAATCTCTTGAGCAGTCTGCAATAGAACCGGATAACAGCGTACCGGTTGAGGCTTTTTCTTCAATTTTTGCAAAATTGTGAAGCTGGCCCCAGTCCGAACTGATTGCCACCAATGGCTCATCGTCCGCTCGAGTTTCTTTTGCAAAACCAAAATCTCGGACGATGAGCATGTTGGGGCGCCAGGCAAATCGTGATTAGAACCTATTTCCATTGGTTCTGCGGCCGTATCCCCCGTGAGTAAATTTTCCTATTTGGTAAGTCATTGGCCGGGAGGGATGCCAGCACGCCCAGCCGTGTCAATCACTGCCTGGCGTGATGCAGATCACAGAGTTAATCTCAGCAAATTGGCAATATGATTGTGGATGTAAAGGTGCGGCACGCTCGGCTTCATGGTAGCGCGCCGTCACATAGATTCGGGATTTAAATGCAGGCATGAAGACATAGTCCGACGGCAAAATGCCCTCATTCTGCTAACGACGTCGGCTGGAACTTCTAGTTGTGATTGTTCCTCGCATGGCAATCGCACTCGTGGCGCCAGCCATTTGAGTGCACTACAACAACGAAAATGCAAACACTCCAGCCGGCGTCCCCGAATCGCCCCTGAGAAAAGTAAACGAGTTCCAACTGCAACAAGGGCCGGTTTCAAACGTTCATTCCTGCTTGCTTACATGACATGTCGAACAAAGCTTTGTTTGCTCTGATTTGAGCAGGTGCTTCTGCACGTTGGCTGAATGTACGGAATGGCAATCAAGACAGCCAACATCAGCTTTCCCATGTTGCAAGTGTATTGGACTGCCGTGACCTTTGGAAAATAGGTGACATTGGGAGCAGATCTTTGACGTCCCGGTTTTTGACATGCTCTCAAAGCGAACTATGTTGTCAGGGTCTCCGCTTTCAGAGTGACTTTGGCCAGGTCCGTGGCAGGATTCGCATCCCTGCCTATCGGGCCGCTTCTCCGACAATGTCTTGGAATGGGGATTGCTGTCAAAGCTGCCGCCGGCGCTCTCGTGGCAGCCCTTGCAAGCCTCCGTGCCTACATATTGGGACGGATCGACGCTGTTTGATTCGGCATCTTCCTGAGTGCTGCTGGGTTGGGTCTTGTCATTTTGGACTTGTGTGTCTTCTTTTTTCTTAGCGTTATCGGCGTTTGACTTTGAGTCGTCATGCTGCGGCTTTGCGTGCTGCGGTGTTGCATGTTGTTGTTGCGCAGCCGAGACTGCAAGGAGCACGACAAAAGCAAACCCTGGCCATATTCCAACGTTGCGCGGCTTCCGCATTTCCTAAGCTCCGAAGTTACAAAGATCCCGTGTATCGTATCCCGGGTTTCAACCAACTGGTACTTAAAAGGCATCATGCTCAACTCTATTTCGTTCTTCCAGTTTCCAGTCCCAGTTTTTCTTTAGCTGCTGCCTGCGCCGCTGCCAGGCGCGCCGTCAGCACGCGATAAGGAGAGCAAGAAACATAGTCCAGCCCGGCTGAATAGAAAAACTCGACGGAGGAAGGCTCGCCTCCATGCTCGCCGCAGACCCCCACTTTTAGCTTCGGTTTTACTTTGCGACCGAGGCGGGTTGCCATCAGTACGAGCTGCCCAACGCCTTTGCGATCAAGCGCGCCGAAGGGGTCCTGTTTAAGAACACCCTCCTGAACATAGCGCGGCAGGAACTTGTTAATGTCATCACGGGAAAAGGCATAGGTCAACTGCGTGAGGTCATTGGTGCCAAAGGAAAAGAAGTCAGCAACCTCAGCGATATCGTCTGCAATCAAAGCGGCGCGTGGCACCTCGATCATGGTGCCTACGAGATAGTCCACGCGGACGCCCTTTGCCGCAAATACTTCTTCAGCGATCTTGTTGACGATCTTCTTCTGATTTTCCATCTCTTTCGGACCGCTGACCAGCGGGATCATCACCTCTGGATGGACCTCAACGCCCTCTTTTTTCACGGCCACGGCGGCTTCAAAGATGGCGCGCGCCTGCATTTCAGAGATTTCCGGATAGGTGATGCCGAGGCGGCATCCGCGATGTCCCAACATGGGATTGAATTCATGCAACTCTTCCACGCGGGCCAGCAGCTTGTGCAGTTCGCGCAATTTTGTGGAGTGAGGATTGGTTTTTTCCAGCAGCGCGACCTGGACCATCAGGTCTTCGCGGCGAGGCAGAAATTCGTGCAGAGGAGGATCGAGCAAACGAATGGTCACCGGGAACCCCGCCATCGCCCGAAATACGCCGATGAAGTCGCTGCGCTGCATGGGCAGCAGCTTATGCAATGCCTGGCGGCGCTCTTCTTCGGTTTTTGCCAGGATCATGGCTTGCATGTGCGGTATGCGGTCTTTCGCAAAAAACATATGTTCGGTTCGGCACAATCCGATTCCTTCCGCTCCGAAGGCACGGGCCTGAATGGCGTCACGGGGGATATCCGCATTAGCGCGCACGCGCATGGTGCGGAAGGGCTCGGCCCAGCTCAGGATCTTTTGCAGCTCCGGATCATCGGAAGATGCCGCAATAGTGTTGAGCTTGCCCTCGAAAACGCGTCCCGTGCTGCCGTCGACCGAAATCCAGTCGCCTTCCTTGAGAGTTTTGCCTTTCACCTGAATCTCGCGTTTGCTTTCATCCACGCGCATGTCGCCGGCGCCTACAACGCAACACTTGCCCATGCCGCGAGTGACCACGGCTGCATGGCTCGTCATTCCGCCGCGTGAGGTCAGGATGCCGGCCGCCACTTCCATGCCGTGAATATCTTCAGGAGTAGTATCGGTGCGCACCAGGATCACAGGTGTCTTTTTGTCTTGTTCTACTTTCTTCACGGCGTCATTGGCCGAAAACACAATCTGGCCGACGGCCGCGCCCGGCGAAGCCGGCAGGCCGCGCGTCAGTTCATGCCGATGGGTATGCTTATCATCGAGACGCGGAAGCAGAAAGTCATAGAGCTGGTTTGGCTCCACGCGGAAAATCGCCTCCTCTTGGGTGATGAGCCCCTCTTCCACCATATCAATAGCAATGTGCACGGCGGCGCGGCCAGTGCGCTTGCCATTGCGCGTCTGCAGCATATAAAGCCGGCCTTCCATGATGGTGAATTCGAAATCCTGCATGTCGCGGTAATGCTTTTCAAGACGAGAGGCAATTTCGCGCAATTGATGGTAAACGGCGGGCATGTTGTGGTCGAGTTCCGCGATGCTGAGCGGTGTGCGAATCCCGGCAACGACGTCCTCCCCCTGCGCGTTCATCAGATACTCTCCGTAAAACTCTTTGATCCCGGTAGACGGATTACGGGTGAAGCCCACACCGGAGCCGCTGTTTGGTCCCAAATTGCCAAATACCATACATTGCACATTGACGGCGGTGCCGAGGTCATCGGAGATCTGGTTCAGGCGACGATAGTGCCGCGCCCGCTCGTTGTTCCATGACCGGAATACCGCATCCCGCGCCATGACAAGCTGTTCCCACGGATCTTGTGGGAATTCGCGCTTCGCATGGTTGTGGACGACTGTTTTGTATCTTTCGATAATTTGCAGGAGAGCGTTAGCATCGAGATCGGTATCAAACTTGGCGTGATTGTGCTTCTTAACGGAATCAAATACTTCCTCAAAAGCATACTTTGAGACCTCAAGCACAGTGCTGCCGAACATCTGGATCAGCCGGCGATAGGAATCATAGGCAAAACGGGGATTGTTGCTGTACCGGGCAAGCGCCAGCACGCTTTTGTCATTGAGCCCGAGGTTCAGGATAGTATCCATCATCCCCGGCATGGAGGCCTGCCCGCCGGAACGGACACTCACCAGCAGCGGGTTTTCCCCTAATCCCAGTTTGCGGCCTTCGCACTCTTCGAGACGGCGAAGCGCCTCGCGCATCTGCCGGTCTACTTCAATCGGAACTTTCCCGCCGCCGCGCATATATTCGCGGCAAGCAGCGGTTTGAATCGTGAAGCCGGGGGGCACGGGCAATCCGGCGTTGGTCATTTCAGCCAGGCCAGCGCCTTTGCCACCGAGTTCGGCGCGCATGTGCTGGTTCCCCTCAGCTTTTCCATTAGCAAAAAAGTAGACGTAACGGGCGGCAGGCACGAGTGTGGGAGCGGGTTTGGCGGCTAACTTAGGAAGTGTACGCGTGGCCATATGAATCTCCTCGATCTGCAGATGTGTTGAATAAAAGAACTGTGAACATCATCGAACAAAAGATAGAACCAAGGATGTGACTTGCGTCATTTGGGTGTGTGACATTGGTCACGGTGAAGTTTTGCCGGTGGTTGCAAACTAGACAGTGCCGGATTGACAGGCATTCAAGAGCGTAGCCCCGTTGCACAAGGCGGTTGCGGTTTCATCAACAACAATTTCGTTTTCAACGTTACGAGGTCCTCATGGTCACTGCTATCGCCAATGCGCCGTCTTCGGAAGAAACACTTATTGTTGATCCGGCCCACGACCTGTATCAATACCGCTCCGGCCGCGACCCGCTCGACACAATGTTTACGCCGAAAAGCGTGGCAGTTGTCGGAGCCTCGGAGAGGCCGGGCAGTGTGGGCCGCACCGTGCTTTGGAATCTGTTGAACACACCGTTCGGTGGCACGATCTATCCTGTCAACAGCAAGCGCCACAATGTTTTGGGCATTAGGGCTTACCCGGATGTTGCCTCGTTGCCTGAGCGCCCTGACCTTGCGGTCGTGGTCACTCCCGCCAACACTGTGTCTGCGATTATCGGAGAATGTGTGCGCATCGGGGTTCCTTCGGCCATCGTTATTTCTGCTGGATTCAAAGAGCAAGGAGAAGAAGGAAAAGAGCTGGAACGCCAGATCCATCAGCACATTCAGGGTGGACGTATGCGCCTGATTGGACCCAACTGCCTGGGTGTGATGAACCCGCTTACCGGCCTGAATGCAACCTTTGCCCGAACGGTTGCGCGTCCGGGCAACGTCGCTTTCATCAGTCAAAGCGGGGCACTATGCACCGCGGTTCTCGACTGGAGCCTGCGGGAAGAGGTGGGTTTTAGCGCGTTTGTCTCGATAGGCTCGATGCTCGATGTGGACTGGGGCGATCTGGTGGATTATTTCGGGAATGATCCGCGCACCCGGAGCATCGTGATTTACATGGAATCGATTGGCGATGCCCGTTCCTTCTTGTCGGCTGCCCGCGAAGTTTCGCTCAATAAGCCGATCATCGTGATCAAAGCAGGAAGAACCGCAGCGGCGGCCAAAGCGGCAGCTTCACACACAGGTTCGCTGACAGGAAGCGACGAAGTTCTGGATGCCGCCTTCCGCCGCTGCGGCGTGCTGCGCGTAGACAACATTGCCGATGTCTTTTATATGTCTGAGGTATTGGCCAAGCAGCCGCGACCGCGCGGGCCGCGTTTGGCGATTGTGACCAACGCTGGAGGCCCCGGAGTGCTCGCGACCGATTCCCTTATCGGCGGCGGCGGCGAACTGGCAGAGCTTTCCTCTGAGACCATGCAGGCCCTCGATAAGCTTCTGCCGGCTGCCTGGAGTCATAACAATCCGGTGGACATTTTAGGGGATGCCGAACCGGCACGCTACGCTCAGGCTCTGGAAATTGCGGCGCGCGACACCAACATTGACGGCATGTTGGTGATCCTGACTCCGCAAGGCATGACGAATCCCACTCAAATTGCGGAAGAGCTGAAGCCTTATGCCCACAGCACAGGAAAGCCAGTACTGGCAAGTTGGATGGGCGGCGCCGAAGTTGCAGCCGGAGAAGACATACTGAAGCGAGCGGGAATCCCCACCTTTCCTTTTCCCGACATGGCTGCCAGGGCCTTCAACTACATGTGGCGTTACGCCGAAAATCTGAATGCGCTGTACAAGACCCCGACCCTTCGCGTTGGTCCGGAGAATGTTTCAGGCCGTGAGGTCGCGCGAGATATTATCCGCCGTGTCCATGAGGTTGGCCGCACCATTCTTACCGAGCCGGAGTCGAAGCAGCTTCTGGCAGCTTACGGCATTCCCACCGTCGAAGCCCGGATCGCCCACAACGATAAGGACGCGATTCGAATTGCAAAAGAGATCGGGTATCCGGTGGTCCTCAAAATCTATTCAGAAACCATCACCCACAAGACGGACGTCGGCGGGGTGCAGCTCAACCTGCAGGATGCCAATGCAGTCCGCGATGCCTTTCGCAAAATAAAAGACTCGGTGACCCAATCCGCGGGTGCGGAATCGTTCCAGGGAGTGACAGTGCAGCCCATGATCAAGACCGAAGGAGAAGAGTTGATCATCGGCAGCAGTCTCGATCCCCAATTTGGCCCTGTGCTTCTGTTCGGCAGCGGCGGCCGGCTGGTGGAAGTTTTTAAAGATCGCGCCCTGGCTCTGCCGCCGCTCAACACCACCCAAGCCCGGCGCATGATCGAGCAAACCCGCATCTTCACTGCGCTGAAGGGCGTGCGTGGCCGCAAGCCTGTGAATATAGCGGCGCTGGAGGAGTTGCTGGTGAGGTTTAGCCAACTCGTGGCGGAACAGCCTTGGATCAAGGAAATTGACATCAATCCACTCCTGGCTTCTCCGGAGCGGTTGCTGGCCCTTGACGCCAGAGTTGTGGTGCATGCGAAGGAAGTGAGCGAGGAAGACGTGCCTAAGCTCGCCATTTCACCTTATCCGGTTGAATTTGTCGACAACTGGAAAACGAAAAATGGCGACGAGGTGACGATACGGCCGATTCGTCCTGAGGATGAACCCCTGATGGTGAAGTTTCATGAGCGGCTGTCTGATCAAAGCGTTTA
>Ga0070730_10000659_pt1 | contig 37817 bp, 31 predicted proteins | sample Coa_R1_3_FD_66447 | JGI IMG/M metagenome (GOLD analysis project Ga0070730, IMG submission 66447) | Surface soil microbial communities from Centralia Pennsylvania, which are recovering from an underground coalmine fire - Coalmine... | ecosystem: Environmental > Terrestrial > Soil > Unclassified ...
ATTGCTGCACTTCTTTGTGTTTTTCCTTCATTGTGGTACTGAGTACCGCAGAAACATTGTTCGTAAAGTTTGCTGCCCGGGTTTGCACTCCTGCGGCTTTTAGAGATTCCGCGATTTCCGATGTAGTCATAGCCTTTTCGGAATCGTGCAGGAGGTCCAGGATCGCCCAGCGTACGCTGATGTTCTCGTACCGCAAGGGGCGTGGAGCAAAAGATGGAGGATAAGCAGAGGATTCTGGAGTGAGACTGCTTTGGAGCGTGGCAATGCCGCTGTTTAGCTCTTTGATTCGCGTATGTAAAGCAGTAACAATCTGCTGCTTTTGATCGCGCTCGTCCGCAAGATGCTTAATGGCGGCTTCGATATGCGTTTTAGTTTCGCTATTGAGCGGCATTCGGTTCATGCTCCTTAGGTAACTGAAGTCATCAACAAACCAGTTGCGCCGCTTTTAAAGGTGTGTATAATAAAACACGCGACAAGGATGGCGTATACCAAGGCCACACCTCTCGCGGGGATCGCACCCCAAATATTTGCGGCAACTATCCATCTGCTTTCCCCAGTCTCGCTAAAGATTGGGATCGGGGTTAGGATTACAGCCTTAACCCCAATGGAAATCATAGTACAGCATTCCAACCGGCATTGTCAAATTATTTGCCACTGTCGGTTGGATTTTGTTTTGTGTATTGTTTTCATGTATATACGTCGAAAATGCCAAGATGTGGCATCCGTAGATTTACGCGGCATATTGCTATTTCTTATTAACACACACAATATCTGGTATAAATTTTGTCGATTACAAAGCCTTAACATGAGAGTAGAAAAGAAAAAATTCGATGATCTGTTGGGTCGCTTACTCAAGGCCAAACCGCTGCCGGTGAAAAAAATAAAGGCTGCGAAAAAACGCAGCCCAAAGCCGATAATAGACCGCGTGCCTCAGAACGGCTGATTGGCTTCCGGATCGGCGACCAGCTTTTCCATCGGCATCGGCGTTGTTCCGCACATCCGTGCAATGGTCTTTGTAAACAGGTCGGCTTCCTTGCGATTGTTGAAGCGGTAATCAAACTCTGCCATATACCGCTCCAGGTGCTTCACGCTCACCTGATGAAAGCTCCCTATCAGTCCGCGCTTGAAAAGTGACCAGTAATTCTCGATTGTGTTTGTGTGGACGTTGCCGCGCACCCATTCCTCTTTTATGTGATTCACGGAATCGTGTTTGCGAATCTTGCCGACTGATTTGTATCCCCGGTGTTCATCGGTCATGATGTGGGCGTCTTCTTCAGTGTGGTTGATGATCGTTCCCACCAGTGTATCTTTTGAAACCACATTCAGGCGCATAGTGCGGACTTTGCCGCCGCGCTCGATCAGGCCGACAACGGCTGGCTTCTCGTAACGTGCGCGCTTGCGCCGTTTGTCGTATTTGCCGCCGACATACGTTTCATCCACTTCAACGGTTCCCTTGAGGCGTCCGGTAAAAAGAGAACCCTCCGTATCTTCCATTGATTTACGGATGCGGTGCGCCATGTACCACGCTGTTTTGTAAGAGCCGATTCCCAGATGCCTCTGGAGCTGTTTTGCGCTCACGCCTTTTTTCGCGTCGGCAATCAAAGCAACAGCCAGGAACCATTTTGTTAACGGGAGATGCGAGTCATGGAAAATCGTTCCCGATGTCGCGCTGAACTGCTGATTGCAGGTCGGCTCAAGGCACTGATAGATTTTCCCGCGCTTGTTTTCCGTCTCAGATGAAACCTTGCGAGTGATTACGGAAACCTTGTCATTCCCGCATGTAACGCAGCGGACGCCATCGGGCCAGCGCATTTCTTCAAGGTAATTCCAGCAGGATTCTTCGGTCTTGAATTTCTCGTTAACGTCTATCAGGTTCATATCTGCCTCAATCTGAAGACAGAATATCTGAATCCTGTTTATGTGTCAAGGGTATAATCACCACATTTTTTTGTTGACACTGGAACACAGGTACATCAATATCTTGGGTGTGGCATTGCAAGTGCCCTGGAAATAGTGGCTTGCAGTGCAGCACAGGGCCTTTAGGAGTCAAATCTCAAGGAGGATACCCATAATGGCAACGAAGAAAAAAGCAGCCAAAAAGGCAGCCAAGAAAAAAAAGAAGTAGTGGATCGCGGAGCCATGTCTCCGCACATCAAGGGAAATAGTTTTAATGGGGTGTTCGGATGAACACCCTTTTTTATGAAGTTGACGCATTCCACTGCCACGACTTAATATCCGCTTCAGCCACTTGGTCCCGAGGACCATGCCAAAATCTCCCAGGAAGAGCGCGCGAAAAAAATCAGCATCGGGTGAAGTCACCATCCCCGATAAACTCTATTTCCGCATCGGCGAAGTAAGCCGGTTGTGCGGACTGCCCAGCTATGTTCTGCGTTTTTGGGAGAGTGAATTCCCGCAACTCAAGCCTTCCAAAAGCAGCACCGGGCAGCGCATGTATCGCCGGGTGGATGTGGAGAGCGTACTGCGCATCAAAAAGCTGCTGTATGAAGAAGGTTTCACCATTGCCGGCGCTCGCCAGCATCTGCGTGAAGAATCCCGGCGCAGGCAGGAAGCGCTTCCTTTTGTGGCGCCTGCCGCCAGCCAGACACAGCTAAAACAGGTGCGCCAGGGGCTCAGGGAAGTCCTGGGCATCCTCTCGCATAAACGATAACCCTTAGCCGAAAGCTCGGTAACCAGGGTAATTTCTGCGTCTCAATAATCGTGAGATGCATCCAAAAAGAAAGCTATAATGACGTAGCTTACCTGCGGAATGTTTGTTCGTCTTTAGGAATAAGGGTTTTTCGATGCCGAAAAAAATACAAGCCATCCTTCTTACTGCTTCCATCGCCATTATCGGTTTCGCATTCGCCGGCGGACTGCGCGTCCATGCCGCTGACAATACCAGTGACGCTTCTTACAGCCACATGCAGGTTTACAGCGAGGTGCTGTATCACGTACGTGCCGAGTACGTGGAAGAACCCAACATGAATCTGGTTACGAACGGCGCGCTGCACGGCATGCTCGAATCGCTGGACGCCAACTCGAGCTATCTGAGCCCGGAAGAATACAAGGTCTTTAAGCAGAAGAAGGCCACGGGCCATGCCGGCATTGGCGCGACCGTCTCCAAGCGTTTCGGCTATGCGGTGGTGGTTTCCGTGCTTTCCGGCAGCCCCGCCGACAAGGCCGGCATTACCGATGGCGACATCATCGAAGGCATGGATGGGCAGAGCACGCACGATATGTCACTGGCGGAGATAAGAAACCGTTTGGAAGGCGACCCCGGCTCCAAACTGGAATGCTCGCTCATTCGCGTACACAAAGTCGAGCCGCAAAAAATTTCTTTCGTACGCGAGGAAGTAAAGCTTCCGGCGATTCAGGCGAAGATGCTGCCTGACAACGTGGCGTACGTGAAAGCAATCGTGCTGAACAAAGGCCGCGCGGCGGAGATTGCCAGCCGCATTAAAGAGCTCGAAAAATCCGGCGCGAAGAAACTGGTGCTGGATCTGCGCGATGCTTCCTATGGCGACGAAGAAGAAGGCATTGCCGCAGCCAACCTTTTCCTCGACAAAGGGCTGATTGCTTCCCTCCAGGGACAGAAGTACACCAAAGTGGAATACAACGCCGACGCGCAGAAAAAAATCACCGACCTGCCTCTGGCGGTGCTGGTGAACCACGGAACATCCGGCCCCGCCGAGATCGTGGCGGCCGCGGTACTCGACAATAAGCGCGGTGACATTCTGGGTGACAAGACTTTTGGCGACGGCTCGGTACAGAAGCTGATTGAAGTACCCGACGGCTCCGCCCTGATTCTCTCCATCGCCAAGTACTACACGCCCGGCGGAAAAATCATTCAGGACACGGGAATCACTCCCAATATCCTGGTGGCCAGCGCCAGCGATTTAATCGCGGCGGCAAGCGATGACGAAGACGGCGCTGCTCCGGCAGAACCGCAAAAGGCCGCGCCGGCGAATGATGAGCAGTTGAACAAAGCCATTCAGGTGCTGAAGACCAAAGGACAAAAAGGCTAACGATTTTTTGCGCAGGATGGGAGTGAGCCGGACGCTGATCCACGAAAGAAACGTGTTATGCTGAGGCTCACATCCTACCTCCCATGAAGTTTCTGTACTCAGACCTCCCAGCCATTCATCTTGGCGGGAGAAAACTGGTTGGCCGTGTCGTGTTCGGCATGCTTGTGCTGGGCGCGATATGCGCCGGAATGCTCGTCGGCCTGCTCATCGTCTATTCCACCAATCTTCCTCAGATCAGCGACCTCGAGCGTTATCGTCCTGGAACCGTGACCGAACTTTATGACGTCCATGGGCGGAGCGTGGGATCGTTTGCTCTGCAGCGGCGCGTGCTGGGCACTTACGATACTTTTCCCAAAATCCTGCGCGACGCCATCATTTCCACGGAAGACAAGAGTTTTGAAAACCACTGGGGCATCAATCTTTGGCGTGTGCTCGGCGCCACGTATCGCGATATATCGGCGCCGGGAACGCGCGCCCAGGGCGCTTCCACGCTGACTATGCAGCTTTCCCGCAACCTGTTCCTTTCGCCGGAGCGCCATTTCAGCCGCAAGGTGCAGGAAGCCATGCTGGCGATCCAGATTGAGCGGCACTTCACCAAGCAGCAGATTTTTACTTTGTACTGCAACCAGATTGCTCTGGGCCATGGCATGTATGGATTTGAAGCGGGATCGCAGTTTTACTTCGGCAAACACGCCAGAGACCTCAAACTGGAAGAGGCCGCTCTGCTGGCCGGCTTGCCCAAGGGCCCTTCGTCTTACGATCCGATTAACTATCCCGAGCGCGCTCTGCGGCGGCGCAATCTGGTGATCAATAACATGCTGGAAGATGGAAAGATTACCGCCGAGCAGGCCGGAAAAGCCAAAACCGCGCCGCTCAGCCTGGCACCTCGGACACAGGAAGCCTCTCCCGCTCCTTACTTCGTGGAGGAACTGCGGCGGTATCTGGAAAAAAAGTACGGCACCAGCGAGGTACATGAAGGCGGCCTGCGCGTTTACACATCACTCGATCTCGATTTGCAAAAAGCCGCCAACCTGGCAGTGGCCGAGGGTCTGGCCGCCTACGAGCGGCGACGCGGATGGCAGGGACACTTAAAAAATGTGATGGGAATGGGCGAGTCGCTCGACAAGTACCGGCATCCGGACTGGGACCAGACCATCGAGCCCGGCTCATACGTGCACGCGGTGGTAGCCGATGTGGGCCTTGAGTTTGCCACGGTGCGTCTGGGGCGCTGGATGGTTACCCTGGGCCCCGGCGACATCACGCTGACCGGGCACAAGTTTCCCAAAGACGTCTTCACTCCCGGAGACATCATTTACGTAAAGGTACTGGCGCTGCAGACGGATGGCACGGCCCGGGTGCAGCTTGAACAGGATTCCGGCGCGCAGGCCGCGCTGCTGGCCATCGACAATGCCACCGGGGACATCAAAGCCATGGTCGGCGGACGAAGCTTCGGCGAGTCAAAGTTCAATCGCGCCATTCAGGCCGAGCGGCAGGCCGGATCTTCCTTCAAACCCTATGTCTATACCGCAGCAGTGGATGAGGGCGCAGACCCCGACGATACTATCCTCGACGCAGCCACTACTTTTTACAGCGGCGGTACGGCTTACACACCGCACAATTATGACCACAAATTCGAAGGCGTGATTACACTGCGCCGCGCCCTGGCGGATTCACGAAACGTTCCCGCGGTGAAGCTGGCGCACAAAGTTGGCATGGCCACAGTGGCCCGCTATGCCAAAAAGTTTGGCCTGACCGCGCAGATACCTTTGTATCTGCCAATCGCGCTGGGGGCGGCGGACGTCACGCTTTACGAGCAAACGTCGGCTTATTCGGTTTTTCCCAATGATGGCGTGCGCATTGAACCTGCCTACATTCGTAAAGTCACCGACTACGACGGCCACGTGCTCGAAGAAAACTTCGCCGTCGCCCGGGATGTGATCAGCCCCAACACCGCGCGCATCATGGTTTCCCTGCTGGAGGGCGTGGTGCAGAATGGCACAGCGCGGAGCGCGGCGGTGAAGCTGCAGCATCCGCTGGCGGGAAAAACCGGGACCACCAACGATTACACCGACGCCTGGTTTGTCGGCTTCTCGCCCAGCATCACCTGCGGCGTATGGGTTGGCTTTGATGAAAAGAAGTCGCTGGGGAAAAATGAAACCGGCAGCCAGGCGGCCCTGCCTGTCTGGATCGATTTTATGCGCGCGGCGATTGCCGACCCGGCGCGCAGCCATGAAGCCTTTCAGCCCGCGCTGACCAGGCACACCCGTGAAGTAGCGGTGAAGCGCGCTGCCGTATCCCAACCAGCCACTGCGAGCAAGCTGGAGGCCCACTAAGCGTGCGCAGGCTGCTTCGATTTCTGCTGCTTTCGCTGATTCTGCTTTTAGTGTTTCTTGGCTCGGCGCTGCTGGCTATGCGTTTTGCCATTCACGGCCGCGAGGTGCGGGTACCAAAACTTACCGGACTTACTCAAAGTGAGGCAGAACGCCTCGCGGTGAGTCAGGGACTGGTGGTCTCGTTCGACAGCGGTTTTTACAGCGCAGAGGTGCCACAAGGCCGCGTGGTCTCACAGGCGCCGCCCCCAGGCGCGAAAGTTCGTCGCGGGCTGAAGGTACGCGCGGCGCGAAGCCTGGGACCACAGGTTGCCGCCGTGCCCAATCTCACGGGGCAGAGTGAACATGCAGCCAGCATCAATGTGAGCCGGTATGGCCATGAAATCGCCGCCGCCGCCGTGATGCATTATCCCGGCGCGGAACCCAATACGGTCGTGGCCCAGAGCCCGCCACCGGAAGCAAAGAAGATTACCTCGCCCAAAATAGGGCTGGTATTTGCCGCTGCGGATAATACGCAGTGGTACATCATGCCGCGATTTACCGGACACCGGTTACAGGAAGCTGCCCGCGAAGTGCAGCGGGCAGGGTTTACTTTGGATCAGGTAAATGAAAATCCCATTGGCGACAGCAAACCGGAAACTTCAGGGACGATTGTCTGGCAGTATCCCCAGGCAGGGCAGCGCATTGCCGCAGGATCGGCCATCAGTTTTGGGGTGAGAAAATAATGGGGAAGAGCCATTAGCCATGCGCACTTAATCAGTGGCTTTCGGCTCCTGGCTCTTAGCTCTTGGCTTAATCTATCGTTGATTAATGGCCAGAAGCTAAGAGCCAAAAGCCAAGAGCCAGGATAACCCACAGGAGTACCCGCTATGCCTCCTACGTTTGCGAACGGAAAGATTTGCTACCTTGAAATGCCCGCCACCGATATTGCCCGCTCGGCTGAGTTTTACTGCCAGGTTTTTGGCTGGAATGTAAGAAAGCGCGGCGATGGCAGCACCGCTTTTGATGATGGTGCGGGCGAAGTGAGTGGCTCGTGGGTGACGGGACGACCGCCAGCGGTTACACCAGGACTGCTTTTTTACATCATGGTGGACAGCGTGTCCGCGACAGCGGATGCCGTGGTGAAAGCCGGAGGAGAAATCGTACAAGCGATTGGCGTTGACGCGCCGGAGATCACGGCAAGGTTCCGTGATCCGGGTGGAAACGTGATTGGACTGTATCAGCACCCGGCGTAAGTGGTTGGGAGTTCCGTTTCAGCAGCGGAGGAACTGCTGTTGGCTGTTAGCCTTTAGCACGGAGCTAGCCTTTAATTTTTTAGATTTTCGATAATCGACCGTTTTACCCAGTGGCTCAGGGCAGCTAAGAGCCAAAAGCTAAAGGCCAACAGCCATTCAGGCTCATTCTTCCTCGTCCCCCACAAACTCAAGTTGTTCCTGCAGGGTCGCAGCCAGCCATACGGGTGCGAACGATAAGCGGTGCAGTGGAGTGGGCCCATGTTCGTGCAGAGCCGCCATGTGTTTGGGCGAGCGATAGCCTTTATTAGAGGCCAGATCGTACTGGGGATAAACCGGGTCCCAGAGGCGGATCATGGCGTCACGCGCGACTTTGGCGATGATCGAAGCCGCGGCAATGGATGCGGAAAGCGCATCACCGTGAATGATATTGGTCTGCGGGCACTCCAACGGAATGCGAACGGCGTCGACCAGCAAATGGTCTGGCGCAGGAGCGAGCTGGGCGACGGCTTCACGCATGGCGAGCAGTGAAGCGTGATAGATGTTGAGCTGGTCAATGCGCGCCACGTCCACGGCGGCGACGGCATACGCTATGGCATGCTCGCGGATACGTTGTGCCAGCTTCTCGCGGGTTTCCCGGTCAATGAGTTTGGAATCGCGCAGGCCGCGAATGCGATAACCGGGTTCAAGAATCACGGCAGCGGCCACCACCGGCCCAAAGAGCGAACCCCGGCCAACTTCGTCCACGCCGGCCACAAGCTTTGCTCCCGAAGCCCAGGCCAGCTTTTCATACTTCACCGTGCACTTTAGCTTGCGGAGCAGCCGCATCTTGAGCGTGCCTTTGGAATAAGGCTCGCCGGAGGCGGAAGGCTCGCCGGTGGCGGGATTGATGGGTGCGGGCTGCTTTCTGCGCTTTTTGCGCTCGGGCTGGCTACGGCCGGGCATTATTCCCAAACGCCGCCTTCCGATTCTTTCCAGAGCTGGTACCCTTCCAGTTCTTCCGATACAACCGCGGAATATGCCAAAAACAACGGTTGCCGCTCGTTGAAAGTGGTGAGGCGCAGCGGCAGATGTCCCATGCCAAAACCATCATCGTCATGAATGGTGCCCAGAGTCAAAAGACTGACATCAATCTGCCGGGGGCGCTGAGAAAAATGTTCTTTATAGATGCGGACGTGGACGATTTCCGGTTCCAGCTTCAGCACTTTGGCAATGGCGAAGTCATCACCATCGTCGATGGAGTAGTAACCACCTTCAAACAGTTCGGACGGCGCACTGCGAGCAGATTCCATGGGAAATAAGGGTTACGCCATTATCGCGCTAAAAGAAGTTACATTCCAGCCTGGGGAGGACTGAAGGAAGTAAAGGGCGAGACGCGACCGTTCCATGAAGGCCGAACAAGCCACGTCTCCGCACCATAATTTCTCTTGCTCCGTAAAAAGACAGCGGGAGCTACTAACTTTGCGTTCCGGTGGCAGCCGCTGAAGCGGGCTGAACGCGCTCCACTTCGCGCAGGCGGGCCGCCTTGCCTTTCAGTTCGCGCAGGTAGAACAGCTTGGCCCGGCGCACCTGGTTCGAGCGGACGATTTCAACTTTATCCACTACCTTGGAATGCATGGGAAAAATACGCTCCACACCCTGGCCGAAGCTGATCTTGCGCACGGTGAAACTGCCCTGGGGGCCACGGCGCAGCGCAACCACGGTGCCTTCAAAAGCCTGTACGCGCTCTTTGTCGCCTTCCTTGATCCTGACCTGAACGCGAACGGTATCGCCCGGATTGATTTCAGGAATATCGGTGCGGCGCAGTTTGGCCGCCAGTTTTTCCATAATGGGATGCTGAGACATCGTCTGTTCCTCTTAATGCTCACTCTTTCGGGAGCAGTAGTGATTAGTACCTAGTATCTGGCATGGGGCGATTTCGCGCCATGCGAACCACTAATGACTAATTCTTTCTCTTGATCTCCTCTACCAGCTTTCTGTCATCACTGCTTAAATCCTGTTCGTCGAGCAAATCCGGACGATTGCGCAGCGTTTTTTCGAGCGCCTTGCGGCGACGCCATCCGCGAATCTGTTCATGGTTGCCGCCCATGAGCACGTCTGGCACGGCCATACCGCGAAAATCCGCAGGCCGGGTGTAATGCGGATAGTCGAGCAACCCGGCGGAACCGCATGTGCTGTCCGGCCCGTCTGCATCCGCTTTCTGCGTCGCCGTAAAACTTTCCTGCCTTGCGGAGGCTTCGTTGCCCAGCGCGCCGGGCAGGAGCCGCGTAACAGTATCCAGAATAACCGCCGCGCCCAGTTCTCCGCCACTCAGAACGTAATCGCCAATCGAAATTTCCCGATCGGCAAGCCCCTGGGCCACGCGCTCATCCACACCTTCATAGCGTCCGCAGATCAGGACCATCCGCTCCAGCCCTGCCAGTTCCAGCGCCAGGTTCTGGGTAAACATCTCACCCTGGGCCGAGAGCAGCACCACGCTTTGCTTCACCGTTCGAGCCAGTCGCTCTTCACGGCCAGGCATCTCCAGCGACTCCACGCAGCGAAACAGCGGCTCAGGCTTGAGTACCATGCCTTCTCCGCCGCCAAACGGACGGTCATCCACCGTGCGGTGTTTGTCCGAGGTGAAAGCCCGCAGATCGTGGACCAAAATTTCAATGAGCCCGGATTCGCGCGCGCGGCGCACAATCCCAAAATCCAGCGGACCACTAAAAAAGTCCGGAAAAATCGTTACAATCTCAAATTTCATGGCCGGTCCCGGTCCGGTCCTTTTTGCCGCTGTTTCTCTTCCTGATTCAACGGCGCATCCAGCTCCAGCATGCCCTGAGGCAGCTCCATTTCCACCCGCTTATTCTCGGGAGAAATGCCGCGAAGATAACCGGCTGCGAAGGGGATCAAATATTCCTTCGCGCCCTGCACTACCAGCAGCGGAGCCTCACCGGCGCCAAAGCGAACATCCTGAATCGTCCCCACCTCGCGGCCGCCGTCGTACACGATACATCCCGCCAGGTCGCTGACGTAAAACGCGCCCGCATCCAGTTCCGCCCGCTCACCGAGGGGGAGCTGAATTTCGCAACCAGCCAGCGCTTCCGCATCGCTGATCGAATCCACGCCGGCGAATTTCAGGATCACCCAGTCTTTATGAAACCAGTGGTCCACAAGCTGAAGTTCGCGCCGGGGCGCGTTCTCGCCCGGGCCTTTGGCAAACAGCCGCCTGCGAGTGGCAAAGCGTTCGGGAAAATCGGTAAGGACCGCCGCAGCGACTTCGCCGATTCGCCCCTGGGTCTTAACGACCCGGGCAATGGTGACGAAATCACCGTCGCCGATTTTCGGTTCAGCGCCCTGGCCGGATACACCCCGGCCTTCAACTCGCTTATGTTCAGTCATCGCGAACCGGATTACCTATTCCTCGATGATGTCCAGCGTGTAGCGCTTTTTAAATTTCATGCTCGCCGCGCCGAGAATGGTACGGATGGACTTGGCCGTTCTCCCCTGCTTACCGATAACCTTGCCCACGTCAGCAGGATCGACACGTAATTCCAAAACCGTGGCTTCACCATTCTCTACCGCAGTCACCTGCACATGATCGGGAGCATCAACAAGAGCCTGAGCAATTTGCTCCACGAGCGCGCGCATATCGCCGCTCGATTCCGTCATTCCCCTTTATCCTCTCGCCAGGCCGGGCTGGTCATTCTACCCAAAATCCGGAAGGCCCCGCGCTACGCCGCCGTTTGGGTGGCCTTCGATTTGGAGAGCAGGCGGCTTACGGTATCCGACAGCTGTGCGCCTTTGGAAACCCAATACTCAATCCGCTCATGCTTCAAATCGACCGTCGCCGGAGTTGTGCGGGGATTGTACAACCCCACCACTTCCACCGAGCGGCCATTGCGTGCGCGCTCCTTCTCAATCACGACTACACGATAATATGGTTGCTTGCGCGCACCGATGCGCGCGAGTCGAATCATTAACACTGGTAATTGAATCCTTTCTCGCTGGAAAACCCTTGAATCAAATGGGCAATTCGCTATTATCGCGTAATTTGCCGGTAAATAGCAAGGCGGAGCGGGAATGCGCCCGGAAATGGGAGCGATTCCGTCACCTGACGAGCCTCGCGTGAAAACTGCCATTGGCAGGTTCATTCTGCGCTCTGCCTGCGGTTTGCGTGGCACGGATGCCTGGCAACAGCGCCCCCTGTCTAATTATTTAGTTTGCGCCGCATAACCTGCGCATCCCTGACGACTTGAGCCGCGCATTGTTCGAGGCTGTCGTCCCAGCATGATCCTTTGCGAACGCCCAGAGACTGATTTTCAGAGGATGCAAATTCCACGGTGTAAAACACCCGGGTGCGCTTACCGGCCTGCTTCCAGCTGACGTGCGTGGGAATGGTTATAACCAACATTGCCGGTGAATTGCTGACATTTAAACTGAAGTCCCGTGATGACCTAAATTTATTCTCAAGCGCGTCTCTGAGTCTTAAGGTTAACCCATCGTCGCCCCCGAAGCGTACATCTACCAGTATCGGTTTTGCTGCCCACTGGATTGCATACGATGTTGCAGGCATGAAAGCCGCAGCGATCAGGATTAAACGCAGCCATAATGAGGGGCTTTGCATGCTGTCTTCCCTTATTCAGTTCCTGAATTAACCAGCGACGTTGACCTGCGCTTACTTTTAGCGCAAGCGTACAACTTTCCACTCAAGCAAAAGCAGCTTGAGTTGATTGGATAAGAGGAAAGGCTCCGTCCCGCCCTTTCTTAATTGAGCGGTATGCTTTCAATTTTAGCGAAGGACAGCCCCACCGGAGAGATCCCGAACAGAGATGTCGACCCCACCACACTTAATAACCTGAAAATCGATTGTGGCAGGTTGCTTATACGTAACCTCGAGATGTGATTCCGTTAGCCAGAGCAGTTTTAGATCAATGAATTTCTCATTGTGAGTGAATAGCATGACCTCAATTGGCTCTTTAGGCCCTTTGGTATGCTTCAAAAACACTGTTGTCTGTAAAAGAGCATTTCCAGGACCGCTATGTTGCTTCGTGACGGCCATCGCAAGCCATCGCCCATCCGGTGATCGAACTTCCGTTGACCATATCGTCATGACGTTACTACATCCAAGCAGTATAGAACACGTTAAAATAACTGCCAGAAACATCTTCGCAGACAAACTATGGCAACCATATTTGATCTGCCGAATAAATGAGTTGTCTATATACCCCCCGCAGCTTTATTTCTATTTGTGTCATGTCCGACTGGCCTCATCCATCTCAATCCGGCGTGCAGCGCTGCCCAGCGCGGTAAATGACTGTTGATTATACGCTGCCCCGTGATCTGATTCAGGCGTCGAATTGCAGTATTGACAGTCTCGAATCTCGCCTTTCGTGGAACCCGCGAATAACACCCCAGCGTTCTTGTAATCCACCAGTCCAACAACTTGAAAATCTGGTGGGCCACCCGTCCCAAACATGGTTGGGTGTTCGTACAGAAAAATCATGGTCCTGCGAATACCGATCGAATCGATGTCTGGTGGAACGTGAGTTCAACCGCAAGATGATTTAGAAACGAATTTAACTTCTTTAGTGGGTCTTCGTCGTCACAACTGGTCAGCATCCCGATACTCCGGCATCGACAGGGATACTTTGTTCTTGACAAAGCCTTCCCTCTTATCGAGGGCCACCAGCGTGAAAATCTGTTGGTCTTTCGGCCTGTTATTTATGCAGTATATGCGCTCCGTATATCTTGTAGGCTGACGCAGGTACAAGCCAAACGATGGCCGCAAATATAATTACCAACGCACCATAACAAACGAAAAAACGGGTATTTGGTCCGCCGGTAGGCCTATTCATCTTCATTAGCCATCGATACATTATCCCTACAGCGATATAAAAGAATACCCTCTCGTCCAGCACTTGCCACAGGGCCAAGGCTGACACCAGGAGCATAGCGGTCTGTAGCTTGCTGATCACAACCATCGGCATGGCGCCATCGAGAATCCATAATGGAATCAGGTTAAATAGATTCAGGAATGCACCTTCCCGGGCCAGAGCAGCCCATGTACTGCCTTTCGTAATCAGCCACATGAGCGTACATACCACTGCCGCCGCGCACCCTGCGACTGGTCCTGCCAGTTTCATTGATGCGAGCGCTTCTGCCTTAGCGTCCGCAGCATTTATTTCCACGTATGCCCCTAGTCCAAGAATAAAAACAGGATAGTTTACCGGCAATCCCCTTCGCTTGGCCTCGGTGAAGTGCCCCATTTCATGTACCAGCAAAATGACAGTAAAACCTAGACCCAGTGCAGGACCATAGTATTTGCACATGCCAACAAGAAATATTGTAACGCTAAGAGGAAAGCTGGCCCGGCGCCATAATTTCCGCAACAGACTTCTCACTACAGCAGCACGACCATTCATTCAGCGTGATTACTCCCCAACAAAAAGAGCACACAAAATTGAAACAATCTGTTCTGCATTTGTTCTAAGCGTCATACCAGATATACTTCGTGAGCTGGCATGGCGACAAAGAATCTCAAGTAATTGCCGCCTATGCCATACCCATATTATACGTGTCACTGTTACTGAGATAACTGACCGCAACCTGTGCTAACCAAGTTCTTGGCATCTTTCACGGCATTATTGAATTCTTGCCTGAACGGACTAACTTCTGCTGCGCCAACGACAGCCAGTGCATTTGTCACTAGTCTGGTTTTGTTAATTGCCTCAAGCTCGGGAAGAATCGCAGTCCCTTCAATAGTTACATAGGCAGATGCTGTGTTTGCAACAAGTGCCGATGATCCATAAAACGCAGCGTACGTACATGGATTACTTATCACTGCGCTGGATGTCTGCCAGATGTTAGCGCATTGATCATTACCAGAGCTGTCCGGACAGTTGAAAATGTTGATCCGCGGAGTATTAGTCCAGACTGTTGTCCATGGATGGTCGTTGTCCCATTTAGCCTCAGCATCAAGAAAATCTGCTGTATTGTTCGCCAGCCAGTCGCTGGCTTCCTGAAGCGTCATCGTTCCACCCAAATCTACTTGCCCGCCTACTGACCCAGGCACAGTACTGCCGTCCCAAGGGCCACCATCAACCGTCTGACTATGACTTACGGCGCTGTATCCAAAACCGGAGATACTCGCATTTTGGGGATCCGTTTGACCATTAAGCTCCGTGAAGAAACCCAAGCCCGGTACATAGGCGAGGCCGCAACTTGAACAGAAGCCAGCGAAACCTGCTTGTATTAAGCTATTTACTCCAAACGATATCCACTGTCCATCGACAAATCCTCCTCCTCCTCCAGCGCACCCGGAGGCATTGCCACTACCGGCCAAACCATCACCAGCAAGGCAAAGCAGGCTAGGATCTCCAGGCGCAGCGCCACTAGGATCCGTTAAGTTGACGGGATCATTGTGTGCATATGCATATCGATTCAACGATTGCGGATCTCCGATGCTACCTGACACAGGATCGAGAGAAATAAACCTGCCCAGAGCCGGCGAGTTAAACCGCGCCTGGGCATAATCCAGCCCGGATTCCGAATCTCGCTCGTAGGTAGTGAACTTCCATTTATCAGCCGTTCCCGTTTCATACCAGGACTCACCGAATGGGAAGTGGCCGAATGTACGGGTAACTGCTCCCGTGCCGCTGGCCTGAACTCGCGTGGAAAGATGATCGCCGTAAAGATATGTGAAAGCTCCCGAAGCGACACTGGCCACACGAGTCCCTGCTGCATATAAGTATTCCACACCTGGAGAACTGGCGGCAGCGCCGTTGGGATATTCGGCTATGGGAATGCCTGCGCTGTAAATGTATATTGTGCCATTGCGGTTGACGCGCAAACCGGCAGCATCATAGGTATAGCTGTTATTCGAACCATCCACGCTGGTGACTTGCCCGGCCCCGTTATAAACGTAGCTGTGAAGATTGTCATTCACCACATTGCCATCGGCGTCATACACCAGGCTGGTGATCCGGTTGGTTACCGGATCAATCGGGACCTGGCTGGTGGGCATGTTCGCCGTCCCGGCGACGGGAATTTCGCTCACGCGATTTCCATAACGGTCATAGCTGAATTTCAGCTTCCACGTGTTGGCCGACGTCAAATCCGTGGTTTGCGCGATCTTGAGGCGGCCCAGCTCATCGTAAACATAGCTGGTGCTGTTGGCAGGGGTCACGCCGTCGGTGATGCCGGAAATTTGCCCGTTGTCGCTCACGCCCGCGTAATTATAGGTCAGATTCAGCACTGGCGTGCCCGCATTGGAGGCCGAAATGGCGCCGAGCTGCAACTGATTATTGTAGGTATAGGCCCCGGTCATCCCGTTGCCATATGTCGTGGTCAGGATCTCTCCCGCAGCGTTGTAGGAGCCAATGCTGAAGATCGTGCTTCCACCCGTCCGTATTTGACTCAAACGACCAATTGAGTCATGGTCCTGATACACAATGCGGCCCGAGGGATAGGTGGTGGAATCCAGTTGCCCATTGGTGTAGTGATAGGAAATGGTGTAATTCTGCCCACCAATTGTCTTCACCACCTGGATAATATGGCCCATATTGTCATAGGTATAAGCGTCAGCAGCCGAACTACTGGTGACACTGGTCAGGCGGCCCGCGGCAAAGCCGGATGCTCCCGCAACCCCATAGGCGTAAGCCACCGTGGGAGTACCGTCAGAATACGAGACCGACAGCAGGCGGCCAAAATTATCGTCATAGGCGTATGTGGTGACGATGGAACGGGGATCCGTTTTCGTGGCTACTGGCCCGTAATCTTTATAGGTGTAAGTGGTGCACAGGTTCTTCGTCTCGGGAACGCAGGAAGAGGTGGTGCGCCCCAGACTGTCGTAGGTGTAGGTCCGGACCTGCTGGCCCTGATTCACCTGCAGCAGATTGCCATTAGCGCTGTAGGTGTAAAACGTGGAGAGTGGCGTGCTGAGCGAGGCCGTGGGGTCGGTTCCTCCACTCAAGGTCGTGCCGCTGCCGTTGAAAGACGGCTGACTGAAATTCGCGCTCTGGGATGTGGCGGCGCTGGCGGTTACGCCATAGTTGGTGTCGGAACCAGGGGTTTTTGCCGTCAGCGTAATCACATTCGAGCCGCTGGCCACACTAGCAGTTACCGGCGCGGTGCTATCGGCATTGATGGCGCCGGAAATCGCCGAGGCCACGGAATTTGCCGTGCTGCCCTGGCTGTAACTGGCAGTGTAGCTCTTCGGTTTGGCTGTAAACCCGGTAATGCCAACCGTGACCGTTCCTGCGTCAAACACCGTGCCGTTCTGCCCGGGAGTGAGCGTAGGGCCCGAGGGCGTGGCACTGAAGGACGACGACCCCGACGTAAAGTATTGCGAAGTGGTAGCGGCACTGGCCGAAAGCGGATCTGCCGTATTGACGCCCGTGGCGGTGGTGGTGAGGTTCAGCACGTTCGACGAGGCGCCGGCCACCAGCAATTGATTCAGAGTTGTGTCGGAATTAATCTGGCTGGCCAAATTGCCGGCGATGCCGGCGGCGGTGCTCGACTGGCTGTAGCTGCAGGATTTGGAGTAGACCGTTCCTCCAATGGTTACATTCACGGCCACTGTGCCAGTGTCATAGAAAGTGGTGTTTACGCTATCCGTACCGCCGGTGAAATTTTGCCCATTCGTAATGGTCCAGCCCTGCGAACAAAGTGTAGAACTGGTATCTGAACTTGAAGGCACGCAGCCGCTGGCGAGAGAGGTTGCCAGGGTGCTGCTGTTGGCAGCGCTGCTTGTAGCTTTGGTAGTAAGTGTGAAGCTGGGTGAACCGCTCACATACCCAATGTTGACTACCGCATTGGCGGGAAATGCACTGACCAGGGCCGCAGCCAGACTGGCTGGCGTCGAGCTGCCGCCGTAAGTCACGGAGACAGGACCAACCGTGACTCCGCCAGAATTCACGGTAAAGCCAATACTGCCGGAATCGGCAAAATTAGCTGTAGTGGTACGACAGGTCAGGGGAAAACGGCTGGGAGGGCCGCCCGTGCAGGCCGTACTGGTCTGCGTGTCGGTGCCATCTGAACCGCCAATCGTCACGGTGACACTTGCGCTGGTAGCGGCATGAGTCTGCACCACCGTGGAGCGCTCGGTTCCGCCTATGGTCACACTGCCGGTCGCGGCGGTTGCGCCACCGCCATTGGGCACCGAGGCGCTCTGCTCGGTCCCGGAGATGGATATCGATCCGGTCCCCGCGGCGCCGCCGCTCTGGCCGGGTTCGTCCACTCTTACCAGACGCCCCAGAACATCGGTGTACTGTTTGCGCTGCTTGCCCGCCGGGTCGGTTGTGGTGATAATCTGGCCCGAGCGCGTGTTTGCCGAAAAATCGTTGAATGTCCCGGCTGCGTACTGGGTTTGATAAGCGTTCTGAGTGCTCGTCCCAACAGCCGGAGGCGTTACCGAGATTGTCCGCCCCAGGCCGTCATACGCATAGATCGTGTTGACCACGGCATCCGCAGGAGCGTAAGGATTACTCGTCTGCAAAAGCTGACCCAGAATGTTGTAAGAGACCGCTGCCGTGCTTACTCCAGAGGTCCCATTCAAAACCCGGGTACTCACGGTGCGGCCACGACCATCCAAAATAACTTTGGCGATCATGCTATTAGCCGTACTGGATGTTGTGACTGAGGGGCTGCCAGCTGCATCGTCATAGCTGCTGCTGATGACCTCGGCATCCGGAGTCTGGGTTGATGTGAGGCGGTTATCCGCATCGTGGCCGTAAGTGGTCTTTTGCCCATTGGGGTCGGTGACGGTTGACGCCAGCCCCCGGTCGAGGTCATAGACCAAGCTGGTGGTCAACTGGCCACTGGCAGGTCCAACCGAAATCGAGTCAGGATAGGCAAACTGGGTGACTGACGAAAAGCTCTCTTGCGTCTTCGGGCCAGCAACGCCACGCTGTGAAGACAGAATATTTCCCGTAGAGTCGTAGGTCAGGACCGTAGTTACTCCCCCGGCGCTGTGCACTGCATCGGCATATTCCACAACACTGGTCAGGTTTCCTCGCGAACCGGAATACGAAGCGGAAAACGCAGAATCGTGGCCCGTGGGATTGGAGGCTACATCGGTGACCGATCCGGTGGCATCGTAGGTAAAAAGCTGGTGCGACTGGAGCGTCCCGGAGCCATCCTTCACCTGAATGTCGCTGGGCCTGTTGACAATATTATTCCCCAGACTGGCATAACTGGTCACGACCTCGCGGACAAGCGGCCCGGGCTGGTTCGCCCCAAAATCGTATTGCAACAGGTCGGTCACCTGGCCAAATGAATCGTATGTATTGAACTTCACCTGCGATTGAGTCGACCCGTCCTCCAGAATGGTTGTGACGCTGGCACGTCGCGCGTTGCTCCCACCAGTGTCAGTGATCCAGCTTAGGTTATCTGTTCGCCACGTCTGCGCCGGAGAGGTGGGACATCCTGAAAGTGCCGTCCCCGGCGCCACACTGGAGACTATTTGCTGGCTGGGAAGTCCGTCCAGAGCGTCACCATTCGATGAAAACACCGTGGTTTGCACTTTTCCCAGAGGATCTTCACTGGCAAAACAGGTCACCAAGCCATTCGCATTTTTTGTTGCCTGGAAAGTCCAGGTGCCAGTGTTTACCCCATCATTCACAATCTGTTGCGTGTATGTGGGGTTGCTGGTCAACGAGCCAGCGCTGGCTGCGGGAAGGAGATAACTCGTAGTGTACCGGGGCGTGCCGTTTGAGCTCTTCTCCTGAATGCTCTTTACAATGCCCCAATCCGGGTTGTCCGGGTTGACTCCGCTGAGGTCCTTCACGTAGTCAAACACTACGCTGGTGCCATCTGGGCGCGTGACCCCCGCAAGCAAATTTTCAGTGCTCTGCCCGCTCGTCAGGAACCCCGGAGGAATGCCAAGGCCGGCGGTGGCTTGAAGCGTGAAATTGAAATTGATTGGCTTATTGACCCAATTAAAACTGTATTGGCGGAAATTCTGGCCGTTCGAACTTAGCTGGGCGACCGACTGCAGCATTGTTCCCGTGGAATCATACTTGAAGCTGATCACGCGCCCAACTGTATCTGTAATGGTATTGATGCTCAGGGCATTATTGTTCAAATACGAGATGGAGATGATGTTCCCATTTGTATCTTCAATCTGATAAGGGCGGTATTGATACTGATATGTCGTATCGAACAACTGATAATAAATCCGGAGCCCATTCTTGTATGTGACGATCACCGGACTGCCGGCCGTCGCAGGATACTGGACCAGGATGTAACTGGAATCGACAGTCGAAAACTGGTTGGCCACGGCCGTGGGCACAAACAAGTGCTTGCCCCCATTCGCCTCCGTGAGGAGGCCCAGGCTAAGGTCAGTGGCAAATTCCAGCAAGCCATAGTCAAGACGAAAACCAGGCGCTGGATTGTCAAAACCGCCATAAACCATAGTGTTGTTATCGCTGTTGAACTCCCAGAGCAGACTGTTGTAAAACAGCGTCAAGTTTAGATCCAAGCCATTGCGACCAGGGAGGGAAAAGAGATTGACGGCGTAGGTATAGCTCTGACTCCCTTCGATCGCCGTGCTCTTGCCGACCGACTGCGCTGCAATCTGGGAACTGCCCGTGCCCCTCGCATGCGTGATGAAAGACGAGGTCTCCATCTGTCCCGCTCCGGTGTTGGATGTTGGCGGCGGACTCCCCCCCCCACAGCTGACGTCACAGTTAGGAACAATTTGCGCAAAAGCCGATGCGCCGCCCAAAGCAAGAAACAGCAAAACAGAGAGAACTGGCGTGGCCCCAGACAGATGGCGAATGAAGGCACTGTGCCGTATTTGTCGCCATTGAGCGACGAATAGACGCGAAGCCGTTTGAATTATGGCTATATATCCAACCTGGGACAAAATATTTTGCATCATCGTTTGCATAGATATCCTCAACGCGCAGTGAATTCTCATTCGCCCTGCGCCCTCTGTTCCTGTATTCAAGGGTGAAACAAAAAAATTCTTAAAATGTATAGTGCATTTACCCGCAAAAACGTTTCATGGTTTTTGCCTTTTTTGGCAACAACCAACAAAAAATCCTGGTTTGATACAACGAAATCCTGGGTACTGCTTTTCAAGCACACCAATACACAGCATTGGCAGAAGGGGTTTAAACTTTCTTAGAGTTATTAATCATATACACGAAGAGAACGGTATTGCGCAAGAGAGTTGCACAAAAAAAATGAAAAAAACGCTAATGGGATTACTTGAAAACGCTGATGACCAACTATCTCAATGAAAAATCACAGCCTTAGCTCATAAACATGGAAGATCCAGCTGTTGACAAATAATGTCAGTTGATTTTTTTGGGACTTGCGGTACCATGCGCGAGCTTTGGAGAATGATTGGCCTTTATTTTTCCAAAGCCTGGGTAACACATGGCTAAAGCGTTGAGTCTGGGTGGCGCTTGGGTGGCCCAAGGGCCACCCAAGGGTCGATAGACGCTAAGCCCTTTGTTTCCTTGCTGGGTCATGCAAAACCGGGGAGGGGGGTACCCCAGGCGAATAGATTTCATCTGGTTTTGCAAGGCGGGAAGGCCGAAAAGGCGAAACGAAATGTAAAAGGAGGCAGATTATGCCCTATGAGAATCCGGTACATCCGGGGTTTACCGAGGAAGAGGTCCGGCTTTGGGAGAGCGCTAAATGTTCCGCCGACTATGACGCCGTATGGAAGATGCGGAACGAGCGGTGGAGGCGCGAGGCCGAGGAGCTCCGCAAGGTGGCGTGGCGGCGGAGCGACGCGGCGGAGATGCTGAGCCAGCTGGGACACCTGTATGTATGAGGCGTGCAAGGAGTATCTTGACCACCAGCCTGGGCTGGAGCAGGCGGCGGAAGAGATCGACCCGGACAACCACCGGATCTATGCTCAGCTGCGCTCGAACCTGGAGCGGGCCAATCTCGCTCCGCGCTGTGCGCACATCAAAGCCAGCGGAGAGCGCTGCCGGGCGCCGAAAGTGCGGGGCCGCAGGTTCTGCAACATGCATCTGGCGATGCAGGCCAGGGGTAAGCAGGCTTTCGAGCTGCCTGTGCTGGATGATCCGAACTCGGTGCAGCTGGCCATTATGCGAGGGGCTCAGGGACTGGTGGACGGAACACTGGAGCACAAACAGGCTTCTCTGCTGGCTTATTACCTGCAGCTTGCGTCCAACAATGTGGGCAAGGTGAATTTTGAGCCGCCCGATAAGGAAGAGGGAGAGTACGAGCAATCAAGATCTACCACTGATTTTCACGGATGAACACTGATATCCAGTCCAGATGGTTGCGCGAAGAATTGCCTGACTTGTAACTGGCTGTTAGTGATATGCAGAAGGTCGCGTGCGAAAAAGCAGACACTACCGCTGATTTTTACGGATGAGCATGATGGTAGTTTTACTCAAAAAAGTCAGGGGAGCACATTCCGTGCTCCCCATGAAGTTATGCAAAACAAGCCGAGCTTAACGGCAGGGCTGCTCTTTGCCGCGGGTCTCTGCATCCACGAAGCAGGCTTCGTCGAGATACTTGTGAGTGCCCAGTTGCTGGAAGACCAGGACGGTGCTGCGGTCCGAAGCTTCCGGCGAGATCAGGATGCGGCGTTCGGATCCGGGATCAGCGAAGCCATGGTCATTGCGCAGGGCTTCATGGATTACGCGGCCGCGCAGCTCGCCCGTGCCTTCAAAGGAGAAGCCCAGAACGTGCGCCAGCGTGACCGGCAGGTCGGCATTGTTCACCGGAGCTTCATCCACGAATTTGCTCCTGAAGTCCGGCCCAATCACGGACATATTGTTGAAGGTGTTGTCGCGGGCCAGGCTTCCGTGCATGCCCTGACCTTCCTGCAGGGTAGAGTCGGCAATCTGCACGGCGCTCTGGTGCGGGTTGGCCGGATCGAGCGAGAAGGTCCTGAAGCTCACCACGATCGAGGGTCTGGGCACGATGCTCGAGCCCACCAGGTTCACGGCGCTCATCGGCAAGGTGCCGCTAAAGCTGCCAAATTCGTCATTGACGAAAATTCCGCCGACGTAATCCTGCCGGCTGAGGAACTCAACAATTTTGCCCACGGTCGCGCGTCCGCCATCGAGCACATAAATCAGGTCGGAACCACCGTTTGCGCCCACAATGACTTTGGCATCGGTCTTTTGGAGCACCGCGCCGGTACCACCCAGCAGGCCATTGCCCGCAGCCGGATGCTGGCGGACAGTTGCCGTCTGCTGGGGAATGGTGGGATCCACGGGCTGATAGACGAACTGGTTCTGGCTGTTTTTGATCTGGACGTCCGGATCGAAAATCGGCAGGTTCAGGGCGTGGGCGATATCAATGGCCAGAAATCCGGCGGGCAGGAAGCCGGTGTTTACTTCCTGGCGTCCGGTGATGTCCTTATAGGTGAAAGTAGCGGCGTAACTGCTGGTGAAGTGCTTTCCCGTGGCGTCGATTTCATGCTTGCTGATGGTGGCAAAGCCGTGATCGGCGGTGACAACGATGTCGGTGTTGTCCTTGAGTTCGGGATTGTTGTTGACGAAGTCCAGAATCTGCTTCAGGTTGTTATCGGCGTTGTGGACGGCCGCTTTGGACGTGGGGCCGTTGATTCCCGGCGTGAGCTGATTCAGGCTGTCGCCCTGGTTGTGCTGCGTGCCATCAGGATCGCGCGACCAGAAGACCACCATGAAGGGTTTTCCGGAGTTCACGAACGTGGGCAGAATGGCTTTGGTCATCGCGTCGGCGAAGAACTGCTGCTGGCCGATGTTGGCCTGCAGGGTGCCCGGAACCACGTTGTTGCCGGCCGGCTGAACGCGGGGCGTCGCAATGGTTGGCAATCCGGCAGCCAGCAGAGCGGCATTGATGGTGGAAGAAACCGGCACGCCCGCGGGGGTGCCCGTGGCATCGTCAATAATGATTGTTTGTGTCGGAGCGAAACCGCCGGCGGAAGGCTGCAGCTCCGCCAGATCCTGGATTCCAACCGGGCCGATTTTGCCTACGGCTGCCGTGTTGTATCCATGATGGCGAGCGACCTGAAGGAGGGTCTCTTCATCCATAAAGTTGCCGCCGTTTTGGCTGTTGATGTCGGCCAGAACCTGGTCACTCTCGATAAAGGGAACCAGCGTACCGGCGGTCTTGCCAAAGTTTCCCGAACTAAAAATAGGGAAGCCCACAAAGATGGAGTTGGTAGTCACTCCGGTATCGCCCTGCGCGTGTCCGCTGGCGATGGCAGATCCATTGGGCATGGTGAAGGTGGGGAAAAGAGAATGGCTGTTGTGGAAGAACACGCCGTTCTCGCGGATGCTCAGCATGGTGGGCGCGTCCGTGGCATTGACGGAGCCGGCCCGGAGACCGTCGGCAACAAAAATGATCACATTGCGCGGTTTAGTGGTTTTATCGCCATGCTTATCAGCGGCAAAGACAGAAACAGACAGCAAAAGAGCCCCTATGAGACACAGGGCAGAAGTACGATTCATCGATTTCTCCTTAATAATGGGGAAAATGTGGAAACAAGACAGCCTTGAGAACCGGAATACCTGGATTACTTTCCTGCAAGAGGTAGTGCTTCGCGTGTTCCTTGGCAATATAACGACAAAAATTGGTCGTTTGGTTAAGGCAGAGTTAAAGAAAAATTAAAAGATCGTACCTGTATGTGGTCCGTGTATAGAAATAAAAAGCCCTGCATAATGCAGGGCTTTGGGGCTGAAGTTAAGACTTTCTCTTAACTTTAGAAAGTAAAGATAGGTCCGATTTCCGAGCGGAAATCATTGACTTCCCGATTCGGACGGCCCTCGAAGAGTGGGAACTTTCCGGTGGCAGTCAGAGGCAGGGCCCGGGTAGTATACAGCGATTCTTCCACTGCAAACGTGACATAGGGATTGAGTTTGTAGAACAGGGTAACGGCGCCAACATCGCCCTTTTCGCGCCCGCCGCCCTCGCGACGAACATCGCGGGCCAGCACCTGGTCATAACCGTAATGGAAGTACATCTGCCATCCGGCGTTGCGTCCCTGCGGGTCAGCATTGGCCCAGCGGGAGAGCGGCAAGCCAAGGTTTACAAATCCACCCTGGGAGCGCGGCGGCAGAGAGTTGGCGATCACCGGAATGCCATTGCGCAGGCCAAAGACGGTGGTCGTCGAGCCGTCAATGCTTTGCGCGGTTGCCGTGCCGGTCAGGCCGGTGGTGTCATTGAATGGTCCCAGGATCTGCCCCGCAAAATAGTATCGCAGGTCAGAGCCGTTGTAGTACTTGGCAACCAGCGTAAACCACCGCGTGGGAAGCTGAGCTTCCGCGGTCCAGGCCTTGCGGTCGGAACTGATTCGCGCGCCGGTGGGGAAAGCCCCTTTGAAAGCCGTGGGGACCGCAGACGCCAGCACTACAACGTCACGCTGGCTCTGCACTCCGCTCACGATGAGCTGCGCGGGGGCCACGTTGGCTGCATGGTCCAGCTGGAACTGGGCCACCAGGCGGGCCTGCAGTTCCGGCCTGCCGGAATCCGTGCCCTGGCGTTCGCCAAATCCAAGCTGATTGCCGATGCCTTCGCCGTTGGGAACGACTGCGCCAGCCGCCGTAATGTCAGTGGGCAGGTTGCCAAACGAGGGCAGAACAACGGCAAAGTCAGGCTCCAGGGAGAAGCCGCCGAAGTTGTGGTTGATGCCGAAACGGAATTGCGGATCGCGTTCATAGAGCGTGCCGAAGCCCACTCCCAAACCTGTGGTTTCAATCAGGTTGGGCAGTGTGGAGGAGCCGAAGGGCGTCCAGTCCTGTCCGCCAAGGAAGTTCAGAGACGTTTTGTCGGAGAGTTTCCAGTCGAGCCTGCCGTATCCCAGCCGGATTTGTGGAGCATTGGAACGGATGGAGCTTATGTTGCGGTTATTGGCGCGGCTGAAGTTTCCTTCAAAATCGAGTTCCAGGGCCCCGGTCACGGTTATGTTTTCGGACTTGTCGAGCCACTCGAATTTCGATCCCACGCGCAGTGCTCTGGTCTTGATATGGAATTCCGGTATCTTGTCCGGACCATTGATATCCCCAATAAATCCGGGCAGGGGAAAATCATTGCCGTAAGGGGACGACGTGTCATAGACCGCCGTCGTCTTGTAGAACCCGTAAGGCTGTATGTGAACGTTGTTTCCGATGCTGATCGAAGGCAGTACGCCCTCTCTTTTGGGAGGGGTAATGGGCATGGTGCGAATGGGAGCAATGGCCGCGATGGGGCCGCTCGGCGCCGGCGTGGGCGGTGTCTGCGGCGGACCAGTGCGCTGCGCCGTGGTGACCGGGCTGACTGTATTGATTTCAAGGGTTGCCGGCACCAGGGCCGCGGCCGGTGCTGGTGATGGTGCGGTATGCAGGGCGCTCAGGTCGTCCGCCGAGAGTATGCCTTTGTCCTTCAGCAGGGACAACAGGCGGTCCCGCATCTCACCCGAGGAACTGCCTGCCAGGCTGCCGGCCTCGCTCGCACTCAGCACGCCTTTGCTGACCAGCAGTTTCAGCAGCGGATCGTTAGCGGCGTTGGCTGCTGGAGCCGTGCCGTTATTGGCCTTGATGTCAGCGGAAGATTCATTGGCATTCTTCGGGGCTGGAGAATTATTGTTGGAGTCAGATCCGGCAGCAAAAACAGGCAAAAGAAATATTGCCAAAACAGCCGGCAGGAATCGTGCCGATTTATAAGTCATTGCTTTTTCACCCTCACAGTTTTGTTGTGCCGCTATTTCGCATCGCCCGGCCCCCAGGGGTCAGGCAATATCAAACAAAAAACACCCACCATCAGGCAGGAACAGCCCGCTGAAGGAGATTTTTTTCTTGGCAATCAGCGTAGTGCTATTGCGCCCATTGTCAAGCCCAAATTTGAGAGAAAAATTTTCAAGAAGATAAATTGCCGGTGCAGCCAGATGCGTTACGGCGCAATTTGCAGAGGCCGGGAAATGAGAAATCGCGCCATCCAATTGCACAAACCGCCCCCGCATGGGCTATTTGCTCTTCTTTTTTGTACTGAGTTCTTTTTTTTCTTTCTTGCCGTCATTTTTTTCCGCGTCGCTTTTTGCGGCGGCGCGCCGGGCCAGGGCAAATTCCACCACGCGCTGCATTTCCTGCAGAGGAGCCGGCTTACCGGTCCATGTTTCGAACTGCCGCGCCCCCTGGTGCACGAACATTTCCGATCCGTGAATCACGTGTATGCCTTTGGCACGCGCCATCTGGATCATTTTTGTTTCCGCGGGATTATAGACCAGGTCGAAGAAATACCGGGTCTGCATCTCCTGTTCCGTCAGCGGAAGTGGATCGCGATTGCCTTCCATCCCCACGGGCGTGGCGTTGATGATCACGTCGAACTGCAGCTTTTTCATGAGCGTGCGGTTGATGGCTTTGGCCCCTGCCTGCTTCGCCAGCTTTTGCGCGGAAGCCGGGGTGCGATTCAAAATGGAAATATCCGCGCCACGCTCTTTCAGGCCAAACACCGCCGCCCGCGCCGCGCCCCCTGCGCCTAAAACCAGAATGCGCGCGCCCTGAAGATGCAGGCGCTGCTCCAGCGGACGCACGATGCCATACACGTCGGTATTAAAGCCGTACAGTTTGCCGTCCTGGGCTCGAACCACGGTGTTGCACGCGCCAATCTTCTGGGTGAGCGGATCGGTCTTGTCCAGATACTTCAGGATCGGCTCCTTGCAGGGCATGGTCACGCTCAGCCCATGCATGGGGATATCCCGAACGCAGGCCAGGAGATCATCGAGCGATTTGGCCTGCAATGCCAGATACAGCGCGTTCACGTTCTCGCGGCGAAAAGCCGTATTCAGCATGATGGGCGAAAGCGAATGCGTGATTGGATCTCCGGCCACGCCATAGATCCGCGTCGCCGCGTCCACCTGTTCGATGCGATAGGTCTCGCGCAGCGTGCGGGCGGCGATCTGGCCGGGCGCGGTCTCTTCGCCCGGACTTGCCGAAGCAAACGTAAACTGGCTTCCGGCGCGCACCGCCAGCAGCCGGCTGATGATGCCCTGCTCGCCCATGCACAGCCCGATCATGGAGTGAGAGTGGCTGTGCTTTTCAAGAAACTTCATCATGACCACGTTGTCATACAGCGTGCCGGCCGTACCCACGATCTTGAAGATGTCTGCCGGATACCGCTTCATCTTTTCAAACGTCTCTTCGAGCTTCCGGGTGGCGCGAAAATCGTGAAAAGAGAGGATGAGGCTGGCCGAGCGCCGCAGCCGGGCGAAGTCCGCTGCCTTGAGATGCACGGCCGTTTCCAGCTCCACATCCACCAGCTGGCAGCCCTGGGCCGCGGCTTTGACCAGAATGTCGATTTCGGCGGCCATGGAGCCTTTGAACTTTCCGCCATTGGCGGCCCGGCGGCAGGTAGCGATGATCAGCGCTTCCGGATGATACTCGGCAAAAGCTTTGATTTTGGAAAGCGCCAGCGCGGGCTTGGGAAGATAGTCAAGGCGGAACTCAAGAAATGTATTCTCGCGGACCATGGCTTCGGCTTTCTCCACCATTTCCGCGGGAGTCGCAGCCACGATCGCCACGCAAATGCGCGGCAGCCGGGCGGGCAAAAAACGCGGGCTGTAACTTGCTGTAATTCCACTCATTTAGACAAGGCCAGTCATCATACTTGAGCGAAAATTACAGATGCAAGTCCCGATTGCAAGCGGGAAAGCGAACTTCTGTAACCAGGCGTATCTCCTTAGTTACTAAGTGTTTAGTTGAACTGGGCAATCACTACCTGTTATGTTCCACCCGGAGACGTCCGTTTTCGGGCGAAAATGCCTGCGTGCCTTACGGGAGGAAGTTATGAAGAAAACAGGTTTTGCACTGCTGATGGTTGCACTGGTGGGATGGGCGCAACAGCCCCAGCCGACCGCGCCAGCCCGAAGCGCAGTCCGCACGCAGCCCATCGCAGTGGCCACCGCGCCCAACCCGTACGATCTCTACTGCTCCGGATTTATCAACGACACCAGCGTCCCCAGGGACAATGTGGTCGTCGCGGGAGAGTTTTCCCCCGAAGAATCACAGTTTGCCGGCACGACCGCCATATTTGTTCGCGGCTCGGGCATGAAGGTCGGCGACCGGCTTGAGCTTGTCCGCCTGGTGAAGGACGTGAACCACTACGAGGCGTTTCCCGGGCAGGCCGGTGATTTGATTGACCTCGGCAAAACCTACTTTGAGCTTGGACTGGTGCGTGTCGTCGAGGTGCATAACAAGATCGCCGTGGTCAAAGTCGAACTCAGCTGCGCTCCCACGGTTCCCGGAGATTTTGCGATTCCTTTTGAGGAACGCCCTGCGCCTGCCTTCCGCAAGGTAAAACTGGACCGCTACGCGCCTCCGACCGGCAAGAGCACGGGGCGCATCGTTGAAGCCCAGGATTTTGATGATGAACTGGGGGTCGGTCAAAAGGCATATTTGAACGTAGGCGCGGACAAAGGCCTCAAGCCGGGAGATTATGTGCGTATCACCCGCACTTACAACTACTCCCAGCATCACGACATCAGCGACTCACTCTCCTTCAAGGCGCGCTACACCGAAGAAACACAAAAGGCCCCGTTGCCGACCAATGAAATTCAGGATCTGCCGCCACGCACGCTGGGTGACGCCATGGTGCTGCACGTGCACCCCAACAGCGCCACCGTAATGATCATGGGGGCACTCGAAGATATCCATGTGGGTGATGGCACGGAGCTGATGGAGCTTCCCGAGGCTCCGGCAGCGCCCGCTGCCGCCGCGCCCGCCGAACCCGCGCCCGCCGTAGCCAGCCCGCCTGCCATAAGCTGCTCGGCTTCGCCGGTCAACGTGACCCTGGACCAGAGTTCCACCATTACCTGCAATGCCACCAGCCCGGACAACCGGCCCCTGACCATAACCTTTACGTCCAGCTCGGGAAAGCTTGCCGTGAACAGGAATGTGGCCGTGCTGAATACTTCAGCCACCGGGCCCGGCCCGGTCACCGTGCGCGGCATTGCCACCGATGATCGCCAGCTGAGCGCCTCTTCGGCGGTCAGCGTGAACGTGTTGGCTCCGCCCCCCGCGCCGGTGGCGCAGAAGATGACCGATCTCGACTTTGCGCCCAGCAGCGCTTATGTCAACAATCGCGCCAAGGCCGTGCTGGATGACGTCGCACTCAAACTGCAGCAGGACCCGCAGAGCACGGTCCTTCTTTCCGGCAGCACCTCTGGCAAAGAATCGCAGACACTGGCCATGCGCCGCGCCGAAAACGCCAAAACTTACCTGACCAAATCCAAAGGCATTGACGGCAAGCGCGTGCAGACCAGGGCCGGCACAAACCACGGTACTACAGTGGATGTCTGGACCATTCCCGCGGGAGCCAGTACGCCGCAGTAAGCCTCCGGGTAGCCAGTCCGTTAACAGAGCTGGCCAGAGCTTGTGCTACACTACAGGTGCTTTAGATTTTCTGTTGCAGGGTTTCTTTGGATCGAGATCTGGTCGAGGACACCCATTTTTTAGTACCTCCGATTGTCTACGGCTAAAAATTGAAAATTATCGGCATGAGATCACTCTGCCCGGGCCGTTTACAGCGCGCCCTGCCAGCCCCCGCCGCCGACCAGGAAAAACAAACTCGTTGTCCACATTTACTGAACTGCCTATCTCTCTCTATCTGCAAACACGTCTAAAATCAGCCGAATTCGTAACACCCACCGAGGTGCAGGCTGCAGCCATCCCTCACGCCGCGCTCGGCAAAGATATTGTCGCCACCGCGCAAACCGGCACCGGCAAGACGCTGGCTTTTCTCATTCCCGTCATGGACAAGCTGTTGCAGCAAACAGACTCCAAACTCGGCGCTCTGGTGCTGGTTCCCACGCGCGAACTGGCGCTCCAGATCGGCCGGCAGTATGAAGACCTGCGCGGCAAAAAGCTGCCCGCCGCTGCCCTGCTGATTGGCGGTACGGCGGAGCGCGCGCAGTTGAAGGCCATCCGCGCCGGCGCAAAGCTGATTATCGCCACTCCCGGCCGGCTGGAAGATCTGCTGGGCAGAAAATTGATTGCCGTTGACGGGCTGAAAACCCTGGTGCTCGACGAAGTGGACAGAATGCTGGATATGGGCTTCATTCCCGCGATCCGCAGAATCGTCGCCAGTCTGCCGCGTTCGCGCCAGACCCTTTGCTTCTCCGCGACGCTCGAACCCTCCGTTGCCCATCTGATCCACGATTATGTTCGCGATCCTGTCCGGCTCTCCTTTGGCTCAACCAGCAAAGCATCGGAACTGGTGAAGCTGACCGCCTATGAAGTACAGGCAGACCAAAAGCTTTCCCTGTTGCAGCGGCTCCTCTCCAGCGAAGACGGGCGTACTCTGGTTTTCGTGCGGACCCGCCGGGCCACCGACCGCCTGGCCGAGAAGCTCAAGCGCCAGGGAATGAACGTGAGCGTACTGCATGGCGACCGGAGTCAGTCGCAGCGCAACCAGGCTTTGCAGGCCTTCCAGCACGGAAAGTCACGCGTGCTCGTGGCCACGGATGTGGCTTCGCGCGGCATTCACGTGGACGAGGTCGCACAGGTCATTAACTATGATCTGCCGGCGATTCCGGAAGACTTCATTCATCGCGTGGGACGAACGGGACGCGCCGGAGCCAAAGGCTCGGCCGTAACTTTCTTTTCCGGCATGGAGCGCTCCGACCTCGCCAAACTGGAACGGACTCTGCAGCTCAAAATGCAGCGGGGAAAGATCAGCGGAGAAGAGCTTGACCGGGAAGAACAGGTCAAACCAGTGGATGTCTCCTCCATGGTGCCCATGCCGGTGAAACCCGGCGCCCGCATGATGCGCCTGCCAGGCGAGGTTTTTCAGCGCTATAACGGCTGAGCCTTTGTCTTAAAATTAAAGACCAACGTTAAAAAGCCTTCGGCATAGCCGAGGGCTTTTTTTGTGCTTCTCCTCAAACCAATCGACAATCAAAAACACTAATCCCCATTCTCATAAATCGCGGCCACAAAGGATGATTAGTCGTGTTTGCGACGCTATGTCGCAAGTCCAGCAAAATGTGCTTTTTCTTTAAATAAATATTTTTTAAGTTTTATTGGAATTCCAGGGGGTGGTGCGGATATTTATATCTCAGAAAATTGCCATTTTTGTCGGTTGACTGAGCGAAATATGCTAACAAATGGCCGGTTTTTATAAAAAAGTTTAATCTGAAAAATATATCTGAAAATCGCTAATTATTGTTGCAAACAACCATAATCGCCGCATAATTAATCCATTCAACTTGGAATGGCTGCAATAGATAAAAGCAATAGAAAATTCACAGGCAGCATTTTCCAGCAAACACGAGGAGGCCACATGAAAGTTGCGATCGCGGGTGGTGGGATCGGCGGTTTGACTCTGGCTCTTGCACTCCATAGCGCCGGAATTGAAGACGTGGATATTTACGAGTCGTCGCCAGAGTTCAGGGAGCTGGGCGTGGGCATTAATGTGCTGCCCCATGCGGTGCGTGAACTGGATGAACTGGGGCTGCTGGGCAGCCTGGCCGAAACCGGCATTCCCACAGCCGAGCTGACGTACTACACCAAAACCGGCCAGCGCATCTGGAGCGAACCGCGTGGAATCAGGGCCGGTTACCGCTGGCCGCAATTTTCCATACACCGGGGCGAGCTGCTCGGCCTGCTGTATCGGGCCGTTCTCAAACGGCTCGGGCCTGAGCATCTGCACCCCGGCCATCACCTGCTGAGCGTGGGCCAGGAGAAGTCCCGTGTTTGGGCTGAATTTATGAGCAGACGCGGCACCGCTCGCATCCCTCGCGTGGAGGCCGATCTGCTGGTGGGCAGTGATGGCATTCATTCCGTGGTGCGCCAGATGATCCATCCCGGCGAGGGAGCGCCGAAGTGGAACGGAATTACCATGTGGCGCGGGCTTAGCGAAGCCGAACCGTTTCTTTCGGGACGGACCATGATCATGGCCGGGGTCACCCGGCGGCGCGTGGTGGTCTACCCGGTTTCCCGAAAGCACGAACAGCGGGGCAAAGCCCTGATCAACTGGGTGGCCGAATTAAAGAATGCCGATGGCCGGCCCATGTCGGGCCATGACTGGTATTTCACGGCCCGGCTGGAAAATGTGCTGCCCCACTTCTCTTCTTTCAAATTCGATTTTCTCGACGTGCCCGCGTTGATTCGAAACGCGAAGGTCATCTACCAGTACCCCATGGTGGATCGCGACCCCGTGGATACCTGGAACAAGGGGCGAATCACGCTGCTGGGCGACGCGGCCCATCCCATGTATCCGGTTGGCTCGAACGGCGCATCGCAGGCCATTCTCGATGCCCGGGTGCTGGCCCGTGAACTCGCGCTGCAAAGCTCGGTGGAAGATGCCCTCGCCGCGTATGACGCACAGCGGCGGCCGGCCACCGCGAAGATCGTGGAATCGAACCGCAAAGCCGGCCCCGAGGTGTGCATGGAGATCGTGGAGGAGCGCGCGCCCCAGGGCTTCTCCTCTCTGGACGACGTCATCACCCAGACCGAGCTGCAGGAGATTTCAAAAAAATACAAAGTCGCGGCGGGCTTCGATGTGGATACGCTGAACAGCCGCCCCTCGTTGTCAGTGCCTCGGGAGCAAATCGCCTAACGGATGCCGGCAATTTTTTGAGGAGTGCGTGAAGTGGAAACTCGGTAAGCTGCAGGTTCGGGCCATGCAAAAGTCCGGCTTGGACCTGCATATCTCATTACTGCACTGTCGCTCGGCTTCCATAGTGCTTAAGCCGCCCTCGCTCATCGTTTTTCCCAAAGCAGCAAATTTCCACCCATGCCAGAAGCAAACGCCGCCTCGAGAAGGCAGAGCTGTGAGAAGAACCATTCACCCCAGGCGAGCAGCGATGGTTATCGGCTGGTGATTCGTTTTGCCTGCTTCGCTGTAGCCAATTTGTTTGCCGGCTGCGGACGCTTACGTGCATTTACCTGGCCGCGCGCTGCTCTTATCGGCAGGCACTGAATACGTTCGATTGTGTCCGGATAGCGCGAGACGAGTTCGACTAATGTAGCGGCCAGGGTGCTGATTTGCCCGCCTTGCTCCCATTTCTCCACCGTACGCGGACTCACATGCAGCATTCTCGCCCAAACCGGGCGCGAGACATTGAACCTGTTCCGAGCGGCGATAAAGAATTGCGCATTGGCCTGCCCCTTGATCTCCGGCGCGGGTACGTTGTGGGTGCGCAGAGTTAACTTTCCTTCACGCTGGGCCTGCATCGCCTGGACGCCTTCCATGAGTTCGGCAAAGAGATTTCTTTTATTTGTCTTTTTTGGGCCCATTCACTTTCCTCTTTTCCGAGCGGCGCGCTCGGCTTCCAATGCGCGCCTAAGCTGGGCGCGCTGATTCCTGCTTAAATCGGATGCCTCATTTTTGTCGTACAAGGTCAGCAGCCAGATGTCACCATCCTGCAAAAAGCAGTAATAGATAATTCGCAGCCCGCCAGGTTTGCCTTTGCCGCGCCGAGGATCTCTCCAGCGCAGTTTTCTAATTCCACCTGCATCAGGAATAATGTCTCCGGCCTCGGGATTCGCGGCCAGGCTTGCCTGCAATTCACGAAAGCCATCATCGTCCAGATAATCTTCACGATAGCGGCTGAATGCTGGAGCCTCAATAAACTGGTACACCTGTGGTCTGGCTGGGTCAGGCGATACGATCCAAATATACCTATTATGGGTATATATTGCAATATCGAGCAGGAAAGTTCATGAGCAAAAAAATACTCGCTATCTGGACTATCGGAATATCTCTCATTGTGACGATTGCCGTGGCTGTGCCATGGCTTCGCGCGCGGAATGCCGGCCATTACCCGCCAGCGGCCACAAGAGTATTGCAGGTCAATTCTCCCGCATCCATTCGCTCCAGCGAGATTTCACCCAACGGTCCTTCACCGCGTGACGTGATTGCTGGCGCAGGCCAGTATTTGCTTATCAGCACCAGAGACACAAAGTTCGCCAGCGAAACTGTCAATCCCATTGTGGTCCAGCCACCGGAAGCCGGCTCTCTGCCACTGAAGCCACTGCGCGAGGGAGGGAGTTGCTCCGGTACCTGGCTGTATCAGCTTCCTGTGTCAGGTACTTACCGCGTGACGTTTGCCCCTCAAAAAGGGACCAGTCACGAACCCAACATTACGGTCCTGGACGGCAAAAATGCGATTCTGGAGCCAGGAATTACAGCGGAGCAAATCGCAATCGACTTCCGCGGGTTTGCGGAGAAAAGTCAGATGCATCTGGATCCGTATGAGGCATTCGACGCATGCGATATAGATGATCTTCAGGCGCCCACTCATTGGGTGGTACAGAATAGCGGGTTTGAGTTGCGCATTATGCCGCTTGAAGGTCTCAAACTGCTGTCGGCACCATATGCGCCGGATGACTCAATCCATAACCTGGAAGCCGCCCTGCATCAGAGCCAAATTGTGGCCGATGACCAAAAGCTTCCTTATCCAGCGTTCGAGGGCTTTGGCAGAGAGATGATGGCCAGGCAGGAACTTTTGACCGGGAAGGGATGGCGGGGGCTGCGATGGATTGGCGGCTATACCCAGGATGGCTTCGATCCTGGGGCCCCAGATGGCGACTATGCCCAGGATCGCGATTATCCTGGGTTACTGGGATATGTCTTCGAGGGAATCAGCGATGATGGCCGGTTCTTTATTATGATCCGGGCGTCTATTGCTCATCCTCAGCAAGAGCACGATCTCGTGGAGCTGAAACAAGCCAGCAACAATCCTGAGAAAGAGACCCAATTACGACTGCTTCTCGAGAAGACGTTGACTGCGGCTGCCCCTGATTCCTTTCGTCCGAATCTTGCCGAGCTCGACGCCGTGGTTCAATCCCTGGAATTCCGGCAATAATCAGCGGAATCAGCGGGCTGGTTTATGGCCTCTTGTAACCACGCACCTTGTTCGATCCAGTTCTGCAGAAGTGCAATGTTTTGCCTGTCGCGACGCAAAGTTTCATATCCGTTTGCCCAGCGTGAGGAAAAGGAACTTTCCGGATGTCGGGAGCATCTAAATCATTAAAGCGGCGGCACTTTCCGCACTTTTCCTCGCGGACGGGGTGTGGTATGCTATGTAACTTCGGGTCGTGCGCGCGATTTCCAGTCATCATCCCGCTACTATCTCTACGGGATAGCAGTGTGCTGCCGCATTGCTCACGGAAAATTCAGAAACTGAGGACCGCGATTGGCTCTCGACGACAAATACGAAGATATTAAAAAGCTGATTGATGCCGGGAAAGAAAAAGGGTATCTCACATACGATCAGGTCAATGACCTGATTCCTGGCGACGTCCACTCTCCGGACGATCTTGACGATCTGCTCACCACCATCGGCACGCAGGGCATTGACGTGCTCGATGTGGGCAAGGGTCTGCCTTCCGAACAGAAATATGAAGAGATGGAAGAGGGCGAAGACGTTGAGCTGGACCTGACGCCTGGCGCCCTCGAAAAAACGAACGATCCGGTACGAATGTACCTGCGGGAGATGGGCACGGTACCGCTGCTGACGCGGGAAGGCGAAGTGGAGATCGCCAAGCGGATTGAGCGCGGGCAGCTGCGCGTGCTGAAGGCGCTTTCCCGCTCGCCGATCGTGATTCGCGAGATTCTTTCGCTGGGTGACGACCTGAAGCGGGGCGTCCGCTCGATTAAAGAGCTGGTGGCGTTCGACGAAGAAGAGATCACCGACGAGATCGTGCTGGCGCGCCTGCGGGACTTTACCGGCCAGATCGATGAGGTCGGCAAGCATTACAAGAAAGTCCAGCAGCAGCTGGAAAAGCTGGAAGGCGTCCAGCAGAAGAAAAAGCCGAAAGAGTACCGGAAGTTCCGGTGGGCGCTGGGGCGCGCGCAGGTGCAGGTGTCGATTGGCATCCGCGAACTGAAGTTCACCACGCCGGAGCGCAAGCGGCTGATCGACCGCGTGAACAAAACGGTGGACACCATGCGGGTGCTCGACCGTCAGGCCAACAATCTGGAGAAAAAGATTGAGGCCACGCGCAGCGAGGACACGAAGAAGGAATTTCGGCGTCTGCAGCGGCAGCACCGGGCGGACCTCGAAAAGCTGGAGCAGGAAGCCGGCGTCAGCTACCAGGAACTGAAGCGCACGCAGCGGGAGCTCATCCAGGGAGACGTGGATGCCGAAGCCGCCAAGCGCGAGCTGATCGAAGCCAACCTGCGTCTGGTGGTGTCGATTGCCAAGAAGTACACCAACCGCGGCCTGCAGTTCCTCGACCTGATTCAGGAAGGCAACATCGGCCTGATGAAAGCCGTGGACAAATTCGAATATCGCCGCGGCTATAAGTTTTCAACCTATGCCACGTGGTGGATCCGCCAGGCCATTACCCGCGCCATTGCGGACCAGGCGAGGACGATTCGCATCCCCGTGCATATGATCGAGACGATCAACAAGCTGATCCGAACGTCGCGTCAGCTGGTACAAGAGCTGGGCCGCGAGCCTACCTCGGAAGAAATCGCCAAGCGCATGGACATTCCGGTGGCCAAGGTGCGTAAAGTCCTCAAGATCGCCCAGGAGCCGATCTCGCTGGAGACGCCGATCGGCGAGGAAGAAGATTCGCATCTCGGCGACTTTATTGAAGACCGCTCGATGGTCTCGCCTGCGGAAGCCGTGATCAACGTGAATCTGAAAGACCAGACGGCCCAGGTGCTGCGCACGCTCACGCCGCGCGAAGAGAGAGTCATCAAGATGCGCTTTGGCCTTGAAGATGGCTCGGAGCACACGCTCGAAGAAGTTGGCCAGTCATTCGCGGTCACGCGCGAGCGTATCCGCCAGATTGAAGCCAAGGCGCTGCGCAAGCTGCGTCACCCTTCGCGCTCGCGCAAGCTCAAGGCCTTTATGGATGGCATCAAGGAAGCGTAAAATCACGCAGCCCTGAATTTACAAAGGCGCGGTCGTCATCAGGCCGCGCCTTTTCTCATTTACAGCGGAGGCCTGGTTGCGCCGTTAGGAGCGGTATTCGGCGGCTGCGATTCCTGCTGCTGTCTCTGGCGAATGCGCTCATTCTGTGCGGCCACCATCTCTTCAAACTTGGGTTTCTGCTCGGCGGTAAGAATGTCGCGCATCCTGGAAATCGTGGACTGGCGCAGCGCCTGAATCTTCTGGATCTTGTCTTCGCGCGCCGCTGCCGAATCGCCGATGATCGTCATGGCTTCGCTGTGCTGCGCTTCCAGAATGCTTCGGGCCTTCGTTTGCTGCTCGGGATTCAGATTCAGCTCGGTCGTAAGCGTGCGTACCTGCGCATCGAGCTGTGGCTGGTCAGAGCTGCTCTGCGCGCCGGGCGCGCTCTGCGGAGAAGAGGGCAGCGTGGGCAAAGTCTGCTGCTGAC
>Ga0070730_10000660_pt1 | contig 37769 bp, 34 predicted proteins | sample Coa_R1_3_FD_66447 | JGI IMG/M metagenome (GOLD analysis project Ga0070730, IMG submission 66447) | Surface soil microbial communities from Centralia Pennsylvania, which are recovering from an underground coalmine fire - Coalmine... | ecosystem: Environmental > Terrestrial > Soil > Unclassified ...
TGAAGCAGTTCCGCGCCCTGGCCACCCGCTACGACAAGCGAGGCTGGAACTACCGCGCCATGGTGGTGATTGCCGCATTACTGCTGTGGCTCCCCAAGTGATTCACCAGACACGCCCTAGTAGCCGGTTCATGCTGTCTCCTTCGGGTGATGCGGCGTGCCGAACCGACGTCGCGCAGCTGGGCCGGCGATTTCGGGGTGGCGTAAAGGTGCGGAGGTTGGAAGCGGCCAGTTGCCTGGTGCGGCGCCGCGCTGGAGCGCGGCCGTGGCTCAGGCTCAAGGCCGCAGCAGTTTCACTTCGCGCCGGTGGCGGGCCCGCTGGGCGGCGTCCCAGTCGCCGGTGCAGTAGACGCTGAGCTCGGTGATGCAGCCGTCCTGGATGTCGGCGCGAAACAGCTCGCGGCAGTACCAGTCCTGGCCGCGGTCGCGCCACTGCTCTTCGACTTCGAGGACGAACCCTGCCGGCGTGGGATCGACCCGGTGCCGCGGCACGCGGCCGGAGGATGGGTGACCAGACCGGCGCAGCCGGACGACGGCGTCTCTGCCCTGCGCCTGCAGGCGCCACGAGGGCGAGGTAAAGTCGCAGAACACGTCGGGTGCAAACAGATCCTCCGGCGGGTCGCCGGTTTCGAGGAACTGGATTAACTTCGTGCTGAGTTCCTGTGCGGTTACCGCGTCCATCTCCCACCTCTCACGATCTGCCCGCCGCAGTTGCTGCCGTACCCGGCGGCTACGACGGCGCTCCGGCGGCCTGCTGCGCCGCGGCCACGTTCTGCGCCACGACCGCCATCGTCCTCTGGTACTCGCCCAGCGGGCTGAACTCGATCAGCTCGGTATCCTCATCGAAGATCGGCAGGTGACCGGGCGCCAGGTAGTAGGCGTCGCCCGCGCGGAGTGTCTCCTCGCGGTCGGCGTAACGGACGCGCAGCCGACCCTTCACCACGTAGCCCCAATGCGGGCACTGGCAGCGGTCGTCGGGTAGCCCTTTGAAGACCGGCTCCGTGTCCGTGCCCGCGGGAAACCGCTCCAGGCCGACGTTCATCGTGCCACACTCGGTCTGACGGATCACGATTCCATCCAGTTCCATCACCACCGGCACGTCCTGAATCGAGCCGCGCATCGCCTTCCTCCTGTTTCACCGACGAGCGATCGCTCGCCGGCGTTGCGGCCCCCGCCGATCGCGGGGCGCCGATCGGTCCCTACGCTGATCAGTCGAAGATCTGCTCGGACGGCGGTCCCGCCGGCGCCGCGTTCAGGTCGACGCCGCAGAGCCTCTGCACGCGCTGCTTGAATCAGGAGATGCTGGCCATCGTTCGGTCCTCCTTCTTGCCGAGCGGCTAAGCCGCGTCGAGCGCCGCAAGCAGCGCCTCAACCGCCCGGCGCACATCCTCGGGCACGGCTTTCGGCTGATCGCGGCGGTGGCAGGCAAGGCAGATGCAGGTGCCGTCGCGAAAAATCGTCACGGCATCGTCGAGGCTGGCCGGCAGATGGCAATCGGTGCAGAAGTACATGGCGTGTTCCTCCGTCGTCGGTGTGGGATGCCTCCCTTCAACTCAACGGCCGGCTCGCCCAAGTTCGATGCTCAACCGGCGCTGATGGCAGTGTGCCAAGACAACGCCGGCCTGCCCCTGTGGCCAGCACGGGGATCTGGCGGAAGGCGGTACGGGGATTTCCAGGAGGCGGTACGGGGCGCGGAAGGCGTGAGTCGCGGGCGCGAGGCGGAGGCGCCGGCGGCGGTCAACCGCCGGTCAGGCCGTGGCCTGTGGCCCAGGTCGCGATCTGGGTGCGGGAGCTGCTGCCCAGTTTGCCGAGGATGTTGCCGACGTGGTACTCCACCGTGCGCTCGCTGAGCACGAGCGCCTCGGCGATCTCGCGGTTGGTCAGGCCGCGGGCGACGAGCACGCTCACCTCGCGCTCACGCGCCGTCAGGCCGCCGGCCGCCGCCTTCGCGGCGCGCAGCGGCGTTGCCGCGCGCTGCGCCGGAAGCTGGGCCAGCGCCGCCTGCCGGAAGCATTCCCGTAAGGAGCGGCCGTCGATCTGCTCGGCGTCTTCATCGAGAATGCCCGCGGCCAGCGCCTCGATGATGGATCGCGCTGCCCGCGCCTCCTGCTCGGCCTCGGCGCGGCGGGCGCGGACGTGATAGAAGCGGGCCAGCGCCGCGTGCAGGCGCCACTGCAACGGCCGTACGCCGTGCCGCTGCATCGCCACAAGCGCCGAGCGCAGCGTCGCCTCCGCCTCCGCGTCGCGGCCGAGCGCCGCCAGCGCTTCGCCGTGCAGGAGGCACACACCCGGCGTAATCCTGCCGGGCTCACGTTGCTGTATCATCGCCATCAGACGGGTGGTGATCGCCAATGTGGCTGCGGCGTCACCCGCGGCGAGCAACAGAGAGGCCCGCGCCTGCCAGCACATGGCGCCGATCAACGTTTCGGTCGCAGTCTCCGGCCCCTGCACGGCGTCCAGCACGGCGTTCGCCCGGTCGAAGTCGCTCTGCAAGCAGCACGCCCGCACCAGCGCCGGAGCAACCCACGCGATCCAGTAGCCGGAGCGAATCTCCTGTGCGAGCGCAAACGCCTGTTCGAGGTGGCGGCGCGCCGCCGGCAGCATCAGCAGATCGGTGTACGTGGCGCCGAGCGCCATGTGTGCGCCGGCCAGCCATTGTTGATGGCCGATCTCCTCGGCGATCGTGAGCGCTTCGCTGGCCATCTGCAGGGCAGCGGCATACTCACCGTGCGCGACCGTGGCGTAACCCAGTTCCGCCAGCACGAACGCCTCACCCGCCCGCCAGCCGATCGCGCGGGTGATCTGCACCGCCTCATCCGCTTCCTCCGCCGCGCGGTTCGGCCGCTCCCGCTCGCGGTGCGCCGGCACCATCGGTATCAGCAGGTGGAACGTGGAGAGCGGCGCGAGCATGGCCAGGCTCGTCGCCAGGCCGCGGCGATCGTCCAGCTCGCGGTACAGCGCCGCCGCCCGCTCGTAGCAACTGGCAGCGCCCGAGATGTCGCCGCTGTGCAGCGTCGCCAGGCCGAGCAGATCGAGCGTTTCCGCCACACCGTGCCGGTCGCCGATCTGTTCGAAGGTCGCCAGCGCCTGCTCATGGAAGGGGCGGGCCTCAAGCGGCCGGCCGGCCATCATCTGCCAGTTGCCGACGCGGTTGAGACTGCCGGCGATCCGCGCCGGCTCTTCGATCTGCCGTGCGAGCGCCAGGCCCTGGTCGAAATACGAGCCGGCGCGGTCGTAGTCCCGTGCCGCCCAGAGAAAGCCGAGGTCCTGCAGCGCCTGCCATGCGGCACCGCGATCGACCGCTGCCGTTGCCGCCGCCAGCGCCGCCTCGTGATCGCTGCGGGCGCGGTCGAATTCGCCCAGCAGCTCGTAGCTCTGTCCGCGGGCGCGCAGCAGGTCGAACGGTACGGGCGCACCCAACGCCCGGGCAGCGTCCAGCGCCCGCGAAAAATGCTCCGCGGCCGCGCCCGCCGCGTACATCGCCCGGGCACGCTCGCCCGCACGCCGCGCGTAATCGAGCGTCTGCGGCCAGAGGCCGGCGGCGTGACAGTGATGGGCCAGGTCGGCCAGGTACCTGTCCGGCGCCGCCGAGGCCGACAGCCGCTCCAACGCCCCGGCGATCTCTCGGTGCAGGGCACGCCGTTCGCGCGTCAGCAGCTCTGCCTCGACCGCCTGGCGTGTGAGCGCGTGCCGGAAGGCGAAGCGGTCGCCTGCTTCTTCGGCGACGAGCTGCGCGGCGATCAGCTCTTTGATCAGCGCCAGCAAGCCGGCTTCGTCCTGCTCGACCAGCGCCTGCAGCAGGGAAAAGTCGAAGCGCTGCCCCGCCACGGCGGCGATCAGCAGCAGCCGCCGCGCCGCCGGACTCAGTTGCCGCGTGCGCCGGTGCACGGCATCCTGCACCGTACGGGGGATGCGCAGCTCAGCGAGCGGCCGCCGATCCCAGGCGCCATCGACCTGGAAGATGTCGCCCGCCGCGACCAGCGCCTTCAGCACCTCTTCGATGAAGAACGGATTCCCTTCCGTCAGCTCGTGGAGCGCGTTGAGAAAATCCTGGCGCACCGGCCGTGCCTGCGCAAAGATCGCGCGCAGCATTCCGTCGACGTCGCGCGACGCCAGCCGGTCCAGCGGCAGTTCGACGGTGAGCCGCTCACGCGCCAGTTCGGCCAGCAGGTGGCTCAACCCCTCGTGTGCTTCGTCGCTGCGGCAGCTGATCAGCAGCAGCGCGGGGGCGGTCGCGAAGCGCCGCGCCAGCGTGCGCAGCACCTCCAGGCTCGCGTCGTCGCTCCAGTGCAGATCCTCGAACACCAGCAGCAGCGGTCGAGCGGCGGCGCGGCTGCTCAAAAAGGCGACGATCGCCTGGACGAGCCGGCGCTTCTCCTGCTCCGGTTCGACCGGTGCGACGGGTATCGCCGCGGGAAGGCGCCAGGCCAGCTCCGGCAGCAGCGCCTGCAGCTCGGGCGGAAGCGCATCGAGCAGCCCGCCCTGTTGATCGTCGGCGTTGTGCCGCGGCAGCGTGCGCAGCAGATCGACGATCGGGGCGTACGGCAGGCCGCGATCGGGCTCGAAGCAGTTGCCCTGGAAGACGAGGAAGCCCTCGGCCGCGGCGGCTGCCTTCATCTCGGCGATCAGCCGCGACTTGCCGATGCCCGCTTCTCCGCTGAGCACGACGGCGCCGCCGTTGCCCTGGCGCGCGAGCCGCAGCCGCTCGCGCAGGGCGCTCAGCTCGCGCTGCCGGCCGACAAGCGGCGTCCGGTCGATGCCCGCAAGCACGGCGCCGATTTCCTCCCGCACGCTGCTCCGTGCGCAGGATTATACCGGCTGGCCGCCAGGGTGCGCCGAAGCCGGCCATGCTTCCTGTACCCTGTGTGCACAGCGGCGTTCGGCTGCTTAACCGAGGAGCAGAGCGGGATGATCGCCTCCGTGTTTCGCGTGCCCGCCGGCAGCCCGGCGGCCGATCCGGTCGCCGTTGAGCAGGTGGCCAGAGCCCCAGGCCTCGTGCATCTCTACCAGCTCACCCCGGCCGACCCGAACGAGGACCGGCTGGCGGTGCTGTTCTGGGAGCGCGAAGAGCACCTGGACGCCTACATAGAATCCGACCTGGGGCAGCAAATTCTCGCGGCGAACCCGAGCGCCACCCGCACCACCTATGTGGTACAGCAGGTCCGCTGAAGGCAGGAGCAGGGCCATGGGCATCAGTGCCGAGACCTACGAGCGCGTGGCGCTGGAGGATCCGCACGGCAACTGGGAGCTGGTCTGCGGCCGGCTGCGGCAGAAGCCGTACATGACAAACGCACACGATCACAGCGCACGGCTGCTCGTGAACAGCCTGAGCCGGCAACTGGATCCGGCCGAGTTCGTGCCTGACCAGAACACGGCCAAGCTGCGCTCCCCGTCCGGCTCCTACTTCATCCCCGATGCCTGCGTCCTGCCGGCGGCGCCGGTGCGACGCGCCCTCGCCGAGCGCCCGCGCGAGCTGGGCGTCTTCGACGATCCGCTGCCGCTCGTGGTCGAGGTCTGGTCACCTTCGACCGGCGGCTACGACCTGGGCGAGAAGCTGCGCGGCTACCAGGAGCGCGGCGACCGCGAAATCTGGCTTATTCACCCGGACGAGCGCACACTCACCGCGTGGCGGAAGCGAGCGGACGGCAGCTACGGCGAGATGGTATTTGCCGGCGACGCGATTATTGAGCCCGCAGCCCTCGCCGGCGTGCGCATCGCACTGGCGGCGCTGTTCGCGTGAAGCGGCTGTCCGCGCTTAGCTGCGCGGCAGGCCGAGGCCGCGGGTGGCGATGATGTTGCGCTGGATCTCGCTCGTGCCGCCGGCGATCGTCAGCGAGGCCGCATTCAAATAGCTGCCCTCAATCCGCTCGCGTAGCCGCCGCGCTGAGGGCGAAGCGGACAGCCCGAACGTCGCGACCATGTGCATGGCGGTGTTGGTCATGCGCTGCGTCCACTCGGTGCCGAAGACCTTCGACATCGACGCCTCGTAGTTCGGGATCTTGTTCTGGCTCAGCAGCCAGGCGACGCGGTAGGAGAGCAGGCGTCCCGTCTGCAGCTCCAGATAGCGCTCGGCCAGCTCCACACGCAGCCGGGCAAAGCGCGGATCGTGCCGGAACGTCTTCGCGTACTCCAGCGCGTCGTAGTAAAGCAACGAGGCGGTGGCGATGCGCTCGATGCCGCTGCGCTCGAAGTCGAGGTTGCTGGCGGTGACGTACCAGCCGCGGTTCTCCTCGCCCACCAGGTTCTTACGCGGAACGCGCACGTTATCGAAGAACACCTCGTTGAAGTGGTGCTGGCCGCCCATGTTCACCAGCGGCCGCACGGAGACGCCCGGCGACTTCATATCGAGCAGCAGAATGCTGATGCCCTTGTGCTTGGGAGCGTCCGGATCGGTGCGGCAGACGAGCCAGAGCCAGTCCGCCTTGTGCGCGTTGCTGGTCCAGATCTTCTGGCCGTTGACGACGTACTCGTCGCCGTCGTGCACGGCGCGTGTCTGCACCGCGGCCAGGTCGGAGCCGGCGCCCGGCTCGGACATGCCGATCGCCCAGCTTTCCTCGGCGTTGACGATCTTCGGCAGGTGCTCGCGCCGCTGTTCCTCGGTGCCGTGCACGATCAGCGACGGCCCCATCTGGCGCTCGGCCACGAAGTGATAGCCCCACGGCGCCTGCCGCGTCACCATCTCCTCGGTGTAGATCAGCCGCTCGATCGCGCTCAGCTCCTTGCCGCCGTACGCTTTCGGCCAGGCCATGCCGATCCAGCCGCGCGCGGCCAGCTTCTTGCTGAATGCCTGCGAGAAGCCGTCTTGCAGGTCCGGCTGCTGCTCACGGTCCGCTAACTCGACGTCGAGAAAGCCGCGCACGTCGCTGCGGAACTGCTCCTGCGCGGGTGTGAAACGGAAGTCCACGGCAAGTTCCTCCCGGAATGACGCGGGCGCGGCGTCGCCGCCAGACCCGGGCTTCGATCCTACACCGCGGCAGCCAGGGGGCACAGCGCCCGCCGCCGGCGGCAAGGCATTGCGGCGCGGCCTAATGATTTCCTAACGACCGCGTCATCGCCGCGTAATTCGGGGCCGCGATGGTAGAGAGGGGAGCCGGCGTGGCGACTCGCTCCGCACCCCGCCCGAGCCGTGCCAACAAGCGCACCCGGAGGATACCAATCATGTTGTGGCCACATCGCTCGCGCGAACAGAAGCAGCAGCCCTGCACCCACGCCGGCGCCCTGCCGCGCTGGGATAGCGTTGAAGACAGCGGGCGCGACGATCGCGTCGTGCGCCTCTACTGCCCGCGCTGCGACCGCTTTCTTCCCCCGGACCGCGGTTGAGCCGCAACCCCGGCGCAGCCGCGTTCAGGCGGTGCGGCTCAGCGGCTCGGGCAGCGCCGTCGGCGCGGCGAGCGGCAGCGAAACGCCGAACGTGCTGCCCTCGCCTGGCCGGCTCTGCAGCGTGATCGTCCCGCCGTGCGCCTCCACCAGGTAGCGCACGATCGAAAGACCCAGCCCGGCCCCCGGCCGGTTGCCGCCGCCAGTGCTCGTCACCCGGTAGAACGGCTCGAAGATGCGCTCGTGTTCGACGGCGGCGATGCCGATGCCCGTGTCCCGCACCCAGATCTGCGCGGCGCCGGCCGCGACGCCGAGGCCCAGCTCCACGCTGCCGCCCGTGGGCGTGTAGGCGAGGGCGTTCTCCACCAGGTTCGTCAAGACCTGCTTGAGGCGCACCCGATCGCCGGAGACGACGACCGCCGCGGGCGCCGAAAGCGAAAGTTGCCGCTCGTCGGCGCGAGGCGCGAGCTGGCGGTATACCTCGCGCAGCAGGCCGGCAAGTTCGACGGGCTGCTGCTCCACCACCTGTCCACGCTCCACCTGCGCCAGGGTTAGCAGGTCCGCCACCAGCCGCTGCATCTGCGCCGCCTCGGCACGCGCCTCGTCCAGGCATTCCTGTCGCTCTGCCGCGTCGTCCACACGGTCCAGCAGGTCGAGGTTGCCGCGCACGATCAGCAGCGGCGTGCGCAGCTCGTGCGAGCAGGCGGCCACGAACTGGCGATGCCGCAGCAGCGTCTCCTCCGCCTTGCCCAACACGGCATCGAAGGCTGAGGCCAGCATGCCGACTTCGTCGCCGCGCCGCGTCAGCGCCAGCCGGCGGCTGAAGTCGCCGGAGTCGCGGATCTCCGCGGCCGTGCCGGCGATCAGCGCCAGCGGGCGCAGACCGCGCCGCGCGACCAGCCACACGGCGGCGGCGGAAGCTGCCAGCGCCAGGGCGCCGAGCCCGAGCAGGATCAAGCGCATGCGCGCCATCGTGTCGTGCAGCGGCTGCAGCGACTCACCCACCTGCAAGACGCCGATCTCGCGTTTGCCGAGGCTCACCGGCGTGGTGCGCAGGCGCAGCAGGCGGCCGGAGCCGGCATCGATATCGGCGGTTACCGTGCGGCCGGCCAGCGCCCGGCTCACGTTCGCCGGATTGGCCGGCAGCCAGCCGTTCTTGAGGTTGTCGGAGGTGCCGATCAACTGGCCCTGCGCGTCAAACACGCGCACGTAGAGGCCGGGGGCGTCCAGCGCCTCCAGCGGCGAGAGGTCGAGCCGCGCCGCGGTCAGGTCCGCCGGCGTGAGGCTGGCGCCCGCCGCCGGCCAGAGCGTCGACCGCACCTGCTGCGTGCGCCAGGCAAGCTTCTGGTCGGTGTCGCGGCTGAGCGCCTGGAAGAGCGTGACATAGAGCAGCAGCCCGAACACCAGCAGTACGCCGGCGACAACCAGCGTGTAGACCACGGTGAGGCGTGTCCTCAGCGACATGCCGCGGCCACCTTCTGTATAGCGCCGTTGCGCGGGAGCGCAGGCTACGGCTCCTCGCGCAGCGCATAGCCGATGCCGCGGACGGTCTGGATCAGCCGCAGCTCGGCGCCGGCTTCGAGCTTCTCGCGCAGGTACTTGATGCAGACGTCGATCACGTTCGACTCGAAGTCGCACTCGTAGCCCCAGACGCGATCGCTGATCAGCTCTCGCGTCAGCGCCTGGCGCGGATGGCGCAGAAACAGCTCCAACAGGTCGAACTCGCGCGGCGTCAGCGCCAGCTTGCGCTCGCCGCGCCAGGCTTCGCGCGTGCCGGGATCGAGCGTGAGGCCGGCGAAGCGCAGGGCGGCGGGCTGCTCCGCGCGGGCGCGACGGCCGAAGGCGCGCACCCGCGCCAACAACTCGTCCAGGTCGAACGGCTTGACCACGTAGTCGTCGGCGCCCGAGTCGAGACCCTGCACGCGGTCGGGCACGGTGTCGCGCGCGGTCAGCATCAGCACCGGCACCTCGCTGACGCTGCGCAGCCGCTTGCAGACTTCGATGCCGTCGATACCGGGCAGGCGCAGATCGAGGATCACCAGGTCCGGATCGGCCTCGCGCAGGTTGCGCAGCGCCGCTTCGCCGTCGGCCGCCTCGCTGACGCGGTGGCCTTCGAGGCGCAGCGCGCGCCGCATCACGTTACGTACGCGCTCGTCGTCGTCCACCACCAGCACGTGCATGCCACCGCCTCCCCGCCGCCGCGGCAGCGTGGCTCACGACCGTGCTTGCGCCCATCCGCTCCCAGCGCTGCGGGCCGACACCGGCGGAACGCGGCTGCCTACTGCACCACCAGCGTACCCTTCATCTCGGTGGGATGCACGTCGCACTGGAAGTGATAGGTCCCCGGCTTGGCGATCGTGAAATCGAGCGTTTCGGACTTGCCGGGATCGAGCAGCGCGCCCTTGATCTCCTTGCCGCCGGCGTCCGTGGCGTCGAGCAGGTGCCAGTTGTGCACGGCCTGGCCCTCGTTCTTCAACGTCAGCGCGACCGGCTGATTCGCCTTCACGGTGAACTGCGTCTCCGAGTACTTGTTGTCCGTTGCGGTCTCGGTCAGCGCCTGCGCGCCGGCCACGGGCGACGCCTGCGCCGGTACCGCCGAGTGCGCCGCGGCCGGCGTGCTCGGCGCCGCAACCGTGGTGGCGTTGACGGGCGCATTGGCCCCGCCGCCCGGGCTGACGGTGCTGACCGCATTGTTCTTATTGTTGTTGCTGCTGCAGGCCGCAATCAGCAGCAAAAGCGCCATGAAGCTGCAGAAGGCAACCCCGCGCATGGCATGAACTGGCCGGGACATCGCATCCACTCCTCCCGCCAGACCCGGCGGGGGAGCCCGGCACTGACCGTAGCGGCAACATCTATTGTAGCGAACCGTATCGCGTCCCGAACTACTCCCACAGATGGCGGCCGGTGGACTCCGCGGAACGTGGGGAAGGGGCTTGCCAGAGCGGCGTGGCTGTCGTAGAAGTGAGCGGAGTTGGCTGAAGACCACAGCAGACAGCAGAAGGAGCGACAGCCATGGGGGCACAGGCCGAGAAGCTGGCCGGGCAGTTCGAGCAGGCGAACAATGCGCTGATCGCGGCGATTGAGGGCATTCCGGACGCGAAGTGGCAGGCGCTGACGAAGGAAGAGGGCTGGACCGTGGCCGCCACGGCGCACCACATCGCCGGCGGCCACCAGGCGATCGCCAATCTTGTGCAGGCGCATGCCGGCGGCCAGGGTCAGACGGTGTCGTTCGCGGCGCTCAACGCGGGGAATGCGCAGCACGCGAAGGAGTTTGCCGGAGCCAGCAAAGCCGAGGTGCTGGAGCTGCTGCGCAGCGGCGCCGCAAGCGCGGCCGGGATCGTGCGCGGCCTCAGCGACGAGCAGTTGGCGCGCACCGGCCAATTTGCGGACGCGCTGCCGCCGATGCCGGTGCAGAACATGATCGAGATGATCCTGATCGGCCACGTGCAGGGTCACGGCGCCAGCATCCAGAACGCCGGCTAAGGCGCGGCGCGGGTCCTCACTCCCCTTCCCCTCTCTCCCAATCCTGGGAGAGAGGGGCGATCCGGCGGCGGGCATTCCAGGCGGCGTCGCCTTAGCCCGGCCAACGCGCGCCCATCCTCCCCAGGATCGCCCCCTTCTCTCCCAGGATTGGGAGAGAAGGGGGATGGGGGGTTATGAGGGCCCGCTCGTAAACACCACGCCGCTGCCGCGCAGCAGGGGCGAGCCGTCGATCGCGACCGTCACGTCGGCGTCCAGCACCTGGCGCGGGCCGGCGCGGCCCGTGACCTGGTAGACGGCTTCGGCCAGGTGGCCCATGCCGTGCAGCCGCCCTTCGGAAAGGCTGCCGCCGAAGGTGTTCACCGGCAGCTCGCCCGTGAGCGCGATGCGCCCATCCTGCACGAAGCTTGCTGCCTCGCCCTCGGCGCAGAAGCCGGCGGCTTCCAACCAGTAATAGGTCGAGGGGCTGAAGCCGTCGTACAGCTCGGCCACGCGCACGTCGCGCGGACCGAGGCCGGCGCGCTGCCACATCTTGTCCGCCGTGGCCGTGCCGCAGGCCAGGTAGTCGTCCAGCATGTAGACGGGCAGGGTGGGGCGGCGCGCCGTGTGCTGGCCGTAGCCGGCGATGTAGGCCGGCGGATGCGGCAGATCCCGCGCCCGCTCGGCCGTGGTCAGCACCAGCGCCGCGCAACCCTCGACCGGAATATCGCAGTCGAAGAGACAGAGCGGATCGGCGACCAGCCGCGCGCTCAGATAGTCCTCGCGCGACATCGGCGTCTTGTAGAAGAACGCCCTCTCGTTCAGGTTGGCGTTGCGGCGGCTGTTGGTCACCAGCGCCGCCATCTGCTCGCGGGTGGCGCCGAAGCGGTGCAGGTAGCGGCGGTAGGCGGCGGCGTGCACCTGGATCACGCTGCTGAAGCCGTAGGGCGCGGTGAACTGGCTGTCGCCGGGAGCGGTGTGCGCCCTCCAGGCGCCGTAGCTGCCGCGCGGCTGGTGCAGCGCCCGCCAGATCAGCACGGTCGAGCAGGCGCCGGCGATCAGCGCGTTGCAGGCCTCGACGACCGTGCTGGGAATCATGCCGGTCGAGATCTGCGCGTACCACTGGATGTCGGCCGCCAGCGGCAGGTGGTTGATCACGTAGACGGCTGAGACCTGGTCCACGCCGTCGCGGCTGCCGGCGCCGAGAAAGGGCTGGTCGGGATAGGTGCAGACGCCGTCGATGTCCGACGGCTGCAGGCCCGCGTCGGCGATCGCCGCGCGGCAGGCGCCCAGAGCGAGGGCGCCGAGCGGGCGCGTGGCGTTGCGTGTCAGTTCAGAGAAGCCGACGCCGACGACGGCGGTTTTGCCACGGCCCTGCCACATGACGGGACTCCTTTACAGCGGTCCCCCGCGGCCGTCGGCCCTCTATCCCCCGTCCCCTTTCCCCCAATCTCTGACATCGCGCGGAGCGCGATCTGGGATGAGGGAAAGGGGCGATCCTGCGGTGCTGGAGCGAGAGGGCGTCGGGTTAACCGTGTATCGATCGGAACGCCCGCCGCTGGATCGCCCCTCGCCCAGGATTGGGAGAGGGGAAGGGGGTGAGGGCCGACAGCCGCGCCCAACAATCACCCCGGCGCCCGGCGCCATTGCGGCAGGAGCTGGCCGTCGGGCAGCGGCTCGAACGTGACTTCAACCGCGGCGCCGATCTGCACCCAGCCGGCGGCGTCGCCCGGCAGGTAGGAGAGCATCAGCAAGAGCGGCTGCTCCGCCAACTCGACCACCAGGTTGACGTAAGGCACGGCCTGCTCGAAGCCGGCCACGTTCTTCTGATACATCGTGGTGTACGTGTAGACCGTGCCGCGGCCGGAAACCGGCTGGAAGGCGAGATCGGTGCTCGTGCAGCGCTGGCAGACCGGCGCCGGCGGCTGCTGCCAGAAGCCGCAGGCCGCGCAGCGCTGCGCCACGAGCCGCCGCTCCGCCGCCGCCTCCCAGAAGGGGCGCGTCAGCTCGTCGGGCACGGGCGTGGGGCGGTTCGGCTCTGCCATAGGTGACAGGTTACAGGCGACAGGGAACGGGGAACAGAGGGCGCAGGGCGCAGGGCGCAGGGCGTGACTCCATTCAGACTTTTCCACTGCCGTTCCCTCTCCATCTGAGAACGCGCTCCGCGCGATGGCAAGCCATGGAGAGGGGGCCAGGGGGTGAGGCCATGCGGCCGCTCAGGCGGTCGTGTCCACCAGGTCGAGCGCGGCGTCGCCGTAGGCGCCGAGGTCGGATGAGCCGCCGCGCAGGCCGGTGACACGCGGCCGGCGAAAGGTCAGCAGCTCCGGGTAGAAGAGCACCGCGAAGGGACAGTCATCCAGCACGATGCGCTCGGCGGCCGACCAGAGCGCCACCTGTTTAGCCGGATCGGGTTCGGCGCCGGCCAGCGCGCAGGCCGCATCGAAAGCTGGATTGCTGTACCGGCTGCTCGGGTTCGCCCGGCCGTTGCTGGCGAACAGCCGCTGCAGAAAGTCCTCCGGATGCGGGAAGTCGGCGATCCAGACACCGAAATAGCTCTGGTACTGGCCCTGGAAGATACGCGGCAGGATATCGTCCACGGGCTGGACGTTCACTGAGATATTGAGTACCTGTCGCCAGCTCTGCACGACGAAGTCGAGTACCCCTTTGCCCGACACCTGGTTGAGGCGCAGCAGCGTCACGCCGTCGGGAAAGCCTCGTCCGTCCGGATAGCCCGCCTCGGCCAGCGCCGCCCGCGCGGCCGCCGGGTCGAAGCTCGCGATCGCCTGGTTGGCCGGATCGTAGCCCGGCATGCCTGGCGGCAGGATCGTCGCGCCGGCCGGGAGGTAGCCCTGAAAGACCTGCGCCACGAGTGCATCGCGGTCGATCGCCCGCGCGAGGGCGCGGCGCACGCGCCCGTCGTCGAAGGGCGGCGTCTTGGGATTGAACGCCACGTATTGGATTGCGAGCAATGGCTCGCGGCGCAGGTGGTCGCGATATGCCGGGTCGGCGGCGAGCGGCACCGCCTGGATGGGGAAGCAGTTAGCCAGGTCGAGCTCCCCGCGCTTGTACATCTCGATGCGCTGCGTGGGATCGCTGACGATGCGGATGGTGAGACGTTGCAGGCGCGGCTTCGGCTCAAGCGTGTAGAGAGGATTGGGCACAAGCGTCAGGTGGTCGTTGGGTACGTGCTCCTGCAGCAGGAACGGCCCATTGCCGATGAGCGTGTCCGCGTTCAGCTTCGCCGCGCCGAGTCCCTCCACGCTGCTGCGCTGCACGGGATAGAGCGCGGGCATGGCGATGCGCGTGAGAAACGAGCTGGTGAAGCCCCGAGCCGATGAATCGCGGATCAAGACGAGCGTCGACGCGTCTAACGCACGCACACCGACAACCTCGCGTAAGCGCGCCAGCTCCGCGTCGGAGACGGTTTTCGGTTGTGCGGGCGTGCCGAGCGCCGTGCTGTAGGCCTCGGCCCCGGCGATGTCGAAGTAATCTGCCGCCGTGACGCCGGCGTGGCCCGGCTCGAACAGGCGCTTGATCGAATACTCCAGGTCCTGCGCCGTCAGTGGGCTGCCGTCGCGGAAGGTTTGATTAGCCTTCAGCCTGACCGTGAAGGTCAGGCCGTCCGCGGAGATGCCGCCGTTCTCCCTGGTTGGCAACTCGGCGGCGAGCGCCGGCACGACCGCGCCCGCCGCGTCGAAATCGAACAGCCCGCGCCAGAGCAGCCGCTGCACGATCACGTCGACGGCGAGAATGCCGCCCTGTCGCGGATCGAGGTGTTCAGGCTCATGGTCGAGCGCGATCGTCAGTGTGTGCGGCCCCGATCCGGCAGCTGGTGAGCCGCCGGCAGCCGCCCTTCCCGGCGCCGCCGGTTGCAGCACCTCGCTCGCCTGCGCGAGCACGGTTGAGGGCAGCGAGAGCCCGAGCGCGCTGGCCGTGGCGCTGTTCACCACCAGCTCGAAGGCCGAGGCTTGCTCGATCGGCAGCGTCTCCGGGCGGGCGCCGCGCAGCAGCCGGTCGACGTACTCCGCCGCCCGTTGCGCCAGCGCCGGCAGGCTCGGCCCGTAGGAGAGCAGGCCGCCGCTCTCCGGCCCGGCGCGCGTGGCGAACACTGCAGGCAGCCGGCGCGCCGTGGCGGCGGTGGCGACCTGGGACACGTCGATGCTGCCCTGCTGCGCGTCTTCCAGCAGCAGCAGCGCGTCGAGCGGATCGCTGCTCACCTGCGCCACGTCGAGGTCTGACAGCACGGACGTCAGGCCATCCCAGCGGACCTGGATGAAGGTCAGCCGCAGGCCGAGCGTTGCCGCCGTGTCTTGCAGTGCGGCGTTGCTCTGGCCGCGCACCGGGTCGTTCGGATCCCAGAGCACCGCGACATGCCGGGCGGTCGGCAAAGCCTCGTGCAATAGCTCGATCCGCTTGGCGTCCAGCTGCGGCGTCAGCGTGGCGAGGCCGGTCGTGTTGCCGCCGGGCCGCGCCAGCGATTGGGCGAAGCCCAACCCCACGGGGTCCGCGCTGGCCACCGTCACGATCGGGATGCTGTTGGTTGCGGCACGCGCATTGCTTGCGTAGGCATCCGACGGCGCCACGATCACGCGCGCCCGCTGGCGGCCGGTGACGTCGCTCAGGAAACGGGCGAGCGCGGGATCGGGGTAGTTCCACGGAACCTGGTCCGCACGCGCGAGCGCCTGCGGTGAGGTGCCGCTGAAGAGCAGGCGCATGCTCTTGCCATCAGCCCAGCCCAGCGCGGCCAGGCGCTGCACAAACGGCGCGGCCAGCGGCTCGTCGGCGCTGCCCAGGTAGGCGATGCGCGGCAGGTGCGGCGGCTCGCCGGCGAAGACGGTGCGCTGCAACTCATGCACCAGCAACGGCGCACCAGCCCCGACCGCGCCCACCACCGCCAGCCCGCCCAAGACCCGCCGTCGCCCGAACCGCCTCGCCATCGCCGCGCTCCGATCCGCCGCGCCGTGCCCGCGGCCAGTCTGCCGCGCCCGCCCACCCTTCGCCCCCCGTCAGGCGGAGAGGATCGGCCCCGCCGGGCGGCCGGTTGCCCGCTCGTCCGCGCGCTCACCGAGCAGCCCCAGCTCGACGGCGCGCACCGCGGCCTGCGTGCGGTCGGCGACGCCGAGCTTGGCGATGATGTTCTCGACGTGGAACTTGATCGTCGCCACGCTCACCACCAGCTCCGCCGCGATCGCGCCGTTGGTCTGGCCCCGCGCCAGCAAGCGCAGCACGTCCAGCTCGCGCGGCGTCAGCTTCTCCACGATCGCGGCCACCGGCGCACGGGATTCGCCGCGGCGCCCGGCATCCGCGCTCAGCCGCTCCACCAGCTCGTGCAACTGCCGGTTGCGCCGCGCCAATTCCTGGTACAACTCGAGGATCTGCGCCCGCGCCGCCTCAAGCTCGTGTGTACGTTCTTCAACCCGCTCGGTCAGCGTGCGGTTCCAGCCGGCCAGCTCTTCGGCCTGGCGCTGGATCGTGTCGTGGTAGCGCTTGATGCGCAGCAGCGAGCGCACCCGCGCCAGGAGCTCGTCCTGGTCGAGCGGCTTGGCGATGAAGTCGTCGGCGCCGGCCTCGATCGCCTTCGCCTTCGCCGGCGCGCCGCTGGCCGTGATCACCACGATCGGCAGCAGGCGCGTCGCCTCGCTGCCGCGCAACTGCCGGCAGACCTCGTAGCCGTCGATGCCGGGCATCACCGCGTCGAGCAGGACGAGATCGACCGGCTCGCCGGCCACATGCGCCAGCGCCGCGCCGCCCGACTCCACGGCGATCGTCTCATAGCCGCAGGGCTCGAGGATCGCTTCCAAAAGCCGGTTGTTGGCCGGCACGTCGTCCACGAGCAGGATCACGGGCTGGGCGTTCATGCTCGCATCCTTTTTCTGCCACGCCGGTTACGTGCTCCCGCGGCCCGATCAGACGGGTGCCGCGGCGCCCGCTTGCATGGCGGACTCGGTACCGGACTGCACGATTGGGCCGCTCAGCGGCAGCGTGACCGTAAATGTGCTGCCGGCGCCGGGCGCGCTCTGCAGTCTAATCTCGCCGCCGTGCAGCTCGACGAAGCGCCGCGCCAGCGCCAGGCCGAGGCCCGTGCCCTCGTGCACCGGCGAGCCTTCCACGCGGCGGAACTCCTCGAAGATGCGCTGCTGGTCCTCCGATGCGATGCCGATGCCCGTGTCCTGCACGGCGATCTGAACCGCGCCGTCGCCGATCTCGGCGCGCAGGCGCACGCTGCCGCCCGCGGGCGTGAACTTGACCGCGTTGGCGAGCAGGTTGAGCAGCACCTGCTTCAGCCGCCGCTCGTCGGCCGTGATTGTGCCGACCTCCGGCGCGATGCAGCAGGAGAGCGCAAGGCCGGCGCGCTCCGCCCGTACCTGCACCATCGCCAGCGCCGCCTCGATCGCCTCGGGCAGCGAGCACGGCGCCAGCTCCAGCTCCATGCGCCCGGCCTCGATCCGGGCCAGGTCGAGCACGTCGTTGATCAGCGCCAGCAGGTGCTGGCCGGCCGCCTGGATCTCCTCCACGTAGCGGTCCTGCCGTTCGTTCAACTCGCCGTGGCGGCGGCGGCGCAAGACCTCGGAGAAGCCGAGTACGGCGTTGAGCGGCGTGCGCAGCTCGTGCGACATCGCGGCGAGAAAGGCCGACTTGTGCCGGCTCGCGGCCTCCAGCTCGGCGCGCTGCTGCTCAAGCTGGGCCAGCGCCTCGCGCAGCTCGTGGGTGCGCGCCGCCACCTGGTCCTCCAGCTCAGCGTAGGAGCGACGCAGCCGCTCACCCATGCGGTCGAACTCCTTGCCCAGCGCCTGCAGCTCGTCGCCCGTCTGCAGCGCCACGCGTTCGTCGAGGTTGCCGGCGCCCAGCCGCGCCACGCTCGCCTGCAGGGCGCGGATCGGCGTGACCATGCGCCGCGCCAGCAGCACGCTGGCCGCCACCGCCAGCGCCAGGCCGGCGAGCAGCAGCGCGGCCGTGCGCAGCAGCAGCGCGTTCAGGCTGGCGAACGCCTCGCCCTGCGGCTGCTCGACGAAGACGAACCAGCCCGGCGGATCGACGGCCGCATCGGCGCTCAGCACCTGCTTGCCGTCGAGGTTTCTGGCCACGCTCCAGCGCGGTCCGCCGCCCTGCCGTGCCACCCGCACCTGGGCCAGGCGCGCGAGATCGGTGTCGCGCAGCACGAGGCTCAGATCGGGATGTGCGATCAGCCGGCCGCCGCCGTCCACCACGTAGGCCAGCCCGTGCCGGCCAACCGTGATGCCGGAGACCACGTCCCAGACGAACTTCAGGTTCACGTTCGCCAGGGTCACGCCGCCGCCGGCATCGGCCAGCGCGACCGTCATGTACGGCTCGGAGCCGTCGCGGAAGAAGACGGAACCGAAGTACGGCTGCTCCGGCCGCGCCGCGCGCACCGCCGGGTCCTGCGCCAGGTCTGCGCCGCTGCCGATCACGTCCAGCGCCACGCGCGAGACGAATACCTGCTCGCGGCCGTCGGCGTCGACGTGGCGCACGTCGGTGATCGCGGGGAGCTGGCGCAGCACCTGCAGGTACTGCGCCCGGCGCTCTTCGGCCGCGCCCGCGGCTACCTGCACCGCGGTCTGGTCGGCGGCGAGCAGGGGCGGCGCCACGCTGCTCACAAACTGCGCGATGCGCACCGCGGCCACCTGCGCCTGCCCTTGCTCGATCCGTCCCAGGTCGTCGCGCGCGTTCCGGTAGGCGAAGTAGGCCTGCAGGCCGCCGCTGAGCAGAAGCACGAGCGCCACCAGCGCCACCAGCACGCGCAGATAGCGCCAGAAGAGCCGGCTGCCCCACGGCAGCGCCCGCGGGAGATCCGTGCCCGGCTCGATCATGCCCGTATCCACGCGCACGCCATGCTTCGCTTCCGCAGAGTATACGCTCACGATGCAACGGCCCGCCGACGGCGCTCAAGCGAGCCCGCTGCGCACGGCGAAGGCGGCGGCTGCCGCGCGGTTGGCCACGCCCAGCTTGGCGTAGATGCGCATGACGTGCGTCTCGACGGTGCGGATGCTCAGGACGAGTCGTTCGGCGATCGCCCGGTTGCTCCGGCCGCCGGCGATCAGGTGCAGCACCGCGAGCTCACGGCCGCTAAGGGGCGTTGCCTTCGGCGCGTGCGATGCTGACCGCCCAGCCGGCGGCGCGGTCCACGGTGGCTCATGTAGGCGGCCAGACCAACGCTGCCGTCGCGTTGAGCGGCAGCGCATCCGGCGCGCCCCGAGGACGTGGGAGTTGCTCGGCCCAGCAGTGGAACGGGTGCTCATCTGCTGCCCTCCTTCACTGGCTACCGCGAGGGCTACCGCGGGCTACCGCGAGCGCAGGTCGATGACGCGCAGCGCGCCGCCGTCGGCCTCGAGTTGAAGCTGCTTAATCAACGATCGGGCCTCGGCCATTTCGTCCGGCGTGCCGTCCGCGACGGCGATCGCGTGCGGGTCCGTCAGCGTGGCCTGGACGGAGTCGGCCTCGGCCTGCGAGCCGGCCAGGTAGACCGTGTACGTCGTCGGTGAGGCCGCGACGGGGTTGGAGGCGGCAGCGACGGCGCTGGCAGCGCCGGCAGACAGGGGCGTCGCCAGCACGGCGTTATGCCCGCTCGCGGGAAGGGCGATCGAGCTGCTGCGCTGAGCAACCGTCGGGTTGTGCCGGCCCACCTCCCAGCCGACGGCGCCGGCCGCGAGTCCGGCCGCCAGGATCAGGGATGCCGTCAGTGCGCGGGTTGTGCGGCGGTGCTGTCGGGCGTACGACGCGGCGGTTCCCATGCTCTGCTCGTTCATTGCGGCGCCTCCAGAATCGGTGCGGGGCGATCTCGCTCCGCCTGGAATCAGTCTGCCGCGGGGCCACGGCGCCGCCGCCCGCCGCGAGCGGAGGATCCTCCCCGCCGGCTGACCGGTTTCCGGCGATCTTCCGCGGCCGTTTCAGGCGTGGATGCGCGCCGTCCCAAGCGTGAGCACGGCCGCGAGACAACGCGGAGGCGGGTACGGAGATCTGAGTCAGCGCGCGGGCGGTGTCACGAAGACCACCGAGCCGCCGGCGTCCGGCGTGTTGAGCACGGCCGGCGTGGGGGTAGCAGCGGGCGTGGCAGGCGTGGAGTTGGGTGTGGACGCGGGCGCTATCGAGGGTGTTCTGCCGCGAGTCGGCGTAGCGGCGGGCGGCGAGGTGGGCGCTGGTGTGGCCGTTGCGGCGGGCGACGTCGCCGGAATGAGAGTGGTCGTCGCGGCCGTGGGCGATGCCGTAGCAGCGGCCGGTGTGGCCGCACAGTCACCCAGCAGCAGCGCAGCGGCAAGCGCGCTGCCGGGCTGCATCGCGATCGGCAGCGGCGTGGGCTGGAAGTCGGGCACGGAGACGCCGAGCGGCGGCGGCGCGACCGAGCAGCCCGCCGTGTCGCCGCCGCCTGGGTAGCGCACATCAAGGGCCGAGGCGCGCAGGGCAACCGCCGTGCCGGGCTGGCCGCAGCGTTCCGGCAGCGTCAGCACCACGCTTGTGCCGGCGAGCGCCGTGCTGCGGGCGCAGGCCGCGCCGCCCACGTAGGCAGTGACGGTCGGCCGCTCGAGCGGGGCGCCGGGCGTGTCCATCTGCAACAGGCCGAGCGTGAGCGTGGTGTCCGTGCTCGGCGCGGCCGTGGCCGCGGCGCCCGGCGCAGGGCAGTCGGGCAGGGCGGCGAGGATCAGCGTGACGAAACGCGGGCCGGCGGCAAGCATCACCGCCTGGTAGGCAGGCGCCGGCTGGCCGGCCGGGTCGAACTGCAGCTCGAACGGGCAGGCCGGCGTTGGATCGCTCGCCGCCGCGGCGCGGCTGTCCAGCCCGCCCGCCTCGAAGCTGAGCAGGTCTCCGGTCTGGGCACAGGATTCCGGCAACGCCAGTTCCACGAGAATGGAACCGGTACCGGTCGCGTCCGCACACTCCTGACCGTTGGCGAAGACACGCACCGTGGGCGAAACCAGCGCGTCGGGGCGGTCGGCCGCGCGCACGGTGAAGGTCAGCAGCATGGCGCCGCGGGCGGCTTGCGCCGCGGGTGGGGGCGAAACCAGCAGCGGCCCCGGCGGCGCTGCGGCGACGCTCTGCACAACGGGAATGGAGATCGGTGGCGAGTTGATCGCCGGCGCGGCGTTCACGACCACGGGCGGCGGCACACCGACCGGCGGCGTGGGAATGCCGCTCGGCGGCGGATTGAGCACCGGCGGCGTGGCGACGCCGGCTGAAACGCTCGACGGCGGCTGCGCCGCACCGGCCGGAATACCTGGCGGAGGCGTAGCCTGTCCGGGCGCCAGCGCCGCCGGCAGGCCGGGCACCGTGGGCGGAGTTGGAAACGACGGCGCGGGCGGCGGGCCGGCGCCGCCGGCGATCGCACCGGGAAAGCCAGCGACCAGCGCGACCGCGGATGCGGCTGCAGTGTCCGGTTCCGGCGTAGCGGTTGCGGCCGGCACCGGCGGGGTGGGGCTGAAGATACCGCCGACGGCGGTTGTCTGCAACGCGGTCCGGCTCGCACTGCCGCCCGAGCGGGCGCGGACGGCGGCGGCCACGATGGCAATCACGGCGACCAGCGTCAGCAACGCGGCGACGATCGGCAGATACGGGGCCCGGCCGGCGCCCCGGCGCGCGGGAGGGGCGGCAAACGTTCGCCCGAACCAGCGCCGGGGATCGAAGGGCATGGCCACTCCTTGCTTGCAATATGCACTGAGGGGCAGAGAACGTTCCCGCCGCTCGCCCACCGGATCGTAGGCCGCGACAGCGAGGCGGGCAAGACGCGCCAGATGACAGGAGCAGGGGACGCGGCGCCGCGACGCGCCTCGGACCGCGGCGCAGTGTCCGCTGTTATCCCGTTACAAGACCTTGACGAACAGGCCGGCTCCGTCTAGCATCGGAGGACCGGGCAGCGCCCGGGAGCGCCGAAGTAGCTCAGTTGGTAGAGCAGCTCATTCGTAATGAGCGGGTCGGGGGTTCGAGTCCCTTCTTCGGCTCCGCATTGCAGGCGTGGAACCCGGCGATTTGGCCGGGCTTTCGCTTGTCAGCCTCACTCCGTACCCCCACGCATACCCCCACGGGTGCAGCAACGGTTGCTGCACCACTGCTTTGTGACCGCACCGTGGGTGGGGGTATGCCGTACCACCGGAATCGGCAGTGCTAGACGCCACCCAGCGCCCGCTGCAACCCGTCGGCGGCGTCCTGCATCAGTGCCGGCGCGACGTGGCTGTAGGTGTTCGCGGTCAAGGCGATCTGCGCGTGGCCGAGCTGTTCCATCACCACCCGCATCGGCGTGCCCTGCGCCAGCAGCAGCGAGGCGCAGCCGTGCCGCAGATCGTGCCAGCGGATGCGGTCGAGTCCGGCCGCGGCAAGCCGCTTCTGGAAGGTGTGCGTGACGGTCGAGCCGTGGAGATACCCGCCCAGCGCGGTCACGAACACGCGGCCGGACCCTTCCCAGGCATCGCCGGCAACAAGCCGCGCCTCCATCTGGCGCACGCGCTCGCGGCGCAGCGCCTCCACGGCCACCGGCGGCAGCGTCAGCGTGCGGTTGCTTGTCTCGCTCTTCGGCCGTGTCAGGCGGTACTCGCCCTCCACCCGCTGCAACTGCTTGTCGATCGTGATCGTGCCGGCGTCCAGCTTCACGTCTTCCCAACTGAGTCCCAGCAGCTCGGCCTGGCGCGCACCCGTACCAAGCGCCACCGTCACCAGCGGTTCGAGGTAGTGGCCGGTGAACGCATCGAGGATGCCGCGGGCGTCCGCTGGGCTCAGCGCCTTGACCTTGCGGCGGGTCAGGGTCGGCGTCTCGGCGCGCTTTGCGGCGTTGTCGGTCACGAGTCCGTCACCGCGCGCCTTCTCCAGCGCCACGGAGAGTGTCGCGCGCGCGTGGATCACGGTAGCTGCGCTCAACCCGCGTTCGCTGAGGCCATTGAGCATCGCCTGCACGCGCGGCCGGGTCACATCGCGCAGCTTCAGCTTGCCCAGTGCCGGCGCGATGTAGTGCTTCACAGCCATGCGGTAGTGCTGCAGGGTCTTCGGGGCGAGCCCCGGCGGGGGTGCGGTTACGAAGTAGTCTTCGAGGAAGTCGCCGAGCATGAGCCGCGCGGGCGCGGGCACGTGGCCTTGCTCGACCGTACGCTGCGCCTCATGCAGCTTTCCAACTACCTCCTTGCGCGTCTTGCCGTAGAAAGAGCGGCGCGTGCCGTCCGGCAGCCGCAGCCGGGCTTCGAACAGGCCGTTTGGCCGCTCACGGACGCTGCCTTCACCGTCGTTACGCTTCGCCATCATTCGCCGTCCTCGTCCTCATGATCGGCGGCCGCCTCCAAGAAGCGGCGTAGCTCCGCTTCGCTGATGCGCCAGCCCAACTTGCGGCCGCCGAGCCGTATGCCCCGCAGTTGGCCGCTGCGTAGCCAGCGCCGCACCGTCGCCGGACTTGCTTTTACCCGTTCTGCTACGTCTTCCACGCTCAAGAGGGTTGTGTCTACCATTACCACTTCTCCTGTGCCTGTATGGTACATGAATAGACGTGACGGCTCAAGATTTACGGTTAAGTTACGTCAATGCGCTTGACATCATGGTATATGAACGGCTATGATGGTCTTGTAAGAGAGAGGCCGGTCGGGCGCTGCAAACACCCGGCCGGCAACGAGAGGAAGGGTGACATGACCACCGCATCCCCCCGGCGCCAGTCTAGCGCCTCGAAGGTGGCCCGGCTCCACCAGCACCCGGACAGCGGCGAAGTCCATGCGCTCAGCTCAAACGGTGTGTCCCGCTACGTGGTGACGCTGGGCGACTCCCCGGCCTGCACCTGCCCCGGCTTCACGCATTACAGCCGGTGTTACCACCTTGCTACGGCGCTCAGCCGCTTCCCCGCCTTCTACACCCGCCCGGCCGCCGTGATCGTCCCCGCCTCAGGTGCCAGTGTTCCGGAGCCGCCCACCCCGGCGGCTCCCGCCGTGCACCTATTCCACATCGGCGGCCGCGCCCGCCGCGCGGCGTAGGGGGTGCAGCGATGGCGACGCTGAGCACCCTTGCCACCTACGACTTCGAGGAACTGGTCATCCGCTGTGCCGAGATGGCGGGCGTGCTGCGTGCTGCCCGCCGCGCCGGCGCCGCCGTCCCCGTGCTCTGCCTGCTCGACTGCGACCCGCGCCACTGGACGGCGTGGGGGCGCTCCGAAGTCTGCACGAACTGCGGCACACGGCCGCTTGGCGCCGATGTGTGGCACGCCGCGCTGGTGCATCTGCTCCGCGAGACGACGGCCGCGGAAAGGCGGGCGGCATGAGTGCCACACCCGCGCCCCTGCCCCGCACGCATGTCCCCTGCCGGCGGTGTGGCCGCGGCGTGCTGGTCGCGCCGTATCTCGGCGCCTTTCCCGTCTTCATCCGCTGCGCCAACTGCTACCGCGATGTCAACGTTTGTCAACAACCGCGCCTCTGGAGGGAGGCCGCATGATCACCATGCCGATCGCCGGGCAGTCGCCCGGCGCCGACGCGCGGTAAGGTCGGCATTACCTGTTCCGGTGTGTTTTACAGATCGGCTGCGATTGTTTTCCAACGCGGTGCCGGCCCCGCGCGATCGGCCATCCGATCGCGGCCAGCTACGCGCGGCCTGTGCCAGAGCCGGTGTGTCCCACACAAGCTCTGCATCCGCGCCGATAATCGTCACACTGGTCCGCTGTACACTCTCCCACAGCGCGCCTAGGGCGTGTCTGACAAATATTCCGAAGGCCATTCACCAGCCGATTTCGGCGCTCTCGCGTCGCTAGCCATGCGCGGGGCAGAACCTCGAAGTTGGAATTTGAGTGCGGGTAATGACCCCGGGGCCGGTTTATCAGACACTCTCTAGGCCGGCTGTGTGGCGGCGCATACGGCATTCGCCGGGAAACGACGCACGGAGACACCCCGCCATGCCGACTTCCCGGACTTGTCCTGTCTGCCAGTGGTCGTCTTGGACGGATGAGCCGAACTGCGGCCACTGCGGTGCGGCTTACATCGATGATCGGCCGGTGGCGACGCCCTACGCGGACGCACCCGCCGCACCCGCGAGCGGCCTTGCCTGCCCCCAGTGTGGTGATCTCGCCGAGGTCAAGAAACTCACCGCGATCGTGGCCGGGGGAACCGCAACCACGGCAGTAAGCGGCGGGATCAGTGCGCGCGCGAAGACCAAGACGACGCTGGTGACGCAGCTCGCACCGCCGCCGCCGCCAGCACTGGGCTGTCTCGCTTCGATGTTCGGGCATTATACGCGCGAGACTCGCCTGAAAGTGGAGCGGCATCGGCGCCAGATGCAGCGCTGGCAGAAGCTCTACTACTGCGGTCGCTGCGACATCGTGTTTGACCCTGAGGAGCGCGAGTTCGCCGCGATCAATGTGTGGCGTGCGGCGCTCCTCGGCGATCTCGAGGGTAGACCGGGCGGATAGGCTCAGAGCCCAGAATTTCGGGTCGCGGCCTACCACGGCGCCGAAAACGCCGGCCGCTGCTGCGCCTGCGCCAGCGTGCGCCGTCCGTCACCGCCATGCCGAGCCGGCAGCCGCGCCCCACACGCTCGCTTTGGGAATGCCGACCGGCGCCACCATCTGAACCCGCCTCGGTCGGTGCGCCACAGCGAGGGCCAGGGCACACACGCAATCGTCGTGCATCCCTGCCGGCGCGCTGTAGCGTACGCCGGTGCGCGTGTACTCGTACTCGAACGCTTCCAACTCGCTCCGGATCACGCCTTCAGGGAAGTGGATCTCCCCCCGCTGGATCGCGACGGCGAGCCCTTCCATGAGCTGCTGTTTGCTGGCCTGGCTGAAGTGAAAGCCGGTGAAGTGCCCGGCGCCGCCGCGTTGCAGCGCTTCGAGGATTGGATCGCCCACGCCGGTACTGTCCACCAGCGTCCGCGTGCGGCCCGTCGCCTGCCGGATACCGTCGATCGTCTCCTGCCACGGTTTCTGCCACCGCACGAAGCGGCAGACCACGCCATCGGCGTCAAGCGCGATCCCCACAGTCCAATCGTGCGACTTGGCCACGTCCCAGCCCCAGCACACCGGCTCGGCCGCACTGAGCGGCGAGACGCCGGCGGCGATCGCCGCGGGGCCGAACGGGTTGCCTTCATCGTCCGATGGCTCGGCCAGATACAGTTCGCGAAACACGTTCTCCGGCAGTTGCCGCCGGGCGTCGTCAATCTCCGCAGCATCGAGCACGCCGGCGGCCACCGCGTCATGCGCGGTGATGCGGGCGTAGTGCATGGCCGGCTCGCCCGCTTCGGCCCGCCGTGCCAGCCGGTAGGCCCAGTTGCGCCGGCCCTTGACGTTGCCGATGATGCGCACCGGCCCGCGCGTCGCTGTGAGCGTGCTGCGCAGCGCGTGCCACGCCTCTTCCTTGCAGCGCGTCGCCTCATCGATCACCGCGGCGTAGACATCTTCTCCGTAGAGCGCATCGGGCTTCTCGGCGCTCTTGAACGCCAGCACGGCGCCGTTGGCGAGCGTCAGCGTCAGTTCCGTCTCGTTCGCCACGTAGACCGCGGGCGGGAAGCCGCGTTTCAGCCGGCGATAGGCGATGCGGGCGACGGGGTAGTAGGGCGCGACCCACCAGTAGGCGCGGCCGGCGGCGCCCGCCATCGCCTGCTCGGAAAGCCACGCCATGCAGCCGACCGTCTTGCCGCTCTTGGTTGAGGCCTCGATGATGGCGTAGCGCTCGGGGCAGAAGATGGCCGCAAGCTGCTGCGGGTAGAGCCAGGGCCGTTCGTAGACGAAGCTAGTCGCCGTCGTCATCGCGCTCTCCGAGCTTGAGCGTGAACAGGACGGGCGCGACGCGGCCGGGGAGCATGAGCGGCTCGGGCACCTTGCCGTCCACCCGCTCTAATACGGTGCGGATGGCGGCCACGTCGCCGTCGAGTGCCTTCGCCACCAGCACGCGCGCCAGTTCCTGCGCCCGCGTTGCCTTGCCGTCTTCGCCGGTAGGCCGCGCCAGTTCGTAGCGCAGAAAGTCGGCGACGGCGGCACCGCGCCGCGGCCGGCCGCGGGGGTTGCCGCTCTGGCCCCTCGCGAATGGCCTTCCTCGCACTGGCATGGCTGTTCCTCCGCTGCTTTACAGCGGGCTTCCCGCCCAGTCCTGGGCAATGGTCACGTCGCAGGCGATCGGCACGTCGGGCACCAACTCGGCGCCGGCCGCCTCCATGTGGCCGCGCAGCCATGCCGCAACTGCTTCGGCCTCGCCCGCGTCGCACTCGATCACGATCTCGTCATGCACACACAACACCGGCGCGGCGGCCGGCTGCGCCGCCCGGTCTTCCCACAGGCGCGCCAGCGCCAGCTTGAGCACGTCGGCGCCGCTGCCCTGCACCGGACTGTTCAGCCTCTCCGTGAACTTCTCGACACCGAGCCGCCGCCGGCCGGTCAGCGTTCGCGTTTCGGTGTCCTTGCCGCGGCCTTCGCGTTCGTGCCAGGCGCGCAGACCGGGGTAGGCGCGGAAGAAGGCGTCTCGGAAACGGACGGCCTCGGGCTGACTCAGCGTGACGCCGTAGCCGGTGACGTACTCGCGCAGCGCCGTCGCGCCCATGCCGAAGGTCAGGCCGAAGTTGAGCGCCTTCGCAAGCTGCCGTTCATCTTTCGTCACGGCGTCCGCTGCTTTGCTCAGCACCGCTGCCGCCGTGCGGGCGTGCAGATCGTCACCGCGCGCGAAGGCCGAACGCAGGGCGGCGTCGCTGCTGATCTGCGCGGCGAGGCGCAACTCGATCTGTGAGTAATCCGCTTTGATAAGCACGCGGCCCGGCGCCGGGCGAAAGCAGGCGCGATAGGCCGGGTCGCGGGGGATGTTTTGCAGATTCGGCCGGGTGCAGGCCATGCGCCCGCTGGCCGCGCCAAGCTGGCGATAGTCGGCGTGAATGCGGCCAGTCGTCTCCGTGACGTGTTCCAGGAAGGTAATCCCGTACGTGCCGGCGCGCTTGCTGGCGTCGCGGTAGCGCAACAGCAGGGGCGCCAGCGGCTCGGCGGCCGCGAGCGCCGTGAGCGTCGCTTCGTCGGCGCGCGGCACGTCGTGCCCGCGCGCGCGCAGCAGTGCCGCCACCTGGGCGGGGCTATCCCAGTTGATCGTGCTGTGCTCGAACATGTCCCCGGTTCCGGCCGCCTTCGTCAGGTCGTCGCCCAGCGTCAACCGCTCGGCCACGGCGGCGTTACTGAGCGCAAGCCAGCGATCGGCGTCGAAAGGGGCGCCGGTGTGCGTGAGCCAGGCCAGCGCCGGCAGCGCCCGCATCTCGATGTCCGCCACCCGCTCAAGGCGCGCGGCGTGGAGTTCAGCCTGAAGGCGTTCGGCCAGCGGCAGCAGCACCGCCGCATCGAGCGTGGCGTAGCGAAGCTGCGCGTCGGTCAGCGGGCCGCTCCAATCGCTTCGCTGCTCCGTCTTATCCAGCGTCAGGCCGGCGCAGCGGTCAGCCACCGTCGCCAGCGTGAACGTGCCGCGTTCGCTCGGCTCACCGGCCGCAAGCAGTTGTGCGGCCAGCATCGTATCGAACAGCCGTGCGCCGTCCGGCACGGGCAGCTCGGCGGCCATCAGGAAGCGCAGGTCAAAGGCGAGGTTGTGGCCGGCCAGGCGCGGGCTGTCGGGGCCGGCGAAGAGCGGCGCCAACAGTCGGGGCTCGACATGGAAGGCGTCCACCACGTACACCCGCTCCGGCGTGGCGAGCTGAAGGAGCCTGAGCCGGTCGCGGTGTGGGTCAAGGCCGGTCGTTTCTGTGTCCAGGCCCAGCAGCGGCGCGCGGGCCAACTCCGGCAGCACGGCACGCAGCCGCGTGGCGTCGGTGATGCGCTCGAACGCGGGCGCGGTGGGGCAGGCGGTGCCGGGCGCGGCTGCCGCGTTGGTTGCCGTCGCCGTTTTAGAACAGGAGCGGAAAAGATCGTCCCCATCGTCCCCATCGTCCCCGGACGGCGTTTCAGGCGTGGAATCGGCCCGATCGGGGGACGATGGGGGACGATGCCCCCTCTTGGGGGACGATGGATCGGTGTGGGCATCGTCCCCCGTGCAGCGAGGATCGTCCCCCAAACCGGCCCCGTCCACGCGTGAATCCGTCCCGTCGGGCGGCAACGGGGACGATGGGGACGATGGGGACGATGGATTACCCGCTTCTTCTGAATCGGGTGGTTCCTGCATCCACCACAACCGAATCAGCCGGGTGCGGCTGTGCGGCGCCCGCTCAAACTCCACCCCGATTGCGATCGCGGCGAGGCTCGGCGCCAGCCGCCGCAGCGCGTTGGTGAGCTGATTCGCTTGCTTCGGCCAGCCGGCCGGCAGGCGCTTCAGTTCTGTCTCGCTCAGGTACTCCCCGAGCTTCGCCAGCAACTCCGTCGCCGTGCCCTCCCACGGCGCCGCGGCCGCGAAGTCGCGCATGAACGCCGTGAGCGGCTTCACGAGTGGCGAATCGTCCAGCGGCAGCGCCGTGGCGTCGGCCCGGTTGCCGGTGTAGGCGGCGAGGAAGATTTCGGCCGTTGCGCCGAGCGCCGGGGCCAGCGCCGCGCCCCAGCACGCGTAGTCCGCCATGCGCGGCGGCCGGGCGATGCTGACCTGGGGTTCATTGCGCAGCCCGGCGCTGAGGGCGTCGAACAGCGCGCCGAGCAGCCGCGGCCGCTCGTGCTCGAACGCAGGCCAGAACTGCCGTTCCGGCACGGTGGTATGCAGCGGCGGCGGGTAGAGCAGCAGGGCGCGATCCAGCAGGTCGCCCCGCTCGATGAAGTCGGTGATGCCCGTCAGCAGCACCGGCCGCATCGCGTCGAACACGCGCTCCTCATCGTCGCTGTACATCTGCCGCGTGCCGAAGCCGCCGCCGGTGGAGAGCCGGCAGAGCGCATCGGAGAGCCAGCCGGGCAGGCGGCTGAAGTTGTCGTAGGAGAGCAGCCAGGTGTTATTCGCCGCCACGGCCAGATCGCGCGGCTCACGCGGCTCGGCGCGCAGCGGCGGCACGGCGGGATCAAGCAGCTCCTTCAGCACGCGCCCGGTGGTGCTCTTGGCGCGCCCCTGTCCGCCCAACAGCGCGAGCACCGGGTACGGCCCGCGGCCGCGAAACGCCTGCAAGAGCCACGTCACCAGCAGCAGGAAATCATCGTCGCTGCCCACGTTGACGTAGCGGCGCAGCGTGGACACGTCCCCACCGGGCAGCGGCTCCGGCAACGCCTGCGTGTGCGCCGGCCGCCAGAAGCGCACCGGCGGGTCAGACACCACACGCCAGCCCGCGGCCGTGATGGCGACGGCGTGCCAGCCGTCATCGGCCAGATCGAGGTACAGGGCGCCGCCGGCTTCGGCCACGCGCAAGAACACCGGCTGTTCGGGGCCAGCGTGGTACGCCTGCCCGTCCAACACCGTGAGCGCGTCCTGAAGCGCCTGCCCGCCCGGCGTCGCGCCTTCCGCCCGGTACAGCTCCCCGGCCAGATAGCGCCGGAACGCGCCGGAACGCAGTGGCCGCGTCTCGCGGTGGTCACCGATCGGATAGGTGGCGAAGCCGCGTTCGTCGGGGGTGTGGAACAGGTCGATGCCCAGCTCGGCCGCGAGACGCACGAGCCGTGTTGCCTGCGAGGGGCCACGGCCGCCGGGTGCGGGCGGCGTGTCGGACGTGTCCCCATCCCCGTCAGCGGCGCCGGCCGGCGCGGCCGCATCCAGCGCGGACTCGGCCGCGGCCAGGATCTCCAGCAGGCGGGCTTCCACGGTGGCCGGGTCGGGACAGGTGCCGTTGAGCCGGCCGGCGAGGGCGTCACCGAAAGCGGCGCGGCCTTTGTGGGTGGTCAGGTTCACGCCATCCGCGAACACCTGGGCGCCGTGCTCCAGCACACGCACCACGCCGTAGACATAGCCGCCTCTGCGGCGGAACTGGCCGGCGTCGAAGGTGACGGTCATGGCGTCACCTCCACCCGCACCCCGAGATCGCGGGCGTCGGCCGGCGGGCCGTAGCGGGCGCTGAGCCACGGCGCGGCGCGGCGGTAAGGCCAGCCGTGCAACGCCATCAGGAAGCTGGCGGCGTCGCCGCTGCGCCGACAGGAGAGACACCACCAGCGGCCGGCGCTCGGGTCGATGATCACGCAGCGCCCGCTCTTGCTGCCGTGCAGCGGCTCGTGGCCGCAGTCGAGCCGGCCGCGGCCGTGCGGGCGTACCGTGTTGCCCGTGGCCTCGAACAGCTCGGCCAGCGGCACGTGTGCCCAGCGGCTCGGCGGCGGGGCATTGTCAGGGTGCGCTCGGCCCGGCTGTTGGAGCCGGGCGAGTTGTTCGCGCGCGACCCGGCGGGCCAGCGGGTCGCTACCCGCGGCCTGCCTGCGGAGCTGAGCGGCGGCGTTCACGAGGCCACCTCCCCGGCGTCGCCCGCGCGCCGCTTGTAGGAGGTCAATTGGTCGAGGTAGCTCCGGCCGCTGTCGTAGAGCCAGTCATCTTCGTCATCCCAGACGCGCTCTGGCTCAGGGCGTGGCGGGAAGTTCGGCGCGAAGCGCTCCCTTTCGACTTGTACCGCATGCCGCACAGCTTCCAGCGCCGCCCGGTGCGGGGCCAACTCGGCGTCGAGCGCCTCGCTGAGCGGCGCGAGCTGTTGCTCGTAGCGCGCCAGGATCGCGGCCAGATCGCGGGCCACCTGATTGAGCGTGGCCCGCTGCGGGGCGATTGCGGCCTCCCACATCGCCTCGGCGTCGGTACGGGCCGCGTCTTCGGCCTCAGCGAGCCGCGCCGCGAGGTTGTGATCGACATATGGGCGGATGGCCTCGCGGACGATGCGCGCCAGCTCGCCTGGATGGAGCGCTTCGAGCGCGTCCAATTCCACCACGCCGCGCCCCTGCCGCGCCTCGAAGATCATGTTGCCGGGCTTGCCGTCGCCGGGCTCGTTCGGAAGCCGGTAGGCGTCCACCTGTTCGCGGGTGAGCACGAGCGGAATCAACTTGATGTCGGCGTTCTCTTCATCCAGGTAGTGCGGCAGCCAGAATTGCAGTTGCCGGCTGACCTGTGTGGGCATGCCCCAGCCGGCGTGATCGAAGTCCGAGACATAGAAGATGCGCACCGGCTTGCCCGATGCCACGCGGCGCCTGAGTAGGCGGACGGCGCCGGTTATGGACTGGTAGCCCACGCTGGTGACGAGGTTGACGCCGAGGCCGCGGCCAACGGGCAGCAACACGTCATCCATCGTGGACTTCTCGGCAAACACCTCGATGTGATACGGCTGGTCGGCCGGGTCGTAGGTGTAGCCGTCGATGAAGACGTGGGGCATCCGCAGATGCAGGTTGCTCGCCAGACTGGTGGTGATCGTCGGAATGGACAGCAACGGCTCGTCCAGCCACGCTTCCGGCTCGGGCAGCTCGCGGTGCGAAACGTACACATGCGGCGCTGGATTGCGCTGGTCGATGAAGGCATCGGGCGAAACGCGGCCGAGATAGCGGGCGTGACGGGAAGCGTCCTGCAGGTAGTCCCAGCACGACTTCAGGTTCTCGTACGGCCGGCCATCGGGCAGCAGCACATCATGCTGCACGTATACTTCGTAGTGCATGCGCCGCAGATGGACGCCATCCGTATAGCCGAAGCGCTGCCAGAGGCCCGCGAACCAATCGGCCTGCTGGTGGTGCATGGGTGAGCCACTGAAGAACGGGTCGCTTTCTCGATTCAGTGCCAGCAACGAGGGGATGGGCTGCCGCAACTGCTTGGCGAGCGCCTTGACGGCGGCATAGCCGCGTGGGCTGGCAGTTCTCTCAGGGCTGGCTCGCGCCGAGGTAATTGCGCTCACGGCTCACCGCCGAACAGCTCGGCGACGGGCCAGACGCGGCAGCCGCACATCCCGGTCCGGGGTGTCAGGTAGTGGCTCAGCAGCCGGCGCTGTGCAATGGTCAGAGTCTCATCAGGCACCAGACCGTCGGGTGCGTGTTGGGCCAATGTGCGGAACGTCGCGAGTACCGCCGCCATCAGCGCACCCCCATAGCCGCAGCGGTTGCCACGCTCCGCTCGATCAGCCCCTCAACGCTCCGCGTGCTGACGAGGGTTTTTCCTCGGATTCGCACCGCCTCAAGCTCGCCGTCGCGCAACAACCGCCAGATCGTCCACCGACTCACTGAGAGGCGTTCAGCGGCCTCGGATTGGGTAATCGTCATCGCCGACAAATCATCCCCCATCACCGCGCGGCAACATGCGGAACCGCGCGGCACACTCATCGTGTGGCGCGTCAGGGCCTCATGTCCGGCCGAATCCGGATTCGGCCGTTTTGGGCCATTTAGCCCTTGCGGCGTGGATGGGGAGATGGGTTCCTGACGGCGTGTGCCACGACCATGGCCCGCGCCCATGCGGCCATCAGCCGTGGGGGGAGGATTACATGCCCCGTCACGTTCTGATGCGTCGCGTAATGCTTCCGCGCTTGTTCACCCGAACTGAATCGCAGGTCCGGTGCGACCGTTTCCCACTTTAAGTTGCGCAAATTCAGCTGTTTCGAGACGAACCCATCATAGTGATTGGTACACGCCTCGACGTAGGGCCGGCAGATGTCGCACTCGTAGACATACCTCGTATCCTCCGGAATTTGTCTGCTACGGCCGCCTATGGGCTCCGGTGTGTAGCCAGGCGCCCACGCTGCCTCAGTCGGCGCTCGGCGCACGTCCTCCGCTTTGCGCCACCACCCCGGGTCGTTGAAGCAGTCGGTGCAGAGATGGCCGCTCGCGTTCGTCAGGCCCGTGAAGGCCACGCCGGACCGTCGGCACTCCCGGCAGATCCACGAGGCGCGCACGGCGTCCATCATGGCGTCAAACCGGCGGCGCTGCTTCTCGGCGCATGCCCCGCAGAGCACTTCGCGTGGCTCAAGGCCCGGGTGACCGCCGCGCAACTGCTCCGGCGGGAAGGGCTTATGGCAGGCGCTACAGAAAAACGGCGAAGACAGTAGACTGGTCATTGTGCGCGGTGCCTCCAACACCGTTCACCTTGCCGCCGGGCTGTTCGCGCAGTCGCGGCGGTTTACCATTTTACGGTGTTTCGGTGCGATGGCGTCAGCGCGCGTACGATTGTGATGTGGCGTTCAACCGCCTACGGCATTCGCCCTATCACGTAATCGCCCACTTCAGCGCGCGGCAGGAGCGAGCCACGCGGCTAACTACTGCGTCGAGGTTTCATCGTGCGATGTGCAAGTTCGTTGCTGTACCCCCACGCATACCCCCACGGTGAGGCAACAGGTTGCACCACGACGCCCCGAACAGGGTGTCACGTAGGCGTGAAACGCAACCCGACGCACTACTCTGCACCGCTGTTCAACCAATTCGTAATGAGCGGGTCGGGGGTTCGAGTCCCTTCTTCGGCTCCGGATTGCAGGTGTGGAACCCGGCGATTTGGCCGGGCTTTCGCTTGCCCGGCGTCTCCGATGTCCCTGCGCGTGCCCTCACGCCCCTGCGGCGGCCGACCTTCCGTTTCGCCGCAGGCCCGCTGCTCATGCGGGTGCGCGGGCGGGGCCGCGCGCTGCGTCGGCACGCATCCGGCTACTCGAAGACGGCGGCGGCACGCAGTTCCGCGATCTGCTCCGGGCTAAGGCCGATCACCTCGCGCAGCACCTCGTCGGTGTGCTGACCCAGCGCCGGCGCCGCGCTGCGCACCCGCAGCGGCGTGCGCGAGAAGTGCCAGGGCAGTCCGGCGTGCTGCGCCCCCGTGCACTCGGGGTGCGGCAGCTTCACCCAGAAGTCGCGCGCCGCAAGCCGCGGGTCTTCGACCAAATCCTTCGGCGTCTGCACCACCTGCGCCGCGATGCCGGCCGCACGCAGCGCCGCGGCCGCCTGCTCCGCCTCACGCTCTCGCGTCCAGGCGCCAATCGCGGCGTCGATCGCATCCTCGTGCGCTTTGCGGCCGGCGCGGCTCGCCAGCGTCGCATCGGCGGCGAGATCGGCGCGGCCGATCGCCCGCACCAGCGCCTGCCACTCGCCGTCGCTCCAGCAGGCCAGCGCCAGCCAGCGGTCTTCGCCCGCGCACGGGTAGACGCCTTGCGGCGCCTCGAAGGCGTCGCGGCTCTCCATGCGCGGCGGTTGCTCGCCGGTCATCTGGTAGCTCAGCAGCCCTTCAGCGATCAGCGGCATCGCGGCTTCCCACTGCGACATGTCGATGAACTGGCCCTCGCCGCTGCGCCGGCGATGGTGCAGGGCCGCAAGCACTGCGACGGCGCCGTGCAGGCCCGCGTTGTAGTCGATGTAGGAGATCGCGACCTCGCGCGGTGGTCCCCCGCGGTAGCCGGTGAGGCCCATCAGGCCGATCAGCGGGATCTGCACCGGGCCGTAGCCGACATAGGCCGCCTGCGGGCCGCTCTGGCCGAACCCCGCCATCGAGATCTGGATGATGTCCGGCTTGATCCGCTTCAGCTCCTCGTAGCCGAGACCCATGCGCGGCATCACGCCGGCGCCGAAGTTGTCCGCCACGATGTCGGAACGCCGGATCAACTCGTGCAGGATCTCCATGGCGCGCGGGTGCCGGGCGTTGATCTGCAGGCTGCGCTTTCCCTGGCTGTACTGGTTGAAGAAGCCGCCCGTGTTCGGCGTGCGCTGGCCCTTCCAGAACGGGGGAATCGCGGCGCGGCCGGTGTCGAGCCGGGTGGCGGATTCGATCTTGATCACGTCGGCGCCCAGGTGCGCGAGCTGCATCGTCAGCACCGGGCCGGCGACCACCCAGGTGAAGTCGGCCACGCGCACGCCCGCCAGGGGCAGGCGGGTAGGCGATCGCCGACTGGTGACAGGTGACAGGGTGGGCGTGGTCGCGTGGGCTGCAGCCGCTGCCCCGGTCTCGCTGCCCTCCGCGGCGCCGAGCACCTCCCCGTCGTGCTCGCCGAGGCGCGGGGCGCGGCGGCCCGCCTGCCAGGGGGTGGCCGAGAGCTGCCAGGGCGCGCCCGGATAGGTCCAGGTTCCGGCGTCGGGGTGGTCGTGGGCGACGAAGAAGCCGCGCGCCCGCAGATGCTCGCTGGCCAGCACGTCGGCCATGCCGTTCACCGGGGCGCAGGGCACGCGCCGCGCCTGCAGGGCATGGTAGATCTCCTGCACCGGGCGGTCCTGCAGCGCGTCCGCCAGCATGGCCATCACGGCGTCGTTGTTCGGTCCGCGCACAAGGCGGTCGGCGAAGAGCGGGCTTTCCGCCCACTCGGGATTGCCCAGGAAGTCCAGCAGCCGCCGCCACTCCTCCTCGGTGACGCACACGAGGAAGAGCAGGCCGTCGGCCAGGTGCAGGACGCCCCACGGCCCCACGATGCGGTTGCCGAGGCGCGAGGCGACCACGCCGTCGTAGGTGTAGTGCGGAATCGCGTTTTCGACCTGGCTGGCGATCGCGGCCTGCGCGGAGATGTCGATCAGCTGGCCGCCCGCGCCGGAGTCCCGCGCGGCCAGCGCTGCCAGCGTGGCGATGGCGGCGTGCAGACCGCAGACGTAGTGACCTTGCTGGCCGAACGGCTTCAGCGGCGGCAGCGCCGGGTCTTCCAGCGCGCCCGGGCTGAGCCAGAGCCAGCCGCCGGCGGCCAGGTCGCTGATCTCGCGCATGGGCAGGTCGCGGCCTTCCGCGGCGTCGAGCCCAAACGGCGTGACCAGCGTCACGATCAGGTTCGGATTCGCCTCGCGCAGCGCCGCGTCGCACAGCCCGCGCCGCTCGAGTCGCGCCGGCGAACCGCTGGCCAGCAGCACATCCGCCTCCGCCGCCAGCCGCCGGAACTGCTGCTGGCCGGCCGCCGTCTCCAGGTCCAGCACGAGGGAGCGTTTCGCCTGGTCCAGAAAGAGGTGCAGGCCGCCGGTCTCCGGGTTCTCCTTGCCGGCGGGAAAGGGCCCGCGGCGGCGCAGCGGGTCGCCTTCCGTCGGCTCGATCTTGATCACGTCGGCGCCGAACTGGCCCAGCAGCTTCGCCGCGTAGGCGGCGGCCACCAATTCGCCGCACTCGAGCACCCGCAGGCCCGCCAGCGCGCCCTCGGCCATCGTCACGCTCTCCTTCGTCCCCGCTTGCCGACAGCATAGAGAGAACGCGCCGCCGCGCAAGCACCCGCCGGCGGCGGACGCGCCTGAGAGCTTGCTTATCCACAGCTCAGCCTCTGCTCAGGGCTGCTTCAGACCCCGCTCAGCCTCGCCGCCTACGCTGGCGGCAGGGCCGTGGCCGTCGTGCCGGCACGGCGGCGGGAGGCTGGGCGGTGGACTTGGCGGAAACGATCCGCATCGCCGTAGAGGCGTTGCTGGCGAACAAGCTGCGCTCGTGCCTGACGATGCTGGGCATCGTGATCGGCGTCGGCGCGGTGATCGCGCTGATGTCGATCGGCAGCGGCGCCCAGGCGGCGATCGCCAGCAATATCAAGAGTCTTGGCTCGAACCTGATCACGATCACGCCGGGCGCGCAGAGCCAGGGCGGCATCTCGCAGGGCAACGGCAGTGCGCCGACGCTCACCCTGGACGACGCCACCGCCATCGCCGATCCGAACAGCGTGCCCGACGCGGCCGCGGTCTCACCCGAGTTGAACCTGCCCTTCACCGCGCAGACCGTATACCAGGGCCAGAACGTCGCCAGCCGCATCACCGGCGTGACGCCGGCCTACGCCGACGTGCACAACTTCCCCGCCGCGCTCGGCGCCTGGTTCACGCAGGACGACCTGGACGCCCACGCGGCGGTGGCGATGCTCGGCGCCAACGTGGCGCAGTCGCTGTTCGGCAGCGCCGACCCCACCGGCCAGAACATCAGCGTGCGCGCCGGGCGGCCGGTGCAACTGCGCGTGGCCGGGGTCTTGCAGAGCAAGGGCGGCGGGCCGCTCGGCAACGTGGACGACCAGATCCTCGTGCCGATCACGACCTTGCAGCGCCAGCTCGCCAACCCGCGTAACCCCAGGGGCGTCGCCAACGTCAGCCAGATCGTGGTGCAGGCCACCGGCGCGAAGAGCATCGTTGCGGCGAAGGACGAGATCACGCAGCTGCTGCTGACGCGCCACCGCGTCGCCGACCCGGACTTCGTGGTGCAGACACAGGACGATCAGATCTCGACGCAGACCGGCGTGACGCAGGTGCTGACCATCCTGCTGGGCGCGATCGCCGGCATCTCGCTGGTCGTCGGCGGCATCGGCATCATGAACATCATG
>Ga0070730_10000664_pt1 | contig 37534 bp, 31 predicted proteins | sample Coa_R1_3_FD_66447 | JGI IMG/M metagenome (GOLD analysis project Ga0070730, IMG submission 66447) | Surface soil microbial communities from Centralia Pennsylvania, which are recovering from an underground coalmine fire - Coalmine... | ecosystem: Environmental > Terrestrial > Soil > Unclassified ...
GAGGTGCAGCTCCTGATGGATGATGGCGATGCCCGCCGCCTGTGAATCGCGCGGGCCCGTGAAGGCGACCGGCGCGCCGTCGACCAGCAGCCGGCCGCTGTCCGGCCGATATTCGCCGGCGAGGATCTTGAGCAGGGTCGACTTGCCCGCGCCATTCTCCCCCATGAGCGCGCGAACCTCGGCGCCCGCGACCGAGAAGGAGACGCCGTCGAGCGCGACCACGCCGGGGAAGGTCTTGCCAACCCCCTGATAGGTGAGCAGCGCGGTCATGCGGCCTCCGCCCTGAGCAGGCCGCGGAAATTGGCGCGGTCCATCAGTGTGCCGGTGGTGTAGGTGACGAGCGGTGGCGGCACGTTGCGCGTGATCCAGTCATACATCATCACGGAGGTGTCGTAGCCGTGCCGGCGCGGGCTCAGCAGGACGGAGGCGTGGAAGCCGGTCGGCTGGGGCTTGGAGAATTCGGCCTCGGCCGTGCCCGAACCACCGATGCCGACGCCGATCACCGCGTCCTGCCCAAGGCCGAGCCCTTCGGCCGCGCGCACGCCGCCCAGCACGCTTTCGTCGTTCATGCCAAGGATGATCCAGCGACGGATCGCCTGTCGCTGGGTGAGCACCGGATCGGCTGCGGTGAAGCCGCCCTCGGTATCGGTGGTCCGCTGCGGCGCGCTGTAGATGTGCGCGGGGAGGATGCCGCCCTGGAGCGCGGCGCGCACGCCGCCTTCCGTCCGCTCCCGGCCGGTGTCGAGGCTGTCAAAGGCGAGGCGCAGCACGCCGGTTTCGGCAGGATTCCAGCCACGGCGGCGCGCTTCCGCCATCGCCTCGCGCCCCGCCATCTCGCCGATCGCGGCCGCCGAGATGCCAACATAGGGGATGGAGTCGATCGGCTGGCCGTCCGGCCCGATCAACCGGTCATCGACCGAAAGCAGCTTCAGTCCATTGGCCTGCGCGCGCAGCCTGACCGCGGTGCCGAGCTTGGGATCGGGCGTGCAGATCACGAAGCCCTGCGCATATTGCGCGTAGAGATTGTCGATCGCGGCCAGCACCCGGTCGCCATCCTCGGCGCCGATGCGGATCAGCTCGAAGCCCTTGTCGCGGGCGGCCATGCCAGCGAAACGCCACTCGTCCTGGAACCATTGTTCCTCGGGTTGCTTGACGAGGAAGCCAATGCGAATCCTGCCGCTGGGCCGTGTGCATCCGGCAAGCGCCGTGGCGGCGCCGAGCGCGGCCGAACCCGCCAGAAACCCCCGCCTTGAGATCACAATCCCTCCCGAGTCCACGGCTTTGCGCCGCCTCTGTTCGTGGCGGCATTATCATGCCCCTTTGCGAACGGGTCAAGATTAAGTAATATAAATCTGCTTCAAGGGAGAAGGCATGCCGGACTATCGGATCATCGCGCGCGAAAGCAGGGACACGCTGGGCGAGGGGCCATGCTGGTCGCCGGCGCGTGGCTGCCTGTTCTGGGTGGATATCATGGCACCGGCATTGCACCGCATGGACCTTGCGAGCGGTGCAGTCACCAGCTGGGCGATGCCCGAACGGATCGGCTGGGCGATCGAGCGCGAAGGGCGCGACGATTTCATCATCGGGCTCAAGAGCGGCTTTGCGGAACTGTCACTGGAGCCCTTCGCGATCCGTCCGATCGGTACTCCCGAGCCGGACCTGCCGGACAACCGGCTGAACGATGCCAAGGTGGATGCCTGTGGGCGCATCTGGGCGGGCAGCAAGGATGATCGGGACGAACAGGCTTCCGGCCGGTTGCACCGACTCGATCCGGACCTCCGCTGGTCGACGCATGATGAAGGCTATCAGGTCACCAACGGCCCGACCTTCAGCCCCGATGGCGAAACCCTCTATCACACCGACAGCGGTGCGCGGACGGTCTATGCCTTTGATTTCTCGCCCGACGGCGCGCTCTCGCACAAGCGCGTCTTCCTCCGTTTCGAGGAGGATATGGGCTATCCCGACGGCATGACGACGGACAGTGAAGGAGGGATCTGGATCGCGCACTGGGGCGGCGCACGGATCAGCCGCTTCCGTGCCGACGCGAGCTTCGACCGATCGATCATGCTGCCGGCCACCAACATCACCAGCATCGCGTTCGCAGGCGACGCGCTCGATCGGATGTTCGTCACCTCCGCCGCCATGGGCACCGAAAACGAGGAACATGCAGGCGCGCTGTTCGAGGTGTTCGCTGGAGCCACCGGACTGCCGTCGCGGAGGTTCGCGGGATGACTATCGCCCTGATTGGAGTCGACTGGGGAACGAGCAACCTCCGCGCCTGGGCCTTTGATGGCGAGGGCGCGGTCGTCGCAACCTGCAAGCAGGGAGCGGGCATCTCGGCCGTGCGTGACGGCAACTATGCGGCTGTTCTGCGCCATCTGGTCGACGGCTGGACGGATGGGAGCGTGCCGATCCTGCTCGGCGGCATGATCGGCAGCCGCCAGGGCTGGCACGAGGCACCCTATCTGGCCTGCCCGGCGGCGCCGTCCGGCCTCGCCGCGCGCGCGCTCCGCTTCGATACGGGGTTCGGTCCCGGCTGGATCGTACCGGGCGTGTCCTGTGTTGATACGTCGGGGGGGCATGACGTGATGCGGGGCGAGGAGGTGCAGTTGCTCGGCGCCGGCGTCCGCGATGGCACGGTGATCCTCCCCGGCACGCACAGCAAGTGGGTCGGCATGGAAGACGGCGCCATCTGTCGGTTTCGCACCTTCATGACCGGCGAGATCTTCGCGCTGCTCCGCACCCATTCGCTGCTGGGCCGGCTGATGGAGGACGGGCCGGGCGATCCCGGCGCCTTCGATCGCGGCGTCGAGCGTGCGTTTGCCGATCCGGCGCTGACCGCGCTCCTGTTCAGTGTGCGGACCGAGGGATTGTTCGGCCATATCGAGCCGCATGGCCTTGCCGATTATCTCTCCGGCCTGCTGATCGGCGCCGAACTCGCGGCCGCTGATCGCGCGGCCTCGACGACGATCATCGGCGAGGGAGCGCTCGTCGAGCGCTATGTCCGCGCGATGGCTCGGGCTGGTTTCCCTCCGCCCCAGGTCGTTGCCGGAGACGAGGCGGCCGCGGCGGGTCTGTGGCGGATCGGCCACGATATTGTGCAAGGAGCTTGCCTGTGAGCTGGATGAATATTTTCGAGGGCGTGCCGCTGGTCGCGATCCTGCGTGGACTGACGCCCGCCGAGGCCGAGCCGATCGGTGCGGTGCTGCTGGAAGCCGGTTTCCGCTGTCTCGAAGTGCCGCTCAATTCGCCTCAGCCGCTCGAAAGCATCGCGATTCTGCAGCGGCGGTTCGGTGACCGAGCGCTCATCGGGGCGGGGACGGTGCTGAACGCCCAGGCCGTCACCGAGGTCGCGGATGCGGGCGGCCGGATCATCATTTCGCCCAACACCAATGTCGAGGTGATCCGCGCGACCAAGGCGCGGGGGCTCATCTCCTTTCCGGCCTTCTATACGCCAAGCGAGGCTTTCGCCGCGCTCGACGCCGGCGCCGATGCGCTCAAGCTGTTCCCGGCCGAGGTGGCGGGCCTAGCCATGCTGAAGGCGTTGCGCGCGGTACTGCCCGCCGATGCCAAGGTCTTTCCGGTGGGTGGCGTCGATCCCGCCTCGATGGCGGCCTATCGCGCGGCGGGCGCGGCGGGCTTCGGTATCGGCTCCTCGCTCTACGCCCCCGGACGTTCGCCGGTGGAGGTGGGCGCGCGCGCCATGGCGCTCGTGCGGGGATACAAAGAGAGTGCGGCATGACGTTGGACTTGCGCGACGGTCCGAAGAAGGCGAGTCATCATCCATGAGCGACAGCTTTTCACGATCGAACCGCGAAGGCCGCAATCTTACGGCGACGATCACGCAGGATCTCGGCCGCGCGATCGTCACCGGTCGTTTCAGCAACGGCATCGTCTTTCCTTACGAGGCCGAGCTGTGCAAACAATATGGCGTGAGCCGGCCGGTGCTGCGCGAGGCGGTCAAGATGCTGACCGCGAAGGGTCTGCTCGCGGCCCGGCCGCGTCAGGGCACCTCGGTGCAACCCGAGGATCAGTGGAACCTGCTCGATCCCGACGTTCTGCACTGGATGCTGGAGCGCAAGTTCAGCATCGAGCTGATGGTCGACTTCACCGAAGTTCGCCTTGCAATCGAACCGCGGGCTGCGGCGCTGGCCGCCACGCTCGGAACAGAGGCGCAGCATGCGCGAATCATGGATGCGATCGAGCGGATGGTGGCGGCGGACGCCGGCGACGACGACGCGCTCGCGGCCGACATCGCCTTTCACGTGGCGGTGCTGGAGGCGAGCAACAACCGTTTCTTCCGCCAGTTCACCGATCTCGCCGAGGCGACACTGCGCTTCAGCATCCGTCGCACCAACGCCTATAAGGGCGTGCCGCGTGCCAGCGCGGCCGAGCATAAGGCGGTGGCGGATGCCATCGTCGAGCACGACCCCAAGCGCGCCCAGCATGAAATGTACGTCCTGATCGAAGGGGCGCTTAATCTGCTGCTCGATGCTGGCGGCCACATTCGACAGGGCGGCTGACGGTATCGGCCTAGAGCGAAATCCGCTCCGATTGCATCGGATCGGCTACTCTAGGTCGTTGGTTTGACGCGATTTCCGAGTCAGCGGATGATTCCATCCGCTTCGAAATCGCTCTAGCGGCTTGAAAAGCGCATCCGCGTTTCGCTGCGGTAGGTCTCGCCGGGGCGCAGCAGCGTTGACGGGAAGTCGGGGCGGTTGGGGCTGTCGGGGAAGTGCTGCGCTTCGAGTGCGATGGCCTGACGGCGAACGAAGGGGCGCCCCTCGCCATCACGCAAGCTCCCGTTGAAACCGTTGGCGCTGTAGATCTGGAGGCCGGGCTCCGTCGTGACGAGCTCCAGGCAGCGGCCGCTCTCCGGATGTTCGAGCCGCGCCGCCGGCGACGCGGCAGGGTCAAGCAGGAAACAGTGGTTCAGGCCATCGCCCGTTCGCAGTTGGGGATGATCGGCCAGGACGAGCGCGCCGATCATCCGGCCTTCACGCAGGTCAAAAGGCGTGCCGGTGACGGGCATGGGGGGCCCCGGCAGCGGGATCGCCGTGGCGTCGATTGGCAGGATCGCCTCGGCGGCCACCGTCAGCCGGTGCTGCGCGATGCTGCGCGAGCGCCGGCCCGCAAGGTTGAAATAGGGGTGTGAAGCCATGCCGACATGGGTCGGCCGGTCGGTTGTGGCGGTATAGCGGACGATGAGTTCGCCGGGCGCGCCGAGCAGGAAGTCGGCCTGCGCCTCCACGCGACCCGGGAAGCCCTGATCGCCATCGGGGCTGACATGGCGCAGGCGCACACCCGGCGCATCGCGGAGGATCTCTGCCTGCCACGCAACCCGGTCGAAGCCGATCGGGCCGCCGTGGAGCTGGTTGTCCCCCTCGTTGGCGGCGAGGCGATGCTCTTGCCCGTCGATGGTGAAGCGCGCGCCGGCGATCCGGTTGGCGGTGCGCCCGATCGTCGACCCGAGATAGGGCCAGCCCGCCTGCAGGGCGGGATCGAGATAGTCGGCCAGTGTATCGAGGCCGAGAAGTACGTCCTCGACCAGCCCCGCGCGATCCGGCACGCGGATCGAGACGAGCGAGGCGCCGTAGCTCGACACGCGCACTTCGAGGCCGTGTCCGTCGGCCAGCGTCGCCAGCATGACCGGCTCGCCGCCGGGCAGTTCTCCCCATTTCCGAAGTTCGATCATGATGACGCCTTACAAGAACGGGCGGCCCCAAGGGACCGCCCGCGGAAGTTGGGAAGGAAGGATGGATCAGAAGGTGGCGCGCACGCCACCGGAAATGACGCGACCGGTCTGGTAGAGGCCCGCGAACCGATCCTTGAACGAGGAGTAGATGCGCTGCTGTGCGTTCGTCACGTTCAGCACATCGACGAACACGCCGAGGTTTCGGGTGAGCTTGAGGCTGCCGGTGAGGTCGAGCTGGCCGTAGCTGTCGACGTTGGTCGGCTGGCCGTTGTCGCCGAAGGTGTTGCGCAGGAAGGGCGCGCGCCAATTGTACGCCACGCGGACCTGCACGGGCCCCTTCTCGTAGAAGCCGACGACGTTGGCACTGTCCGACAGGCCCTCGACGTTGAACACTTGGCTGGTGAGCGACGGATCGAAGGTCGTGGAGCTTTCCACCTTGGTGTAGTTGGCCGAGAAGCCGAGCCCGTCAAAGGGTGCGGGCAGCAGCTTGTCGAAGGTGTACTGCACCGTTGCCTCGAAACCGTAGACGGTAGACTTGTTGGCGTTAATCGGGCGCGTCACCAGGAACTGTTCACCGAAGATAGTTTCGTTGAACTGTCCGTCCGAGACGAAGTTGTTGATACGCTTGTAGAAGCCGGCGAGGCTGATGTAGCTCGTCTTGCCCATATAATAATCGACACCGGCGTCGAAGTTCCAGGCCAAATAGGGCTTCAGCTTCGGGTTGCCGACCGTGATCGAGCTCTGGTTCGGCGGACGGAAGCTGAAGCTCTGGCTGAGCGTGAGCTGGGTCAGCGTCGGCCGGGTCAGCGTGCGCGATACCGCGGCGCGGAAATCGAACTTGGGGCTCCAGTCGAAGCGGAAGGTCGCCGACGGCAGGAAGAAGCCGTAGTGGTTGGTCTCGGCAACGGGAACCGGCGCGCTGAAGGTCGCGATCGAGGCGGTCGGATCGTTCAGATTCGGCGTGATGTTGGTGATCTCCACCGAATTGCCGGTCGCGCGCTCGGCCGTGTAGACGTAGCGCCCGCCGACCTGTGCGTTCCACTGGTGGCTGCCCCAGTCGCCCTTGAAATCGGTCTGGAGATAGATGGCGCCGGTATATTCGCGCACCGCGCCCGATCCCTTGGGATCATAGATCGGCGCCGTGCTGTTGCCGTCGGCGGCGAAGACCGCGTTGTAGTTGGCTTGTGCCGCGGCACTGTTGTTCTGGGTAACCGCCGCCGGGCTGCCTTCATAGGTGACCAGCGCGTTGTGATTGTAGTTCAGCCAGGAAAGCGCGGGTTCGCCGAGGATGCTGCCGGGGCTGAACTGCGTGAACAGCGACGGATCGGCCTTGGCGTAATAGCCGCAATAATAGCAGTCGAGCGGGCTCGGCGTCAGGACCGACAGGATCGTCTTCTTACGCCGCGTGCCCATCACGCCGAACTTGATATCGGAGAGGATGCCGCGATCGAAGTCATGCTTGCCGTCGACGTTGATCTGCCACACGTCGTCGGTCACGCCGCTACCGCGTTCCGAGCAGCAGTGGAGGAAGGCGCGGTTGGGATCGAAGGTCGGCAGCAGGCCGGTCATCGTCGGCACGCTACCCGGGTTCAGGTTGAACGTCGGGTTCACGCCCGGATTGGTCTCGCCGATCACGTCGAAGATCGAGTTGACGCGATTGTGCGCACGCGAATGCGAGAAATCGGTGACGATGGTGTCGCGCTCGGACGGGGTCCAGCGGGCGTTGAGGCCGAGCTGATAGGTGTTCGTATCTGTGGGCGAGGTCGACAGGATGTTGTCGGTCTTCAGCCCGCCATCGGCCTTGCGGACGAAATTGGTGACGGTGTTGCCGGTCCTGGGATCGACCGTCGCGTCCTGGATGTCGCCCGGATCGGTGTACCAGCCGATCTGGTTGGTGGTCGAATGGATCTTGAGCTGGGTGTAGAGCCCGTCGAATTCGAGCTTGAGCTTGTCGGAGACCACCCAGTCCATCGCCAGCGTGCCGCCGATCCGCTCGCGCTGCTGCTGGGTGGAGGTGAAGTTCAGCGTGCGCGGAAGAAAGACATTGACGCCCTGCCCGGCGGTGATGCCGTGGAGCTGGGCCGCCGGCAGCCAGTCGCTGCCATCCGAATTCTTGGTCGGCTGCTGGATCCAGCCGCTGGTGTTGACGTCGGTGAAGCGGCTGTCGCGCTTGTCATAGTCGACGCTGGCGAGGATGCCGAAGGTGCCGTCGTCGTTGGTATCGCTGATCAGTGCGGAGCCGATCGGCGTGCCCTTGTTGCGGGTGCTGTCGAACTTGGCGGACGCGCTCACCGCGGCGTGGAAACCCGGATGGTCGAGCGGACGCGCGGTGCGCAGCACGACCGTCGAGCCGATGCCGCCGTCCTGCTGGTCGGCGGTAGCCGATTTGTAAACCTCGGCCGCACTGATGAGTTCGGACGGCAGAATATCGAAGCTGAATTCGCGGCCCGGATTCTCGGTCGCGAGCAGGCGGCCGTTCAGCAGCACCGTGTTGAACTGGGGGCCGAAGCCGCGAACCGTGATGGTGTGGCCCTCGCCGCCGGAACGGTCGATCGAGACGCCGGGCACGTGCTGGAGCGATTCCGCGACGTTCTGGTCGGGGAACTTGCCGATATCCTCGGCCGAGATCGAATCAACGATGCCGATCGTCTGCTTCTTGAGATTGAGCGCGCGATTGAGGCTCGCGCGCGTGCCGGTCACCACGATCGCGCCGGCGGGTGCGGCCGGATCGGTCGCGCTCGTCGCGTTCTGGCCTGGCGACGGATCACCGGCAGGAGTAGCCGCGGCAAAGGATGAAGCCGCCATATTCGGCGAAGGCGGTGTATCGGCGGCTTGTGCATATGCGGCCGTAAGTGGCGCAAGCACGCCCAGACTGGCGCCCGTCAAAAGCGCGATGGATACGCGACGACCGGAAGAACTCCCCATTCAACCCTCTCCTGTTATGTGCGGATATCTCTGTGTCCGTTCTTCACATATAAATATGACATATATACTCTGGTGTCCAGCGGGTTCGTTGCTATGCTGAGCACGACCGGAAACAGAGGAACGGGCCCCGATTCAGCAGGGTCTCGTCCCAAGGGGAGGACAGGGATGGCTGGTTCTGCGGCTCGTACTGCGCTCGGTGTTGCAGCGTTTCTGATGGGCGTGGGGACAGGCGAGTCGGGCGCGGTTGCCGGCGCCACCTATGACGCCGCCCACAGGCTGTTCCGTCTCGATGGGGCGGCCGTCACCTACGCCTTCGCCATCAATGACAAGGGGATGCTCCAGTCGACCTATTGGGGCCCGCGCCTGTCCGCGGGCGACATGCTGACGGCACAGGCGCCGCGCGAGCTTTCCAGCGTCGATCCGGCCGCCTCGATCGAGGCGCAGGAATATCCCGGCTGGGGCGGGGGGCTTTACACCGAGCCGACGCTGAAGATCGCCTGGCCCGACGGCGTGCGCGACGTGGTGCTGCGCTATGTGTCGCACCGCATTGAGGGCGACGCGATCCTGGTCGAGCTGGCTGACATTGCCCGGCCGATCCATGTCACGCTGCGCTACACCATCGATCCCGACACCGGGATCGTCGGCCGGTCGGCGGTGATCCGCAACGCCGGAAAAGTGCCGGTGCGGCTCGATCAGGCTTCGTCAGCGGCGTGGTCGCTGCCAGTGGGCGAAGATTATCGCCTCCACTATCTGACCGGGCGCTGGGCGGCGGAGTGGACGCTGCAGGAGCGGCCGGTCTCAGCCGGCGCGACGGTGATCGAGAGCCGCAGGGGCTCGACCAGCCATCAGGCGAACCCCTGGTTCGCGATCGACCGCGCCGGGCTTTCGACCGAGGAGAACGGGCCGGTCTGGTTCGGCGCGCTGGCGTGGAGCGGATCGTGGCGGATCAGCGTGGATCGGGATCCGATCGGAGACGTCCGCGTCGTCGGCGGCTTCAACTCCTTCGATTTCGCCTACCAGCTGAAGCCGGGCGCGGCGCTGGAAACGCCAATCTTCTATGCCGGTTATTCGGATCATGGCATGGGTGGCGCCTCGCGCCTGCTCCACCATTTCGAGCTGGCGAAGATCCTGCCCGAGGGGCCGACGCCCCGGTTGCGGCCGGTGCTCTACAATAGCTGGGAGGCGACCGAATTCGCGGTCGACGAGAAGGGCCAGATGGTGCTCGCCGAAAAGGCGGCGAAGATCGGCGTCGAGCGCTTCGTGATGGATGACGGCTGGTTCGGCGCGCGCAACAGCGATCACGTGGGCTTGGGCGACTGGACCGTCAACCGCACTAAATTCCCGAACGGCCTCAAGCCGCTGATCGACAAGGTGCATGGCCTCGGCATGGAGTTCGGCCTGTGGGTCGAGCCCGAGATGGTCAACCCCGACAGCGACCTCTATCGCGCCCATCCCGATTGGGTGATCGCGATGAAGGATCGCCCGCGCACCGAGCAGCGCAACCAGCTGGTGCTCAACCTCGCCCGCAAGGATGTGCGCGATTATGTGCTGAAGGCCATCGACGACCTCGTCAGCCACAACGACATCCAGTTCCTGAAGTGGGATCATAACCGCAACTGGTCCGAGCCCGGCTGGCCCGGCGTCGATCCTGCCGACCAGCAGAAGCTCTATGTCGACTATGTCCGCAACCTCTACGCGATCATCGGCGAGCTCAGAAAACGCCACCCGAAGCTCGAGATCGAAAGCTGTTCGGGTGGCGGCGGCCGCGTCGATCTGGGCATCATGGGGCTCACCGATGAGGTTTGGCCGTCGGACAACACCGATCCCTTCGACCGGCTCACCATCCAGGACGGCTTTACCCATGCCTATACTCCGGCCACGATGATGGCCTGGGTGACTGATTCCCCGAGCTGGGCGAATAATCGGACGACCTCGCTCGACTATCGCTTCCTGTCGTCGATGCAGGGCGGGCTCGGCATTGGTGCCAATCTCAACAAATGGACCGACGTGGATTTCGCCGATGCCGCGAAGATGGTCGCCGCCTACAAGGTGGTGCGCCAGACGGTGCAGCAGGGCGATCTCTACCGGCTGGTTCGGCCGCAAGACCCGTCGGGTCGCACCGCCAGCCTATATGTGTCGCTGGACAAACGGCAGGCGGTGCTGTTCGCCTTCCTCCACTCGAGCACCGAGATCAACGTGCTGCCGGCCTTCGTGCTGCGCGGCCTCGATCCGGCGAAGCGCTACCGCGCGCGGGCGATCGACGCTGCAGCGTCGGGCGACAACCGCATTCAGAGCGGGGCCTATTGGATGGCGCATGGCATTGACCTGCCGATGAAGGGAGATTTCCAGGCGCAGGGGTGGGTTTTCGAAGCCGTCGACTGACAGGCCGATGGCTTCGAACGGACAGACGCTGGTCAGCCCGGTTGGACGTACAACCCACCCCGATTTGCCGACGAGTGGCCGGGACGGATACCCAGCCCCGCCCGATCAAGATGCCGGCATGGTCGCGACACCGTGACTGGAGGCCGGGCCGGTCTGTGCCGCCCACTCTTTCTGCGTCCGTAAGGCACGTGTAAGCATCGCCTCCTATCCGCCGCTGAGCTTCGTTTGACAGGCCGTGCCCCACAGATGACCGAAATTGCCAACCACGATTCCGGCGAAGGGCACGACGTGCCCGTGCCGCTGCTCAAACGGCGGCGGCAGATCCAGTTGGTCGGGATCATCATGCTGGCTGTGCTGGTGCTGTTTCTGGGCGGGCCATGGGTTTCGCGGCTGCTGGTCCCGCCGCCCGCGCCCACCGCGCCACCGCCCGGTGACGGCAGTTTTGTCGCCACGGTGAAGGAATGGGCAACCCTACGCTTCGAGATGGTCCACCGGCAGACCTTCCAGAACGCGGTGACCACCGACGGCAAGATCGCCACCGATGATGACCTCACCACGCCGGTGTTCTCGCCCTTCACCGGCCGCGTCACCCGCGTTTTCGTGAAGGCGGGCGATGCGGTCAGACCGGGCTCGCCCCTGTTCGCGGTGATCGCCAACGAGGCCGCGCAGAGCGACGCCGACATCCTCACCGCCACCGCGCAGCTGAACGCGGCCCGGGCCAACGAGGCCCGCCAGCGCGACCTCTCCCAGCATCAGGGCGCGGCGGTCAAGGACTGGCAACAGGCCCAGGTCGACCTCGCCACCGCGCAAGCGGCGCTGGCGGCGGCCCGGACGCGGCGCGGGGCGCTGGGGGGGGGCATCAGCCACGGCGAGGCCGTCGTCCGCGCGCCGGTCGCCGGCGTGATCACCCAGCGGCTCATCGGGGTGGGGCAGAATGTGGCGAGCGCCGCCGGTGGTGGCGCGACACAGGCCTTCGCGATCAGCGATTTTGCGCGGGTCTGGGTGGTGGGTAATCTGCGCGAGGAGGATGCGATGAGCGCCCATGTCGGGCAGGAGGCGCTCGTACGCCTGCTCGCGGCGCCCGGCCAGCCGATCCATGCCCGCGTCGACTATGTGGCCCTCACGCTCGATCCGCTGTCGCGGCGCCTGACGGTGCGCGCCAGCCTGGCCAATCCCGGAGGCAGGTTGAAGCCCGAGATGTACGCCAGCTTCTCATTGCTGACCGGCGGTGCGCGCACGGCGCTGTCAGTGCCGACCAGCGCGGTGATCTATGAGGGGAGCACGGCGCGCGTCTGGTTGGCGCGTGGCAAGGACCGGCACCTGGCGCTGCGCGAGGTCGCCGCCGGCGCCACCGTGGATGGCCGGGTGGAGATCCTCTCAGGGCTCAGCGACGGGGACAGGGTGGTGACGGCGGGCGCGCTGTTCATCGATCGCGGCGCCAAGGCGGACTGAGCACAGCATGAACCCCATCGTTGCATTCGCGCTGAGGCAGCGGCTGCTGATCCTTGCGCTGCTCGCGCTGTTTCTGGTGGGCGGGCTGGTGGCGTTCCGTCAGCTCAATATTGAGGCCTATCCCGATCCGGTGCCGCCACTGGTCGAGGTGGTGACCCAGAGTAATGGCCTCTCCGCCGAGGAGATCGAGCGCACCATCACCATCCCCATCGAAATCCAGCTCGCCGGCATCAAGAACGTCAAGGCGGTGCAGACCATCTCGCTCTTCGGCCTGTCCGACGTCCGCGTGCAGTTCACCTACGACTATAGCTATGAGCAAGCTGAGCAGAAGGTGATCAACGCATTGAGCCAGATCGGGTCGCTGCCGGGTGGCGTGCAGCCGGGCATTTCGCCCGAAAGTCCGATCGGCGAGATCTATCGTTACCGCATCACCGGCCCGAAAGGCTATTCGGTGACCGATCTCAAGACCATTCAGGACTGGATCCTGCAACGCCGCTTCAAGGCGGTGCCAGGCGTGGTCGACGTCAATGGCTGGGCGGGCAAGTCCAAGACCTATGAGGTGACGATCAACCAGCAGAAGCTGGTCGCCTACGGCCTGTCGATCGGGCAGGTTCTTCAGGCGCTGAACAACGCCAACGCCAATGTCGGCGGGCAGACCGTGAACCTCGGGCCGGAAGCGGCGGTGGTGCGCGGCGTGGGCCTGATCCATAGCATGGACGACATCCGCGACACGATGGTGATCGCGAACAACGGCAAGCCTGTCCAGATCAAGGACATCGCCACCGTTACCGTGGGCAACCAGCCCCGGCTCGGCATCGTCGGGCAGGACAATGACGACGACATCGTTCAGGGCATCATCCTGATGCGGCGCGGCGAGGAGAGCCTGCCGACGCTGCTCAAGGTGGAGGCGGAGGTCGACAAGATCAACGGCTCAGGCATATTGCCGCCCGGCGTGCATCTGGAGAAGATCTATGATCGCTCCGAGCTGATCGGCGTCACCACGCATACCGTGCTGGAGAACATGCTGTTCGGCGTGGTGCTGATCTTCTTCGTGCAATGGGTGTTCCTCGGCACCTTCCGCAGCGCGGTGATCGTGGCGGCGACCATTCCCTTCGCTCTGGCCTTTTCGATCCTGATCATGGTGCTGCGCGGGGAATCTGCCAATCTGCTGTCGGTGGGCGCGATCGATTTCGGCCTGATCGTCGATGCTACGGTGATCATGGTCGAGAATATCTTCCGGCACCTGTCGCAAGAGCCGCGATTGCGCTTCGCGCGCGGCGGTGCACTTGACCGCAGCGGCGGTATCCAGAGCTTCTTCGGCAAGCTCGGTACGATCGAGCTCTCGGCCGCCGAGGTTAACCGCGCGATCTTCTTTGCCGCGGCGATCATCATCGCCGGCTTTCTGCCGCTGTTCACGCTGACGGGCGTGGAAGGGCACATCTTCGGGCCGATGGCACGCACCTATGCCTATGCGATCCTGGGCGGGCTCATCGCCACCTTTACCGTCGCGCCGGTGCTGAGCGCGCTGCTGCTGCGCGACAAGGAAGACGAGAAGGAAACCGGCATCGTGCGGCGGATGCGGCGCCTCTACGATCCCGCGATCCGTTTTGCCCTTGGCAACCGCATCATCGCGCTGGGCAGCATGGGCGCGCTTTTGCTGGCGGCGGGGATCGCGATGAACGGCCTCGGCCTCGAATTCCTGCCCAAGCTGGAGGAGGGCAATTTCTGGATCCGCGCCACCCTGCCACCGGCGATCAGCCTTGACGAGGCGCAAACCTATGTAAATCGGATGCGCCACATTTTGATGAAATATCCGGAAGTGAAAACGGTGGTCTCGCAGCTCGGCCGTCCGGATGACGGCACCGACACCACTGGCTTCTTCAATGCCGAATTCTATGTGCCGCTCAAACCCAGCAGCCAATGGCCCTCGGGCGTGACCAAGGACGCGCTGACCAAAGAGGTTAATGACGAACTGGCGGCGCCCTTCCCCGGCGTGGAATTCAACTTCTCGCAAAACATCGAGGACAATGTCGAGGAGGCCGCATCGGGCGTGAAGGGCGCCAATTCGGTCAAGCTCTATGGCAACGATCTCCAGGCACTGGAAAAGACCGCCTACCAGATCAAGGCGACCATGGCCGGGGTGCGTGGGATCACCGACCTCTCCGTGTTTGACGCGCTTGGCCAGCCGACGATCAACATCAAGATCGATCGCGACAAGGCCGCGCATTACGGCCTCGCCCCCGCCGACGTGAACGCGGTGGTGCAGGCGGCGATCGGCGGCCAAGCGGCGGGCAATCTTTATGAATATGGCAGCGACCGGAACTTCCCGATCGTCATCCGCCTCGCTCCGCAATACCGGCAGAGCCTCGACGCGATCCGCGCCATCCCGGTGGCGGTGACCAATGCCGCGGGCGGCACCAGCCAGATCCCGCTCAGCACGGTGGCCGATGTCCGGCTGGTATCGGGCTATTCGTTCATCTACCGCGAGAACCAGTCGCGCTACATCCCGATCAAGTTCAGTGTGCGCGGGCGCGACCTTGGCAGCGCGGTATTGGAGGCGCAGTCGAAGATCGACCACTCGGTCGCTCTGCCGCCCGGCGTCAGGCTCGAATGGGTGGGCGAGTTTGGCGATCTGCAAGCGGCGATGCAGCGGCTGGAGATCGTCGTACCGGTCAGCCTTGGCCTCATTATGGCGCTGCTGTTCATCAACTTCGGCTCGCTCACCGACACGCTGCTGGCGGCGAGCGTCATGCCCATGGCGCTGGTGGGCGGGATTTTCGCGCTTTACGTCACCGGCACGCCGTTCAGCGTCTCGGCGGCGATCGGCTTCATCGGCCTGTTCGGCATCTCGGTGATGGAGGGCATTCTGGTGCTCGCCTATTTCAACCAGATGCTGCGGGTCGGCATGGAGCGGCACGAGGCCGTGCTGCACGCGGCGCGCACGCGGTTCCGTCCGGTGATGATGACCTGCATCGCCGCTTGCGTCGGCCTGCTGCCGGCGGCACTCTCCTCGGGGATTGGTAGCCAGGTGCAAAAGCCGCTGGCACTGGTGGTTGTCGGCGGCATCCTGCTGGCGCCGGTGCTGATCCTGATCGTGCTGCCGGTGATGATCGAGATGTTTTCGCAGCGCCAACCGGCCCGTCCCTCGGACAAGGGCGAGCTTCAAGCCCCGGCGGAGCAGGCGTGATGATGCGCCGACCATCACCATGGCGCTGCGCTGCGCTGATCCCCGTGGCGGCGCTGTCGACCTGCGCGGTCGGTCCCAATTTCCACACCCCCGCCGCCCCGACCGAAACCGCCTACACGCCGCAGCCCATCGCCACCGCCGGGAGCGACCAGCGCTTCGTCCCCGGCGCAAAGGTGGAGGGCAAATGGTGGACCCAGTTCCATTCGCCCCAGCTTGACGCGCTGATCGAACGCGCGCTCGCTGCCAACAGCGATCTGGCGGCCGCGCAAGCGGCGCTCAAGGTGGCGCGTGAAACATGGCTCGCCCAGCGCGGCATTCTCGTTCCGCAGATTGATGCGGGCGCTACCACCAGCCGCAGCAAGAGTTCCCAGTTTCTGGCACCCGTACCCAATGAGACGGTGTTCGACTACAGCCTGCAAACTGCGCAGTTGAACGTCGGCTACACGCTCGACCTGTTCGGCGGCAACCGCCGGCAAGTCGAGCAGGCGCGCGCGCAATATGAAGCGCAACGCTATCAGACCGAGGCCGCGCGGTTCACGCTGTGCAACAACGTCGCGGCGGCGGCCTTCCAGGAGGCCTCGCTGCGCCAGCAGGTCGCGGCCCAGCAGCGCATCGTCGCCATCGAGGAGGAGGTGCTGGGTGTGATGCGCCGGCAATTGTCCGACGGGCAGATTGCGGGCGCGGACGTGCTGACGCAGGAAGCCGCGCTGGCGCAGGCGCTGGCCGCGCTGCCGCCGCTGCGCAAGGCGCTCACCCAGCAGCAGGATCTGCTGGCCTATCTCACCGGACGCTCGCCCGGCGACGGACCCATCGAAGGGGTGAATCTCGCCGAGCTGACGTTGCCTCGCGACCTGCCGCTCAGCCTGCCGGCGGAGCTTGTCCGCCAGCGTCCCGACGTGCGCGCCGCCGAGGAGAATCTCCATGCCGCAAGCGCCGCCGTCGGCGTCGCCATTGCCGCCCGCCTGCCCAATATCACGCTCACGGCCAGCGCAGGCGGTTCTTCCAGCAACTGGTCCAGCCTGCTGTCGGGGGCCAACAGCTTCTGGACGGTGGGCGCGGGTGTCGCGCAACCGATCTTTGCCGGCGGCAGCCTGCTCCACAAAGAGCGCGCCGCCCGGGCAGGCTATCAGCAGGCGCAGGCCCAATATCGCTCGGCGGTGCTGACCGCATTCCAGAATGTCGCCGATACGCTCCACGCCCTTCAGCTGGACGCCGATGCGTTGAGCGCCACAAGGGCCGCACGCGACAGTGCAGAAGCGAGCTTGACGGTCACGCGGCGGCAATATGCGCAGGGCCAGGTCGCGTTCCTCACCGTGCTGACGGCCGAACAGAATCTGCGGCAGGCCGAGCAGGCGTTGGTGCAGGCCGAAGCCGCACGATTCGCGGACACGGCGGCTCTGTTCCAGGCGTTGGGCGGCGGATGGTGGAATTAATCGGGCAAGGCAATTTTCCCTGCCGGTAAATATGGTGCAACACGCGCTTGGTTGATGACGTTCTGACGGGGCGTTCCCGCCACTCAACCTTGGATGATCCGCATGAACGAAGTGGCCCAGTCCGCGAAAGACATGACGTCCAGCGATAATCGACCGACGGCCAGTCCGGCGACAAAGCTCACGCCGCTGGTCATCGGTGCGACCGGGATCGTCTTTGGCGACATCGGCACCAGCCCGCTCTACACAATGAAGACAGTGCTTGCGCTTGGCGGCGGCGGGGTTGATGCCGGGGCGGCGATGGGCGTGCTGTCGCTGTTGCTGTGGACGTTGTTCGTCGTCACCACGATCAAATATATCAACATCGCGATGCGGATCGACAATGACGGCGAGGGCGGCATCCTGGCGCTGATGGCGCTGCTCGGCATCAAGTCGCACAAGCGGCCGGCGATCGTCGCCATGGGTCTGTTTGGCGCCGCGCTGATCTACGGTGACGGGGCGATCACGCCGGCAATCTCGGTGCTGTCGGCGCTGGAGGGGCTGAAAACCGCGACGCCCGCGGTCACGCCCTGGATCCTTTCGCTGGCAGTGGTGATCCTGCTGATCCTGTTTCTCGTCCAACCGCTGGGCACGGCTCGCATCGGCCGGGCCTTTGGTCCGGTCATGCTGATCTGGTTCGTGACGATCGCAGCACTCGGCATCCTGTCGATCGTCCACCACCCCGGCGTGATCGCCGCGATCAATCCACTCTACGGGCTGCGTTATCTGGTCGCGCATGGCTGGCGCGGCTTCATGTTGCTGGGCGGGGTGTTCCTGTGCGTCACCGGGGCCGAGGCGCTCTATGCGGATATGGGCCACTTCGGCGCAAAGCCGATCCGCATTGCCTGGAGCTGGCTGATTTTCCCCAGTCTCATCCTGAATTATGCCGGGCAGGCGGCGCTGCTGCTGAGCGGAGCCTCGGGCGGAGACAATATTTTTTACGCGCTTTGTCCGCCCGCGCTGCTGCTGCCGGTGATCCTGCTTGCGACCGTCGCCACGATCATCGCCAGCCAGTCCATCATCACCGGGGCTTTCTCGATGACAAGGCAGGCGATCCAACTGGGCTGGCTGCCGCGGCTGACGATCAAGCAGACCTCGGCCGAGGGCTATGGCCAGATCTACGTCGGCATCGTCAACTGGCTGCTGATGATCGTGACGATCGGGCTCACGCTCTATTTCAGGAAATCGGACAATCTCGCGGCGGCCTACGGTATCGCCGTCAGCATGACGATGTTGATGACGACCGCGCTGCTCTACATGGCGATGCGCGAGATCTGGAACTGGCCACTGACGCGCTGCGCCGCCATAGCCGGCGCGCTGCTGGTGCTCGATGCCAGCTTCTTCGCCGCCAATTCGCTGAAGCTGATGGAGGGGGGCTATGTCCCGCTGCTGCTGGCGAGCCTGATCTATCTGATCATGTGGGTCTGGCATCACGGGGCGGTCGCGATGGCGGCCGCACTCAACGACAAGATCATCACCGCCCCCCAGCTTTTCGCTGAACTGCAGGAACGGCGGATCCCTCGCGTCCCCGGCACGGCGGTATTTCTGACGCGAACGGCCAGCGACGTGCCGTCGGTCTTATTGTGGCACGTCCGCCAGAACCGCGTGCTGCGCGAGGAGGTGATCATCCTGCAGGTCGCGATTCAATCCGTACCCTGGATCGACAATGAAAGCCGGATCTCGGTCGAACCGTTGGGGCCGCAGCTGTGGCGCGCGACGGCGCGCTACGGCTTCATGGAGAGGCCGGACATTCCGTTAGCCGTTTCTGGCTGTGCCGCCCGGGCAGGGACCGTCGCCCCGTCTGACGTCACCTATTATCTTGGCCATGAAACGCTGGTCGAACGCGACGACGACCGGGCGATCATGGCTTGGCAGCGGTACATCTTCGCCTTCATGGTCCGCAACAGCGCGCGGGCCACCAACTATTTCCGCCTGCCCGCCGACGAGACCGTCGAAATCGGGCGGACAGTCGCGATCTGAACATCTCGACCGCATCCACCCGGTCCATCCGACGCCAGCGTCACAACCAGACGATGTCCACCGGACGCGTCCCGTAAATCGATGATCCGCGATGGTTATTGCGTCCACAAAGCAGAATATTTCGTGACGATGGGGCGTGCGCCGATGCAAGGAATATCCTCGCTCGATTGCCGTGCTGGCGCCGTAATATCCCAGAAAACCGGGATTTTGTCTCGGCTGTCTCAGTCCCCAATATCAATGAAGATACTCCCGAAGCACGTACCGGGCTTGCTACATCAAGCGATCGGGTTAAAATAAATATTATAAATCATGATACGGGAGGATGAGGGGTGCGGCTCAGGCGGCGTGATGTGCTGGGCAGCGGAGCGCTCGGCGTAGGTCTTGGCGCTCTGCCGTCGCTGGCTCTGGCGGGCCCTGCGCCGGCGACTGTCGCTCCGCGGGAACAGATCCGGCTTGATGATGGCTGGCGTTTCCACCTTGGCCATGCGTCCGATCTTGACCGGGATTTCGGCTTCGGCCGCTATCAACGGACTTTTGCCAAGGTGCAGGAGGACGCGCCGCCAGCCACCCAGCCAGCCTTCGACGACAGCGACTGGGCGGCGGTGCGGGTGCCCCATGATTGGGCTGTCGCGCTGCCCTTCGCACAGCCGGAAAAGCCTTTGCCGGCGCCCGGCGATCGCAATGTCCGGGATCGTCTGGCCGCCCACGGATTCAAGGCGATTGGCCGGGATCATCCCGAGAACAGCATTGGCTGGTATCGCCGCAGCTTGCTGGCGGGGTCGGCTGATCGGGGCCGCCGGCTCTGGCTCGAATTCGACGGCGTGTTCCGCGACTGCATCATCTTCGTGAACGGTTGCATCGTCGGGCGGAACGCCAGCGGCTACGCGCCATTCCGCGTCGATATCACCGATTTTCTCGATTATGACGGCGGCCCCAACGTGCTGACGTTGCGCGTCGATGCGTCGCTTGGCGAGGGGTGGTTCTACGAAGGTGCCGGCATCTATCGCCATGTCACGCTCGTCAAGGCGGCCAAGGTCCATGTCCCGCAGTGGGGAAGCCTGGTGCGGGCGGAGCCCGCGGCAAGCGGTGCCGTCATCCGTATCGCAACCGACCTCGAGAACAGCGGATCTGAGCCTGCGCGTGTGACGGTGCGTCGGACGATCCTGGCTCCCGACGGAAGTTTGGCCATCCAGTTGCCGGACGACATCGTCTCGCTCGATCCGCAGGGGACGACCACGCGTGAGGTGGAAGGGCATCTCGGGACCGCGCATCGATGGTCGATCGAAACGCCGCTGCTCTATCGCCTCGTGACCGAACTGCACGATGGAAGCCGCCTCATCGATCGCACGGAGACCAGCTTCGGAATTCGCACCCTCCGCTTTGATGCGGACACCGGCTTCACTCTCAACGACAAGCCCATGAAGCTGCTCGGCACCTGCAATCACCAGGATCATGCAGGCGTCGGAACCGCCATTCCCGACCGGCTGAATGCCTGGCGTGTGGAACAGCTTCGATCGATGGGCTGCAACGCCTGGCGCAGCGCCCATAATCCGCCATCGGAGGCGTTGCTCGACATCTGCGACGCCAAGGGCATGCTGATGATCGTCGAACTGCGCCGGAACAGCACCGAGCCGGAAGCGCTCGACGAACTGGATCGCATCGTCCGGCGCGACCGCAACCACCCTTGCGTAATCCTGTGGTCGGCGGGCAACGAGGAGCCGCAGCAGGGCACCGCTCGTGGCCAGCGGATTACGGCCGACCTGATGCGGCGGATCAAGCGGCTGGACCCGACCCGGCCCGTCACCCAGGCCTTCTATTTCGAGGACAAGGGTTATGGACCCGGTGCCTGGCAGGTGGTGGACGTCGTGGGGCTGAACTATCGCACCGACCATATCGACGCCTTCCACCGGCAATTCCCGCTCCTCCCGGTGATCGGCACGGAAACCGGCAGCACAGTCGCGACGCGCGGCGAATATGAGAATGACGCGCGGCGTCACGTCGTGCGGGCGTACGACACCGAATATCCGGACTGGGCGTCGACCGCCGAACAATGGTGGCCGATCGCCGCAGAGCGCCCCTTCATTGCTGGCGGCTTCATCTGGACCGGCTTCGATTATCGCGGTGAGCCAACGCCCTATCCGGACTGGCCGAGCGTCTCGAGCCAGTTCGGAATTCTCGACCTCTGCGGATTTCCCAAGGACGATTACTGGTATTACCGGGCCTGGTGGCGCCCCGACGAGCCATTGCTCCACCTGTTGCCGCACTGGAACTGGAGCGGTCGCGAAGGACAGCCGATCGAGGTTTGGGCGCATAGCAATTGCGACGAGGTGGAGCTGCTGGTGAACGGCGTCAGCCACGGCCGGCGGCCGGTGCCGCGCAATCGCCATGCGAGCTGGACCATTCCCTACGCCCCTGGAAGCATCGAGGCCCGGGGCTTCAACGGCGGGCGGCAGGTGGTCCGGGATCGCCGGGAGACGACCGGCGAGGTCGCCGCGATCAGGCTGTCTGCGGATCGGATGAAACTGCGTGCCGACGGGCAGGATGTGGCCATGATAAGAGTTGAGATGGTGGACAAGGCCGGTCGGATCGTGCCGCGTGCCGATACCATGCTGCATTTCGCTGTCGAGGGCGCCGGACGGCTTATCGGGGTCGGTAATGGAAATCCGAACAGTCTAGAAGCCGATCAGGCCTCTTCGCGGCGGGCCTTTAATGGGCTGTGCCAGGCGATCGTGCAGGTCGGTCCGGAAGCAGGCCTGATCCGGTTCGAGGCGCGCGCGGACGGCCTGCGATCGGCTAGCGTCGCCCTGCTCGCCACCTAAGCTGTCCGCCAAGCTCAAGCACGTCCGCCGGGTCGAGACCGGCGACGACAAGCTGGGCGTCAACGTCCTCGCCATGGTCCAGTTCGCTTCCATGCGACTCGCACCACGGGCTTCGCAAATGCCGTCGCATCGAACAGCAGCGCGTTGCGCGGCTGCTCGAAATAAATGGGTGTCTCGAACAGGTCGAGCAAGCGGTTGGGCCTGTTTGGCGGACTGTAGGCTAGAGCGGAATCCGCTCCGATGGCATCGGATCGGCCGCTCTAGATATGGGTTTGGCGCGATTTCCGAGTCAGCGGATGATTCCATCCGCTTCGAAATCGCTCTAGCGCGACGCCGCTGAGGTCGAGGCGCCGCGTGGTGGGTCAGCGAGCAATGACGAGCTGGCCCTGCATTCCCGGGTGGAAGGTGCAGTAGAACGGCACGGTTCCGGTCCGATTGAGCATGATGCCGAGGCTTTTCCCGGGCATCAGGTCCACGTTGAAGCTCCCGTCGCGCGCGGTGGCGCTATGGCGGAATATGTCCCGGTTGACCCATATGACGGTATCGCCGACGCGTAAGCCGGTCGGCAGCGTTGCGAACTTCATCTTGTCGATGACGACCGTGTAGGTCTTGTGCATAGCTTGCGGCCTGGCGACCGCCCCGAGGAGGGGCGGGGCGATCGCCAGCATGGCGGCACAGCACAGTGCCGCCACGCCGATCTGCTGCTTCATTTCAGATCAACCGCGAGATGCTCGGCGTGCGCCTGATGCTCGCTGAAGAGCGTCAGGCCGGTCTGCAGGAGCGACTTCAATTCGCCATTATGGGCGCCGGGAATGAGCATGTTCTTGAGCGCGCCGTTCACGGTGCGATGATAGGCGACTTCATTGGCGACATAGGCGTGGTCGAATGCGGCTCCGTCGAGACTTGCCAGTGTCTGGTGTTCCGCAGCCGCCTGCTTGGTGAGCGCCGCGCTGGTCGGATTGTCCTCGGGCGTGACGCCAAGCTTCTTGACGAGTGCGAGCGCCTGATTGTTCACGGCCTGGTGGTCGCGGACCATCTCCTCGGCGAATGCACGGACAGTCGGGTTCTTCGACTTCGTGAGCGCCTGGCGGCCGGCTTCAACGTCGATCGCGCCGGCGGTGTAGGCGATGTGCGCGATCTGCGCGTCACTGATATGCGCCTCGGGCGAGGGGGCCGCGCTCGACGCGGCGATCAGGCCAAAGGCCCCGAAGAAGAGCGCGAATCTTTTCTGCATCTTTCTGTCCCTTGGTGCGTGGCGCGTCGGAGCTGCTCCGCGGCCCATGTCCTATTGGATGCCACGCGTGGCGGGAGGTTCCCGCGAGTTCAGGATAATTCGGGAACTTGGGCGCGACCGCGGCATCCAATGGTCAGGTGCCGCGAGCGGAAGAGAATTGAATGGATTGTTATTGCGACGAGACCATCGGTAATGAGCGCGCAGTCCGGTATCGTCCGGGCGCCCGCGTCGTCGAAGTCTCAGAACCGCCCCGATGGATCGACGCCTTTGTCCGGCGCCGCCCACTCCAGGAGCGTCTGATCTATCGGATCGCCCCTTCGCTGCAAGACATGGTGAAGCCACGTCGAGTTGCCATGGTGACCGAGGCGGCCCATGGCTGCCTGTCGAGCCGCGGCGTCAACCGACGACGGGTGTCGTTGGTAGCGCGGGGCTGGCTCAGCGATTTTTGCGAGGATTCAGTTTTGCGCCGCGAGCTTCTGGAAGCGTTCCTGCTCGCGCAGCGCGGCCGCCGGGAGGGGTGATGGAAATCTCGGTACGCAATAGTGCGGCATTGAGCGATCTGGAACTCGCCCGTCGGGTCGGGAAGCGAGATCCCGCCGCCGTGCGTCTCATGACCGAACGCAACAATCAGAGGCTGTTTCGCACGGCGTGGAGCATCCTCGGCAACCGCGCGGAGGCAGAGGATGCCGTCCAGAGCGCCTATGTCCGTGCGTTCGCCGCGATCGACAGCTTTGCCGGTCATGCATCGCTGTCGACCTGGCTCACGCGTATCGTCATCAACGAGGCACTGGGACGCGAACGCGCCGCGCGCCGCCGCCGCGCGCGGCTCGATGCGAATTCGGTCACCGACCTCGATGCCTATCGGGAAAAGCTGATGAACGGATCGACGGAGCGCGGCGGGCCCGAGGCCGCGCTGGCAATCAAGGAAATGCGCGGAATGCTTGAATCCGCGATCGGGATGTTGCCGCGCGATTTCCGGCTTGTTTTCATCATGCGCGAGATCGAGGGAATGACGGTCGAGGAAATCGCAGGGGCGCTTGATATCCTGCCCGCCACTGTGAAGACGCGCCTGCTCCGCGCCCGTCGCCGATTAAGCGAGGCACTCGCGCCCGAGCTGCAGGCAAGTCTGACGGGCGCTTTTCCCTTTGCCGGCTCGCATTGCGCCTCGCTGACCGAAAGGGTCGTGGCGACGCTCTGCGATTGGCCGGCGGTACCCGACTGATCGGGCCATGGAATAGCAAGTCGCGCGCCGTCATTGCGCCTTAAATGTGCCTGGGGCGCAGCCTCCTGGTTGAAAGAGGCTGCGCGATACCGTTCAGTAGTTGTCGTCTTGGGATCGCCGTTCTCGGCATTGCGGATTTGATCGGCGATCCGTTCATAATGCTGATTGATGTTGCGGGCCTGCCAATCATTCGGTCCATATCGGCAGGCGCGCGCCTCCAGGCCCTCCACCCAGTCAATCTTGGCATGGAGGTCGCGCCCCTCCTGCCAATTCGCGCGGCCGTCCCGCACGTCGTGAGCAAGTCGCGCTTCCAGCGCGTGTGCGCGGCCTTCATTGCAGAGGCCTCCATAGTCTCCCCAGGACTGAGCAAGTGACGATGTCGCCAATGTCATGGCTGCAAACACCGCAGCGCCGATAGCAGTCCTTCCCATCATAAAAGAAGGTTCTACCGCATGCGCGCTCGTTGCTGGCGCATCGCTGAATGCGCGCGTTTGATGGCGTTCAGCTTGGCCTTCAAACACCCGGCGAAAGACGATTCGCGCCAATGGTCAGGCCGGCAATTCGGGTGTTCCCGTTTCCGGCCTGCCCGAAGCCGTGATCCGTTCGCCCAGAGAGCAAACTGGCCCCATCTCGGACCTCGTAGTAATCGCCACGGCCGTAGCCAGACGCTGTAGCTGTCCGGTGTCGGATGTTCGGAGATGATGGGCGATGAAGGCACTGGTTGATCCGACGCACGCACTTGCTCGGGGGCTGGCGGCGATCCGCACTGAATTTCAGGTGCCCGGCAGCTTCCCCGTCGAGGTGCTCGCGGCGGCAGATCTCGCGGCTCGGCGCCAGCCGACCCGGCATGCCGATCGTACGGGATGGCGCTTCGTCACGCTGGACCCCGCAAGCTCGACCGATCTCGACCAGGCCTTCGCCATCGAGACGAGCGGCGCCGATCTGCTGCTCCATTACGCGATTGCCGACGTCGCCTGGTTTGTGGACGATGGCGACGCAATAGACCTCGAGGCGTGGCGCCGCGGCACGACGCGATACCTGCCCGACGGCAAGGCGGGGCTTTACCCGCCGGTGCTGAGCGAGGGCGCCGCGAGTCTTTTGCCCGATGGCCCGCGTCCTGCTGTTGTCTTCACGATCAGCGTCGCGCCCGATGGCGCCGTGCGTCTCGATGGCGCCGAGCGGGCCATCGTTCGCAGCACCGCCAAGCTTGCCTATGACCGCGTGCGCGATGCCGACCTTCCGGCAGGCTTCGTCGAGCTGGCAAGTCGCGTTCAGATGGCCGAGGACCGGCGGGGCGCCACGCGTGTCGATCCGCCCGAACAGGAGGTCGTCGCGGTCGGCGGCGATGGCTATGCCTTGTCGTTCCGGCCCCGGTTGCCGTCCGAAGATCGCAATGCGGCGCTGTCTCTGGCCACCAACATGGCGATTGCCGACGCGCTACAGGCGCATCGTACCGGCCTGTTCCGTGTCATGGCCGAGCCTGATGAGCGAGCGGTTGCGCGGCTCCGTCATACGGCAAGGGCTTTGGGTCTCGTCTGGCCCGAGGCGGAGCCCCTTGCGCAGTTCGAGCGGACGCTCGACGCGGGCGATCCCAAACAGGCTGCATTCATGCTGGCGATCCGCCGCGCCGGCAAGGGCGCGTCCTATACGCCGTACCGCGAAGGCGTGGTACCGTGGCATGCCGCGATGGGCGCTACCTATGCCCATGGGACCGCACCACTGCGTCGTCTGGCCGATCGCTACGTCGTGCGCGCCACGCTCGCGATCGCCAATGGCGAAGCGGTTCCCGAGGTGGTGAACGAGGCGTTCGCCAGGCTGCCCCAGGTCATGGCGCGCGCGGAGGCGCGGGACGGACAGATCGATCGCGCCGCGATCGATCTTGCCGAGGCGGTGATGCTGACCGGGCGGGAAGGGCAGGATTTCCAGGCGGTGGTGACCGATGTCGATGATCGCGGCGCGCGCATGCAATTGTGCGAGCTACCCGTCGTCGCCCGTATCCAGGCCAATGGGCTCACGCCCGGCGAAAAACTCGGTGTCCGGCTGGTGGCCGCCGATCCGGATCAGCGCATGGTCCGATTCCAGCCGGACTAATTGATCCCGAGGCGACCGCGATAGTCGTGCTGGCGAATGGGATCAGGGGCCTGACGTTATTATAAGGGTGGAGCCTCGGTCGTCTGGATGATCCACTGGTGCAGGCCGTCGAGGCCAAGCGCGGTGAGCCGGCCGGTTGCATAGGCGCCGGTGTCGATACCGATCCGGTTGGGCATTCGCTCGACCTCCAGCGTGATCGAATGGCCGTGGACGATCATCGCGAAGTGCCGCGCGCTACTTGAGAGGAAGGGCTCGCGGATCCACAACCGATCCTCGTCGGTCTGTTTTTCGAGCGATCTGCGCGGCCGTATTCCGGCGTGGACGAAATAATAGTCGCCAAGGTGGAGCGCACGCGGACGGCTGGCGAGCCATTCGACGTGGGTTTCGGGGATGACGGCCCGCGCCTCATCGATGATCGCATCCGCGCTTGGCTGGTTGAGGACATCGGCAGGGACGCCCCAGCTCATCAGCGATTCCCGGCCGCCGAAACGCAGCCAACCCTTCAGCGCGTCGTGATCGCCGGCAAGGGCATTGAGCATCATCGCTTCATGATTGCCATGCAGCGTGACCAGGCTGGCAAAGTCGGGTTGCTGCATGGCCAACGCTACGGTGCCGGCGGAGTCGGGGCCGCGATCGATCAGGTCGCCGAGCTGGATGACCTGCGTGTGGGCGGGCGGGCGGGCGGCATCGTCTTGGCGGATAAGATCCAGCATCTGCCTGAACAGGTCCAGCCGGCCGTGGACGTCGCCGATCGCATAGACGCGGCATCCCTCGGGGAGTTCAGGACTCCAGCTTCTGCCGAGAAAACCGAGCATTGGCTCGTCAGGCTCCTTTTGAGACAAACCTGATAAGCGCCCCGGCCGGGCTCGCCAATCGGCGAATTGGATTGGCCGGGAAGGGAGGCGCATGATCGCCCTCGATCGCGCCCGCGACGATGTGCAGAACATGGTCGCCGCCCATTCGGGCCATGTCCGATTGACGGCTACTGCGGGCGGTCTGCTGCTGATGCATCCCCGTCGCCTATTCCATCGCCAAATGCGTTCGAAACCAATCAGCGAGCTCTTCCTCTGATAACTCGCCTGCTGCGAGCGCGACGAAGGCCACCACCAGTTCAGCGTCCGTGGCGGTGAGGCGATGGCCGTTCAATGTCAGAAAGGCTTCGCTGACAACCGCTGACGTCCGCTTGTTGCCATCGACGAAGGGGGGATTGCGCGCGATGCCATAGGTATAAGCCGCGGCCAGCGCTGCCACGTCCGGCGTGCCGTAGCCTGCGAGCCTATGTGGTCGCATCAGGGCGCTTTCGAGCAAGGCCTCATCGCGGACACCCTCTCCCCCACCATGCTCGGCGAGTTGCTCGGCATGGATTGCCTTGGCCACCTCAACGGTGACCCAAATCCAACCTTGTGCCACGGCTATTTGGCGAGTTCGCGCAACGCCCGCTTGCGTCGTGCCATCACCTCGCGTGCGGCCGCCATTTGCGCGTCGAAATCGGGCTCGGCCGCACTCAGTTCGATCCCGCGCGGTGTCACGACAATCGAAAGCGTCTCGCCGATTCCAACGTGGAGATGTGCCAGCACCTCCTTGGGCAGGATAACTCCTGCGGAGTTCCCGATCTTCGTGATCTTGAGCGACGTGTTCATACTGACGTTATAACGATGGTGAGCGCGGGTCGCAAGGATTGCTAATCCCGCAAGGCGGAAGCGATTGACGGATGCGCTCGCTGGACGGCAAGACTGGGCAAATGGACTGGCAATTCTGGATCGATCGCGGCGGCACGTTCACCGATCTCGTTGCCCGGTCGCCCGATGGTGCAATCCACACGGCGAAGCTGTTGTCCGAGGATCCCGGTCGCTACGACGATGCGGCGGTGGAAGGTATCCGGCGTTTGGTTGGTGCGGGTGCCGACGAATTACCGCCGCTCTCCGTCCGGATCGGCACCACCGTGGCCACCAACGCGCTGCTCGAGCGCAAGGGCGAGCCCGTCCTGCTCGCGATCACGCGGGGTTTCGGCGACGCGCTGGCGATCGGTTATCAGGAGCGTCCCGACATCTTCGCTCGTCGCATCGAGCGGCCGCTGCCGCTCTACGCCGAGGTTGTCGAGATCGACGAGCGCGTCACCGCCGAGGGGCAGGTGCTGGTGCCGCTCGACGAAGTGGGTGCGCGCGACAATCTGGTGGCTGCCTTTGATCGCGGGCTTCGGGCGATCGCGATCGTGTTGCTGCACGGCTACCGCCAAAGCGCGCATGAGGCGGCGCTCGCGGCAATCGCCCGCGAGATCGGCTTCACTCAAGTTTCGGTCAGTCACGAGGTCGGGCCGCTGATCAAGCTGGTCGGGCGCGGCGACACGACGGTGGCGGATGCTTATCTTTCGCCGGTCATTGGCCGCTATGTCCACGATTTCTCGGCGGCATTGGGGGAAGGGCAGGCGCCGCTGTTCATGCAGTCGAGCGGTGGCCTGATCGAAGGCGTGCAACTCGCCGGCAAGGACGCGATCCTCTCCGGGCCCGCGGGCGGCATTGTCGGCATGGCGCGGACTGCGCAGGCGGCGGGCTTCGACCGGGTGATCGGCTTCGACATGGGCGGCACCTCGACCGACGTCTCGCATTTTGCCGGCGAGTATGAGCGCGACACCGAGACGATGATCGCGGGAGCGCGGCTACGTGTGCCGATGCTGCGGATCCATACGGTCGCAGCGGGTGGTGGTTCGATCTGTCGCTTCGAGGCGGGGCGCTATCGGGTGGGCCCGGATTCGGCGGGTGCAGTGCCTGGGCCCGCCTGTTATCGGCGTGGCGGGCCGCTGACGGTCACCGACTGCAACGTGATGCTGGGCAAGCTGCAACCGCGCTTCTTTCCGGCGCTCTTCGGTCCCCGCGGCGACCAGCCACTCGACGCCGAGATCGTCGCGCAGCGTTTCGCACAGATCGCCGATCAGGTCGAGGCGGCAACCGGGGCAAGGCCCGACCAACGGGAGATCGCCGAAGGGATGGTTGCCATTGCGGTGGCCAATATGGCGCATGCCATCAAGCGCATCTCGGTGGCGCGGGGTCACGACGTCACCCGCTACACGCTCGCCTGTTTCGGAGGCGCTGGTGGCCAGCATGCCTGCCTCGTCGCCGATGCGCTGGGGATGGAGCGGGTGATGATCCATCCGCATGCAGGCGTTCTTTCTGCTTATGGCATGGGTCTGGCCGATCGGTCAGTTCTGCGCGAGCGAACGATCGCGCTGCCGATCGGCGACAGGACGGCGATCCGCGAGGCGGCAGACGCGCTGGAGCGGTCGGCGCGTGAGGCGCTGGCGGCACAGCATATCGGCGACGCGCTGATCGAGACGGTTCACCGCGCCCAGCTTCGCCTCGTCGGGACCGACAGTCTGATCGAGGTGCCGCTGGGCGACGCCGATGCGATGCGTGCCGCTTTCGAGGATGGACACCGGGCCCGTTTCGGCTTCGCGGGCAGAGGCGAACTGCTTTGCGACATGCTTCAGGTGGAGGCGGTCGCCCGATCGGGCGAGGAGGCGGGGGCATCTGCGTCGTCCATCGCCGCCGGGCCGGTAACAGCCAGAGCCGAAGTCGAGGCCTTCCTGGCAGGCGAAGCTTGTCTTGTGCCACTCTATGATCGCGCCGATCTGCCGATCGACTGGTCGGTGCAGGGGCCCGCTCTGGTGATCGATGCCGTCTCGACCACGGTGGTCGAGCCGGGCTGGAGCATCCGCGTCGATGCGCTCGGTAACCTGATCCTCGCGCGTACCGCGTCGCGTACCGCCGCTATGGGAGGCGGTACGGCTGTCGATCCGGTGCGGCTGGAGATCTTCTCGGCGCTGTTCATGGCGATCGCCGAAGAGATGGGGGCGGCGCTGCAGCACTCGGCCGCCTCGGTCAACATTCGCGAACGGCTCGATTTCTCCTGCGCGATCTTCGACGCGGAAGGACAACTCATCGCCAACGCGCCGCACATGCCGGTGCATCTGGGCTCGATGGGCGAGAGCATCCGCACCATCATCGCCAGCCGGGGCGGGCGGATGCGGCCCGGCGACGCCTATGCGCTCAACGATCCGTTCGGCGGCGGCACGCACCTGCCCGACATCACCGTCGTGATGCCCGTGTTCGTCGAGGGGCGCGGGGACGGGCCCGCCTTCTTCGTCGCCGCGCGCGGGCACCATGCCGATATCGGCGGAACGAGCCCCGGGTCGATGCCGCCCACCAGCACGCGGATCGAGGAGGAGGGCATTATCCTGCGCGACGTCACCGTCGTGGAGGAAGGGCGGTTCTGCGAGGCGGAGCTGCGCGCACGGCTGGGTGAGGGGCGATGGCCGGCGCGCAATCCGGATCAGAATATCGCCGACCTCCAGGCGCAGGTCGCTGCCTGTGCGCGTGGGGCGGCCGAGTTGCAGCGGATCTCCGCCGACTATGGGGTCGAGGTGGTCGCGGCCTATATGGAGCATGTCCAGGCGCATGCCGAGGCGGCGGTCAGGGCGGTGATCGGGCGGCTTTCGGACGGGGGCTTCGCCTACGAGATGGACGATGGAGCGGTCGTGCGCGTCGCGATCTCGATCGACCGGGAGGCGCGCTCGGCGACGGTCGACTTCACCGGCAGCAGCGCCCAGCTCGACAACAACTTCAACGCGCCCCGGTCGATCGCGCGCGCGGCCGTGCTCTACGCCTTCCGCACGCTGCTCGACGAGCCGATCCCGATGAACGACGGCTGCCTGCGGCCGATCCGCATCGTCGTGCCGGAAGGATCGATGCTCGATCCGCGTCCGCCGGCGGCCGTCGTCGCTGGCAATGTCGAGACGAGCCAGGTCGTGACGGACGCGATCTTCGGGGCACTCGGCGTGATGGCGGCGGCACAGGGGACGATGAACAACTTCACCTTCGGCAACGCGCGCGTTCAATATTACGAGACAATCGCGGGCGGATCCGGCGCCGGGGCCGACTTCGACGGAACGTCAGCGGTGCAGACGCACATGACCAACAGCCGCCTGACCGATCCCGAAGTGCTGGAGACGCGCTTTCCGGTTCTGGTCGAGCGCTTCGCGATCCGTCTTGGTTCGGGCGGCAACGGCGCGCATCATGGTGGCGATGGCGCGATCCGGGTGATCCGCGCGCGCGAGCCGATGGTGGCGGGGATCCTCGCCAACCGACGTCGGGTGCCGCCGTTCGGGATGGCAGGTGGCGAGCCCGGCAAGGTCGGCCGCAACCATGTCGAGCGCGCCGATGGACGGATCGAGGAATTGCCTGCGACCGCTGCGGTCGAGCTCGAGCCTGGTGACCGCTTCGTGATCGAGACGCCCGGCGGCGGCGGCTTTGGTGCGCCGCGCTGATGCTGGTGCTTGCTGGCATCGGGGTGATCGTGCTGGGCTTCCTGCTCCGCCTCAACCCGCTGCTGGTGGTCGCGGTGGCGGCGGCCGTGACCGGCTGGGCGGCGGGGCTGAGCCCGCTGGCGATCCTTGCGGCGATCGGCAAGGCCTTCAACAGCGTCCGCTACGTCTCGATCATCTGGATCGTGTTGCCGGTGATCGGCCTGCTCGAACGCCATGGGCTGCAGGAGCGGGCGCGTACCCTGGTCGCGGGCTTCGCCGGCGCGACCGCCGGCCGACTGCTGATCGTCTATTTGCTGTTCCGCCAGATCACGGCCGCGATCGGCCTCAATTCGATCGCAGGGCCGGCGCACACGGTCCGCCCGCTGGTCGCCCCCATGGCGGAGGCGCTTGCCGAGCGGCAGGCGGGCGGGCTCGATGAGGGACAACGCGAGCGGGTGAAGGCGCTGGCGGCGGCAACCGACAATGTCGGCCTGTTCTTCGGCGAGGATATCTTTCTTGCGATCGGCTCGATCCTGCTGATGAAGGGCCTGCTCGAACAGTTCGGTATTCTCCTCCAGCCGTTCAGCCTGTCGCTGTGGGCGATCCCGAGCGCGATCGCCGCTTTCCTGATCCACGGCGCGCGGCTGCTGTGGCTCGATCGACGGTTGTCGCGGTGATCGGGCTCTCCTTCATCTACACGGTCGCCGGCACATTGTTCGCGTTCTACGCCGCGCTGAGCCTCGCCGGCCGGCGTCTCGCCAACGCCGCCTTCTGGGGGCTGCTTGCGCTGAGCTTCCTGTTCGGCAACCGGCTGGGTGATCTGGCCAATGGATTTCTCGTGCTCGGACTGGTGGCGGTTGCAGCGTCGGGGCGGATGCGTCGTTCGGTGGGGGGCGAGGAGATTGATCGCGCGGCCGAAGCGGCGAGGCGTGGCAACCGGCTGTTCCTACCCGTGCTGGTGATCCCGGCGACGGCGCTGGTCGGCACGCTCGCCTTCCAGCATTGGCCGGCTCTGGCCGATCCCAAACAGGGGACGCTGGTGGCGCTGACCTTGGGCGTGCTGCTCGCGTTGGCGGCCGCCTGTCTCTGGCTGCGGCCGCGCGCGGTGGCACCGATCCGCGAGGGGTTGCGGCTGATGGACTCGGTCGGCTGGGCGGCGGTGCTGCCGCAGATGCTGGCGAGCCTCGGCGCGGTGTTCGCGCTGTCGGGGGTTGGCACGGTCGTCGGCGGGCTGATTGGCAGGCTGGTGCCCCATGGCAGCCTCATCGGCGCGACGATCGCTTATGGTCTGGGCATGGCATTGTTCACGATCGTGATGGGCAACGCCTTCGCCGCCTTCCCGGTGATGATGGCGGCGGTCGGCCTGCCGCTGCTCATTCATGGTCATCACGGCGATCCGGCGGCGGTGGCGGCGATCGGCATGTTGTGTGGCTTTTGCGGGACGCTGCTGACCCCGATGGCGGCCAATTTCAACATTGTGCCGGCGGTGCTGCTCGACCTGCGTGACCGCTATGGCGTGATCCGCCAGCAGGTGGCGACGGCCTTGCCGTTGCTGGCAGTCAACATCGCATTCATCATCTGGTTCGCCTTTTAGGAGCCCCATGACCCCCGAGACCGCCGCCCGCTTCGCTCGTCTGACGCTTGGTCATGTCGGGCGCGAATATCCCAACAAGCTCGACCATGTGATGACGGGCCCCGAGGATGTGCGGCCGCCGTCCGAACTGCATCCGGTGTTCTATGGCAGCTATGACTGGCACAGTTGCGTGCATGGCTGGTGGCAGCTGCTGCGCCTGGCGCGGCTCCATCCCGATCTGCCGGAGAGCGCGGCAATCCGCGAGCGGGCCGATACCATGTTCACGCCGGGGAAGACGGCGGGGGAACTGGCCTATCTGGCGCGCTCCGCCTCGGCTCCGTTCGAGCGGCCCTATGGCTGGGCGTGGGCGATGGCGCTCCACGGTGAGGCAGCGGATACGCGCTGGGGCGAGGTGCTCGCGCCGCTTGCCAAGGCCTTCGCCGATCGCTTCCAGGCCTTCCTCCCCAAGCTCACCTACGCTGTTCGCAGTGGCGCCCATTTCAACACCGCCTTTGCGCTGGTCCTCGCGCTGGACTGGGCGCGGGTTTTCCGACCGGCTCTCGCCGAGCTGATCGGAAAACGCGCGCTGCACTGGTTCGGGGCGGACCGGGCGTGCCAGGCTTGGGAACCGAGCGGCGACGACTTCCTGTCGCCCGCGCTGTGCGAGGCGTTGCTGATGAGCCGTGTGCTTGCGCGGCAGGAATTCACGCGCTGGTTCGACGCCTTCCTGCCCGACGCGGCGACGGCGTGCCCCGATCCGCTTTTTACGCCGGCGCATGTCTCCGACCGGAGCGATGGCAAGATCGCCCATCTCGACGGGCTCAACCTCAGTCGGGCCTGGTGCTGGCGCGGGATTGCGGCGGCGCTGGGTGAGGGACATTCGGTCGCGGCTGTGGCAGAGGCCGCCGCGGACCGCCATCTCGCCGCGAGCCTGCCTCACATCGCAGGCGACTATATGGGCGAACACTGGCTTGCGACCTATGCATTGCTCGCGCTTGATCGCTAGCGCGATATCGTAACCGATTGAACTGATGCCGTGGATTCTTTGCCGTCAGCGTCTTTCGCCTCTGCCATCCCTTTCGATGGCAGCTTAAAAATCACTCATTCCACTATTTCTCAAAGAATTTCCTATGCTTAAAATGGCATGCGACGGAAAATCTTGATCTGAAGCGATATGCAACTGGGTCGAGGCCGCTCGACACCGGGGGCGTTTGGATCGGGCCGATACGGCTCGGAGCCTACCTGATTCGTGGGCGTAGAACTTGGGTTTCGAAGCCTCACGTCATTACGTGCAAATCGCTGGGCCAGTTCGATATTATATCGCAGATCGCATAAATGCATTTTATGCTGTAAACCGCATATTGTAATCTTATGCGATTTACGGCATATTAGGCGAATGGATCAACTTGCTCGAACGTCAAAGCAGATAGGTGCGGCGATCGCTCGAAAGCGAAAGTTGCTCGACCTCACGCAGGCTGAACTCGCAGCGCAAGTTGGGCTCAGGCAGGAGGCGATATCCAAGATCGAGGCAGGTAACGAGGCAACGCGCCTGAGCAAGATATTGGACGTGATTGCTGCGCTCGATCTGGAACTCACCATCGGAGCGCGTGGCAAAGGCGGTCCAACGGACATCGAGGATATCTTCTGATGGGTCGGCGCTCGTCGCGCGTTCCGCTGAACGTCTATCTGAACGACCGCCATGTGGGCGTGTTGACCAAGCTGGCCAATGGCGCAATCGAGTTTGCCTATGATTGGGAATGGCTCGGATGGGAGCATGCGCTGCCGGTCTCCCTGTCCCTGCCGCTACGCGAAACCCGCTACACGGGTGCGCCGGTATCGACCGTCTTTGAAAACCTGCTCCCGGACTTCGAGCCGATCCGCAATCGCATCGCGGAACGCGTGGGTTCTGCCGGTTCCGATGCCTTCAGCCTCCTTGCGCGGATCGGGCGCGACTGTGTGGGCGCACTCCAGTTTCTTCCCACCGGGGAGCAACCAACCCCGACGACCGAGATCGTCGGAACCCCGGTCAGCGACGATGAAATCGCCGCCCTGTTGGCCAACCTTGGTCGAGCGCCTCTCGGCCTCGATAATGACGTGGATGATGCCTTCCGCATCTCGATCGCCGGAGCCCAAGAAAAGACCGCGCTACTCTATCATGATGGGCGCTGGCACCGACCCCATGGCACGACGCCGACAACTCACATTCTCAAGCCGCGGATCGGTCGTCTCCCGAACGGCATCGATCTGTCCGACAGCGTGGAAAACGAGCTCTACTGCCTGCGTCTCATGGAGGCCTTCGGCTTTGCGGTTCCAAGATGCGCGCGCCAACAGTTCGGCGAGCATAAGGTTCTCGTGGTCGAACGCTTCGACCGGCGACACACCCGCGACGGACGTTTGATCCGCTTGCCGCAGGAGGATTGCTGCCAAGCCCTGTCCGTGCCACCCGCGCAGAAGTACCAGAACCAGGGCGGCCCCGGGATCGCCGCGATCATGGCCCTGCTCAAAGCCGGCGACGATCCCTCCGCAGATCGGCTGGCATTCTTCCGTAGCCAGATCCTCTTCTGGTTGATCGGCGCTACGGATGGGCATGGGAAAAACTTCAGTGTGGCGCTCCATCCCGGAGGACGGTTCAGTCTCACGCCTTTCTATGATGTCCTGAGCGCACAGCCGACCTTCGATGCCGGCCACATCAAACGGGATGCGTTCAAGCTCTCCATGTCGGTCGGCAACAATGGCAAATATCGGATCGTCGAAATCCACGGTCGCCACTTCGTCGAGACCGCGCAGGCATGCGGCATGCCTCAATCGCAGATCGTTCAAGCGATCACCGCCATCCGCGATGGGTTGGATCACGCCTTCGAGGAAGTCCGCGGCAATTTACCGCCCGATTTCCCCGAAGCGATTGCCCACGGTATAGAAGCGGCTGCGCGAGCTCGGCTGGCCTTGCTCAACACCGCCGAACTCTCAGAGACCGTTCTCTAATCGCGAACCACGAGTCAACGTTCGATGTTGCACGCCGCCATTAGCGTGCCCACGGCGGCCTCACTTGCGATCGCGCCACCTTCGGGTCGGCGGTACGAGCCAGAGGAGGAGGAGAGCATATCCGAACAATGTCAGGTAGATGGCCGCAAAGACCCAGATCGGCAGTGGCCAGTAGATGACCGCGTTGACAGTCCGCATGATGAGCGGGGGTGCGGCCGTCGTACCGGTCAGCTCGTCCTGCCAGATGGTCAGGAAACAGGCCTGCCCCAGCCCGGCCTGCAGCGCGACGATGGTAAGGGACGCGACATGCAGCCAGCGCCAGGTGGGTTCGCGAACGAAGCGCCAATGCCGCCACCTTCCAATCGGGACGGCGATCAGCCCGAAGAGGTTGAAGGCGATAACGGCGCTGTGGATCGCCAGGATCGCCGCGGCGAGCGTCCCGGGGCTCATGACCATGCCCAGCCGCGCCACGCGACGTCGCGGAGACGGGCGCGCACGATCAGCCGCGGGCGCGGGATGCGTTCAGTGCCACGGCCGCGCGAATAAGAGCGGTCAACGCCTCCTCGTCGATCTTTTCACCCTCGTGGAAGTCGATGGCACGCCTGGTGTTGCCATCGAGGCTGGAGTTGAAGAGGCCGGATGGATCGTCAAGTTCCGCTCCCTTGGCAAAGGTCATCTTGACGACGTTTTTGTAGCTCTCGCCGGTGCAGATCATTCCGTGATGATACCACACCGGAACCCCTCTCCATTTCCACTCTTCGATCACCTCGGGCTCGGCTTGCCTGATCAGGGCGCGGAGCCGGGCGAGCAGCTCGCCCCGCCAGTCGCCCAGATCCCTGATCCTCTCGTCGATCATCCGAGACGGCGATTTTTCTGCCTGAGAACCGCTTTCTCTCATGCTGTTTCTCTCTTTCCGTTGCTCTTGCGTCCCGAGCCGAACCGAACAGGGGAGATGTACTCCATGATCGGAGATGTCCCGTCATAGACCCTGGACCCCGCTTTGACCTGTTCGGGGCAAGCCTGTTCCATGAGGGCAGGGTGCCGCATCGCTCCTCCAACGGACGGTCGTCCCGATAGAGATCGGGACCATGACCGTCAGGCCGGGTCGTCGAGGCTGAAGCGATCGTCATCCTCGTCGAAAGCGAAGAGTTCGGCATAGCGGCCCCAGTGCGTCACCGTGCGCAACGTCTCGTCGGCATATTCGGGCGACATATAATCCTCGAG
>Ga0070730_10000667_pt1 | contig 37413 bp, 36 predicted proteins | sample Coa_R1_3_FD_66447 | JGI IMG/M metagenome (GOLD analysis project Ga0070730, IMG submission 66447) | Surface soil microbial communities from Centralia Pennsylvania, which are recovering from an underground coalmine fire - Coalmine... | ecosystem: Environmental > Terrestrial > Soil > Unclassified ...
CGCTCGGCGCGACGATCGCCTACGACATTCTGCTCGGCGCGGCCGACTCAACCGGCTTGATCCCTATCTCCTACGACGACGACGTTCACCCATACGCCGACCTCATAGAAGGGCGCGTGGACGCCGTACTGCTGGACCACATCATCGCCCAGCGCGCGCTGCGGCGACGCGGGGGCACCGGCTTCCTGATCCTCGCGCGACCCGTCGCCATCGGCCACTACGTCGGCGTGCTCGCTCGCGCCGACTCCGCCTTGCGCGACTCGATCGACGCGGTCCTACGCGAAGCGATGCGCGACGGCAGTCTCGAGCAGATTTTCCGGCGCTGGAATGTGTGGGACGACACCCAACGGCCATTCTTTGACCGGACACTGCGAGCCACGACGGCAAAGGCAGGGCCGACAGGGGTGGGGGTACCCTCGGTGATCGCCTACTTGCCTTCACTTGCTCGTGCCGCTGTCGTCACGCTGCTCGTCTCGTTTCTGTCGATGGCGTTGGCGGTCGTCGTCGGGCTGTTGCTCGCGTCCTTGCGACTGTACGCCGCGGGCTGGCTGCGAGGACTGGCAACCGTTTACATCGAAGTGATCCGCGGCACCCCGCTCCTGCTGCAGCTCTTCGTCATCTACTACGGCGTGGCCGCTGTCGTACGGCTACCGGCATTCTTGGCGGCGATCCTGGCGCTCGGCTTGAATTACGCCGCGTACGAAGCCGAGATCTATCGCGGCGCGTTGGAATCGGTGCCGCGACCGCAGCTCGAGGCCGGCCGCACGCTCGGCTTCTCGGAGCTGCAGATCTTGCGGCTCATTCGCGGTCCACAGGCCCTGCGCTACGCGCTCGCCCCAATGACCAATGATTTCGTTGCGTTGCTCAAGGATTCGGCGCTCGTATCCGTCATCACGGTCGTAGAGCTCACGAAACAGACGGCGATCTATGCGACGAACATCGGCAGCTGGGTCGTGCCCGGCCTGCTCTGCGCCGCCGTCTATCTCGCGATGTCGCTCCCGCTCGCGCGCCTGGCGCGCCGGCTGGAGCGACGCTGGCGGCCGGCATGACCGGGGAGCCGTTGCTGCGGATCGAGCGGCTGTGCATTCGCTACGGCGCGCGCGAGGTGTTGCGATCGCTGTCGCTCGAAGTGGCACGCGGCGAGATCGTCGCGCTGATGGGTCCCTCGGGCGTCGGGAAGACCACGGCCCTGCGCGCCGTCGCCGCGCTGCAACCGTTCGATGAAGGATCGATCGTCGTGGATGGCCTCGCGCTGCATCCGGGTCCCGTGCCGCCCGAGTCGCGGCTCGTTCCCCTGCGCCGCAGCGTGGGATTCGTGTTTCAGGGTCACGCGCTGTTCGAGCATCTCACCGCGCTCGATAACGTCACGCTCGCCTTGCGATATGTCCTGAAGAAAAGCCGCGCCGCATCGGACGGCGTCGCGACGACGCTGCTCGCGTCGCTGGACGTCGGCGCGCGGGCGCAGGCGTTGCCGGCTCAGTTGTCGGGCGGAGAGGCGCAGCGGGTCGCGATCGCGCGCGCGCTGGCTCCCGATCCCGCGTTGCTCCTCATGGACGAGCCGACCGCGGCGCTCGATCCGGCGCGCCGCAGCGCCCTGGCGACGACGTTACGCCGCCTGTGCGACCAGGGGCGCAGCCTGCTCGTTGCGACGCACGACGCCGACTTCGCGGCGCAGGCGGATCGCGTCGTTACGCTGTCGTAACGACCAACGCGTCTCGCGCTACGCGCGCGCGAACTCTCGTGAAGTCGGGGACCGTCGTCACCGCATCGCGCAGATCTCCGGCTGGATGCGTCGTCGTGATCCCGATGACGCGGGCGCCGGCGGCGCGCGCTGCCGCCACACCCGGCGGTGCATCCTCGAAGACGAGACAGTCGGCTGGAGCAACGCCGAGCCGCTCGGCCCCCAGCCGGTAGCCGTCGGGCGCCGGCTTGCCATGCTTCACGTCGCCGCTGACCACGATCATCCGGGGCACGGCGAACCCCACCGAGCTCAGCCGCAGCTCCGCGAGCGCCCGCGAGCACGATGTGACGATGCCCCAGCAGCCGATCGGCAGGCTCGCGAGGAACTCGCGCGCGCCCGGCACCGGGGTCAGCCCCTCGACATCCTCCAGTTCGGCGGCATCGAGCCACGCGACCTCGGCATCCGTCGCCAGGCGCGGGATGATGGCCTGCAGCGTGTCGCGGGCGCGTCGCCCATGCGCGATGCGGAGCAGCGGTGCGACATCGAGCTGGTGGCGCTCGCCCCAGCGATGCCACGTGCGCTCCACCACGGCGCGCGAGTCGACCAGCACACCGTCCAGATCGAACAGGCACGCCGTGGAGCGGAGGTCCAATCCTAGATTCGTGTGATCGGCGGCTTGGGAGGCTCGGGCGAGCGCGGGATCTTGGCAGGCTCCCAGGGCTCGGGCGGTCGCGGAGCGGGCTTGGGTGGAGCAGGAATCGGCGGTTTATTCGGGGTCGGTGCCATGTGATCTCCCTTCAATCTAGGTGCCTGGCGGACAGCGTGGTTCCGGAGGACCTACGCGGCCAACGAACTGTACGTGCCAAGGAAGGGATGCCTCGGCAACACGCCGGAACAGGAAACGAACGGCCCTCTTGCCGGCAGGGTGATTTTGGTCGTCGGCGGTACCGGCTCGCATTTCGAGCGGTCGACCAGCGGCGCGATGAAATGCGGCAGGTCGGCGAGCGGGTTGTCGCGTTGGCAACCGCTCAGCGACATGAGCAACACCGGCACAACGGCGCGCGGCGAATTCATGGCGAAGCTCGACGATGGCGAAGGCCAAGCCTGGCCAGGGCGACGGCCGGAATAAACAGCACGAGCGCTTCCTGGAGCAGCTGGCCCGCCAGGCTCGTGCTGCCGAGCGGTGTCCAGGCGAACCGGAATCGCTGCGAGGAGAAGGGGGCGAAGTACGCGATATCGCGCGAATAGGCCGAGAAGCCGTCCAGCAGGCTGTGCGAGAGTAGCGCGACCACCAGGATCAGCATGACCTGAATCCGCGCCCGTCGCGATTGAAGGTTGGGAAAGAACAGGAACGCCGCTGCGATCCCCGCGAGCACAGCGAACAGCAGGGAATGCGTGATGCCGCGATGGGGCGCGAAACCGATCACATCGATATCCGGCAACATCGCGCACGCCGCCGCGGCCAGGCAGACACGGCGCGGCGAGGGCGGCACGTCATGAGGCGCCCAGGCCCCGATGGCAAATCCGACAGCCGCATGCGAGATCGGTGTCGGCACGGCTCGCTACGCTACGACCGGTCGGTCGGTCGCGGCGGGACCTTCGGCTGTCGCTCCGGCTCCCATTCGGGAGGATGCAGGGGATCGGGGGGCTCGGGAATTTCCGGCGGCCCGGGTTTCTTCTGGGGAGGCTGTTCCATGCTGTTCAGTAAACCGCGGCACAAGGTTTGTTCACACTTTCGGCAGCTCGCGCCGTCCCTCACGCAGCTGGCTCAACATGCGCTCGCTGAAATCCAGCCGCTCAAGCAGCTCGGCATGGCTCTCCTTCAGCGAGGCCAATTCTTCTCGCATGGCGGCCAACTCGGCGCGAACCTGCGAGCCGCCTTCGCGCGACCTGATCCACCGATTGGCGATCCACATCGCCGCGATTGCGGGAGGCAACATCGCGATGAACGGAATAAAGGGGCCGAGGAACCCGAACCAGGGCATCGCTAGGGCATCATCGCGCCGGTGCGCCCGCGCGGCGGCGAAGGTCGAGGAACATCGCGAGCGGGCCAACGAACGCGAGCGCCAGAATCGGCGGCGACACGTACAGCGGGCGCAGGAGTGGAAGCTGGAAGTCGCCGGCAAGGCGAATCAACGCTTCGACGAGCGCCACGATGGCGACGACGATGATGCGGCCGCGGCGGGTGCTGACGGTCGTGCGCGGATCGGTCACCATGAAGAAGACGAAGAGTTGATACATCGGCCCCGTGATCGGCGCGATCTCCGCAAGCAACGGTCCACCCACGATGAAATGCCGCACCACCGCGAACCCGATGAAGCACACGACGTAGGTCAGAGTAACGTGCAGCACGCGCGCGCGCCATGCGATCACGAGGCCAAAGGCCCATATCACCAGGTTCGTACCGAGGTCGTTGCCCCACTGATGGCTGAGAATAGCGACGGAGTCGGAAGCGAGCAGCAGGAGCAGGGCGATCGCGAAGTTGCTGGGATTCCACAGGTGACGGCCGTGATAAATCAGGACGTACTTCGACCCGATCGCCAGAAATGCGCCGAGCGCGAACGGCCAGAGGATGTTGGCCTGCGGTTTGGTCAGCAGCGCGAGACTGATGCCCGTGATGTATGCGCTCGACACGTTCGCGATGCGACCGCGCAACCACCACGAGAACAGCACCTCCGTCGCGACACAGACGCCGAGCGTGGTCGCGAGCCGGTCGTAGCCGCCGAGGATGCCGTAACGCCACTCGCCCAGCACCAGTACCAGCGTGATGAGGAAGACGATGAGGTACTTGGGATCCATCCACACCCTCGTCCTCACCCCCTGACCCCCTCTCCCTTCGGGAGAGGGGGAACGAACTGCGGTCGTGCTCACCGCGGCTCCGTGATCACGTGAAGCTGATCGATCGCGAGGCCGGCCAACGTTTGCTCTTGCCCCGACGGCCAACGGATCGTGACGCGCTTGAGCGGCTGGTCGCCCAATCCGAAATGGAGACGCCGGTCGTTCTGGCTACAGAACCCGCTGCCTCCATCCACCACTTGCCGCTGCCGTCCATTCCCGAATTCCGCGGTCACCTCGGCGCCGATGGCCGAGCGGTTGCTGCGCGTGCCGACGAGTTTGAATTCGATCCAATGGCCCGCGCTTCCGGCGTTCTTATAGATGAGGGGCCGCGCTTTCTCATTGGCGATGATCACATCGAGCTGCCCGCGATTGAATAGATCGGCCATCGCGACGGCGCGGCCATCCAGCCGATCCGTCACGCCCGCCTGCTGCGCGACATCGACGAAGCCCGCCTGGCCGCGGTTGAGCAATACCCGCGAGCGTTCGTAGCCCGAGAGGCTGGCGTTGCCGATCGCGGGCCAATTCTTCGCGTCCTCGAAGATGTTGCCTTCCGCCCCGGCGATCTTCGACATGGCGTACCAGTAGCTGTGCGCGGAGTCCGCCGAGATGAAGCCGTTGGCGACGACGAGATCGAGCAGGCCGTCGTTGTTCAAGTCGCCGAACTGCGCGCCCCAGGCCCAGCCGGCATCGGCCACGACGCCCTTCGCGACTTCATCAAAACGGCCCAGCTCCTTGAGAAAATTGAGCCGCAGGTTGTTGCCCTGAAACAGATAGCCCTTTTCGGAGATGTTCGTGACATACACGTCGTGCACACCGCGATTGTAGACGTCGCCGAGGGCGACAGCCATGCCGCTCTTCGAGTCGTCGGAGAGCCCGGCGCTCGCGAGCTCGAACTTCTTGCCCTGGCGGTTCAGGTACAGCTCTTCGGGACCGTAGTCGTTGGCGAGGTAGAGATCGGGCCAGCCGTCGTCGTTGAAGTCGGCGGCCGCGACGCCGAGGGTCCAGCGCGTGTTGGCGAGACCCATGGAGTCGGTCACGTCCTTGAACGTCCCGTCGCCCATGTTCTTGAACAGCAAATGGCGCCCACCGTTGTTCGCGAATTCCCAGCTCTGCTGCATGATCCGCGTCGAATTGAGGTGCCAGAAATCGATGTCGGACCGAAAGTACCCCGTGATGTAGAGATCGAGCAGGCCGTCGCGATCGAAGTCGAACCAGACCGCGCCGTTCGAGTTCATCCAGCGCTTCAGTCCCGCCTTCTCGGTGACGTCCTCGAAATGCCCGTTGCCGAGATTGTGGAGCAGCTGCGGGTAGCCCCACTTGTAGACGAACAGGTCTTCGTTGCCGTCGTTGTCGTAGTCGCCCCAGACCGCGCCCATCGACACGCCTTCGCCGGGCCGGTTCAGGTCCGCCACGCCAGCCTCGACGGCGACGTCCTTGAACGTGCCGTCTTTCTGATTCAGGTAGAGCGCGTTGCGGGCGCCGAAGCGCGACGTCGTGAAGTACAGATCCGGCCAGCCGTCGTTGTTCACGTCCGCGACCGAGACGCAGGCGCCGAGCGCGCCGACGTGCGCCGCGATATTGGCGATCTTGGGATCGAGCGTCGGTGCTTGATGCACGAAGTCGATGCCGCTCGCGCGCGCGACTTCCTGGAGATGGATCGTCCGGCTCGTCCCGCCGGCGTCGCCGGCGGCACCCGCATTCAATGCAATCACCGCGGCGATGGCAGCGACGAACGCGGCAATCACAATGGAACGACGCCACGCAATCATGGCGTAAACGATATCCGGCCCTGCAAGAGGGCGTTAGCTTACCTGCCCGATGATCCGCGTTCTCATCACCACGATCGGCATGCTGGTGCTGCTCGGCTGCAGTACGAAACCCGAGCCACTCTTCAAGCTCCTCTCCCCGCGTGAGACGGGCGTCACGTTCGCGAATACGATCGCGACCGACGACTCGGAAAACGTGCAGACCGACGTCTACATCTATAACGGCGCCGGCGTCGCGGTCGGCGACATCAACAACGACGGCCTGCCGGACATCTTCTTCAGCGGCAACCAGGTGTCGAGCCGCCTCTACCTGAACAAGGGCAACATGCGCTTCGAGGACGTCACCGAGCGGGCCGGCGTCAAGACCAACCGCTGGTGCACCGGCGCCACGATGGTGGACATCAACGGCGACGGCCTGCTCGACATCTACGTGTCGGTCGCTGGCTCGGAGCGATCGAAGGGAAAGGATCGCGCCAACCTGCTCTTCATCAACAACGGCGACGGCACGTTCACCGAAGAGGCCGAGAAATACGGCATCGCCGATACCGGCTTCACGACGCAGGCCGTGTTTCTCGATTATGACGGCGACGGCTATCTCGATCTCTTTCTGCTGAACAATTCACCCCAGGACTTTGCTCGCGGCGCCGCCGACCAACATCCGCTCGGTGTGAAGAGCGAAAGTCCCGGCGGCTGGAATACGCTCTATCACAACAACGGCAACGGGACGTTCACCGATGTCTCCGCGAAGGCCGGGATCCTGCGACAGGTGGGATACGGACTCGGCGTCGTCGTTTCGGATTTCAATCGCGACGGCCGGCCGGATATCTACGTATCGAGCGACGTGGCGCCGAACGATCAGCTGTACATCAACAACGGTGACGGCACGTTCACCGACCATCGCGGCGACTGGATCAAGCACGCGAGCTTCGCGGGCATGGGCGTCGATGCGGCCGACATCAACAACGACGGCTGGCCCGACATCGTGCAGATGGACATGCTGCCCGCCGCGCTCGAGCAGCGGAAGAGGATGAGCGGTTATCTCACACCGGGAGGGCGCACGGAGCTCAGGCAGCGCGGCTTCCGCGACGACTACGATCAGAACTCGCTGCAGCTTTCGAGCGGCGTGATGCCGGACGGCAACATCACGTTCAGCGAGATCGGCCAGCTGGCGGGCATAGCGGCGACGGATTGGAGCTGGAGCGCGTTGTTCGCCGACCTCGATAACGACGGGCGCAAGGACATCATCGCCACGAACGGCTACCCCAAGGCACCCAATGATCTCGACTACCAGGCCGCGGCCCTCGGCGCCCGGCGCGCGAACGATGTCGCCATGGCGCGACGCGAGCTGCGGAAGCTGCGCAGCTACCGCGTGCACAACTACGTCTTCAAGAACAACGGCGACCTGACGTTCACGGACGAGTCCAAGAATTGGGGGATGGATCAGTCGAGTTTTTCCTACGGGGCCGCGTACGTGGATCTGAACAACGACGGCCGGCTCGATCTCGTGGTCAACAACATCGACGATCCCGCTTTCATCTACGAGAACGTCAAGCCGAAGGACGATTCGACGCACTATCTCACGGTGCAGCTCGTGGGTGATCCGCCCAATCGGTTCGGCATCGGCGCCTCACTGACGCTCACGGCGGGCGGCCAGAGGCAATACATCTATCACTCGCCGTATCACGGCTACATGTCGACGATGGACACACGTGAGCACTTCGGGCTGGGCAGAGCGACGACGGTGGATACGCTGGACGTGGTCTGGCCCGACGGACGCTCGCAGGTGCTGACGGGCCTAGCGGTGGATCGGATGGTGACGCTGAAGCAGGTGTCGGGTGTCAGGTGCCAGGTGTCGGGATGCGACCGCTGGCACCTGACACCTGACACCCGACACCTGCTCTTCCAGCCTTCGCATGCTCTGCAATACAGGCAGCCCCCCGCGACCACGCTCGATTTCGACATCCAGCCGCTGCTCCCCTACGAGCTGTCGCAACAGGGGCCGCCGATCGCGGTCGCGGACGTGAACGGCGACGGGCTCGACGACGTGTTCATCGGCGGCGGGGCCGGAGTGCCGGGGAGGCTGTTCCTACAAAGGAAGGATGGGAGCTTCGTCGAGTCCACGCGGGGCCAACCGTGGGCCGCCGACAAGGACTACGACGACTGGGGTGCGCTGTTCTTCGACGCCAACGGCGACGGCAAGCCGGATCTCTACGTCGCGAGCTGCGGCTACGAGCACGCTCCGGTCGCGCGGTTGCTGCAGGACCGGCTCTACATCAATCAGGGCAATGGCCGCTTCGTGCGCGATACCGCGGCGCTGCCGGAGATGTTGACCTGCACGTCCGCGATCGCGGCGGGCGACTTCAACGGCGACGGCAAGGTCGATCTATTCGTCGGCGGGCGCCTCATGCCGCGCGATTACCCCTACCCTACCCGTAGCTACATCCTGCGCAACGACGGCGGCCACTTCACCGACGTCACGGCGCAAGTGGCACCCGAGCTGGCGCAGCCTTTCGGCATGGTGACCGCGGCCGTCTGGGTCGATTTCGACGGCGACGGCAAGCTCGACCTCGTGACGGCGGGTGAGTGGATGCCGCTCGAGTTCTTTCACAATGAAGGGTCGCAGTTCCGCAACGTGACGGCGTCTGTGGGAATCGGACAGACGCGCGGCTGGTGGTGGAGCCTGGCAGTCGGCGATTTCAATCACGACGGCAAGCCCGATCTGATCGCGGGCAATCAGGGACTCAACTTCTACTACACGACCTCACCACGCAGCCGCCTGGGCATCTACGGCGGCGATTTGACCGGGACGCATACGCCCGACATCGTGCTGACGCAGGACTCGGCCGGCAAGGAGGTGCCCTGGTTCGGGCGCGCGAGACTGGGCCCCAGCATTTATCCTGCGGCGGTGCGGTTTCCCACGTACGAAGGCTTTGCCAATGCGTCGGTCCAGGATCTCTTCGGCGCCACGCAGTTGCAGCACGCGGTGCACTACGAGACCGACACGTTCGCGAGCCTGTATCTCCAGAACAACGGCAATGGGACCTTCACAGCCACGCCGCTGCCGAACTTCGCCCAAATCTCACCGATTCGCGGAATCGTGGTGAAGGACGTGGACGGCGACGGTAATCTCGACGCCATTGTCGCCGGAAACCTCTTCGCCACCGAACCCAACACGACGCCCGCCGATGCGGGCAACGGGTTGTGGCTGAGAGGCGATGGTCGAGGACACTTCACGCCGGTGCCGCCGCTCGAGAGCGGGTTCCTTGCGCCCCGGAATGTCGCCGGACTCGCGCTCGTCAGAACTGCCGGAGCCGGGAGCGCTGTGCTCGTGGCGAACACCGCCGACTCATTGCAGGCGTTCGTGATTCGAAAGCGGTAGCACATGGAGCTCAGGATACAGCTTGATCCAATGTGTCCGCACTTTCACCCGATACTGCCCACTCCGCTCGTTCGCGATGATGGTGTTCGACGGCAACGCCGGCATGTGACAATCGACGCACCTCCCACGTAACGCCTCAGCGTATTTCGGAAACAGACCGCAGCTCTGCAGAGTGTGGCAGGTGAGACAGCGGCCGGACAGCTCGGCCACGTCCCCCTGCTCGCGATGCAGGTCGTGACAGGTGATGCATGTCATTTGCGAGTGCTGGAAGCAGCGGCTCTTGGCGAGCAACGCAACCTGATTGCCGTGCACGTCCACCGGGCCGGTGTCCGGCAGTGCCGAAACGAAGAACAACTTCTGGAGCGGCTGGCCGGGCACATACGAAAACGGCGCGCTGCGCAATGGCGCGATGCCCGCGTGACACAGCGCGCATGCATCGAGCTGGCGCTGGCGCGACAGCCGTGCCGGATTCACGATCGCGGGCCGCAGCACCCCGTGCACGATCGATTGCTCGCGCACGACATGCGTGCCGCCTGCCGTGTGGCAGGTCTCGCACGTGAGCCCCAGGATCGCGCCGGCGGCGCGATAGCGATTGCCGAGGAGCGAGTCTGGGATCGATTCGAGCCATGTCGTATGGCACTCGAGACAGCGCGGGGGGATCTGGCGATCGAAATCGAGCACGCCGTCCGGATAGTTGGGGCTGTTGCCCCATCCCAGCGCCGCCCAGTACGAGACCGGCAGCTGATACAGCCGGTCGCCGCGCCAATAGAGAAATGACTATCCTTTGCGCGAGCCGGCGACGTACGCGATGCGCTCGGAGCGTGCGGTCGTATCCGGTGCCCGGCCGACGACGGCCGTCTGATAGAAGCCGGTCGCGGTCGAGTCCATATGGAAGTAGAGACGCGGGTTCGACGTCCGCAACACATTCCGACCGGAACGAAAGCTGCCGAGGAGCGACGCACTCGTCGGGAGGCGCAGCGAGAGCCGGTGCGCCGTTTGCTCGAGGGTCGCCTTCGGCTGGTGGCACGACACGCACGCCGAATCCCCGATTGCGTTGGCGGGGCGAACGGCAACGGGCCGGTAGCGGCGCCGAGGGACAACCTGGCCGCGATCGCGACGGCGCCCACGAGGATGAGCACCGCGAGTGTCACCCACACGTGCCTGGCGAGTCTCATGGGTTGAAAAACGCCTGCAGGGAGTGACCCCTGCAGGCGTTTCCGCAACGTAACCGGCTGCTGCTTACCAGCCGGTGTTCTGTACCAGCCGCTGCTGAGTTCCCACCTTGCTCAACTCGATCTGAATGGAAGGAATTGGATAGAACTGATACTTCGGCAGCGTGAACGCCGTCGCGATTGTCAGATATGGAATGTGCACCTTCTCGGTGTTGATGTAATTCGCGATGACTGTATCCGCACCGCCCCAGCGCCGCAGATCGAAGAAATGCTGACCTTCCATCGCGAGCTCCAGCCTGCGCTCGATATGAACCGTGTTCCGCGCGGCTGCCTGGGTGGCAAAATACGGCGACCCCGGCGGGTAGAGGCCAATGCGATAGTGCGCCCACGGCGTCGCCAGTGTATCGAGTGTCGGGTTTCCCGCCGGCGTCTGGGTGAGTGGTATCGCCATGGGCAGATTCGCCGCCACCGCGCAAAAGGCCGCGTAGCGGTTGGTCACGGCGGAATCAGTCGAACCGCAACCCTGGGCCGTTTGACCGGCACGGGCGCGGATCTCGTTCACGATGGTCCTGGCGCTGTCGAGCGCGCCTGCCTCGACCTCCGCCTCGGCGAGCAGCAGCAACGCGTCGCCATACCGGAAGATGTGAATCGGTACGTCATTCGTCTGCGTCGTCTGCCAGCCGACATTGTCCTCGGCGTTGGGCGCGTTCTGCTCATGGACGTTCTTCTTGGGGCTGTACGGGCCGCTGTAGGACGCGTCCCGGATCCACGAGCGCTTATGAACCGTCCAATCTTTGTAGGGCACGTTATCGCGACCGACGGTCCAGTCGAGGCGCGGATCGAGCGTCCGGTCCATGCCCGCGTAGGTCGTTTCGCTCGCCCAGGACGACGTCGTCAATGCCAACGGCAACCCGGTGACGGAATCGACCTCGAAGAAACTGACCAGGTTGTACGACGGTTGATGGAAGCCGCAGCACCCGAAGTGGCTGCCCGAGTGCGGGAAGTTCAGGCGCTCGCCCCAGTTCGAGTTCCAGCCGCTCGGCTCGCCATCTTTGACCGACGCCTGGAACGCGAGGATCGTCTCCGACCCATCGCGGTAGGCGGGGAACGCGGTCCACACGTGATCGAAGCTCGTCTCGAGCGCGAAGTGCTTCGACGCCCGCACGCCGCGAAGGGTGGTGAGCGCCTGCGCCCAGTAGGACGGGTTGAGCGCCGCGGCGTACACCTGCACCCGGCCCTTATAGGCTTCGGCCGCCCACTTCGTGACGCGGCCCTTGTCGCCGTTCCGCGGCGTGAGCGGCAGATATGCGGACGCCGAATCGAGATCGTTGATGATCAACTTCACGATCGAGTCGAGGGGCGCGTCGTTGGGCTTACGCAGATCGGTATCGGTCTCAAAGTAATACGGGATGTGACCCCAGAGTCGATACGCCTCGAAGTGATAGTGCGCCCGGAGGAACAGCGCTTCGCCGCGGATCTGTTGTGCTTCCGCAGCGGAGAACTCACCGGGTTTCGTGTCCACAACCTGTTTCAGCAGCCGCAGCGTTGCGTTCGCACGCGATACGCCTTCGTACGACTGGGCCCACTTCTGGTTCAGATAGCCTTCGGCCTCGCCGACTTGCCAGATGTAGGTCTCGATGTCGTTGATCGGTTGCTGATCGCCGAGGTTCGAGCCCTTGTGGGCGTCGCCGCTCGTGACGCTGCCCCACACCCAGTTGCTCGCGGCGCAGCCCCACGAGCCTGCCGAGCTGGCGTCGCAGTCGAGCGCGCGGTATGCCGCGATGAGTGCTCCCTCGACGCCGACGCGGTTTGTCAGCGTCGATGCATCGAGCGTTCCCTGGGATGGTTGGTCCAGGAAATTGCTGCATGCGTACGTGATCGCCCCAAAGGTCGTCAGCACCGCGGTCGCGATCACAACCTTGGATCTTAGAAGTTTTTTCATCTCTCGCGTCCTCTGTGAAAGACGACCCGTTAGAACGTGGTCGAAATGCCGACGGTGAACGTGCGATTGCTCGGATACGTGCCCTGATCGATGCCGCGCGCCTGGTCGCGGATGTCGCCCAGCGCGCCCGTCGAAGCGGCCACGGGGAGCGACGGATCGAGGCCGGAATATCCGGTAATCGTGAACAGGTTCTCGGCCTGCACGTACACGCGCGCCGCCGGAATCCAGCGGATCAACGCGGGCGGCAGGTTATACGCGACCTGGAGTGTGCGCAGCCGCACGTACGAGCCATTCTCCACCCAGTAGCTCGAGAACTGCCGGCTAAATACGTCGCTGCCGTCGACGCGCGGATACTTCGCGTCGGGGTTCGTGACCTGTCCCTGGGCGTTGAGCTTGACCGAGTTCTGCAACAGGTCGGCTGCGACGTTCGTGTCGAAGTAGCGGAAGACGTACCAGTACTTCTGGGTGTTGAAGATCTGGTTGCCGAACGTGCCGAACACGGTGGCGCTGAACTCCCATGCGCCGTGACGCGCCGCGAGGTCCAACCCGCCCGTGAAGTCGGGGTGCGGGCTGCCGATGACCGTGCGGTCGTTGCCGTCGATGACGCCGTCGCCGTTGATATCCTTGAACTTGATGCGGCCGGGGCGCGCGCCGCTCGACCAATACGGAGCGGCGTCGACGGAATCCTTGTAATACCCTTCCGCCACCAGGCCGTAGAACGCGCCGATCGGCTGGCCGACCTCGTTGATGACGGCGTTCTGCTCGCGGACCACGGACGAGCCGCGACCGAAGAAGAAGTCGGACACGCCGTCGATGCGGACGATCTTGTTCTTGTAGTGGCTGCCGTTGAACGTCACGCTCCACAGGGTCGAGCCGATCGAGCTGTGATAGCCGAGCGAGAAGTCGACGCCGTCGTTCCGCATCGCGCCGATGTTGACGATCGGCGGCGCGGCCGAGCCGCCCGTCGCCGGGAGCTCGGGGTCGAAGAGCAGCTTGTCGGTGTTCCGGCGATAGAGATCCACCGTGAAGTTGCCCTTGCCCTCGAGGAATTCGAGGTCCAACCCGATGTTGCCCGACTTCTGCTCTTCCCACTGCAGGTTCGGATTGCCGAGCGCGGTGACCTTGAACCCGGGCTGAATCGTGCCGCCCGTGCCGCCGATGTCGTAGAAGGTGTCGCCGCGGTTGCCGCCGAACTGGTCGATGATGCGGCCGCTCGGAATCTGCTGGTTGCCGGTGACGCCGTAGCCGAACCGCAGCATGATGTTCGAGAACGTCGTGTTGTTCTTGAAGAACGATTCACGCGACAGCCGCCAGCCGAGCCCGACGGCCGGGAACGTGCCCCAGCGATGCACGGGCGCGAAGTTGGATGACCCGTCGCGCCGCACCGTCAAGCTCAGGTAGTACCGGTCGGCAAAGTTGTAGTCGGCTTTGCCGAAGAACGACAGCAGCGCGCTGCGGAAGCCGGAGCTGCCGACGTTCTTCGATGTCGGATCGCACAACGCGTCCTGGATGTAGCGCGAATCGACGCCGTTGTTGAGCAGGTTCGCGCAGCTTCCCGACTCGAACCGGTCCTGACTCTTGTTCGCTTCCTGCCCCAGCAGCACCGTCAGGTTGTGCTGGTTCATGATCCGCGAGTAGTTGAGCGTGTTGCTCCACGTCCACTCGGTCTGGACGTTGTAGTTCTCGTTGATGGCGTCGATGCTCGTCACTTCGGAGTTTTCCGGCGTCGTCGGCGAATAGCCATGATAGTTCTGCTGGCCGAGGTTGAAGCCGAGCCGGGTCTTGAGCGACAGCGAGTGACCGGCGTCGAGCGAGCCGAAGAAGTTGCCGAAGATGCGGTCGTTGGTCTGAATGTTGTTCTGCGCGAAGTAGGCGATCTTCAGCGGGTTGGTCAGGTTGCTCAGGCCCACGGCTTTGCCCGACGCGAAGTTGCCGCGGATGTCGTAAATCGGGACGACGGGCTGCTGGAAGATGTTCTTGCCGACGATCCCGCCCTCGCCGACGGCGTCGTCGCGCAACCCTTCGGCGCCGTACACGCGCTCGCGTGTCACGGAGATGTTCTCGCCGACGCTCGCGCGGCCGACGTTGAACGTGGTGTTGACGCGGGCGCCGCCGCGCTGCAACCGCGAGTAGACCGCCGTCCCCTGCTGATCGAGATAGTTGAACGACACGTGATAGGCGTTGTCGTCACCACCGCCCGACAGCGCGAGGTTCGCGTCGCGGAACTGCCCGGTGCCGAAGACCGCCTTCCACCAGTTGGTCCCGGCGCTGCCCGGCATGATGAGGCTGTTGGGATACGAGTACGTGCTCGGATCGACGTTGGTGCAGGGCTGGGTGCCGGGCGGCGTGCCGCAGTTGTTCGGCCAGATGAACGCCGGCACGGTCGGATTCGACACGCTGCCGTAGATGTTCGTCGGTACCGGCAGTCCGGCGTTCTGATACGCCGTCTTGACGACCTGGAAGTAGTCCAGCGAGTTCTGAATCAGGATGTTGTCGTAGCCGTTCGTCGGCTGCGCGATTCCGGTCCGGACGTCGAGCGTCACCTGCCGCTGTCCGGGTTTGCCCTTCTTGGTCTCGATGATGATGACGCCGTTCGAGGCGCGCGAGCCGTAGATCGATTCGGCCGACGCGTCTTTCAGCACGTTGATCGCCGCGATGTCGGCCGGGTTCAGGAAGTTCAGGTACGAGTCCTCAACCGGTACGCCGTCGATGATGTATAGCGGATCGTTGTTCTGGAACGAGGAGACGCCGCGGATGCGGACGGTGGTGCGCGAGCCGGGTGCGCCGTCGGATTCGACGGTGACGCCGGGGACGCGGCCGTCCAGCGCCTGCAGCGCGGTCGCCGTCGTCTGCTTCGACATCGACTCGGTGTTGGCGCTGCTGGCGGCGCCCGTGATGCTCGTGCGCGGCTGCGCCGTGTAACCCGTTACGACGACCGGGTCGAGTACGGCGACCGCCGACTCGAGCGCGACGTCGATGGTCGGCCGGCCGGCGATCGTGCGCGCCGCGCCCTTGTAGCCGATCAGCGCGAACAGCAGCACGCCGCCGCTCGGCGCGGTCACGGTGTAGCGACCGTTCGCGTCGGTGGTCGTGGTGGTGTTCGTCCCGCGCACCTGCACGGTGACGCCGGGGAGTTTCTCACCCGTGGACGACGTGACGACGCCGGAGACTTGCGCCTCCTGCGCGAGGGCCGTGCCGCAGAACGTCGCCGCGAACACGAGGCCCATGACGAATGTCGCGAGTGCTCGAATGATGTTCTTTTGCATGAACCCCTCCGCCTCCTTCATTCCACGGGTCTCCGCAGGGACACGTCTAGGACGGAAACAAAAAACCGTTCACATCGAAGGACGATGGAACGGTGCTATCACCTCGGACCGCGACGCGCGCGATGGTGCCGCCACGTCGAGTGTGAAACGACGAACACGTGCGCTAGCTGCATAGACGGCGTCTCCCGTTGGCCAACGGTATCGAACGCGTAACGACCGCTACCATATCCCTGGCACGATGGGCGACAAGACCCCTGCTACGGGTCACCCGATCAGGCTACAACGTGTGGTGCCTGCTCTCGTGCCGTTTCCGCGCGGCGCTGGTGGGCGGGCGCTTGGGAAGCGCGCGGAATTCCGCGAACACTCGCACCAGCAGCTGCTCGCGGCTCTGCACCTGGAGCTTGCGATAGATGCGCCACAAATACGTGTGCACCGTGTGCGGCGACAGGCCGAGCCGCTCGGCGGCGTCTTTTTCCGAATCGCCGTCGAACACCGCGCGCACGATGCCGCATTCGCGCGGCGACAATCCGAGACACGAGGCGAGCGAGCGCCATTCACCGGGAACGAAGACGGCTTGGCCGGGAGTCATCGCGCACCAATATGCTGCGCGCTCCGCTCCCACCGCCAGACCGGGCCGTCGTCGGGATCGTCGACCGGACCGACTTGCATGAATCCGCATTTCGTCAGCACGCGGGTCGACGCGTTTTTCTCGGGCCGCGTGTGCGCGCGGATCGTGCGAACCCGCGGATCGTTGGTGGCAAAGTGAATCAAGGCGCGCGCGGCTTCGGTCGCGTAACCCCGGCCTTCGCGAGACGGCACGACGCCATACGCGATTTCCACGACGCCGTCGCCCTCGGGCGCGCCTTTGAATCCCGCCCCGCCGACGATCTGGCCCGTCGCTTTCTCCACGATCCAGAAGCCGTGGCGCCACGGGTTCGGTCCTTGCCCCACGGCGGCGCGTAACGCGGCGAGCCAGGCGGGCGACACTTCGCCCGAGACGTAAAACCCCCGGAGTCCATCCGCGGGGGTCAACGCTGCGAGCTGTTCGAAGCGCTCCGGTCGTTCGATCAACGCCAGCAGCTGCTCGGGCGCGTACGCGAGCAGCGTCAGCCGCGGCGTGTCGATGGTGGTTTCCGCCGAGCCGTCATGTCGCATCGAAGCCGGCGTAGTCTCCGGTCTGGAATACGTTGCCCTTGTACCGCTGGTCGTCGTGGATGCCGATCTTCGACGTGTAGTAGGCGCGAACCGTCGCGCCCTTGATCTCACGGAAAAACTTTTCGGCATCGGTCTTGGGATCGGCCTCGGCGGCGGCGATGCGAGTCAGCAGCGCGAGGCGCTGCTCCGGCGTGGATGCCATGAACGTCTTCTGGTGCATCTCCTGTGAGAGCGCCTCCACGGCTGCGATCCCGCTGCGCCACTGCTGCGGCCGGTCCTTCTCGAAAGCTTCGGCCAGGCGCGCGTCGATGTACGCGGCGCAGGCCGCGGCGCGCGCACCACCCGACTGCGCGTCGGTCGGAATGATCATGTCGCTCATCTCGTCCACCAACGCGAACTCGGCCGCCGTGAAAAACTTCGGCTTGGGGGCCGGGGACGGCAGAGTCGGCAGTCCCTTGATCAGCGGCGCGGCGGCCGCCGCCGCTGCCGTCTGCTGAATCATGTCGCGACGCGAAATCGTCATAGGTTCCCCCGCTTGAACTCGTCAGCCAGATGCTCGCACGAGCGCCAGCACAGCGCCATGATGGTCCACGTCGGGTTCTGGCACGACGCGCTCACGTGACTCGACCCATCGACCACGAACAGATTCTTCACGTCGTGCGACTGCTGGAACTGATTCAGCACACTCGTTTTGGGATCCGCACCCATGCGCGCGGTGCCGAGCTCGTGAATCGACCAGCCTTCCGTCAAGATCGTCTTGTCCACCCCGATCACCTCGATACCCGCAGCCTCGAGCATCTCTTTGCCGGAGTTGGCCATGTCCTCGCACATGTTTTTTTCGTTGTCGCTGAACTGATAATGGAAGCGCAGCGAGGGGATGCCCCAGGCGTCCTTCACCTCGGGATCGAGATCGACATAGTTCTCGTACCGCGCCAACACCTCGCCGAACCCGCCCATGCCGATGAACGCGCCGGCGTGGTCGCGCACCGTTTTCTTGAACTCGGCGCCGAAGCCCGGCGTGCCGCCGGCACTGCCGGGGAAGATCGAGAAACCGGCGCCGCCCTCGAACCCGTAGCCGCGAATGAAGCCGGGCTGCTTGTCTTCGAGATTGCGGAACCGCGGAACGTAGAAGCCGCCCGGTTTACCGTCATCGAGCGTCGGCTCGACGCCTACGAGCTCCTTGACGAATCCGGTGACGCCCGGGCCCATCACGTGCTCGCAGAAGTTGTGGCCGACGTGGCCGCTCGAATTGCCGATGCCGTTGGGATACTGCCGCGACTGCGACAACAGCATCAGCCGCGCGCTCTCGAGTGTGGACGCCGCGAGAATCACGACTTTCGCTTTCACTTCGTACGTCTTGTGGTTTTGCGAATCGACGAACGAGACGCCGCGCGCCTTGCCCGTGTTCGGATCGACCAGCACCTCGTGCACGGTCGCATTGGTCCGCAGGGTCAGGTTGCCCGTGTCCATCGCCGGGTAAATCAGGCCGGTCGGCGAGTCGAACGCGGCGTGAATGTCACAACCGCCGGGGCGGCGGTCGCACGCGCCGCGGCCGAAGCATTTGCTGCGGTACTTGTTCTTCACACCGTCCGTCGTCACACCGGCGCGATACGGCGTCGCCGTGCGGCCCATCTTCTTCAAACTCTCGCGCAGCTTCACGCCCGCCGCGGTCAGTTTATTGGGCCGCTGGAACAGGCTGTCGGGCAAATGGGGCAGGTTTTCCTTGTGTCCGGAAATTCCCAGCAGCAGATCGACCTTGTCGTAGTACGGCTCGATGTCGGCATAGGAAATCGGCCAGTCCTCGCCGTAGCCGTCGTGCGTCTTGCCCTTGAAATCGTAGTCCGACAAACGCAGCGCCAGTCGTCCCCAGATGTTCGTCTTGCCGCCGAGCAGGCGCGCGCGCACCCAGGCGTAGTGCGTGCCGGTGTAAGGATGGTCCTTCTCGTCCACCAGAATGTCTTTGACGTAGTCCGTGTTACCCCAGCCACCGACGTACGAGTACACGTGCTTGAACGTCGAGCCCTTGGCGTAGGGCGGCTGGCGAATCGTGTACTCGTTGTAGCTGATGGCGTGATATCCGGGGGGCGCGTCGCCGCGTCGCGGATGGTCGTACGGCCACTGCATCGACCGCAGCTCCGCGTTGATGTCGATCTTCTTGCCAGCCTCGAGCAGAAGCACCTTCATCCCCTGCGAGGTGAGCACGTGCGCAGCCATGCCGCCGGCCGCGCCGGAGCCCACGACCACGGCGTCGTAGGTCCGCGACAGATCGACATCCTGGTTCTGGTTGTACTTGAAGCGAATAAGAGTCATGGGAGAGGGCTTTCTTTTATTGCTGGAGCGAGGAAGGGGCCTTCATGCTGGAGCGCCCCATGCGGGACATCGTCGAGCTTGTAGTGGCTCGCCAGAAAGGCCTCAGTCGAGGGCAGGAAATAGCCGACGCTGTCCACCAGCGACGGCACCGCGTCTTTGCCGAGCACCGGGCCCCAACGGTAGTACTTCCACTCCGAGTTGAGCACGAGATGCACGCCGACCGAGATCTGCGGATTCTTTTTGAGGATCTCGACCGCTTCCTGATACCACGGACACGCGAACATCACCGACGCCGACAGCGGCATCTTCGTCTCGGCCAGCTGCGCCAGGCCCAGATTCACCGAGTGATTCATGCCGATGTCATCGATGCGAATCAGCAGCTCGGGCTTGGGGGATGGATTCTGGACCAGCAGTGCGGCGAGGAGAAAAAGCGAAGTCATGGGGCCTTAACGTGCTGCTCGTATGAGACAAACGCAACGTACCGGCTGTCGGGCGACCAACTCGGCACGTTGATGGTTCCCTGGCCGCCAAAGAACTCAGGCGTGAGGTCGCGCACCGAGCGATCGCGCAAATCCATCAGCCGCAGCTTCACCTGTTTGCCGAACGGGTGATTTTGGCCCTGATCCTCGATGAACGACAGGAAGACGATCCAGCGGCCGTCCGGCGACGGATGCGGGAACCAGTTCGCGTACTGATCGTTCGTCAGCTGCTCGGGTTGACTGCCGTCGGGCCGCATGCGCCAGATCTGCATGCGACCGCTGCAGAACGAGTTGTAATAGATGAATGCGCCGTCGGGCGAGTAGTCGGGCCCGTCGTCGAGTCCTTTGCACGTCGTGATGCGACGTTCGTCGCCGCCGGTCGCCGGAATCGTATAGATGTCGAACTCATCATTGCGCCTTCCCACGAATGCCAGCGTCTTCCCGTCCGGCGACCAGCCGTGCCAAAAGCTCGGCCGTCCGGTGGTGATCTGCTTCGGCTCACCACCCGCGATCGGCAGCAGGTAAACCGTGGACGTCAGCCAATCTTCCGTGGGCTCGCTGCTGATCGCCAGCCATTTTCCGTCGGGGGACATGCCGTGGTCGTTGTTGACGCGCGTCGCCGAGCCGGTCGGGATCGGCTCGGGGTGTGTGGCACCGACGTCGAGCCGGTAGAGCCGGCCGGCGCCGTTGATCAGAAAGAACTTGCCGTCGCGCGACCAGTTGGGTGCTTCGAAATGTTGATTGGAAGCCGTGAAGACCGTCTCGATCTTCCCGGTCGTGATGTCGACAGTCTTGAGAAAAGTACGAATGCTGTCCTGCTGGGCGCTCAAGGCGAACAGAACGCCCAGCAGGACGGCGCTCAAAAGTCGAGGCCCGCGAGATACTGGTAATTGCTGCGGGCGGCGCCGAGCTCGTCCGCGGGGCTTTCGTCTTCGACGTAGCAGGGCTTCTGCTCGAGGTTCGGCACGGCCGCGAGGAACTTCTTGAAATCGAAGATGCCCTTGCCGAGCCGCGTGTCGGACGAGCGGTCCGGCACGACGTCTTTCAAATGGAAGCTCCAGTAGCGGTCCTTGTATTTCTCGAGATACTGCATGGGGTCGCCGCCGCCGATCACCATGTTGCCGACGTCGAGCTGCAGCCGCGTCACCGCTGGGTCGAGGCGCTGCACGAAGACATCGTACGGCACCTGCCCAGCAATCGGCTTCATGTGATCGGCTTCGTTGTGGAAGGCGAGCCAGATGCCCGCCTTGCGTGCAGCGGCGCCGGCGGTGTTGAAGTGATCGGCCCATTCGCGCCAGTCATCCAGCGTTTCCACGGTGTCGCCGAAGTCCGGCACGATCAGATAGTCGTGGCCGAGTACCTTGGCGTTCTCGAGGCTGCGCTGCCAACCGACGAGCAGGATGACCGGCGAGATGTGCGCCGATGGCGCGCGCAATCCTTCCTGCTTCAGCGTCGCCGCCACCTGCGCCGGCGTACGACCGAACAGATGGAAGGACCACAGCAGCTCGACGTCGCTGTAGCCGATCGCGCGGATGGCGTGGAGTGTGGCTTCCGGATCCTTCGCCATCGCGCGCCGAGTGGAGTACGTCTCGAGCCCGATGCGCTCGAGCTTTTTCGGAAAGCGCGGCCGCAGCGAGCCCGCAACCGTTACCGCGCTCAGCGTCTGAAGAAAGTCGCGTCGTTTCATGGGGCGCAAATCTACCGTTCGCTGAACGAGTCAGCGAGCGATATCGTATGCCCCATGATCATCCTTCTGGCCGGATTGGCGCTACTCGGCGCTGTTCAGGACACGACGCTTGCGGTTATTCCTCGCCCTGTGCACATGATGCACCGCGCGGGCTCTTTTGCACTGACACCCGGGACGGCCATCGTCACCGATCGGGCGACCCGGCAGATCGGCTATCAGCTGGCGGACTGGCTCTATCCGGCTACCGGCTACCGGCTAGCGGCTACCGGGACTTCGCGTGGTGCGACCCATGTCGTGTCGCTGGGTGTGGATTCCACGCTGTCGCGACTGGGTGAGGAAGGTTATCGACTAACGGTCACGCCGGCGCGCGTCACGATCCGTGCGTTCCGACCCGCCGGGGTCTTTTACGGCGTCGAGACGCTGCGGCAGCTCTTGCCGCCCGACATCTTCCGGGCCGCGCCTGTCGCCGGTGTCGCGTGGACGGTGCCCGCCGTCGAGATCGAGGACTGGCCGCGCTTCTCGTGGCGCGGCGCGCATCTCGACGTCTCGCGCTCGTTCATGCCCAAGGAATTCGTCAAGAAGTACATCGATCTCCTCGCGCTCCACAAACTGAATCGCTTCCACTGGCACCTGACCGACGATCAAGGGTGGCGGATCGAAATCAAGCAGTATCCGCTGCTCACCCAGGTCGGCGCCTGGCGCAGCCAGTCGCTCGTGGGCGTCCAGCACCGCTACGCCGATACGACGCAGTGGGTCTTCGACAAAATCCCGCACGGCGGCTTCTACACGCAGGACGACGTGCGCGAGGTCGTCGCCTACGCGCAGGCGCGCTTCGTGACGGTTGTCCCGGAAATCGAGATGCCGGGCCACGCGCAGGCCGCCATCGCCGCCTACCCCTGGCTCGGCAACACGGGCCAGCAGCTGCAGGTGCTGACCCACTGGGGCGTGGATCAGAACATCCTGAACCCGTCCGACTCGGCGATTCACTTCATGCAGGACGTATTGACCGAAGTGCTTGCACTCTTCCCCAGTCACTGGATCCACACCGGCGGCGACGAAGCGCCGAAACAGCAGTGGCAGGCGAGCCCGGTGGCCCAGGCCCGCATCAAGCAGCTCGGCCTGCGCGATGAGAACCAGCTGCAGAGCTGGATCACGGCGCAGATGAGCCAATGGCTCGCGGGGCGTGGTCGATCGCTGATCGGCTGGGACGAAATCCTGGAGGGCGGAACCGAAGGGCTGGCGCCCAACGCGGTCGTGATGTCGTGGCGCGGCATCGACGGCGGTATCGCGGCCGCGCGCGCCGGCCACGACGTCGTCATGACTCCGACGTCGAACACGTATTTCGATTATTACCAGTCACAGGACACGCTGCACGAGCCGCTCGCCATCGGCGGTTTCCTGCCGCTCGACACCGTCTACGCCTACGAGCCGATCCCTGCGGCGCTCGATTCGCTGCAGGCGAAACACATCCTCGGCACCCAGGGCCAGATCTGGACCGAGTACCAGCGCACGCCGAAAAACGTCGAGTACATGGTCTTCCCGCGCCTGGTCGCGCTCGCCGAGGTCGCGTGGACGCCGAAGGAAGAGAAGGACTTTGCGAATTTCAAGGCGCGGCTCGCGACGCACCTGATGCGATTGAGCGTTTTGGACGTGAAGTACCGCCCGCTCACGCCTTAGGAGTTACTGCAGGCTGTAAACCCGGACGTAGTCGATCAGCATCGTTGCCGGAAAGATCGCATCCGACTGCGGATTGCCGTCGAAATTACCGCCGACCGCAAGATTCAAGATGATGAAGAACGGCTGGTCGAACACCCAATTGCCGTAGTGGTTCACCGCCGTCCGCGACACGACGTAGTGCTGCGTGCTGTCGACGAAGTAGCGGATCGAGTTGCCGTCCCACTCGACTGCATACAGATGGTACTCGGTCGTCGTGACCGGCGCGTCGATGTGCACAAACGGCGTATTGCCGAAGTAGCCAGGCCCGTGCACCGCCGAACTCGTGCGATCGGTCTGGCTGCCCTTGTTCTCCATGATGTCCATCTCGCCGCAGGTCGGCCAACCCACGGACGTGATGTTCTGCCCGAGCAGCCAGAACGCCGGCCAGAGTCCCTGCCCCGCCGCGAGTTTGATGCGCGCCTCCACCCGGCCGTGATACGGCAGCACCTTATTCTGCGTGGTGATCTTCGCGGATGTGTAGTGACACGTGGTGGCGTAATAGCAGTGGAGGCTCGTGTCCTGCGTGACGCGCGCGACAATCTGGAGCTGGCCCTGACCATTCTGCTGGATGTTCGCCGTGTCGGACGTGTAATACTCGCGCTCGTTGTTCCCCCAGCCACAATTGTTCGGGCAGCCGTCGCCGACGTTGTAGTGCCAGAACGTCGTATCGACTTGTGAACCAGCCGGCCCGTTGAACTCGTCGCTCCAAACGAGCTTCCACGTCGGTGGCGGCGGCGGTGGTCCCGGAGGCGGCGGTGCTGGCGCGACCGCGCCTCCCGAGGCGCACGCGAGCAGCGCGGCGAGCGCTAGCGCGCCGGCCGAGCGGCTACTGGCGGCTGGCGCAGAGCGCGACGGCAAGCAGAATCGCGCAGGCACCGGCGAGGAGCGCGATGAAGAAGCGACGGTGATATTCGCGGCCGGTTGTCGTGAGATCGCTGCTGCTGAACGGAACCGGCTCCCACCACACGAGCGGCGTGCGCCGCTCGTACCGCATCTGAATCAAACACCACGTGGCATAGACCCAGGCACTCGCCGATGTCACGAGGAGCAAGTAATCGATTGGCGAGCGGACTTCGCAATTCCAGAAATACATGGCTCGAAAAAATCCCTCGGCTAAAGATGCGCGGCCCGCCGCCAGTGTGCGGCGATCACCGCGTGTCCGGCTGGGGTAGGGTGCACGCCATCCGCCGCCCAAAATGCCGGCGGCGCGGAACGAATCTGCTGATCGAAAATAGCCTGCAACGGCACGAACGTCGCATGGGCGTGCGATGCGACTCGCGCCGCCGCGGCACGGCGCTGATCGAACTCGGGGAACCAGCGCGCATCCACCGCCCCGGTGCGCAACACGAACGGCTCGAGCACGATCAACCGCACGTTCGGCAGCGCGCGGCGCGTCTCGTCGAGCAACGCGGTGTACTGCTGCTCGTAGTCCTGTACCGTTCCCGTGTAGCCCTGGCCGAGCTTGTGCCAGAAATCGTTCACGCCGATCAAAATGCTCAACACGTCGGGCTTCAGCTCGAGTGTGTCGGTGGTCCAGCGCTGTTGCAGGTCGGGGACCGTGTTGCCGCTGACGCCGCGATTATAGAACTGCAGCCCATCCTTGGCACGCTCGGCCAGGACCGCCGCGGCGACGAGAAGGGGATAGCCGTTGCCGAGCGCACCGGCGGAGTTCGGGTCTTTGGAGTCACGATTACGTCCGGCGTCGGTGATCGAGTCGCCCTGAAAGAGCACGACCATCCCCTGCTTGGCCGCCGCCCGCGGCGGGTCAGTGATCGCGCCGATGGGGCGCTGCGCCGTGCCGGCCAGCGCTGCAGTCGTCATGATGAATGCACGTCGATCCATGTTTTCCTCGTCGCAAGAAGCGGCGCCTCTCACCTGCCGGGCGCTGTCTCACTACTCGCAAATGGCCAGGTTCCCCGCTTCCATGACCAGATGGCGAAGCAAGCCAGCCCCAGCAGCAACGCGCCGAATGCCCAGCCTACGATCGTGGCCGGCGTCGTGGCAAAAATGAAGATCCAGCCGAGGAGCGCAACCAGGCTGGGCAGCGGATAGAGCCACATTCGATACGGCCGCGCCATGTCCGGCTCCCGCCGCCGCAGCAGGGTGACCGCACCGATCTGGCCGACGAACTGCACCAGAATGCGCAACGTGACGAGCGCGAAGATCACCGTGTCGAGGGAAACGAACCCGGCCAAAATGGAGAGCGCGCCCAGCACCACGAGCGAGACGTACGGAAATCCCCCGACCGCGTGCACGCGCGCGAAAATGCGGAAAAAGTAGCCGTCGCGCGCCGCCGCATAGGGAACCCGTGAGTATCCGAGCAGCAGCGCGAACACCGAACCGAACGCCGTCCACAAGACCATCGCCGTGAACACGGTGGCGATGCCCGATCCGTAGATGCGCTCCATGAAAATCGACACGACGAAATTTGCCTGGGGATGCGTATCGGCCGGAACGAAGTCGCGCCACGGCACGACGCCGATGATCGAGAAGTTGATGGCGATGTAAATCAACGCGACGCAGACGGTGCTCAGCAGAATCGAGCGCGGGATCACGCGACCGGGATTTTGGACCTCGTCGCCGATGTAGCAGACGTCGTAATAGCCGAGGTAGTCGTAGACGCCGATCGCGGACGCGGCGCCGAGCCCCCGCAGGAACTGCGGCGACAGGTTGAACGCGCCCGGCGGAAAGTCGAACGCGACCTTCGGGTCGAAATGCATCGCGCCGGTCACGATCACGACGAGGACCGTCACGATCGTGCCGACCCACAACGTCAGGGTGATCGTGGCGATCGACGTGATGCGGCGATACAGCAGCACGATATTGACGATGCCGATCGCGGCGATGACCAGCATCATTTGCCACGAGTTGATGCTCTTCCAGATATAGCCGAGATATTTCGCGAAGCCGATGTAACCGGACGCGATCTCCAGCGGACCGCTGAGGACGAACTGCCAGACGAACAGGAATGCCATGAGCCGGCCAACCGTCTGGGCGCCGTAGCCGTAGCGCAAATACCCGAATGATCCGCCCGAGCCCGGCAGCGCCGCTCCCAGCTCGCTCCACACCATGCCGTCGCATACGACGATGATCAACGCGACCGCCCAGCCCAGCATCGCCTGCGGGCCGCCGAGCGCCGACATCAGCAGTGGGATCGTGATGAACGGCCCGATCCCCATCATGTTCGTCATGTTCAGCGCGGTGGCATGGAGCAGGCCGAACCGCCGCACCATCGGAGGATTCGTCACGCCTGGCTGTCTTCGTGTCGCTTGAGGCGCAGCTCCAGATGCCGGCGCACGTCGGGCCACTCGGCGGCGAGAATGCTGTAGATCACGACGTCGCGCGCGCTGCCGTCGCGGCGACTTCCGAAGTGGCGAATCACGCCGTCCTTCTTGGCCCCGAGTCCCTCGATCGCGCGCTGCGAGCGGAAATTGAAGTTGTCGGTGCGCAGCCCCACACACTTGCAGCCGAGTGTTTCGAACGCGTGGCGCAGCAGCAGCAGCTTGCACGTGCTGTTGACGTGGGTGCGCCAGCGACTTTGGCCATAGAACGTGTGGCCGATTTCGACGCGGTCGATCGCGGGCACGATGTCGTGGTAGCGCGTCGATCCGACGATCGTCCCGCTCGGCACGTCCCGCACGACCCACGGCAGCATGTGGCCCTCGCGCTGACCTTTGAGCGCGTCGCCGACGTAGGTCTTCATCCCGGCGGGCGGCGGAACAGCGACATAAAACATCTCCCACAACCGCCCGTCGCTCGCGGCGGCGGCGAGCGCATCGACGTGCTGCTCGGTCAATGGCTCGAGACGGATGCCGTGACCCTCCAGCTGCACGGGCGCCGGTTTGATCACTTGCGTTCGACGAATTTCTTCAGGCCCGCCAGCATGGTGTGCCAGTTTCTTGCGGAGTGCAGCTGCGCATCCTCGGTGGGGTTGTTGTCCTGCGTCAGCGCGACGCGCGTTTGCTTGCCGGCGTCCGACAGCTCGATCGTGACGGTATGATAATTTTCGGGTTTGTCCGGCTCGCCGGTCAGCGGACTGAAGTGCGTGTATTGGAGCGCGTAGTCGGGCTCGGCCTTCAGCACCACGCCCTTGTCTTGATACGGTTTGCCCTCCCAGACGCCCGACCAGGTGATCGGGCTCCCTTCTTTCCAGTCCGATCGCACGTCGGAACCGAAAAAGAACTCCTTCAGCGCCGCGGGGTTGACCAACGCCTTCCACACCCGGTCGCGCGACGCATTGATCACCACCGACGCTCTCGCAATGAAGTCCGGTCTCATGCCGCCCTCCTACCTGCCACTCGCGATGTAGTCCTGCGCGGCGACGATCTGCCATGCGCTGCCGCGCTTCACCCACGTGTCCGTGAAGCGATAGTGGCGGTCCGATAAGGCGCCGCCGTTTCTCGTCCGCACGATCAGCCATCCCGTCACCACCGCCGTCGTGGGGCCGAAGCGATGCACGATCATCGAATCGTTGCGCGCGGCGACGACCGTGTCGAGCCCCGCAGCCAGCGAGTTGAGCACGCTGGCGCGATCCATCATCTGATCGTTTTCCGTGTACACGAAACCGTCCGCCAGCATTCGATCGAAGACGACTCGGTCGCGATTCACGAGCGCGCTCGCCCAATCGTTTTCCAGATTCAGCAGCGCGCGGGTGTCCGCATCCTGCACGCCAACAACGAGCAGCGCGAAAAGCAGTAACACCTTCATAGAATCATTCCCCCAGGACTTTGATGATCACGCGCTTCTTTCTCTGTCCATCCCACTCCCCATAAAACACTCGCTGCCATGGACCGAAGTCCAGCTTCCCCGCCGTGATCGGCACGATCACTTCGTGCCCGATCGTGAGACTGCGCAGGTGCGCCGCCGCGTTGTCTTCCCCCGTTTCATTGTGGCGGTACCGGGGCGGATCCCACGGCGCGATCGTGCCCTCGAGCCATTTCAAGATGTCGTCCCAGAGTCCCGACTCGTGATCATTCACGAAGACGGATGCCGAGATGTGCATGGCGCTGACCAGGACATAACCTTCCCGTACCTCGCTCGCCGCGACAGCCTTCGCAACCTCGTCAGTAATGTCGATGATCTCCTGACGGCGCTTCGTGTTGAACCACAGGTAGTCCGTGCGGGCCTTCATCAAACCCCCCGTGTCGAATTGTCACAGGCAAGTCGATTCCCTAAATTGGCGCCAAATATGGCGCTTCCTTTCAGGCGGCGAATCTTCGTCGTACTCGTCGTCATGACCGTGGTGCCGACGATCCTGGCCGTGGCCGGCTGGGTATTGTCGGTCCGCCGGTTACTGCCGGCCGCCGGCGCGCGCGCCTCGACCGAGCGCGTCGCCGCCACGGCGCGCACGCTGCTCGAGGGCGTGGACACCCTTCACCTGACCATCCACGAGCGCGCGTTGCTGCGCCAGCACCTCGACGAAGTCTCGGCGTCGGTGAGTCTCGCGCGGCGCGCCGAGACGTTCTTGCGCTACTACACGGCGGGATTCGCGGTGGTCATCGTGTTGCTCGGCGCGGCAGTGCTGTATGCCGCGGTGAACCTCGCCGGCCATCTCTCTCGCCAGCTCTCGCGCCCCATCGACGAGCTGGTGGGGTGGACGCAGTTGATCCGCCGCCGCGAACCGCTGCCGGCGGGCGCGGCGATTCGCGGCGCTCCCGAATTCGAGGCACTGCGTCAGGCGCTCCGTGAGCTGGCCGCCGCGTTGGACGCGGCGCGCGACCGGGAGCTGGAGGCCGAGCGCCTGCGCGCATTCCGCGAAGTCGCCCGTCGCGTGGCACACGAGATCAAGAATCCGCTCACCTCCATGCGCATCGCGGTGGACCAACTCGGACGGGCGGACGGGCCGATGGGCAGTCGGGCCGCGACGGCCATTCAAGTGCTTGAGGCCGAGACGGATCGCCTGGAACGCCTGGCGAGAGAGTTCTCGGAATTTGGACGACTCCCCGAGGGGCCACAGAGCGAAGTCGATCTCGTCGAGTTGCTGGAAGAACTGGGACGCACCGGAGTCCCCGAGGGTGTGCAGGTGACTGTCCACGCCAACGGCGGGGGGGGCGGGGGGGGCGGGGGGGGACCGCGCTCACTGCTCGGCCACTACGAACCACTGCGGCGGGCGTTCGCCAATCTCTATCGCAATGCGGCGGAAGCGATGAAAGGACGCGGGACGATTGACGTCACCGTGACGGGTGATGGGTCGGGTCTCGCCGTCATGATCGCCGACCACGGTCCGGGGATCCCGCCCGAGCTGCGGCAGCGAGTCTTCGAGCCGTACTTCACGACGAAGGACGACGGCACGGGTCTCGGACTCGCCCTGGTGCGCGTCACGCTTGAAGCGCACCGCGGCACGATCGGTGTGACCGAAACACCGGGCGGTGGCGCGACATTCATGATCGTCTTTCCATCACCCTCGCCATCGCTATGAGCCCTCGCGTTCTCCTTGTCGACGATGAAGTCAACATCCGGCGCATGGTCGGCGCGCTGCTCCAGTCCGACGGCTTCGAAACCGTGGAAGCGGCGGACGGCAATGCGGCGATGCTGCGACTCGTCGAGGATGCGCCGGACGTCGTACTGCTCGACCTGATGATGCCGCCGGGACCCGACGGGCTCGCCACGCTCGAGCAGATCCGCAAGCGCGCGCCGCAAGTCCCCGTCGTCATGATGAGCGGCAAAGCCAATCTGTCCGACGCCGTCCGGGCCACGAAGCTGGGCGCGTTCCAATTCCTGGAGAAGCCACTGGCGCCCGAAGGCGTGCTCGTCGCGTTGCGCAGCGCGCTCGAACTGGGCCGCACGCTCGCCGAGAACCGGCGGCTGCACCAGGAGCTCGGTCACGCCGATCCGCTCGTCGGCACGAGTCACGCAATGGAAGACCTGCGCGCGCTCATCGCGCGCGTCGCCCCAACCGAATCTCGCGTGCTGATCACCGGAGAGTCGGGAACGGGGAAAGAGCTGGTCGCGTCCGCGATTCATCGTCTCAGCGCGCGGGGCAACAAGCCCTTCGTCACGGTCAACAGCGCCGCCCTCCCGCGCGACCTCGTCGAATCCGAGATGTTCGGCCACGAGCGTGGCGCGTTCACGGGCGCGCTGGACCGCCGCCAGGGCCGCTTCGAGCTGGCCGACGGCGGTACCCTATTTCTCGATGAGGTCGGCGACCTCGGCCCGGAGGCACAGGCAAAGCTGCTGCGGGTGCTCGAGAGCGGCGTGATAGAGCGTGTCGGCGGCGAGAAGCCGTTCGCGGTGAACGTGCGGGTCATCGCCGCGACCAACAAGGATCTTCCCTGGGCGGTGAAGCAGGGCGAGTTCCGCGAGGATCTCTGGTTTCGGTTGAACGTGTTGCCGATTCACATTCCGCCGCTGCGCGAGCGGCCCGAGGATCTCGCCCCACTGCTCCGGCATTTCGCCGACCGCTCCGCCGCCCGGCTCCGCCGCCCCGTTGCGTTCGACGCCGGAGCCGTGCCGCTGCTCGCCGCCTATAACTGGCCGGGGAACGTGCGCGAGCTGGCGAACATCGTCGAGCGGCTGGCGATCCTCGCGAGCGGCGAGACGATCAGTGCCGCCGACGTCGCCCGGGTGCTTCCGAATAACGGCGCCGCCACTCCCGTTCCAATTCCCACCATCGCCGAGCAGTGGACCGACATCGCCCTGTCCGATACGCTGGATCGATACGAGCGCGAGCTGATCGCGAGGGCGTTGTCGGTATCGCGCGGCAACGTCGCCGAGGCGGCGCGCCGCCTCAAGACCGATCGCGCCAACCTGTATCGCCGGATGCGGCGCCTGGGCATCGAGCCTCCAATGCGGGTGGATCTATGATCACACTCTTCTTCGTGCTGGCCGTCCCCTTTTCGCTCGTGCAGGACACCACCATCGTCATCCACCCCGAGAGCGCGAGCGTGTCGCTCGAAGCGCTCGCGTTGCCGCGCGTCGTGTCCGACGAAGTGATCACGTTCTACAACGCGCCGGGAACGACGCGGCTCGTCGGCCGAACCCGCCTGCCGCGCGGCAACGAATGGCGCGGCGACGTCGCCGTCCGCAGTGGGCCGGTACTGGTCGCCGGGCGTGTGCAGGGGTCGCTCGTCGTCATCAACGGCGACCTCCGCTTCGACACGGGCGCCGAGGTGACCGGCAACGTCATCGTGGTCGGCGGGATCGTCGACGATAGCGCAACAGCGCACATCGGCGGCGAGCTGCGGCAGTACCGCGAGCCGCTGCTGTATCGACTCCGCAAGGACGGCGACGAGATCGTGTACGCGCCGAATCTACGGCGGCGGCTGTGGAATCCGGGCGCGGAGGTGTCGTGGGGCACGGCGGATTCGCGGTCGGCGCTGACGATCGCCACCGGCGGCACGTTCAACCGCGTCGAAGGACTGCCCATCGTGTTCGGGCCGCTGTTCGACTGGAAGCTCGAGCGCAACTTCCGCATGCGCGTCGATGCGCTCGGCGTGTTCCGCTCGGCGGGCGACCTCTCCGACAAGCGCAGCGATCTGGGCTACATGTTCCGCAGCGAGCTGCGCTCGGGCGACGCGCGGCCGGTCGGCCTCGCGCTGCGCGCGTTCGATATCGTGTCTCCGATCGAGGATTGGGGGCTCAAAAACTCCGAGATCGGCTGGAGCAGTTTCTTGTTCGCGCGCGACTACCGCGATTACTACCTCAACAAGGGATGGGCCGCGCGCGCGTTCGCGCAGGCCGAGCGGCCGATCACGCTGTCGCTCGAGCTCAGGCGCGAGTGGCAGACCAGCGTCAGCCAGCAGGATCCGTGGACGATATTCCGCCACGCGGAAGCGTGGCGGCCCAACCCCTCCATCGACGACGGTCATTACACGACGCTCGCCGCCGGCGCCGTGCTCGATACGCGCAACGATCCGGATGAGCCGACGTCCGGCTGGCTCGTGCGTACGACGCTCGAGAATTCGTGGAGTCACGACGTCATTCCGAATCCGGGCGTGCCGACGGCCGTGCGCGATTCGATCCCGACCGGATCGTACAGCTTCGATCGGCTCTTCTTCGACATCCGCCATTACGCGCGCATCAGCCCCGGCGGGCGTGTGAACGTGCGGCTCGTCGGTGGCGGCTGGGTCGGCGGCGACGCGCTCCCCCTGCAGCACCGTTTCTCACTCGGCGGTCCCGACCCGATGCCCGGCTATCCGTTCCGCGTGGCCGCCTGCAACAATGCATTCAGCGATTCGACGCTGAGCGCGGCGCACGTCGCGGCCTGCGATCGCGTGATCGCGTTTCAGACGGAATACCGCGGCCACGTGAAGCTCAACTGGAGTTACGATCCCCGAGGAGAAGAGAAGACGGACCGCGACGAGACCAGCGGGCCGTCGCTGTTCTGGCTCGAGGGATTGGATGTCGTGGTGTTCGCGGACGCGGGCCAGGGCTGGCTCGTGGGCAATGGGCCCGGCCGCGTGCCGCCCGGTCATCTGCCCGCGTTCTCGAGCTGGCTCGTCGACGCGGGCCTCGGCGTCGACTGGGGTGGATTCGGCGTCTACATCGCCAAGGCGGTCACGACCGGCGAACATTTGCGTTTCACGGTCCGGCTGGATCACCGGTTCTAGAGTGCGCCTGCCGACGGCGGGAGCCATCGCTCTCGCCTTCCTAGCGACGGCGGCAGGGGCGCAGGCTCCCACCCTCACCGTCACGCTGCAGAACGAAGTCCCGCGCGTGCGCAGCACCGGGCTGTTGGCGGACGGCAAGTTCGTTTCGCTGATGCGCTCCGGCTTTCCGCTCCGTTTGCACTACCGGCTCGAGCTGTGGCGCGTGCGCGCGAGCTGGTTCGATCAATTCGTGAGCGAGGTGAGCTGGGACGCGGTGGCGCGCAACGACCCACTGGCTGACGACTTCGTCCTGATTCGACAGGGCCGCAGCGTGAGCCGCTACGCCACTGGCGAGCAGCTCGCGAGGGCGCTCGAGATCCCGTACACGGTCACGCTGCATCCCGCGGGCGACGGCAAGTTCTACTTCGTCGCGCGGCTCGAAGTGACGACGCTCAACGACACCGATCTGCAAGAGCTGTCGCGCTGGCTTTCGGGCGACGTCGGACCGGCGGTTTCAGGCGAAGGGAATTTTGGCGCGGCGTTGGCGCGCGGTGCGCAGCGCGTGCTGGTCCGGCTGGCGGGATTGCCGCGCCAGCGGCTCGAGGCGAGGAGTCCTACGTTCCGAACTGGCGGTCAATAGCGGCGCGGATGTCCATCAGCGATTGCCCGCGCGCCGCCATCGTGCTCGCGAGCATCGCTTCCCCCATGCAGATGTCGCAGAAGGCGCCATGATCGCTCTCGAAGCAGGTGAGCAGCGAGCGATGCCCTGAATGCTTCGAGCAATCGCAGTGACAATAGACGCCGTCCAGCGTCGCCGGGGCACGCCGCGCTGCTGCATAGGCCTCCACGGCGCCGGGATTCTTCGGAATCGCGAAATCGGGCAGGATCTTCTCGGCGGTGATGCCGGGCCGCGGCGTCGGGTGAATCGAGCCCGACCCTCCCGGCCGCGTCAAGAACACCACGCCGGCGAGCGCGACCGCGGCCGCGCCCGCCACCATCCATGGCGCCTTCGACATTACATGGCCTCGAGAGTGGCCAGCACATCCGCGCCGTAGAAGAGCCGGATGTACTTCGCCTGTGTCCGCGTGAGACGGCGCACCGCCCAGGAGAGATGCACGAAATGCGGCTCGTGCGGCGCGCGGAGCGGATGCATGCCGACTTCCTCGGGCAGCAGGTTCCCCTTGCGGGTGTTGCAGCTCGAGCAGGCCGTCAGGACGTTCGTCCAGGCGTTCGTGCCGCCACGCGACAGCGGCACGAGGTGGTCACGCGTCAGACACTCGCGCTGCCGCAGCTCCTGCTGCGTGCGGCCGCAGAACTGGCAGCGGTAGTTGTCGCGCGCGAACAGGAACGTGTTGGTGACTTGGCGACGGAAGCGACGAGGAACGTGGACGAAGCGAACGAGTCGGATCACGGCGGGACGTGGAACCGACATTCGCTCCGACTGGACCGGCGTGCCCTCGGCCTCGACGACCTCGGCCTTACCATCGATCACGAGCCGCAGCGCCCGGCGCACCGGTACCATGGTGAGCGGCTCGAACGAGGCGTTGAGAGCTAGGCAGCGCATGCGATATGCTAATACCGGACAGCAAGTTGCAGCAAGGGACGCGTTTACACGCTCGCTACCGGCTGAAACAACCGTCGTAGCTCTTCGACTTGCGACTCCACGGAGGCGCGTGATGCACCTCCAGGCGTGGCACGGCTTTCGACGCTGTCTTCCCACGTTCCCAGCTGTGCCAGCGCCGAGCCGAGCGCCGGATGGATGTCGGTCGCGACTGTGACGGGGATCTTGTCGAGCGGGACGCCGGCTTGCTCCGCGGCGCGGACCAGCTTGCCGATCAATCCGTGGCTTTCGCGGAACGGCACACCAGCCTCGACCAGGAGATCTGCGAGATCTGTGGCCCGCATCGCGGGATCGAGCGCGGCGGCCATACGGTCCGCGTTGATCGATAGCGTGTCGATCGCCCCGGTGACGGCGGGGAGAACGGTCGCGATGGTGTCGCAGGCGTCGAACAACAACGCCTTGTCCTCCTGCAAGTCTTTCTGATAGCCGGCTGGAATCCCCTTCAAGGTCGTCAGCAGCGCCACGCAATCGCCGAGCAAGCGGCCGGCTTTGCCGCGCGCCAGCTCGAAGACGTCCGGGTTCCGCTTTTGGGGCATGAGACTCGAGCCGGTACTGAAGGCGTCCGACAGCGTGATGAAGGCGAACTCGCCGCTCGCATACGTGATCAACTCGGCGCCAAGCCGCGAGAGATGCGTGCCGAGCAGCGCGATCGCGAACAGCAATTCGGCAACGAAGTCACGATCGCCGGTCGCGTCGAGGGCGTTCGCCGACAGCGCGCGGAAGCCGAGCGCTTCTTTGAGCAACACGCGGTCGACCGGGAAGCCCGAGCCGGCCAGCGCGCCGGAGCCGAGCGGCATCTCGGCGGTGCGGCGCCGGGCATCCGCGAGCCGCTGGCGGTCGCGCACGAGTGGCCAGGCATGCGCGAGCAGCACGTACGCCCAGCGAACCGGCTGCGCGCGCTGGCCGTGCGTGTAGCCGGGCAGAATCGCGTCGACGCCGTCTTTGGTTTTGGCGACGAGCGTGCGGCCAAGCGCGGCGACGCCGGCATCCAGCTCGTCGATGGCCGTCAATGTCCAGAGCCGCAGATCGGTTGCGACCTGATCGTTGCGCGAGCGCCCGGTGTGCAGCTTGCCCGCTACGGGACCGACTTCGGCATAGAGTAGGCGCTCGACGAGCGTGTGCACGTCTTCGTCGGGCGCCCCGACCGCGGCGCCGTCGGCCAGCTTCTCGGCAACGCGGTCGAGGCCCTCGAGCAGCTGAGATTCTTCGCCGGAGGTCAGAACGCCGGCGCGGCAGAGTGCGTGCACCCACGCTTTGCTCGCGAAGACATCCTGTGGCCAGAGGCGATGATCGACGGGAAGGGACCGGTTTAACGCATCGAGCGCTTCGCTCGGACCAAGAGCGAAGCGCCCGCCCCCGCCCCACATGTGATGCGTCTCAGCGTGTCGGGACATCCGTCCGTTCGGCTGCGAGGCCGGCGGCGATTCTGCTGGCGAGCCCGTAGAGCCGGATGAACCCCTCGGCGTCCTTCTGGTTGTAGACGTTGTCCTTGCCGAACGTCGCGTACGAGGGCTGGTACAACGCGAACGGACTCTCGCGGCCCGCGACGCTGACGTTGCCCTTGAACAGCTTCAGCCGGACCGTGCCCGTCACGGTCTTCTGCGTCGCGGTCACGAGAGCGTCGAGCGCCTCGCGCTCCGGCGTCCACCAGCGGCCGTCGTAGACGAGATCGGCATACCGGAGCGCGAGCTCGTCTTTCATCCTGAGGGTGCGACGATCGAGCGTGAGTTGCTCGAGCTCGCGGTGCGCCGCGTAGAGCAGCGTCCCGCCCGGCGTCTCGTACACGCCGCGCGACTTCATGCCGACGAGCCGGTCCTCGACCACGTCGGCGCGGCCGACGCCGTGCTCGCCCGCGATCTCGTTCAACTGCTCGAGCAGCTCGACGGGCCCCAGCGGCACGGCATCGACGCTGACGGGATTGCCCTCCTCGAAGCCAATCGTCACGACGGCCGGCTCATCCGGCGTCTCGAACGGATTCTTGGTCATCACGAAGATGTGCTCGGGCGCTTCCTGCGACGGATCTTCGAGGATGCCGCCTTCGTGCGAGCAGTGCCACAGATTGCGGTCGGTCGAATACGGCTTCTCGGCGGTCGCCTGCACGGGCACGCCCTTCGCGTGCACGTAGGCGATGAGATCCTCGCGGCTTTGGAATTTCCATTCGCGCCATGGCGCGATCACCTGCAGCTCCGGCGCGAGCGCGGCGTACGTCAGCTCGAAGCGGACCTGGTCGTTGCCTTTGCCGGTGCAGCCGTGCGCTACGGCGTCGGCGCCTACCGCTCGAGCGACGGCGACCTGGTGTGCCGCGGTGAGCGGCCGGGCCATCGACGTGCCGAGCAGGTAGGTGCGCGCGTAAATCGCGCCGGCGCGCAGCGTCGGGAACACGAAGTCGCGCACGAACTCTTCGCGCAGATCTTCGATGATGCAGTCTTCGGCGCCGGAACGTTTGGCTTTGGCGATCAGCCCGTCGAGCTCGCCGAGTCCCTGCCCCACGTCGGCGGCGAAACAGACGACGCGCGCGCCGTATTGCTCGCGCAGCCAGGGGACGATGGCGGAGGTGTCCAGCCCGCCGGAGTAGGCGAGGACGACGAGCGGCTTGGATTGTTTATGCATATTGGTGAATAAAAATACATACGGCCAATGAGGGTGCGCAAGGGCAGGTGTCGGGTGTCAGGGGTCAGGTTCTAAGCCTGACACCTGACACCTGACACCTGACACCTGACACCTAACACCTAACACCCGACACCTGTGCTAGAGCGACCATCCCTGGCGATAGCGCGGCTTGATGTACTCCTCAGGAATCCCGGGCGTCACCACGGCCCCCGTTGCGGGATTCACTTCCACCGGCTGCGCCGTCCGCACGGCGAGGTTGCCGAG
>Ga0070730_10000670_pt1 | contig 37319 bp, 23 predicted proteins | sample Coa_R1_3_FD_66447 | JGI IMG/M metagenome (GOLD analysis project Ga0070730, IMG submission 66447) | Surface soil microbial communities from Centralia Pennsylvania, which are recovering from an underground coalmine fire - Coalmine... | ecosystem: Environmental > Terrestrial > Soil > Unclassified ...
CGCGCGGATACATATTAAAGGACGACGCAGATCGCAGCCTGATTGCCGCGGTGCATGCGTTGCGGCGGCACAAGCCGTACTTGTCGTCACGAGTATCGGAGGTTTTTTCGCAGACGGACCTTTCGGCTGGGAACGATTCCGCGCCAGACCGCAGGCGATTGACGCCGCGCGAGCGGGAAATCCTTCAGCTTCTGGCGGAAGGAAAAAGCAATAAAGAAATAGCCGGCGTTTTAGGCATCAGCGTGAAAACCGCGGAAACACATCGCGCCAACATCATGCTGAAACTCGATTTTCACTCCATCACGGAACTCGTGCGCTACGCGGTTCGCAACAAGATTATCGAAAGTTAGCAAGCAGCTGCCCACCTCTACAGTTAATCCCTTAGGGAATCAGCCGAATTTCCTTACCACCTGAAACCATTCACACTGTGCCCCGCGAGCTGAGAACGGAGTGTCCGGCGGAGGTTGGGTTGGACAAGGGTGGTCGAAAAATTCGTGTCGTCGTTGCGGATGATTCGAGAACCGCACTCAGCGCGGTGTGCGAATACCTCCACTTCGAGGAGCGCTTTGAAGTGGTGGGGACAGCTAGGGACGGACTGGGCATGTTGGAGCGAGTCAGGAGCCTAAGCCCGGACCTGGTGCTGACGGACCTGTGCATGCCGCAAATGACCGGGCTGGAGGCCACGAAGCAATTGCGGGTGGCGTTTCCGGAATTGCGCATCATTTTATTCACGGAGATGAACGGGTTTCCGTTGCGGGAAGAGTGCATTCGGTGCGGCGTGGACAGCTTCGTTGAGAAGAGTCAGATGCCGGAAAAGCTCATGGAAGAGGTCAACAAATTGTTTCCGGAGAGTTGAGGTTGCGTCCGGCACAGCGAAACAGATTTGGCAATTGATTCCGTGGGTCGATTGGGCGCCGGAGCGAAGCGACGGAAACCGGCGAACCGCGGAAGGAATCAGGTTGGCAAGGAAAGAAGGAGAGAACGAAATGGCAACGAAAAAAATTTTACTGGTGGACGATTCGTGTACCGCGCGGCTGGTGAACCGGATGATTTTCAGCCAGAAATCGAACTACGTGCTGATCAGCGCGATCGACGGCAAGGAAGCGGTGGATCGAGCGAAGGAGGAAAAGCCGGATCTGATTCTGATGGACATCGTGATGCCGAGGATGACCGGACTTGAAGCCTGCCGAGTGTTGAAGAACGACAAGGAGACGGAAAAGATTCCGGTAATTCTGCTGACGACGCGCGGCGAAGAGCAGTTCGTGCAAGAAGGGTATGCGAGCGGATGCAGCGACTATCTGACAAAACCCGTGAACGACGCGGAATTGCTCGATCTATTGAAAGCGTACCTCGGTGAATAGCTGGACGGGGACAAGAAGCATGGAAATGCGAAGCGGAAGGGGCGGTAGCGGGGGCAGGAGAAAAAGATGATAGGCACGGGAGATGGAAGGCGTCCGACGATGAAGGTTGTGCATGGGGGGAAGCCGGCGGAGCGAAGTGCGTCGATTCCGACGGGATCGGATGAGCTGCGGTTGCGCGTACAACAACTTTCGCTGCGCGAACAGATTGAGCGCAATCATTTTCTGCTGATGAGGCTGAACGCGGCGAACGCGCGGCTGATCCAAAGCCTGGAACAATGCGACGTGTTTGAAGCCATCGCCGAGATCATTGGGAATCTGATTGGCTGCGAAGAAATAGCCGTGTTCGATTATCACGCCGGCGCACAAACCTTTTCGCCGGCCTGGTCGACCGGTGTGGAAGCAGACGCGCTGGAACCATTTCTGCGCGGTGCGGGCATGATGGGCCGCGCGGTGCAGCAGGGAGCGAGCCAGTATCAAGAGCGCCAGCCGGAGACATCGCTTTTGCCGTACGAGAAGAATTTGACCGCATGCATACTTTTGAAAACGAGCAGTGAGATTGTGGGGGTTGTTGCCCTTTTTGGCCTGCTGCCGCAAAAAAACAAACTGGAATGGGCTGATTTTGAGCTGCTGAAATTTCTGGAAGTTTATGGAGCGGTGGCAATCAAGTTTCAAAGGCTGCAGCGGAAACAGGTGTCTCCGTGAGGCCACAGACACCACCGAAGCGAATTGCGCCGGTAATGGCGGGGCCGTCTCCCGCCGGGAGAGAACCATCCGGTTCGTCGCCTTCCTGTTTTCTTCATGCCGGACAGGTGTTCGCTTCCGCGGAACCAAAACAGGTCGTGTTGATCCTTGGTTCGTGCGTTGGTGTGTGCATATGGGATGCGATGAACGGAATCGGCGGCGCGACACATTATTTATTGCCGAGCTGGGACGGAACGGGAGTGGCGTCGGCGCGGTACGGAAACGTAGCAGTTTCCACACTGGTGCAAAAGCTACTCGAAGCCGGGGCAAACCGCGCACAACTGCGAGCCAAAGTGTTCGGTGGGGGCTGCTTATTCCATTCCAAGCGCGAGACCGGTGCGAACAAAGAACTGCACCTGGGCGGGCGGAACGTTGAGATTGCACTGGAAATGCTGACGAAGGCGCACATCCCGGTGGTGGCCACGGTGGTGGGAGTGGACAAGGGGCAGCGCATCGTGTTTTGCACGGATACGGGCGACGCGGAAATAAAGGATCTGTAGAGGAATCATGGAAATTAATCGGGAAATGTTGTTGCAGTCGTTCCGGCAAGAGACGGAAGAGTGTCTGACGCAGATGGAGCAACTGCTATTGGAGTTGGAGGCGCATCCGGAAAATCGGGAATTAATCTCTTCGCTTTTTCGGGCGGCGCACACCGTAAAGGGGAACGCCGCGTTGCTCGAATTCGAGGCATTGGCGCGAGCCTTGCACACCGTTGAAGATTTGCTGGATGTTTGCCGCAGCAACGCGGCTGTGGCGCTATCCGTCGAAGCGATTAATACATTGTTGCGGGCAGTGGATGCGCTGCGGCAAATGGCGAAGCGAGCGGTCGAGGGGCAAGAAGGCTTGCTTCCGGAACACGAGACGATGATCGCGCGCCTCGCCGAGATCACCACGGAATGCAAGGCCTCGCACACGGGCGGCGGCGCGGAGAATTCGGCCACTGCAGTTCAGGAAACGGCCGCGAGCAATGCGCCTTCCAAGGCGGCGGTACAAAATCTGCGCGTGGACCTGGGCAAGCTGGATCGAATGCTGAATTTGACGGTTGAATTCGCGATTGCGCAGGGACGTCAGCGGCGGATGCTGGAAGAGAAAATCGGCGTGACGGCCGGCGGGCGCGAAGCGCTGGAATCGCAGCATGGATTGGAAGCGCTGTTTCTGGAGCTGCAAGAACTGGTGATGAAGATTCGCATGGTGCCCGTTGGGCCGACGTTTCACCGATTTGCAAGAAGCGTGCGCGACACGGCTCGCAAGAGCGGAAAACTGGCGCGGATGCTGGTGGTAGGCGAAGACGTGGAAGTTGACGCCACGGTGCTCGAGCACATGCATGACCCGCTGATGCACATGGTGCGGAATTCGGTGGATCACGGGCTGGAGAAGCCGGACGTGCGGCGCGCGATGGAGAAAGACCCGAGCGGAAAAATTGTGCTGCAAGCCTTCCACGATTCCGGAAACATCGTCGTGCAAATTTCCGACGACGGAGCGGGTCTCGACCACGAACGAATACTCGCGCAGGCGCGAGCGGCAGGAATCATTACAGACGGAGCGCGTCTTACCGAAGCGGAGATTCACAACCTCATTTTTCAGCCGGGATTTTCCACGGCGGAAAAAGTGACCGAACTTTCCGGGCGCGGCGTAGGTCTGGATGTTGTGCGCCGAAATGTGAATGCGCTGAGCGGAGGAATTCAGGTGGAAAGCCGCAAAGGGCAGGGCACGACGTTCACGATTCGCCTGCCGCTGACGCTGGCGATTATCGACGGATTCGCGGTGAAGGTCGGCCGCGAGACATACGTGATTCCACTGAGTTCGGTAAAAGAGTGCCTTGAACTGCCTGCCGAGAAGCACAGTTCGAATGAAGGAGGCGTGATCAACTTGCGCGGAGAGGCGTTGCCGTTCGTGCGGCTCCGCGACCTGTTCGAAACCGGAGGGAGCGCACCTGCTCGCGAAAAGATCATTGTGGTGGAGTATCAAGGCGGCCGTGCGGGTTTAGCTGCCGACGAATTATTGGGCGAGCAACAAGCGGTGATCAAACCTTTGGGCCGGTTGTTTCAAGGAATTGCCGGAGTTTCCGGGTCAACGATTCTGGGAAATGGCCGCGTCGCTCTGATTCTCGATGTACCGGCGCTTTGTGCGGAAGCAGTGCATCGAGGCGCCGAAACAGTTTCGCAATAGGTCCATTTGTAAGGTGTACGAGGCGGCGCGTGGCCGCACTCGCAAAATTGTTCGAAGGAGAATTTCATGTTGAAGAATATGTCGATTGGAAAACGGCTGTCGATCGGGTTCGGATTGATCGTGTTGCTCCTGATCTCCATGGGCCTAAGCGGCTATTGGGGGCTCGAGGCCATCACGCGGGAAACATTGAAGGTTTTGGAAGGCGACGCCAAGGTGGTGACGCTTGCCGCGCGCGCCAAGGCCACGACGCTGGAGTTGCGCCGATTCGAAAAGGACAGCTTTTTGAACGTTGAAGACTCGCAAATCAGAGCGCAGTACGTTGCCAAGTGGGATGCGCAGAGACAAAAGCTTCGCGACGTTTTCACCGAACTCGAACGATTCCAGCTTTCGGCGGACGACAAGGCCAGCCTGCGCTCGATGCGCGAAGATTTGGACGCCTACGAGAGCGGCTTCACCAAGGTGCTTGGTCTGATTCAAGAAGGCAAGTTGCGTTCGCCGCAGGAGTGCAACGCGAAGATCAATGAATACAAAGATTCCATTCACCGACTGGAAGATCTGGCGACGGAGCTGACGAACCGCCACGCCGAAGTGCTGGTACCGGCCGTGACGGAGATTGCGAAGACAACGACGACGACTTTGGTGATTTTCTCGCTCGTGTCGATTTTCGTGAGTATTTTCGTGACGCTGGTGATTGCGCGCGGGATTACCAAGCCGATTCAGGATGTGCTGGAAGTGGTCGAAAACATCAGCGCCGGGGATCTGACCAAGACCATCAATACCGATCGCGGCGACGAACTCGGACGACTGCTTGGCGCGATGGCCAAGATGACCGGGAAGCTGAATGAAATGATCGGCGAAGTACGGATGGGCGCGGGCTCGGTGAGCACCGCGGCGACGCAGGTGGCTTCTTCGGCGAGCGTCGTCTCGCAGGGCACGAGCGAACAGGCCGCAGCGGTGGAACAAGTAACCAGCAGCATGGAGCAGATGAGCGCCTCGGTGACGCAGAACGCCGAAAACAGCCGAAAGATGGAGCAGATGGCGCGGAAGGGCGCGCAGGACGCCGGACAAAGCGGGCAAGCGGTGCAGGAGTCGGTTACGGCAATGAAATCGATCGCGGAAAAAATCGCCGTGATCGAAGAGATCGCGTATCAGACCAACATGCTGGCGTTGAACGCCGCGATTGAAGCAGCGCGTGCCGGCGAGCACGGCCGCGGGTTCGCGGTGGTTGCAAGCGAAGTGCGCAATCTTGCGGAACGGTGCCGAACGGCCGCGCAGGAAATTGGCGGACTGGCGGCTGCCAACGTACAAGTGGCGGAACGTTCGGGAGGTTTGTTGGCCGAACTGGTTCCCGCGATTCAGAAGACGGCCGACCTGGTGCAAGAAGTGGCCGCGACGTCCCGAGAACAGGCTGCGGGAGTGAACCAGATCAATGGGGCCATCAGCCAGGTTGCATTGGTGACGCAGCGCAACGCCGCCGGCGCAGAGGAACTCTCCAGCACGGCGGAAGAGCTTGCGTCGCAAGCCGAAGCGTTGCAAGACATGATCAGCTTCTTCCGCGTGAGCACGCTGGGAAATCACGGCGCGGGAAAGAAGCGCAAGGCCGACAAACTTCACTTTCAAGAGACGCCGGAACAAGGCAATCACGGCGCGCCGGCACAATCGGGAAAAACGAACGGCGATTACGCCGAGTCGTTCGCGCGGATCTGAGCTGCGGAGGAAATCCATGGAAATCAAAGAAAAAGAAGAAACGCTGCAGCAACAATACCTGACCTTTTTTCTCGCCGATGAGGAATACGCGATCAACATACAGCGCGTAAAAGAAATCATCGAGTACACGACGGTAACCAAAGTGCCGAAGGTGCCGGAATGGATTCCCGGCGTGATCAATCTGCGAGGAAACGTCGTTCCCGTGGTGGACCTGGCCGCGCGGTTCGGAATCGAGTCGCGCGGCGTAACCAAGACAACCTGCATTGTGATCGTGGAAGTCGAGCAGGAGGCCGAGCGTACCGTGATGGGCGTGATCGCCGACGCGGTGAATCAAGTCATCGATCTTGCCGCGAAAGACATCGAGGAACCACCCGCGTTCGGTACGCGAGTGCGCCTGGAATATCTTTTTGGGATGGGCAAACTGGGGAAGAAGTTTGCGCTGATCCTCGACATCGACAGCGTGTTGAGTAATACGGAGCTGTTGACAGTATCGACGCTACAGGCGGCGAGCGGAGAAGCGCGGACGGCCGAGGAAATCGGCTCGGGTGAGCGCAAGGAAGCCTGATGGCATGGGAAGAAATGGCGGCGCAACAGGCGGCGTTGCTGGCGAAGCCGATTCCGGAACTTTCGGACGACGAGTTTCAGCTTTTCCGAGACCTGGTCCTGCGCGAATCCGGAATCCACCTGGGCGCGAAGAACCGCGCGATGTTGGTGAGCCGGTTGTGGAAGAGGCTACGGGCACTGGAACTGAAATCGTTTTCCGCGTACTTCCGGAAAGTGAAAGCCGATCCGCGGGAAATGGTGTTGATGCTCGACTGCATCTGCACAAATGAAACGCATTTTTTTCGCGAACCCGCCGCGTTTGAATGTCTGCGCACGCGCGTATTTCCCGAGTGGATTGCGGACGCCGATGCCGGCAAACGGAGCAAGACAATCCGGGTGTGGAGCGCGGCGTGTTCATCCGGCGAAGAAGTGTATTCGCTGGCGATGTTGCTGCTCACGCAATTTCCGCCGGCTGCGGGATGGAATGTGGAAGTTCTGGGGACGGATTTATCCACCAAAGTGCTTGCGCACGCTTCGACAGGAATCTGGCCGGCGGAGAAAACCTCGGGCGTTCCGCCGGAATATCAACGAAGGTTTTTTCTAAAGGGATTCGGGCCTGAGAAAGGCAAGATGAAGGTGACGGACGAATTGCGGGGAGTTGTCCGGTTTGCCAGATTGAATCTCGCTCGGCCTCCGTACGCCACGAACGGTGCGTTTGATTTGATTTTCTGCCGGAACGTACTGATCTATTTTCAGTGGGAAACAAAGATTAAGGTCGTGGACTCGCTGGGGAAATGCCTGGCGCGTCGCGGATATCTCTTCCTTGGCCATGCGGAGAGTCTGCACGGCGTCACGGATAAATTGCGGTTTGTCGCGCCGAAAGTTTTTCCGTCGCAAAAGGGCGCGATGGCGCGCGGTGCGCTGTGTATATTGCAGGGCCGCGATCAAAACGTGCGGGATTGAAGCAAGAGTGCGGAGTTTCGGCGCGGTGAGAAGTCGAGGCGGAACAATCGTGAAGAGGATTGAGACGTGATCACGGGCAAACACCAGGAGTCGAACGAAATTGGCGCCGCCGCCGGCGACGGCCGCGCGTTAAACGTTCTCGTGGTGGATGATTCGGCGATCGTGCGCCAAGTGCTCGTGTCGGTACTTTCCGAAAAGCACGGCTTCGCCGTGAATGTGGCCGCCGACCCGCTTATCGCCATGGAAAAAATGAAGAAATTTCCGCCGGATGTGATTCTTCTGGATTTGGAAATGCCGCGGATGGACGGGCTAACATTTCTGGAAAAACTCATGTCGGAGAATCCCGTTCCCGTGGTGATTTGTTCCGGGTTGACCGGACCGAGAACCGAAGCCGCGATACGCGCATTGGAAGCAGGCGCCGTGGATATCATCACGAAGCCGAAGGTGGGTGTGCGCGGTTTTTTGGAAGAGTCCGCCGTACTGCTGGAAGACACCGTGAGGGCGGCAGCGAAGGCTCGCGTCAGTAAGTTTCGAAGGTTAAGAAGAAGTTCTTCTTCCAGCTACCATAGTGCCGATGTTGTGATTCCCGCCGCGGTGGCACCGGCGTCCACGCCGCACGGAGAAAAGATTGTGGCGATCGGAGCTTCAACGGGAGGTACGGAAGCGTTGCTGCAGGTTTTGGAGCAAATGCCGGTGAACTGCCCTGGAATTGTGGCCGTGCAACACATGCCCGAGGGATTCACGGCGGCTTTTGCGAAAAGGTTGAATGGAATTTGCCGGATCGAAGTGCGAGAAGCGGCTGACGGAGATAAAGTTCTTCCTGGCCGGGCCTATATTGCTCCGGGCAATCGGCATACGCTGGTGCGGCGCCTCGGCGGCAGTTATTTTCTTGAGGTGCGCGACGGTTCTCTGGTGTCGCGTCACCGTCCAAGCGTGAATGTGCTTTTTCGCTCCGTGGCGCAAGCGGCGGGCGGCAGGGCGATCGGTGTTTTGATGACGGGAATGGGCGACGACGGGGCGGATGGACTGCTTGAAATGAAACAAGCCGAGGCGTTTACGATCGCACAGGACGAAGCGAGTTGTGTGGTGTTTGGCATGCCCCGAGAAGCCATACTTCGCGGCGCTGCCCGCGAAATTCTGCCTCTGTCCGGGATTTCGTCCGCGATTCTGCGAAATTGCCTAACGGCGAAATCCTAGCAGCGAGATTGATTCGAATTAAGCGGTTTTCCTGACTTGCGGAATCCGTTCCCCGCTTTTCGCGGTTGCAATGCCCTGTACTATTTCCAGTGACACGCAGGAGTCCGGCGGCGATTGCAAGGAAATTTTGTTTGTGGTGCTGGACCGCGGCGACGCATGGGACTTGTCCCACGCCACGGAGCTCACCGAGCGGCAGGAAATCATCAATCGGGCGAAGCTTTTCGTGAATGGCGTGCGCATTGGCTTCAATCTTTAGCAAGAAGAGTAGCGAAGCCTCCGCGTTCCATCGGTATTTCCACTTAGCGGGAATGGGAGCGGCCGCTGACGGGCGCGGTTGATTCGCGAATGATCAACTCGGGCGGAACGGCACACTCTTTCGGGTAATCCTTAAATCCTTGAATGCGTTGCAGCAGAATGCGCGCCGCGCTTTGCCCCATGTCGTGAAGCGGCTGTCGAATCGTGGTCAAGCTTGGATTGTGATACGCGGCGGCGCTGATATCGTCGAAACCGACGACCGAGACGTCTTCGGGGACGGACAAATTTGCGTCGCGCAATGCGCGAATCGCGCCGATGGCCGCGATATCGTTGAACGACACGAGCGCGGTAAACCGCCGCTTATGGCTCAAAAGTTGCTGGATCACCGGGTAGCCCAACTCGGGAGAGGTCAGGTCTTTTTCCAGTTGGATGGTGAGTTCGGGGCGGATTTCGATGCCGATTTCGCGGGCGACCGCGACGATGCTTTTCCAGCGATCGTTGGAATCCGAACTGAAAGGCTGGCCGCGCATGAAGGCGATGTGGCGATGGCCCAGTTGATGCAGGTGGCGGAGAGCCAGCTCCGCGGCGTGCTTGTGGTCCAGCCGGACATTTGTCACGCCAGCGATCTGTTTGTGGCCGGCGACGGCGACGACGGGCACGGGCAGTTCGTGCTCCAGCGCCGTATCGATGGCGATGATTCCTTCCGCGCCGCGGCCCATGAAGAGGCGTGGATATTCTTCGACCAAATCCGGTTTGTGGCGATGATGCGCGCTGAAATAAAAGTAGCCTTCCTGCATCAGGTGGTCGCCAATGCCGCTCATGACCATCGTGTGATAGCCGTCGCTCAATTCGGGCACCAGCACGCCAACGGTGAATGTGCGCTGCTTGCGCAGCGAACGGGCGAGAAGGCTCGGTTGATAGTTGAATTTGCGCGCGGCGGCGCGGACGCGTTCACGCGTTTCTTGCGGAATCGACCGCCCGGGAACATTGTTGAGGACGAGCGAGACCGTCGCCGGACAAAGGCCAAGATAGTCGGCGAGAATCTTTAGGCTGACGGGTTTGGCGGCGCGCGAAGGGCCTTTCTTCTCCTGAGCCATATTTTTGCCGGAACTGCCTTGGTGTTTCGAAATTGGGGAATCGTCCTCGATGCCGTTCAGAATACCTCCTGTTTGCGCCGGGCGGATAGTTCGCCGGCCGCCGGAAACGCGAAAATGGGTGTGCATCCGGCTCGTGAAACATACAGAAAACACGGAAAATAAGCTAGACAAACGATTGTCTTAGGCGGATTGGAAATTTTTCTGCTTGACACCAATATCTTGGATGTTCCAAAGTATTCGCCAATTGGGGTGCAGTACCGGATCCCGGGGCATCTTTGTGTCCAACGATCCGGATCGAGGGATCCACGCAAATCGCAAGTGAGCGCGGGTTCGGGTAAATGGCAACTGCAACGAAGCGGAGCTGATCCGAGTAAAAAACTCGGTGGTGCAAGCTCGCGTTCGTGTGCGGCAAGCCTGGAGGCGTAATGCGAACGATTTTGAATTTCATTCGGGGCTTGGTGTGTGCGGCGATTTGTCTGGCCGCCTCGAATTTTGTGGCTGCGCAGTCTGACCGCGGCTCAATCGCGGGGACGGTGCTGGATTCCAGCGGCGGAATTGTCACTAATGCCCAAGTCGTTGCGAAGGCCAAAGAAAGTGCAACCCAGTATGTGGCGACAACGGGACCAACCGGCGGATATCGGATTCAGGACGTTAAGGTTGGCATTTACACCATTACCGTCACTGCGGCGGGATTTAAGACAGACCAAAAGACCGGAGTAGAGGTTCAAGTCAACACGGTGGCGTCGTTGGACTTCGCTCTGACGATTGGCGACGTCAAAGACACCGTTACGGTCGTCGCGGACGCACCGGCGATTCAGTCCGAAAGTTCGGATATCGGTACGGTGGTCAGCACCAAGCAAATTGAGGAACTGCCGCTTGGACTTGCGGCGACAGGTCAAAGCCACCTTCGCTCCACGGAATCATTTGTTTTCTTGACGCCCGGTACGGTAGGTCCTGGCACTACAGATTCAGCCGGCATATTCGAATCCAAAATCTCCGGTGGGCAGAATTTGGGTACCGAAGTTATTTTGGATGGGGCGAGTATTGCCCACGCAGAGCTTGGCCCAACCTTTGATGAGAATGCTCCCTCGGTGGAAGCCATTAGTGAGTTCAAGGTCACGACTTCGACGATTCCCGCGGAATTTGGCCGAACTTCCGGTGGTGTCGAATCTTTTACAACCAAGGCAGGCACGAATTCTTACCATGGCGCCGCATTCGACTTGCTTCATAACGACAGGCTGAATGCGGTCCCTTGGAACAATATTTCTAACGGTTCGAACGTTAATCCACGCGACCATCAAAATGATTTCGGAGGTAGCCTCGGCGGTCCGGTGCGTGTACCCAAGCTCTACAACGGCCGTGACAAAACCTTCTTTTTCTTTTCCTGGGAACAGTATCGGAATAACCAAGGTGGTACGCAGCCGAGCACGTTGCCGACGGATGCGGAACGAGGCGGCGACTTTTCCGCATTGCTAGGCCCAGCGCTCACGACTGGCGGCGCAAATCCACAACCTGTTTTAAACCCCTGCGACAACACGCCAGTATTGAGAGGCCAGATTTTCGATCCCACAACAGCCTCCTGCCCGACAGGCTTCGTTGGAGGTCGTATCGCATTTCCGGGCAACAAAATCACGAACCTGAGTCCGGTTGCCCAAAACGTGCTTTCCTTCCTGACAGTTCACGCGGACCCGACAAAGGGGCTGACTAATAATTTTATATTTAACTCGAGCAATCCGATTCTCGACACCACCATGTCTTTCCGGATCGACCAGAACTGGGGCAATGACAATAAGTTCTTCTTTTCGTATAGCAGTCGCGATCAGGAGCAGTTCAACGGAACACAGGCGCTGCCCGCTCCGCTCGACACGAACTTTTTCAAGTCGCGTTTTTCCCACTATCTGCGTTTTGGATGGGATAAAACGATCAGCTCCTCGTTGGTGAATCACTTTAACGTCGGCTTCAACCGCCTGGTTGATCCTAGCAGGGCCGATAGTTTTACCGGGCAGGATTGGGGAAAAACGCTGGGAATTCCAAATGCCAGCGGGGTGCTATTTCCAGTATTTACCTTCGACGCGAATGCACTTGGCATCGGATACCAGGGATTTAGTGCAGGGAACTTTGACGTTGCCATTCCTAACGGCCTTGTGGTCGCAGACGGCGTGTCATGGGTTAAGTCGCGTCACACATTCCGCATCGGGTTTGAGTGGCGCCATTCCCAATTTTCGAGGTTCAACAACACCAATACGTCGCCGAACTACGAATTTAGTAATTTTCAGACGGCCTTCGCACCATCTGACGCTCAAACGGGAGATGCGTTTGCAAGTTTTCTTCTCGGCCTTCCGCAAAAAGAGAGTGCCCATTTCTCATCGGTCGTTCCGCGGTGGAACCAGAACTATTACGCTGCATACATCCAGGACGATTTCAAATTCCGCAAGAATCTGACGCTTAATCTCGGGTTCCGATACGATATAGATACGCCACGGCATGAAGCGCACGGCGCTCAGTCGGTTTTGGACCTAAATACTCCGAACCCGGGCGCTGGCGGGACACTTGGCGCGCTCATTTACGGGTCGAGTGCCACCGGTGCGCAGACCTACTACAAGAACTTCGGCCCTCGCATAGGATTCGCCTATGCGCCCGAAAAATTATTCGGAATATTTAACAATACGGTCATCCGCGGCGGGTATGGCATTTATCACGCTGCGCTTTTTTATACCGATTTTGGCGATTCGATGAGCAGTGGGGGCGCCGTCAACCCGTCCTTTACTTCCATAGACAACTTTGCGCCTGTGCTCCAAGGCGGCAAGGGCTCATTGGATTCAGGCTTTCCTGATTTCGCGCCGCCGTCCAATGCGCAGGATCCGTCGCTGCTGAATGGGAGTTTTCAAGGCAGCCCCAGCTTTGCGGCACCAAGCAGCGGCCGTGCGGGGACGATCCAAAATTGGAGCCTTGAGATTCAACATCAACTTGCGCCAGACCTCATATTGAGCGTTGGGTATGTCGGCAATCATGCCACCCATCTGAATTCAAATCTTCAGCAACTGAACGCAATTGATCCGAAATTCCTATCATTAGGGACAAAGCTGAATGATTCCGTTTCGAGCCCTGCGGGGCAAGCGACCCTAGCTAGTCTTGGTATCACGGCTCCGGACTGGTTCAAGGCCTTGTATGGCCCGAGCGGAAACGACTTTGTCGGTCAGCTCCTCTTGCCGTTTCCCCAATATCAGTCTGGCGGACCCGGAACGAATGGCGGCATCAATACTAATTGCTGCTTGGAAAATCTCGGTCAATCCACATACAACGCGCTCCAGGCAAAGGTGGAGCGGCACTTCCGGAATGGGTTGAACTTGTTGGCGTCTTACACGTATTCGAAGACATTGACTGATGCCGACAGTGCCTTCGCGGGCCTTACGGCATTTGGAAGCTCGGACACTTTTCTTGCGCAGAACCCGCGCGACCTAAAGACTGAGAAGGCTCTGAGTTACCAAGATGTTCCGCATAGCTTCGTGATTAGTTATCTGTACGAATTGCCCGTTGGCAAAGGCAAGAAGTTTCTGAACAAGGGCGGCGCGGTGGACAAGGTGCTGGGAGGCTGGCAGCTTGGAGGAGTGATGCGCTACCAGAGCGGCGTGCCCTTTATCCCATTCGCTAGTAGCGCCCAAAATACCCGTTTCGGCACAGCAAATACAAGGCTAAGCCGAATTCCCGGCGAACCATTACTGGCAGCTAACCACGCATCTTACGATCCTTTTTCGTCTCAGCCGAGCGGGTGCGACGAACAGGCAGACGGCACATTTGTGGCCCAGTCGACTAATAACTTCTTCAACTGTGGCGCTTTCCTCGATCCAAATGCACCAAGTCTTGTCGCACAACGAGGCTACACCTTCGGCAATCTTTCCAAGGTCTTTGGAGATGTTCGCAGCCCCATTTATAAGAATGAGGATTTTTCGCTTATCAAGCGCTTCACGTTTTATGAAGCGCACGTACTCTCATTTAAAGCGGATTTTCTGAACCTCTTTAACCGACATACGCTAGCCAGAGGCGACGGCTGCGTTACTTGTGGCACATTCGGACGTCCAGGCGCCCAGTTCGGGGGATTTCCAACAGCCATTAACGCGCCAAAGCTGGTTCAATTCACGTTCCGTTACCAATTCTGAGGCGGGATACGAGTGGAAGATGAATGGGAGCCTCCTATGGTCAACCGGTATAGGAGGCTTTCTCATCTAGCTGCACTCATCAACGCCACTCGTTATAGACTCTCATCGTGAAGTTATCCTCGATAGCAAGTCCGCGAGATCGCGGCTGGAGCGTAGTGTTTGCTGCTTTAGTCTGTTTGTGTTTTCTTGCGCTTTCCGCAGTCGCGCAAGAGAACCCACAGGCCAGCGACACCTTTCAGCGTGCGGTGGAAGCGATGCGCGGTGGCGATTTGCAAGCGGCGGGAGACGGATTTGCGGCTGCCGTGAAAGCGAGCCCTACTTTTGCCGAGGCTCACTTTAATTTGGGACTCGTAAGGGAAGAGCAGGGGCGATTCGAAGATGCGATCGCCAGTTTGCAGAAGGCGTTAAGTCTAAAGCCTCGATTGCATGGCGCGAACCTATTCTTGGGAATCGCCTACTACCGGATGAATCGATTTGCTCCCGCAATTGCCGCCGTTGGTAAAGAGACCGCCGCATACCCGAAGGACGCGTCGGCATGGATGTGGCAGGGTGTGATTCAACTGGCGATGGACCGGCCGGAGGAAGCAGCGACGGCGCTCGACAAAGCCGCGAGCCTCGCCCCGAACAACGTTGACATTTTGTATCATCGCGGGCAGGCGCATCTGCTTGTTTCGAAAAACAGCTATGGAGAGATGTTCAAGGCCGATCCCAAATCCTGGCGCGTCCATCAAGTGTTGGCGCAAGCAAACGCGGAGGCGGAGCGTCCAGTGGACGCGATCGCGGAATATCTGGAGGCCATCAAACTCGCGCCGACACAACCGGGATTGCATGAAGAACTCGGTTCGGAATTTCGCAACGCGGGGAAGCCGGTGGAGGCGGAGGCCGCTTTTCAGAGCGAGCTAGAACTTGATCCGTTCAACGTACTTGCGCGATATAAGCTGGGCGTTCTGGCCATCGAACGAGGCGACGGCGCGCGCGCGAAAGATCTGATCGAAGAGGCTTTGAAGCAGAAAGCGGGACTGCGACATTCGGATTACAATCTTGGCCGGGCGGAAATGCTGCTCGGACAAGACGAAAGTGCGCTGAAACATTTTCAGACGGCAAGTTCGACCGAAAACGATCCGGAGGTTCTACAGCAATCGTGGTTTCAACTCGCAATCGTGCTTCGCCGGCTCCATCGCATGAACGAAGCGAAACAAGCAATTGCCACGTTTCAGCGATTGAAGAACGAGCAAGCGGAAAAATCGCAGGAACAGCTAAAGAAATTCAAAACGCAGCAGGATTCAGACGTGGCGCAACCCACAGACGAGGGAACAAATCCGCAATAACCGCCGGTGGAGGCTGGGAGATCAATGACGAAAAGATTTATTGTGGCGCATTCGCCGATGGCCGTTTTCGCGCTGCTAGCGCTGGCGAGCGGCGCGCGCGCCTTTCCCCAGATGCCTTCGGGAACGAAAATCGAAATTGTTGAATCGATCGAAAATCGTGCGCCTGCATTAGAAAAAAAGCCGCCGATACAATTTGGGAAGACGCAGGCTTCCGCGCTCACCATCCGCGTCGATGAATCCACGAAATATCAAACGATTGACGGCTTCGGGGCGTCGTTGACGGATTCTTCCGCGTGGCTGCTCGACAAGAAACTATCGCCGCAGCAGAGAGCCGAAGCGTTCGACATGCTCTTTGATCCGCAAAAGGGAATTGGATTGAGTATTTTGCGCCAGCCGATGGGCGCGAGCGACTTTGCGTTGAGCGACTACAGCTACGACGACGTCTCTCCCGGCGAGAAAGACTTCAAGCTCGAGAAATTTTCCATCGAGCAAGACCGGGCATACATCATTCCGCTTCTGAAACAGGCGCTGGCGCGAAATCCGAATCTGAAGATTGTTGCGTCGCCGTGGAGCCCGCCGGGGTGGATGAAGACTTCTCAATCGATGATTTTCGGAGCGCTGCTTCCGGAAGCGTATCCCGCCTTCGCAAACTATTTCGTGAAATTCATTCAGGCGTATGAGGCGGAAGGCATTCCGATTTATGCGATCACGATGCAGAACGAACCGCTGAATATTCCTGGCAACTATCCTGGCATGGGAATGACCGCGGTCGAACAAGCCGCGTTTCTGCGGGACCATCTCGGTCCGGCGCTGAAGGCCGCAGGGCTGAAGACAAAAGTTTTTGTGTTCGACCACAACTGGGATTTGATTGCATATCCGATTTCGGTCTTGAGCGATCCGAAAGCCGCCGCATTTGCCGCGGGCACGGCCACGCATTGTTACGGCGGCGTGCCGACGGCCCAAGATGAATTGCACTCACGATTCCCGGAAAAAGAGATCTGGATGACGGAATGTTCGGGCGGCGAGTGGCAAAAAGGCAACTTATTGGAGCAGCAGATTCGGCTGATCATAAGTTCCACGCGCAGCTGGGCGCAGACGGTCGTACTGTGGAATCTTGCGCTCGATCAAAATCACGAGCCGTTTCTCGGCGGATGCACCACGTGTCGCGGAGTCGTGACGGTGAATCACGCCTCTTCTCCGGCGCAAGTATTGCCGACCGTGGATTTTATCGCGCTGGGCCACGTCGGCAAATTCGTAAAGCCCGGCGCGCGACGGATTGAGTCTAATTCGTTCGGACAGGGAAGCCTGGAAGACGTCGCGTTCCAGAATCGAGATGGCTCCATCGTTCTGCTGGTGCTGAACGGCAGCGGGGCGTCGCTCCCGTTCAATATTGCCTGGAAGGGCGAATTTGCATCGTATAGATTGTCGCCGGGAGCCGTGGCCACGTTTGTATGGCAGCCGGCCTCACCCAAATAACTAGGGCCCGCCATGCGCGTGGCGCTTTGGCTGAAACCGAGACCTTGCACAAATCTTTCCCACGAACCGAAGCAAAATGGAGGCGTTTCCTCGCGCTTCCGTTGTTTGCATTTCTTGTTGCTGGTGCGCCGCTACTCGCTCAACAAAAGAGCGATCCGGCTCGTGCAAATGTGGCCACGCCGGGCAAGTTTGTCGACATTACTTCCTCGAGTGGCATCCATTTTCAATATCAATCGTCGCACACAAGCAGGAAATATTTGCTCGAGACGATGGGGCCGGGAGTCGCGCTGTTAGATTACGACAACGACGGACGGCTGGACATTTTTGTCGTAAACGGCGCGCCGCTGAGCGATCCGACGGCCAAAGGCACGATTCCGCAAAAAACGGGACCGAAATATTGGAACCGGCTCTATCACCAGAAAAGTGACGGTACATTTGAAGACGCGACGGAAAAGGCCGGACTACAAGGCGCGGGCTACGGCATGGGCGTTGCCGTCGGCGACTACGACAACGACGGCTTCGAAGATCTGTATGTGACGGCCTACGGCGGAAACAAGCTTTATCACAACAACGGCGATGGAACGTTTACCGATGTGACTGCGAAGGCCGGTGTCGCGGGCAGCGGCTGGTCAACCAGCGCAATTTGGGTCGATTTGGACAACGATGGCTTACTCGATCTGGTCGTGCTTCGCTATCTGCAGTGGGACTTCGACGACGTCTGGTGCGGCGAGCATCGCGAAGGGTACCGCGCGTATTGTCACCCGGATTATTTCAAACCAATCGCGCCGCTTGTTTATCACAATGATGGCAACGGCCATTTCACGGAAGTGTCTGAAAAACTCGGCCTCGCCAAACCGGGAAAAGGCCTCGGCATCGCTTTGGCCGATTACGATCGCGATGGAAAAGTGGACCTGTTTGTGGCGAACGATTCGATGCTCGAGTTTCTGTATCACAACAAAGGCGACGGCACCTTCGAAGAAGTCGGCCTGTTTTCGCAAGTGGCCGCCGACGGTGACGGCAGAACGTACGCAGGAATGGGAATCGACTTTGCCGACTACGACAATGACGGCAGGCCGGACCTCGTGATTACGGATTTAGCGAATCAGCGATACGCCCTCTACAAAAACGACGGAGAAGGTCTGTTTTCCTACGCCACGATCACGTCTGGTCTGGGCCAGGTGTCGATGCCGCATTCGGGCTGGGGAATCCGTTTCATCGATTACGACAACGACGGCTGGAAAGATTTGCTCGTCGCGCAAGGGCATGACCTCGATACAATTGAATTGACGTCGCCGAATTTGCATTACCGCGAGCCGATGAGCTTAATTCGAAATACGGGCACAAGATTTGTGGACGTGACGGCGGAGTCGGGCCCGGCGTTTCAGCAGCCGTGGGTCGCACGCGGACTCGCGATCGGAGACATCGACAACGACGGACGAGTGGACGCGGTGGTCACGACAAACGACGGCGGACTGCATATCCTGCGCAATGAAACCGCGACAACGAATCACTGGCTGACGCTGAAACTGGTCGGTCATAAGAGCAACCGCGACGCGATTGGCGCGGAAGTTAAAATAAAATCGGCGGCCGGCGGTTTGCAATTGGCCACGGTCACTCCGGGGGGAAGTTATCTCTCTTCAAGCGACAAGCGCGTTCACTTTGGGCTCGGCGCCGAAGCGCGGGTGGCGACGATTGAAATAAAGTGGCCGAGCGGCATCGTGCAAACGCTGCGCGACGTTGCGGCGGATCAATTTCTGCAGGTGGATGAACCTGTCGCTGCGCCCGCGGAAAAGGATCCGCCAAAGTGAACGTTCTTTCGCCGGCCAAACGAGATGACGCCTTCGCCAATCGCGTGGCCCGGGCCGCGCGATTGCTGTTCATCGCAGCGGCTATTTCACCTCTTACGGTGTTCGCGCAAAATGCCGCAGACCAAAAAAACACGCAACAACAAACGGGGCCGTCCACCGGTGTCTCAACCGGCGCGGCTCGTCCCGCCGTCAAAGACGACAAGTCGCGTCCGATCACGGCAGGAGGATTCGTCGATGGCGCTCCCGTCATCTTCGTGGACATTGCGAAGCAAGCGGGGCTCACCAAATTTCATCACCGGTCGGGAAGCTCTGAAAAAAGTACGATCGTGGAGACTCCAGGCTCGGGCGTCGCGTTGCTGGACTACGACAACGACGGCTGGCTCGATATTTACATCCTGAACGGTTCGACCGTCCCCGCACTCTTAGGTAAAGAACCTGCGCCGCGTGCCATGCTCTTTCACAATAATCACGATGGTACGTTTACGGACGTAACCGACAAAGCCGGCGTGGCCAACGAACGTTGGGGATTCGGGGTTGCAGTGGGCGATTACGACAACGACGGCTGGCCCGACATGTACGTTTCGAACTACGGGAAAAATCGCCTCTATCATAATAATCGCGACGGAACATTTACCGACGTGGCGGAAAAAGCCGGCGTTACGCTCGGCGGCTGGTCGGCCGGGCCGACGTGGGGCGACTACGATCATGATGGTTTGCTGGACCTGTTCGTCCCGGGATATGTGAAGTTCGATCCGAGCCGGCCGCCGGGCTCGGGCAAAGGCGGGCTTTCGGCGAACTCGTGCCAATTTCGCGGAGTGCCGGTGATGTGCGGACCGCGCGGCCTCGTCGGTGAGCGGGATCATCTCTTTCATAACAATGGAGACGGTACGTTTACGGACGTCAGCGAGAAAGCCGGCGTTTCCGACGCACCAGGATACTTTGGCTTGGCGTCCGTTTTCGTCGACGTGGACGACGATGGATGGGTTGACCTGTTGGTCGCAAACGATTCGACGCCCAACTATCTTTACAAGAACCGTCACAACGGCACTTTCGAGGACGTAAGCTATCTTTCCGGTTTTGCATTAAGCGAGGATGGCCGCGAGCAAGCCACGATGGGAATCGCCGTTGGTGATTTTAATCACGACGGCAAAGTGGATTTCTACGTCACGTCGTTTTCGGACGATTACAACACGCTCTATATAAATGATGGAGACGGGAATTTTACCGACAAGACGGCCAGCGCAGGCCTCGTTGACCCAACCATTCCGTTTCTCGGCTGGGGCACCGTTGCGTTGGATTTCGACAACGACGGTTGGACCGACCTGTTCGTATCGAATGGCCACGTCTACCCCGCCGTCGATCGGCAGGACTGGGGCACCACGTGGCTGCAACGGCCACAACTTTTTCGCAATCTCGACGGAAAGAAGTTTACAGAAGTGCCGCCGGCAACGGGAAGCGGCCTTGCGGAGTTGTTGGCGGGACGCGGAGCGGCCGTCGGGGACCTTTTCAACGACGGCCACTTGGATGTCGTGATCAATCAAATGGATGGCGTGCCGGCGTTGATGCGAAACGTGGTGAAAAACGACAATCACTGGGTTGAATTTCGCTTGATTGGCGGCCCCAAATCGCCGCGCGACGCGATTGGCGCGAAAGTATTTGTCACGGCCGGAGGCGTTCGTCAGCGCGCCGATGTGTTTTCCGGCGGAAGCTACGGTTCCAGCTCAGACCAGAGAGTTCACTTCGGCCTTGGCCGAAGCGACAAGGTGGACAAAGTCGAAATCCATTGGCCGAGCGGTTTGAAACAGGAGCTTTCGATTGCGTCAGTCGACAGGATTTTTACGGTGGTGGAAGGACAAGGAATCGCTTCGGAACATTGATGCCGCAATCTCTTCGTATCTCTCCATGCGCTATCTGACTTCGCTCAATTCGGTTTGCCTGATGGTTGCATCGGCATTTGGGCCGGTCGTCGCGTCGAACGCCATGCCGCAAGACGCGAATCCGCCTTCACTTGAAGAAAATGCTGGACTCGCGAAGGCAAAAGAGCTGCTCGAACAATCGAAAGTGGATGAGGCCGAAGCCATGGCGCGCAAGTTCATCGCGCAGCATCCGCGTCAGTCCGATGGATATTTTCTGTTGGGACTCACTCTTTTTCGCCGAGTCCAGGCAATGGCTCGCTCCGCCGGAACTTTTGTGGCCCCGGGAGAAGTTCCGTCCACGGCGCTCGATCCACAAAAACGCGGCGCGATAATCCGCGAATCGCTCGAAGCCTTCACGGAAGGCGCAAAATATGGAAAGCCGTCGGCCGACGATCTTAAAACTGTCTCGTTCGATTTCATATTAATCGGCGACTTTGCCAGCGCCGACAAGTGGCTCACGGTTGCCCTCGATTGGAATCCCACTGATGCCGACACGTGGTATTACCTGGGCCGCGCGAAATATAACGAGAACCGTTTCGAAGAAGCCGTGCAAGCTTTTCAAAGGTGTCTCGCCTTGCGGCCTCGCGACTCGCTCGCTGCGGATGGAGTCGGTCTTTCCTATGAAGGGCTGAACAGAATGGCTGACGCAATCACTTGGCTGCAGACCGCCATCTCGTGGCAAGAAGCCAGCCAGCAAAAAACCGCCGAACCTTACGTCGATCTCGGCGATCTGTTCACGCAACAGGCGCGGTTCGATGACGCTCTGCCGGTCTTGCAAAATGCCATTGCAATCGACCCGCGCAACATTCGAGCGCACGAAAAACTCGGGAAAGTGTATTTGAATCTCGATCGCCTTGCGGAAGCGCAATCGGAATTCGAGAAAACGATTTCGCTCGATCCGGAACAGCCTGCCCCGCATTACCTCATGGCCCAGACGTATCGCAAGCAAGGCCAGCTGGACAAGGCGCGCCTCGAGATGAACCGCTTTCAGTTGCTCAAGGCCAAGGAGTCTCCGGCAAAATCCGGCATGCAGTGATCACCGTCGGCGAGGCCACCGTTCAGAACGGTTGCTCGGGCGCGGCCGGGATTACCGTGCTTATGGTTTGTGCGGACTTTCGAGGGCCTCGTAGATTGGGATTGGCGACGTGATTAACACGATACCGATTGCGATTTCGCGAAAGTGCCCGTCGTTAATCGGCGGTTTAATCTTGTATTTGGTTTGATTGGTGTAAGCAGCCGGACATGCGGCATGGCTGTGCGAATGGTGATATTGCGCGTCTCGCGGAAATTCCGGGTAGTCTGCCGGCACAGGCTGCCAGGAATCCTGATAGTCCACGCCAATTTCCGAAGTCACGCTGAACGATTTCGATTCCTCTATCATTCTCGTCTCGCGCCCCGACGTCGCTTCGAGCTTGCTCCGGACCGCGGTTGCACTCAATTCGCAACGCGACTTCACCGTGATTTGCCCTTCGGCTGAGGTGGAAGTGTCGGGAACAAACTTCACGTCCTGCGCAAAAATCGTTACGCTTTCTCCTGCGACCGGCGCGGAATACGTCAGCACGCCCGTTTCCAGCTCCACCACGATTCGCTCATCCTGCCGGAAGATCCGCATCGAGCTGTTTCCGCCCAACGCGATTCTCACCTGCTTCACTTGTACCTGCATTGCGCCTTTATCGCCGGTCTTGAGCAGATCGCCAGAAAAGACGGTCGACCCTTGCGTAAGGGTGGTGTTGCCAACCTGCGCCGCCTGAGCGACGACAACCACTCCCGCAGGTGAAAGGGTTTGGGCGGCGGCCGAAATACCAACAAAGGGAACCAAAGCGAGAGCAAAAAGCGGACAACGCGCCATGCGCGCACCTCCAGTACTAGAAGTACTAGAATCTTCTAATCTTGGGTGCTTGGCTACCGCCAAAACCGCCGTTTCTCCCAATTTGGTATTGATTTCGAGGGCATTACCGACTTGTTCGGTTCGTCACTACCCCTTTTGGCACAATCAGTTGAAGACCTAGAACTAGTACTAGAGACTGAAAACTCGGTTAAAAGCTACTTATATGTCAGCCCATTTTGGGCCGAGAGGACCAGGGTATGTTCCAAGTTGGGAACGTCGATGTTCGGTTTGTCAGAAATAGTGCCGTCGTCAGCCGAAAAATTGCTGAGGAAACTCTAATCGTTCCAATTCGGGGCGGCGTCGGTGACCTGGATTCGATCTTTTCCCTCAATCCACTCGGTTCAGACTTATGGGCGCTGCTCGAGTCTGGCGCGAGCCAGTCCACGATGGCGGATTGGGTTGTGGAACGGTACGAAGTTATGCGCGAACAAGCGATCGCGGATATCCGAGATTTCCTCAACGACCTCGAAGGTGCGGGCCTCGTGAAAGCACATCAGGAGGTCGGCATCGGTAGCTAGCCGCTGCGAAAGATCTCGATGCAAGTCGCCGACTACAAGCAATTCAGTGGAATCGTGCACGAACGGTATCTGGGAAAGCGCGCGCCGGTCGAAGTGTCGATTGAGGTGACGCGCCGGTGTCCGCTCGAGTGCTTGCACTGCTACAACAACCTGCCGATGGGCGACCGGGAGGCGCGTAAAAGCGAACTGACGCTCTCTGAGCACATTCGTTTGCTCGACGAACTTGTGGCTGCCGGCTGCCTTTGGGTTTTGTACACGGGTGGAGAGATTTTCGGCCGGAAAGACTTCGTTGAGATCTACAAGGCCGCGAAATCCAGAGGATTCTTGGTGACGCTGTTCACCAACGGCACTCTGATCACACCACAAATTGCGGACATGCTCGCGGAGTGGCGCCCATTCGCCATCGAAATCACGATGTACGGCGCGACTCGAGAAACCTACGAGGCGCTCACACAAGTTCCGGGTTCCTACGACCGGTGCATGCGAGGAATCAGGCTTTTGCTCGAACGAAATCTTCCCCTCAAGCTGAAAACCGTGCCGACAACGGTAAATCGTCACGAAGTGTTCGAAATGAAGCGGATGGCGGAAGAAGATTTCGGTGTCGAGTTCAAGTTCGACCCGCTCGTGAATCCGCGAATCGATTGTTCGGCAAGCCCCCTCGCCGTCCGCCTTTCGCCGGAAGAAGTTGTCGCGATTGATTATCACGATCCGAAACGCAGAGAAGAATACCGTCGCCTTGCCACTCACGATCTCTCGGGATCGCCCGCGGACAAGCGCGATTCAGATACAGTCTATTTTTGCGGAGGCGGAATGAGCGCCTGCGCCGTCGATCCCGAAGGCAGGATGTCCATTTGCGTGATATCCCATCAAGAGACGTATGACTGGAGGAATGGCTCGTTTCAAGAGGGTTGGGACGGCTTTCTCTGGGAGACGCGCACAAAAAAGAAATCACGGCAGACGCGTTGTGACGACTGCCGAATTCAGTCGCTTTGCAGTATGTGCCCGGCAAATGGCGAGCTGGAGATGAACGACGCCGAATCGCCGGTCGATTTTCTCTGTCAGGTCGCGCATCTGCGGGCTTACGCACTGGACATGAACGTTCCCGAACATGGCTCGTGTCCGGCGTGCGCCGGTGGTGAATTTCATTCGCAACTGCGGTCGTCCGCACAAAAAATTGCGAGCGGCCAGGTTGACGTGGGCTCCTGGGTCCCCGTTGCAAAGTTGGCCGGTCCGTTGCCGATTTTGCAGCAATCGGGAAGCGGCAGCGCGGGCTCGTGCGGCTCCTGTGGGTCCCACGCTGCCTATTGAGGAAGTTGAAAGTTATATGAGCAAGAAGGCAGAACAGCAGACGAAACGCACCGACTACGAACCGCCAAAGGTGGTGGCGGTCAGTCTGCGTCCAGACGAAGCCGTTTTGGGGCATTGCAAGATCTCCGGTTCGGCGGGCCCGGTCGCCGGCTCTTGCAAAAATCTTTCGTGCCGCTCATTGGGATCATAAGGAAGACAACGTGAGCGAACACACTTCCGATTCCGCGGTATTGGCGTCGCCTTCGACTTTAGCTGGAGCGGAAAACTCCGCTTCCCGCATCGCGTATCGCGTCGGCGGCATTTCCTTCGGCGTAAATTCCGGCAAGGATATGCGTTTGTCGCTCGAACCGGGAATCTTCGAGTTCGAAGTTCGCGATACCGTTTGCGACGTCGAGATCGACGCCGATTGGGCCACGCATCTGCGCATGCCCGCGGGGAAGCCGCTTTTCGAGTCGCGCGGCCTTTGGAGCGCATTCAAAGAAGACGGAGGCACGGCGTTCTATTTTCGCACCGACTTTCTCGGTGAGGCGCCGTATAAGTACGCCTGGTTCAATCACGATTTCAGCCGCGGGCGAGTTCACTTGCTAAAGCGGTATTTCGATCCGGAATTGCCGCTGTACCCGCTGGAATACCCGCTCGACGAACTGTTGATGATTCATCGAATTTCGCGTGGCGAAGGCGCCGAGGTTCACGCCTGTGGCGTGGTGATGCCGGATGGTGTTGGCCGGCTGTTCATCGGGCATTCCGGCGCAGGGAAGAGCACGACGTCGCGGCTCTGGATGGCGCGCGAAGGCGCCTCGGTGCTGAGCGACGATCGAATCATTTTGCGAATGGCAAATGGCACCCCGTTCATGTACGGAACGCCGTGGCATGGCGACGCGGGCCTTGCCGCACAAGCTTCCGCAAGAGTCGACCGAATTTATTTGCTCGAGCACAGTCCCGCCAATCGAATTACCAAGCTGGACGCTGCGCGCGCAGCCGCCGAATTGTTCGCTCGCACCTTTGTGCCGCACCACGATGCAACCAGCCTGCGTCATACGCTGGAATTTCTGGAAACTCTCACCGAGAAAGTATCCGTTTCGCGGTTCGAATTCTTGCCGAACGACAGCGCGATCGAGGAGATCCTTCGTGCCCACTAGCAAGCCGCATCTGCGCTCGGATTCTCCGCAATTTCTGGCCATGTGCGAAGCGGTGCTGGGTACCGGCGCGGCTGTCCGGTTTCATGCGCGCGGTTTGAGCATGCAGCCGAATATCAACGACGGCGAGTGTGTGGAACTTCGTCCGGCGGCGATTTCGGAGGTTTCGAAAGGTGAGATTGTCCTCGCGCAAACCGGCGATGGCCTGCGTTTACATCGCGTGGTGGAAAGGAAAATTTCCGGCGTTCTGACGCGCGGCGACGCCGGCAAGGAGAATGACGCGCCGACCATCTCGATCGTCGGAAAAGCCGTCGCCATCGAGAACGCAAATGGGCGGGAATCTTTGCAGGGAGCGGCAGTCGGTCTGCGACATTCGATTTGTTCTCTCTTCCGCAGGGTAAAGCTTGCGGCCGCACGCCGGATTTCAAACGTTCGCGGTTCTTTATTTCTCTTCCTGATCTTTCTCATTTCCGCCAGTGCGATGGTGTTTACGCCAGCAGCTTCGGCGCAAGCCGATCTTGCCGTGACGTCAGACACTGCCGCACCGAACCCCGTTTCTCCAGGCGGCCAGATTACCTACACCATCGTGGTCGCGAACAATGGGCCGAGCGCTGCGACGACGCCTTCCGTGACAATGAACACGCCGGCCAACACGACTTTCGTCTCCGCCGCCAAAACGGGAGGGAACGGCACCTGGAACTGTGTGAATCCCAATGTCGGCGGCACCGGCACGATCACCTGCACGCGCGCAACGAACCTGACCAGCGGCAATACAAACACATTCACATTTGTTGTGCTGGTCAATACGAATATCGCAGGAAATACGGTGATTGCGAATTCGGTGAATATCTCTTCATCGACCGCCGACCCCACGCCTGCCAATAACACGGCAACAACCAACGTAACCGTGAATGCCGCCGATCTTGGATTGACGCAATCGGCAAATCCCACCGTGGCGCAACCGGGCGGCGCGATTACTTACACTTTGACCTTGACCAACAACGGCGCAAACGCCGCGGCGGGCGCCGTCGTTTATCAACAGACGCCACCCAACACGACTTTTCAATCCGTTGCGGTGAGTCCCGCAGCAGGTTGGACGTGTACTGCTCCTGCCGTAGGCGGCACGGGCCAAATACTTTGTTCAGACTCGGCAAATCTCAATAGCGCCGCGACGGTGACGTTTACGATCGTGGTGAACGTGAACGCGGGCACCCCTTCCGGCACGGTGATCTTAAATTCGGCGGACACCACTGCAACCACCGCCGACCCCGATCCCACAAACAACGCTTCCACTTCGTCGGTCCTCGTCGAAAATGGCGCCGAGGCCGATCTGTCTGTCTCCATGTCGGCAACGCCGACTCCCGTTTTCATTGCCTCCAATCTCACCTACACAATTCAAGTTCAAAACCTGGGACTCGTAAACACGGCGAATGGACAGCTTGTGGACACGATTCCCGCGGGAACGACGTTTGTTTCCTCGACAACAAGCCAGGGATCCTGCTCAGGCGCCGCGACCGTCACGTGCACATTTGGCGCGATCGCCAGCGGGAGCACGATTACAGTCACGATTGCCGTAACGACTCCGACGAGTGCAGGTACGCTGACGAACACTGCAACGGTCAGTTCGACAACCGCGGATCCGGTTTCAAGCAATAACAGCGCCACGGTTGCAACCGTCGTGCAACCGCTGGTATGCGCTTCGCCCGGCCGCGATGGCTCCGGCGGCACGCTCACGGGCATCGTCAACGCTTACTATCCGCCAAAAAATACGGGAACGCTCGCGGCCGGCTCAACATCGGTTGCGCTTGGCGGCGCCGCCGCTGGCGGCGCGCAAACGGCCATCGCCGCCGGCGATTTGCTTCTTGTTATCCAGATGCAGGACGCGGCGATCAATTCGACGAACACCAGCTCTTACGGGCATGGAACTCCCGGAGAACCCGCTTCAGGGTGGACCGTTCTCAATAATTCGGGAAATTTCGAATACGTGACGGCGACCAACGGTGTAGCCGTCGGTGGAGGCACTCTGAATTTCAAGGGTACCGGCCCCACGGGCGGTCTTCTCAATACGTACACAAGCGCTGCGTACAATGCGGGCGTCCAGGGGCAAAGGACTTATCAAGTGATTCGCGTGCCGCAATATACGTCTGCCACGTTTAGTTCCGGGCTGACGGCAATGATTTGGAACGGCGCGACTGGCGGCGTGCTCGTACTCGACGTTGCCTCGCAACTGACACTCGGCGGAACGGTTGCAGTGGATGGGCTCGGCTTTCGTGGAGGAGGAGGAAGGATTCTGGGCGGCGGTGCGGGCGCGGCGACAGACTACGTAACCCTGGCGACGAACGCCGCCAACGGTTCGAAAGGCGAAGGGATTGCCGGCACTCCACGTTTTGTTGCGCCTGCCATTTCCGCGATTACCACTGCGACCGCTGCCATCGATACAGGCGTGGAGGGACTTCCGAATGGAAGCTACGCGCGCGGCGCGCCGGGAAACGCGGGCGCGGGCGCGACGGACGCCGATCCGGTAGCTAACGATCAGAATAGCGGCGGCGGTGGCGGCGGCAACGGCGGATCCGGCGGCCAAGGCGGCTTTGGGTGGAACAGCGCGGGCATCGTCGGCGGATTTGGCGGGATGTCGTTTCCCGGCACCAGCAGCACGATGGTCTTGGGCGGATCGGGCGGCGCGGGAACGACAAACAATGGAAGTTTTTGGGATCACCCGAGCAGCACCGGCAACAACAACTGCGGAACGACTTGCACGGGCATTTTCAGCAGCGGAGCAGCGGGCGGCGGAATCGTAATTGTCCATGTAGGTTCGCTGACCGGCACGGGAACGATTACCGCAAACGGCGCCAACGCTCTCGATGTGGAAAACGACGGTGGCGGTGGCGGCGGCGCGGGTGGCTCGATTCGAGTTCTCGCGAACAGCGGCGGAATCGCCGGCTTGACCGTCCTCGCCAACGGCGGAAGCGGCGGCAATACTTGGCCTGCGCAAGTGCCAGCCGCTTTTCCAGGCAATCGTCACGGCCCGGGCGGTGGCGGTGGCGGCGGAGCACTTTTTCTCTCCGGTAGCCCAACAAGTTTTTCGGTGCTGGGCGGATCGCCGGGAGCAACGACGACGGCGCTTGATCCGTATGGCGCAACAACCGGCGCGGCGGGAACACTGAACACTTCCTACACGATTCCGCAAACACCGGGTACACAGCCTGGCTCGTATTGTTCGTCCGCGGATCTTGCCGTGACCAATTCTGGTTCGCCGTCGGTGGTTGTTCCGGGAAATAACATCACCTATACGCAAGTGGTGACGAATAATGGGCCGATGGCGGCGGTGAACGCCCTATTCACCGAGGCGATTCCCACGAACACAACTTTTCAGTCATTGAGTGTCCCCGCGGGATGGGCTTGCACGACACCGGCCGTGGGCGCTACGGGAAACATCAATTGCACAAATCCGCTCGTCGCCAACGCTGCTGCCGGCACATTTACTCTCGCCGTTCAGGTAAATGCCGGTACGACGAACCAAACGCAGATTACGGACGTGGCTTCGGTTACTTCGGGAACTTCGGATCCGCTGCTGACCAATAACTCCGCTAGCGTCACGACCATTGTGGGCACGGCGACCGGCGCGGACCTGCGTGTAACGAACTCCGCGACACCCAATCCAGTCGTCGCGGGCCAGAACATCACGTACACGCAAGTGGTAAGCAACGCCGGACCTGCCGCTGCGACAAATTTAACGTTTACGGAAGCACTGCCTGCGAATACCACATTCGTTTCGATGTCGACGCCCGCTGGGTGGTCTTGCTCGACACCCGCGGTCGGAGTTTCCGGCACCATTACGTGCACGATTTCTGCGCTTGCGGTCGGCGGATCGGCAACGTTTCAGCCGGTGTTGAAAGTGACCGCGGGAACCGCCGCGGGCACCGTGATTTCCGATTCCGTATCGATAAATTCAACGACGCCCGATCCAAATCCAACCAGCAACGACGCGACCGCCAACGTAACCGTTGCCACCGCGACGCAAGCCGACCTTGCCGTCACCGCGTCCGCTTCGCCCAATCCAGTGCTGGACGGAAACAACATCACGTTCACCGAAACGGTGACCAATAACGGGCCCGTCGCAGCAGCCACCGACACGTTCACTACATCCGTTCCAGCCAACACCACGTTTGTTTCGTTGGGCGTTCCCGTGGGTTGGGCTTGCATAACCCCTGCGGTCGGCACGGCGGGGCCAGTGTCAATCACATGTACCGTCGCCACGATGGCCGCCAACACGACCGTAAATTTTCCGTTGGTTGTGAAAGTCGTTTCGACCACCGCGCCGGGAACGATAATCTCCATCAGTCCGTCCGTCGCTTCCATTACCGGCGACCCAACTTCCTCGAACAATACAACGACGGCTTCTACCGTCGTCGCGTCACCGACGCAAGCGGACGTTGCCATCGTGAAGACCGCTTCTCCGGAGCCCGTGGATCAAAACACGAATCTTGTCTACACGCTGCAGATTACAAACAACGGCCCGGCCGTGGCGCAAGGCGTGACCGTGAGCGACCCAATTCCCTCACAAGTCACATTCACTTCTGTTTCCACAACGCAGGGAAACTGTTCTCTCGCGGGCACAACGGTAAACTGCACGATCGGAAGCATGCCGGTCGGAAGCCTGGTGATCGTCACGATCAACGCGAGCGCCAACACCTTCAGCAGTGCCACGACGTCTTCCAACACGGCGACGGTCAGCAGCACTTCCAGCGATCCGAACGCGGCGAACAACACTTCCACGGCGATCACCACGATTCAATCGCCCACCGCCGTGCAGTTGGTCTATTTCCACGCGACGCCCCAAGCCGTCGGCGGCGCAATTCTGGAATGGAAAACGCGCGACGAAGTTCGCAATCTCGGTTTCAACGCCTTCCGCGAAGATGCAACCGGACGGCATCGCCTGAATCCTTCGATCATCGCCGGGTCGGCACTCGTATTGCGCCACGGCCATCCACAACACGCGGCGAAGACGTATCGTTGGATCGACACGCTCGCATTCTCGCCGGACGTTTCGTACTGGATTGAAGACGTCGACCTGAACGGCACTCGCACGGTTCATGGCCCGGCGCAGATCGAGGCAGAGTCGCAGGCAACAGCCTCCGCCACCGCTGCACCGTTATTGGCGCATCTCAACCGCGCGGCATCGGCGATGATTGCATCGAAAGTTCCTTCCAGTCCTCTTCCGCATTTTGCGAGGCCGATTCTCGTCAACGATCCATCGATTCGAAGGGTCGCGCTGGACGGCGAACCCGCCGTAAAAATTTCCGTCGAGAATGAGGGCTGGTACAACGTCACACAGCAACAGTTGATTGCCGCTGGATTTGATGCGCGCGCCAACGCGCGATCGCTGCAACTCTTTGCGGAGGGCGTCGAGCAACCCCTCCTCATTCTCGGCAATCAATCGGGTCCGCTCGGGCCAAGTGACGCCATCGAGTTCTACGGAACCGGAATCGATACGCCTTTTTCCGGCGCGCGTGTTTACTGGCTCACGTGGAGCGGGCAGCCGGGTAAACGCATTACTCTGGACGCGGCGTCAAACGGCGGCGGCGAAGCAACCAGTTTCCCCGCAACGGTCGTTCGCGAAGATCGCACAACTTATTTTGCCGTCCTTCTGAATGGCGAAGACAAGGATAATTTCTTTGGCGCGATTGTGACGAGCGAGCCCGTCGACCAGGAACTCATTGTTGCGCACAGCGTTCGCGACGCAGCCCCAATCACTCTCGACGTCACCTTGCAAGGCGTTACGGATGCGCAGCAGCACACCGTTGCGGTTACTTTCAACGGTGCGTCACTCGGCGCGATCGACTTTGCAAACCTGGAAAATCACACCACGACATTTTCGCTCGATCCGAATTTGCTCGAAGACGGCTCGAACATCGTGAATTTGAACGCGCTCAACGGTGACAACGACGTCAGCCTCGTGCAATCGATCGCGCTTCATTATTCCCATTCGTTTGGCGCCGACGCGGACTGGCTTCGCATGCAGGCAAATTCCGGAAGCCGCGTGCAGCTCACAAATTTCACGAGCTCGCAGATTCGCGTCTTTGACGTGACGAATCCGCTCGCGGTGCAGCAAGTTCCCGGCACGGTCCAGTTGCAGGGATCGACTTACGGCTTTGGCTTTACCGTCCCCGGCTCGCTTGCCGGAGGCCAATCTCACACGCTTGTCGCGGTTGGCGCGTCGCAAATCTCCTCGCCATCCGCGCTTTCCCGCCATGCGCCGAACCATTTGGAAGAACGCGCGGACGGCGCCGGCATCGTCGTCATCACGCACCCGGATTTCGCGGCAAGCCTTGCGCCGCTCGTGCAGCTGCGCCAGCGCCAGGGGTATTCCGTTAAAGTTGTAACAACGGACGAACTTTTCGACGCGTTCCATTACGGCGAGCGCAGTCCGTTCGCTCTGCGAAATTTCCTGCAAGTTGCTTCGACAGAGTGGCGAGTGAAGCCGCAAGCTGTGCTCCTCGTTGGAGACGCATCGCTCGATCCGAGAAATTATCTTGGCTTCGGCGATTTCGATTTCGTGCCGACCAGGCTCATCGAAACCTCCGAATTAAAGACGGCGTCCGACGATTGGCTTACCGATTTCAACAGCACCGGTTTCTCCACGATTCCGACGGGCCGGCTGCCGGTTCGTACCAGCGCGGAAGCGGACGCGGTCGTTGCGAAAATCGTGGAGTACGAGTCTGGCTATGGCGCCGGCGCGTGGAACAGCCAGGCGCTCACGATCGCGGATCAAACGATCGGCGCGGACTTTACCTCCACCACAAACGCGGTCGCCAATTCGCTGAGCAAGTCGCTCCGGGTCACAAAGATTCTGGCCGACCAAAGCGACCCGCAGACGACGAAGCAACAAATTATTGACGCGATCAACAACGGACAGGTTCTGGTGAATTATTCGGGCCATGGCTCGGTCGAGCAGTGGTCGTTCAGCGATTTGCTGGACAATTCGGACGTCGCGACTCTCTCCAACGGCAATCGTTTGCCCGTATTCTTGATTATGAATTGCCTCAACGGATTCTTTCAGGACGTATTCACGCAAAGCTTGGCGGAATCTTTAATTCTCGCGCCGAAGGGCGGCGCCGTCGCCGTCTGGGCCTCGTCCGGATTTACCGAAGCTCCTCCGCAGGCTTCGATGGACCAGGCGCTCGTCCAATTGTTGCAATCGAATCCGAAGATGCCGCTCGGGCGCGCGATTCTGCTCGCGAAATCGCAAACAACGAATCGCGACGTTCGCCGCACCTGGATCCTGTTCGGAGATCCGGCGATGCACGTGCACTTCGTGCCGACCGCACCCATCGGTACGCCGCGTCTGCCGGTCTGTTCGGGCCGTCAAGTACTCTCGCCGCATGGCGCTTGCGAGAAATCGCAGCAATAGTCACAAAAATTTTCTTCCTGTCCATTCAGAAACCCTCGGTTTCGAACCGCGTTTGCAGGCCGTTTGTACGCTCCGGCGCCGCAAAATCTTCAACGTTAACTTCCATTGCCTGGGCGCCACCGCGGGTGCATCTGCTCGCTCTCTATCTCTAGCAACCATCAGTGCGGAATTCGCCTCGTAGCCGTCGGTAAGGGGCGGGCGGTGGGCCCAATCGAGGGAGAAAATCATTGACATCGAAAAATTTCATTCATATACTCGCGGAAATCTGTAGTTAACCGATTTAGTAAAGGGTGCGGCAGTTTCAAGGCATGAATCTATAGGGGTGGAGGGGTGTAATGGAACGAACTAGGCATTTTGTCCGCGCAATCTTTTTGACTCTTGTTACGGTTTTTCTTGCGACCGCCGCGCACGCGCAGTATCGCGCGTCGATCCAGGGAATCGTGACCGACCCGCAAGGGGAAGCCGTGGTCGGCGCAACGGTAACGCTGCAGAACGACGAGACAGGGCAGAAATACACAACCAGCAGCGGCGAAGGCGGCGTCTTCAACTTTAACGGCCTCCCGCCCAGCAAATTCACCATCACAACGGAAAAACAGGGATTCAAGACAAAAACCATCAAAGAATTTGGTGTTATCTCCGAGCAAGCTAACGCGCTCAACGTTACGCTCGAAATCGGGCAGGTGTCCGAATCGGTCACGGTAAACGGTGATGCCCAGCCTCTTATCGACACGGAGACAGCAAACCTTAGCGGAACGGTGACGGCACAGAACATTCAGAGGCTCCCGTCGTTTGGCCGCGATCCTTTTCAATTGTTACAACTCGCGCCCGGAGCGTTTGGCGACGGTGCACAGTCCGGTGGCGGCGGGACGCAGAATTTGCCCGGCACGACAATCGGTGGTTCTGGCGGAACCGACGGAATTTTCAAGACGGAAAACGGCGGGCAGATTGTTGCAAATGGCGCTCGGACCGGCGAAAACAACTACCAGATTGATGGCGTTAGCATGACCAGCGTTTCCTGGGGCGGCACGGCGGTCATTACGCCCAACGAGGACTCAATCAAAGAAGTGAAGATTGTCACCGATAATTATGACGCGGAAAACGGACGTTATCGTGGCGCTCAGGTACAAATCATCTCGCAGAACGGTACAAACGATTATCACGGCAGCGCATTCATAAGAGTTCACCGTCCTGGCCTGGACGCCTTCCAGCGTTATAACGGCTATAACAACAATACTTTGATTCGAGACGACGCAAGATTTAACGATTTTGGAGGCTCGGTGGGCGGACCGATACTTAAAAAGAAACTATTCGCGTTTTTTTCCTACGAAACAATACGGAACAATCAGCGCCAACAGGGGACGGGCGGTTGGTATGAAACCAGCCAGTTCCGCGCGCTCGCTCCTTCAGGAAGCAACGCGGCCAAGTATTTGTCCTTCCCGGGTGTCGCGCCGAACACCGGAACCGTGGCTGAAGCCGTAACGGATGGGCATGATTGCGCAAGCGTCGGTCTGATCGAGGGCACCAACTGCCACTTCATCGTCGGTCAAGGTCTGAATCTTGGTACGCCATTGACTGCGCCACTCGGCACCGGTGATGCAGGGTTTACCGGAAGTAATAATCCAGGCACCGGCGGAAGCGGGAACGGAAGCCCCGCCAATCTGAACAACACACCAGACGTCGCATTCATCCAGGGTATTGTCACTCCAAGCACAAACACGGAAGCGCAATACAACGGCCGTTTGGACTTCAATGCAACCAACAAGGATTTGATCGCGTTCACGATGTATTACGTGCCCACCTCTTCCACATCGTTTAATGGAAACGGCGCTCGCGATATGAACACCTTTCACCACTCTGTGATCAACGAAGCCGAAACCGCGTTGTGGGATCACACTTTTTCGCCAACGCTCGTTAACGAGGCCCGCATAAACGCCGCCGGTTGGCGCTGGAAAGACTTGGACAACAATCCGCAAGGTGCCTGGGGCTTGCCGCCAATTGTGTTCGGCACCATTGGTACCGGCGCTGGTTTGAACGTTAATGGCTTTGGCCTTGGTGCACCGGGAACATTCGATCAATGGACGTACGCGGCAAAAGATGTGCTCACCAAAGTTCACGGCGCCCACACCATGAAGATGGGTGGAGAAGTAACCAGGTTGCTGTTTGTGGACAATTCGCCGTGGAATGCCCGTCCGCAATTCAACTTCAACAACATCTGGGACTTTTTGAATGATGCGCCCATCACGGAGTCCGCGACCTTCGATCCTCGAACGGGAGTCCCCAGCGATTTTCGCAAGGATACTCGCTCCAATCTCTATGGGCTTTTCTTCCAGGATAATTACAAAGTCAGGTCAAACCTGACCGTAACCCTCGGAATGCGCTGGGAGTATTACGGCCCCATTTCCGAGAAAAATGGCAATCTTGCCTCCGTCGACCTTGGTAGCGGAGCGAATCTTTTCACCGGACTGAAGGTACGTCTTGGTGGGACGCTCTACCAGGCGCAGAAGGGGAATTTTGGTCCGCAGCTTGGATTTGCCTGGAGTCCGGGAGGCATTTACGGCCATTCGTTCAGCAGCAAACTCGTAATCAGAGGCGGATTTGGAATCGCCTACAACGGCTTGGATGAGGCGATTTCGCTGAATGGTAGAAGCAATCCACCGCTGCTTTCCACCGCGCCAAATCTTACGCGCGCAAACGGAAACATCGTTTATGAGGGCGCATTCCCGTCGAACGTGAATTCGTTCACCGGATATGCCCCGGTTCCCGCCGCAATCGAGAAATTTGACCCGACCACCAATCTGCCAGTCGTAGGGCCCAACTTCGCTCCGGTTTCGTTGACGGCGTATCCAAGCACTTGGCCTTCGACCTATTCCTATCACTTTACACTCGGAGCCGAATACGACCTCGGTCATCAATGGGTTGCCTCGCTCGGATATCAAGGCAGCACCACGAGACATTTGACCCAGCAATACAATTTGTATGACGTCGCTCTTGCTCACGGCATTGCGCTCAACCCGGTTGTCACCGGCGTCGATTATTACGCAAACGATGGCTCCGCGCGGTTCAACGCCTTGCTGGCTGAACTAAAGCATTCGTTCAGCCATGCCTTTGAGCTGGACGCGCAATATCGCTTCAGCAGGAGTCTCGATTCCGGTTCCAATAATTTTGCCGGCAGCTTCTATCAATACTCGCTGCCAACAGGTTTTGGACTTTCGGATTTCGACACGACCCATGCCTTCAAACTCTGGGGCATATGGTCGCCGACGTTGTTCCACGGCGACCAGCACTGGATCGAAAAGGTCGCCGGTGGCTGGTCCTTGAGCGGGATTCTGAATACGCACTCCGGATTCCCCTGGACTCCGTTTTATTCGATAAGCAACATCACGAACGGCTTTGATCCCGTGTTCAACTTTGGCCAAAATGCCGGCGGCTCGACGAGCGCAGGCGGCAATGGCAACATCTTGCCCACTGCTTACTTGGGCGGATTCTCGCCGGATTACCGGGCGAGTGCTCCAACCGGCGGCGGCACCGCCTTCTTCACGCAGCCGAGCGTGGTCCCCGGTCCGCTCTTCGCTTGCACTTTTCCGAACCCGAGCAAAACCACTTGCCCGAATGGCCAAGTGCCGCTTGGTCCTATTCCACAGGCCCCCGGAATCGCAAGAAATTCGTTCCGCGGTCCAGGTTACTTTGATATCGACGCCACTCTGAGCAAATCGTTCGGCCTGCCTCGTTTGCGAGTGCTGGGCGAGAACGCCAAGTTCGAAGTGCGGGCCAATTTCTACAACCTGTTTAACAAAGTAAATTTGACGAACGTTCAGGCCAACATCACGGACAGCCACTTCGGCGAGGCGCAGAACGCGCTAAGTGGGCGAACCGTGGAATTGCAAGCCCGCTTCAACTTTTAACCCCCTAGGTCAGCACCCCAAGATAAAAGGGAGGCGGGCAACCGCCTCCTTTTTGTTGTTGCAGGGTCGGTCTCTTCGCTTGCGCTATCATCTTTACTGGCGTTCCGGAGCAGTGGAAGTGACCATGAATCAAAAGTGGCGCCGAGTCGTGCCGGCACTTGCGCTGGCGTTTGTTTCTGTTCCTGCCGCGGCGCAAACTCGCGGCGGCAGCCCATCCTCATCTTCGGACAATTTCAACGATCTCTCCGCCCGCGCCAGTCAAGCAAGCAATGAAAATCGTCTGGATGAAGCGAGCGCGCTCTACGCCAAAGCCCTCGCGATTCGCCCGCGATGGGAAGAAGGCTGGTGGTCGCTCGGCACGCTCGAGTACGACCAGGACCATTACGCGAAGGCCGCAAACGCATTTGTGAAGCTGCTGGCTTTGCATCCGCGCAACGG
>Ga0070730_10000673_pt1 | contig 37233 bp, 21 predicted proteins | sample Coa_R1_3_FD_66447 | JGI IMG/M metagenome (GOLD analysis project Ga0070730, IMG submission 66447) | Surface soil microbial communities from Centralia Pennsylvania, which are recovering from an underground coalmine fire - Coalmine... | ecosystem: Environmental > Terrestrial > Soil > Unclassified ...
GCTGGCGCTGAGTGATCGTGAGAAGCCGGGTCTCGGCGCCAGTGCCGGGATGGACGTAGATAGTCCGCCGGTCGGTGACGACAAAGCTCTCGGCGCGCAGGGTTTCCAGCCCAACGTCATAAGTGCCTGATGCGATCGCGCCTTCGATGCGGGTGGTCAGTAGCTGCTCGAAGGCGGTGAAGAGAATATTCTGTAGCTCGATGGTGAGCGCCAACAACCGGTTCAGAAACGTCGTGATCGGCGGAAGCTCATCCTTGATGCCGTTGGCATCCGAGAGCTTCAGCCCGGTCGCATCCTCAAACCGTTCAAGCGAGCAGCCCTCCACCTTCCCACGCGTAAGCAGCATGTAAAGTTGACGCAAAGCGTCACGACCATACTGGCTTTCGAGATTGTCCTCGGGTCGGAACAGGCCCTGGCCCCCGGTCTGACGCTGACCTCGGGTGATGGCGCCGAGCGTATCGAGCCGACGAGCGATCGTGGACAGGAAGCGTTTTTCTGCCTTCACGTCCGTCGCGATCGGCCGGAATAGCGGTGGCTGCGCCTGGTTGGTGCGGTTGGTGCGGCCGAGGCCCTGGATGGCGGCATCCGCCTTCCAACCGGGCTCGAGCAAATAGTGAACCCGCAAGCGGCGATTTCGTGCCGACAACTCGGCATGATAGCTCCTGCCTGTGCCGCCCGCGTCGGAGAACACGAGAATACGCTTGACGTCATCCATGAAGGCCGAGGTCTCGGCGAGGTTTGCGGAAGCCGCACGGGTTTCGACCAGGAGACGAGCACCCTTGCGAATGATGCGGCGTGAGCGGCCGGTGACTTCGGCGACCATGTCGATTCCAAATCGCTGGACGATTTGGTCGAGGGCGCCGGGCACTGGCGACAACGATGCGAGCTTCTCGATGAGGCGCTCGCGGCGCGCGACGGCATCCCGGCTCTCGGCGGGCTGGCCGTCGCGATACACAGGCCGGGAACAGAGGTTACCCTCCGAGTCGGTGAATGGCTCGTAGAGTTGGACCGGGAAGGAACGAGCGAGATAGTCGAGCACATACTCGCGCGGGGTGATGTCGACCTGGACGTCGCCCCACTCCTCAGTCGGAATTTCGGCGAGCCGACGCTCCATCAGCGCCTCGCCCGTTGAGACGATCTGGATGACGACGGCGTGTCCCATGTCGAGATCGCGCTCGATCGAGCGGATCAGTGACGGCGTCTTCATCGAGGTCAGCAGGTGCCCGAAGAAGCGCTGCTTGGCGCTTTCGAAGGCGGATCGCGCCGCGGATTTTGCTTGCGCATTCAGCGTACCGGTCTCGCCGGTGATGTTGGCGGCCCGCATTGCCGCGTCGAGATTGTTATGGATGATGCCGAACGCGTCGGCATAGGCGTCATAGATACGAACCTGCTCGGGCGTGAGCTGATGTTCGATGAGTTCGTATTCGATTCCCTCGTAGGACAAAGAGCGCGCCGCGTAGAGGCCGAGCGCCTTGAGGTCGCGCGCCAGCACCTCCATGGCCGCGACTCCGCCCTCCTCGATCGCTTCGACAAATTCGGCCCGTGTGGCGAAGGGGAAATCCTCACCGCCCCACAATCCGAGCCGCGGGGCATAGGCGAGGTTGTGTACCGTAGTAGCGCCGGTCGCGGAGACATAGACCACGCGGGCGTTCGGCAAAGCGTGCTGGAGCCGCAGGCCAGCGCGCCCCTGCTGAGAGGCTGCCTGGTCGCCCCGCTCGCCCTTGCCGCCGACCGCGTTCTGCATGGCGTGGCTTTCGTCGAATACGATCACTCCGTCGAAATCGGAGCCCAACCATTCAACGATCTGTCCGACGCGCGAAAGCTTTTCTCCGCGCTCGTCGGTACGCAGCGTAGCGTAGGTGGTAAATAGGACGCCTTGCGCGAGCCGGATCGGCATACCCTGGCGAAACCGGGATAGCGGCGTTACGAGCAGCCGCTCCACACCGAGCGCCGACCAATCGCGCTGCGCATCCTCGATCAGTTTGTCGGACTTGCTGATCCAGACTGCTCGGCGGCGACCCTTGAGCCAGTTGTCTAGCAAGATGCCGGCGACCTGACGCCCCTTGCCAGCCCCGGTGCCGTCGCCCAAGAACCAGCCGCGGCGAAAACGAACTGCATTTTCCGCGTCGTCGCGCGCGGCCGCCACGACGTCAAAAGTCGTATCGACCGTCCAGGAGCCCGCAAGAAACTCGGAGTGAGCCTCGCCGGCATAGATGACACTCTCGATCTGGGCGTCCGAGAGAATGCCATCGGCGACAGCGTTGGCCGGCAGGTGCGGCCGATAGGACGGCTTTGGCGGTGCGACTGACGCCATTGCCGCCGACTGAACAAGCTTGGTCGGATGCGACTGCGCGCCAGGAATGCGGATCGACTGCAAGGCATATTCTTCATAGAGCGCATCAGTGATCTTGCCGGCATTTGTGGGCGTCCAGTCGACCGGCTCATAGGCGATTTCGGTCGCCACCACATCGACCGGCGGCACCGCCGCAGCCGGCTGGCGCTGGCCGACGTAGGCGCGGACCGTTCGAGGCATTGAAGGGCTGGCCATGGCCAGCACTACCGCGTGCGCCGTACCAGCAATTGGGCGACGTGGCGGCACGTACTGCATGACCCAGCCGAGCAAAGTCGGCAGGTCGGGCGCGATGCCAGGTGATGCCGGGAATGTCGCGACATCATCAGCCGGCACTCGATCGATGACGGTCAGGCGGGTGTCGATGCTGGTGCCGTGCTTGGCATAAATGGCGCCGTCGATCGCCGCCGAAAACACGACACGACCGTGCTCCTGCAGCCGTATGAAGGGGTCGGTCCACGCGGGATTGTCGGGGCCAACGTTTGCGCCTGATATGGTGACCAGCCGTCCACCTTCCGGAAGACGCGCCAGCGCAGAGGCGACGTGCCGTAGTGCCGCATCCGCCATCCGGCGATCGACATGGACCGCTGCCGAGAAGGGCGGGTTCATCAGCACGACGCTCGGCACAATGCCGGCATCAAGGTGGTCGTTGATGTGCGCCGCGTCATACCGCGTCGTTGAGACGCCTGGAAAGAGGTCGCTAAGAATGCCGGCGCGGGTCTCGGCGAGCTCGTTGAGGACAAGTGAGGCGCCCGACAATTCGGCAAAGATGGCAAGAAGGCCGGTTCCAGCCGACGGCTCCAGCACGACATCTGCGGGCGTTATCGCGGCGGCGATGCTGGCGACGCACGCTAATGCGATCGGTGTCGAGAACTGCTGGAGAGATTCACTTTCCAGGGATCGCCGTGTCTGGGTCGGTAGGAGATTGGTGATCTTTGTCAACATCGGCAGCATAGCGGCCAGTGACGTCGCCTTGGTGCGCATGGCCGCACCATGCCGTCGAAGGAACAGGACAGTTGCCGCTTCGCAGGCGTCATAGGCGGTCTTCCAGTTCCAGGCGCCAGAGGTATCCGAGGCGCCGAAGGCAGCTTCCATCGCGCCGCGCAAGCCGGCGGAATCGATTCGATGGCCGCGTTCGAGATCGGTCAAAAGCCGCCGCGCAGCCCTTACGACCGCGGAGGCAACAACTGCAGTGGTACGGATCGAGAGCGGCGCAGCGGTGGTGCCGCCGAGAAGAGATTCAGTCATGACAGGATTTCTCGGGAGAGCGGGAACGGGGCGAACCGCCAGGCACTCTCCTAAGACCGCGGCAGCTCAGACCCTTGCCGGCCCGCCTCTCGCTCTCAGCCATCGCCAATAAAAATGGGGACCGGCGCCGAGCACCGGTCCCCCATGGGGCGCTAGACGGCCCGAGCCGTTTCGCGAAGGCACGTCATTCGGCGGCATCGAGCTGTGGCTGATCGTCGTCGCTGACGCTTTCCTGGTCCTCGTCATCAGCGAGAAATTCGGGCAGCGGTCCAGCTTCGCCATCCTCCTCTGCCGCCGCCGGCGCGATGTCGACGAGACGCATCGGCTCCGGCAACCAGCCGGAACCATCGAGAAGGCGCTCGGCCTCCTTGGCCATGTCAGCCTTCTTCAGATGGTCGATGAGTTGCGCCGACGCATCGCCTTTCGCTTCTCGAACGGCCTCCAGAATGCGCGGCTTGGTGACACGGCCGAGATAGTTGTCGAAGGTTGGTCTCCACCCGGCCTGGACCATGTCGAGCCCGACGGCGCGCGCCAGGACATCGGCCTGGTCGAGTCGAGTGCGAATGCCGTGCGCCGAGACCCGGCCCTGATTGGTGCGGTTAGCCGGCTCATAGAGAGCGTTGACGGCAAACGAAGCACAGTGGGCAAACAGGGACGCCTGAGCGGTGCCGTCCAATGCCGTAAGTGCCTCCCAGAGGTCCGCCTCGCTCTTCGGCAACCGCTCCTTCCAGCCCTCATGTCGCGCCTCGACGGCCTTTGCAGACACGCTTTCCCTCAATCCCGGGGCCTGGGCTGGAAAGGCCGGCGTGCGAAGCCCGATCTCGAGACAGCTTCCAGACGATGCGAACCGGTAAAAGGCCGTCAGCACGAAGTTGTGCAGCACCGCCTGGAACGTGATCGCTGGGTTTTCTGCCAGCGCATCGCGTAACGCCAGCGTCCGGTGTGCCGTCAGTTCGATGATGAGCCGGTCTGGCAACGGCTTGGCCGGGTCCTCATCATCTTCATCGGTTTCAGCCGGGTGACCGGCGACCGATATCGCCGTGCGCTGCACGGAATGACCGGCCGCCTGCCCCTCTGCCGACGACGCATCGACGCCCTGCCCGATTTCCGGATCCGATGCGGGGACCTCGTCCTCCGGTCGGACATAACCTCGGTCCACCGAAAGCCGTCCTTCGGAATCGATACTGACGAAGACGCCGGCACGGACGATGTCGGCCGGGTCATAAACTACTAACCGGTCTTCGAAGACCGCCAGCGCCGCTTCGATTTCGCCGAGACGCTGATCGACCTCATCGGGCAGTTCATCCGCGTCCTGGTAATCAAGTTCCAGCTTTGTCTGCTCGGCGTTGAGTGCGTCGATGGTCGCCTGTTCTTCGGCGGTGAGATCGGCAGGTTTGCCCTCCAGTTCACGCAAACCGCTGGCGTGGCCGTAAGGGAAATCCACGGCCACGGAGATCCATTTCCAGCCTTCCTTGGCGATCGTCTCGGCCTCCGCTGTCAGCTTTTCGGCGACGAGACGGTCAAGCAAGGCGACATCCTGAAGCCAACCGCCGTCGTCGTACTCGAATAGATCTCGTAGAATGCCGCCACCTGCCTGCTCGTAGGTGTTTAGTCCAACGAAGCGTGCACGCCGGTCGGACGCGCGGACCGTCGCTTCCGTCAGCATCCGGCGAATCTGGAATGGCTCATCGTAGCCGGAGCGGCTGACGTTCTCCCAGACCTGTGCCTGTCTGGCGTGGTCGGCCGTGACCGAGAACGCCATGAGTTGCTCGAGCGTCATGCCGTCTTCGGCATAGACCTCGTGCAGTTCTGGCGACACTGACGCCAGCCGCAGCCGTTGCTTCACGATGGCCGGCGTCACGAAGTGCCGAGCGGCAATGTCTTCCTCGCTCAAACCGGCGTCGCGCAGGGTCCGGAACGCTCGGAACTGATCGAGCGGATGCAGTCCCACCCTCTCGTCATTCTCCGCAAGAGAATCATCCTCGGCAATTCCGCCCTCGCGAACGACGCAAGGGACGGGTTGAGTCTTCGCCATTCGCTTCTGTTTCACCAGAAGCTCCAAGGCGCGATAACGCCTCCCGCCCGCCGGCACTTCGAACATGCCGGTCTCGTTACCCTCGGCATCGGCGACGGCCCGAACATTCAGGCTCTGCAGCAGGGTACGCTGAGCGATGCTCTCGGCCAACTGCTCGATCGAAACGCCTGCCTTCACCCGGCGGACGTTCGATTGGCTGAGCAAGAGCTTATTGAAGGGAATGTCGCGCGAAGGGGACAGCGTGATCTTCTGAACTTTCGTCATCTGGATTCTCCACGACGGGCAGCCAAGAGACTCTCTCTTGGCTTCCAACCCGTCGCCAAAAGCCTTGCCCACCTCTCACTCTCGCCGAGCCACCAGGGGTCGAACATCACGCGGCCTCGCAATCGTCAACGACCGAATCCGACGGCGGACCTGCAACGGAATCGGGAATGAAGCTGAGCAGAAAGTCTGCGGCCTTGCTCGCCTGCGACGCCGCACGCACGACGGCGCGATTGTCTTCGCGCAGGACTTCAAGCCATGCGCCGATATAATCGGCATGGCGGACGGTCGGCACGATCCCGAGCGACGCGCAGCTGAACGCTGAACTCAGTTCCGCGACCAATTCCTCGAAGGCGTACTTCTTGGTGCCATGCGATCCGCTTTGGTCGCGGTTGAGGCGCGAGGGATGCCCCGTCGCATGACCGAGTTCATGCAGCGCGGTGCGATGCCAATTGATCGGCTCGAAATAGGCCTGCGGCGGCGGCACCTGCACGTAGTCTTCGGCCGGAGCATAGAAGGCGCGCTCGCCGCCAATGCGGAACGCGACGCCAGTGGCCTTGATCAAGGCTTCGACCGTCGGCTCAATCAGGCCCGGCGGCGGTGGCGGAGCTGTGGTTCCGATCTCGTCAGGCAGATCCTGGCATTGGTCAGTATTGAAAACGGTAAAACGCTTGAGGAACGGTATGGCTTGCACATCTTCACCGGTCTCGGCCGCACGCCGTTTCTCGTCGCTCGGAACGAAACGATCGGCATAGACGACGGTGGTGCCGCGTTCGCCCTTACGAACGTTGCCGCCGAGCGAGAGCGCCTGACTGAAGGTGAGCCAACTCTGACCGGAAAATCCGCGTTCGATCACGGCTCCCCAGAGAATGAGGATGTTAACGCCACTGTATTGCCGGTTAGTCGACGCGTTTTTCGGCATCGCCAGCGGCGCTTTTGCCGCGGCCGTTCCCCAGGGCTGGACCCAGGGTACCCGGCCAGCCTCAAGTTCGGCGATGATCTTGTCGGTGATTTCATCATAGAGATTTGCCCGGTCCTGGCCGGCGCGCACCCGAGTGTGATGTCTTGACATCGCGGATCTCCGCGACGGGCGCCGCGAGCCTCTCTCACAGCCTTCAACCCGTCACGGCAAACCCTGCGGCACTCTTACTCTCTGCCTCCTGCGCGAAGGATCGACGCCGTGTGACCGAGACGCCGCGTTGGTCGGCTTACGAGAGCTCGGTAGCGGCCTTCCGCGTTCGCACGAGTGAAAGAATGCGAAATCTGCAACGCAGTCCGCCTTCCGACCTGTTCTTAATCTGACTGGCATTGAGGTGCCCAGGACCGAAGACCCCGGCCAGGCGTGCGCCAGGGGCGTATCGCCTCAACGGAAAATGGCACCCGCAGGAGCGTGAGCATAGCGACGCCGAAGGCGGCACGCGGGACCGAGTGCAGCGACGAGACCGGTTAAAAGGGCACCCGGGAACGGGGCAGTGATAGCGACGCCGGCATACTTCATGGCGGCGGGCCCCTTTCCCGAGTGCCCCCGGCGAGGAGCTCCGCAGCTCTTGCGCGAGGGATCGAAGCCGGATGGCCGAGACGCAAAGCGGCTCGGTTTACGAGAGCCCGATGCGGCGGAGCCGCACGCGCGCAAGCGGAAGAACTCCACCAGGACTTGAGTCGGAGGACCTAGATTTCCTCGCGCGCATGCGTCTGCGCGTCATAGATCCTGATCTGAAGCATGGGAAAACGCTTCTTTAGTTCTTCGCCACCTGCCCTGGCGCCGTCTCTGGTTGTAAATTCGGCTTTGAGCCGACCGTCCACTTCAAGCGCGTAACCGGAGGCCGGCAATTCACGGGTGGCTGCAACCATTTCATTCCCATTGTGCAGTGAGGTGATTGGGAATGATGGGTAGCGTGAGTCGCCCAAACCGCGCCAGAGCCACCTGCCCAACTGCGGTGATTGGCCAACGCTCGTTGTGGATGGGCGCCTTGCTGGGATCGCATCAAGGATGGGCATTTGCTCCGTCCGAACAGGCGGACGGCTTTCCACTTGCGTGGATGCATGCACGATAGAGCCACGGCTCGACGTAGCTGCCCTTCCAGAGTCCCTGGGTGCCGCCACAGAAACTAACCCCGCGCGCGCCGCAGCGCAGCTTCCAATCGCTCCTTCTCCTTGTCCCAGCGGGCTTGTTCGGTTTGCGATCTCTTCTCAAGAGCCTGGACCTCGGCCCGGATCGCCGCGGCTCTCTTTGCGTGCTCCTGCTCGGCCTTGTCCAACGCAGCCTGCGCCTTGTCGATGGCCTGCTGCCGGCGTTCACGGTCCTTCTGCCTGGCGGCCTCATTCTTCGCCCGTTCGAGTTCGCGGCGCGTCTGCTCCCGTTCGTAGGCGAGAGCGGCCCTTCGTTCCGCAGCCTTGTCAACGGGGCGAGAGGATGGCTTCTTCGCCTTTGGGCCTTTCGACTTGCGGGCGGCTTTCGTTGGTCCTCCGCCGCCAAGATCGGTAGGCAGCTCGGCATGTTCGCTGAAAGGTCGGTCGGTGCCAACCGGGCGCCTGAGAACGACGCCGGGCTTTGCCATGGCCGCCGCGATGACGTCCGGATCGTCACTTTCCTTCGCCGCGCCCTGGTGGAAGAGATTGCTGTCCGCCCCCCACGCTTCCAGGGCCGCTTTCATCGACGGAGCCGCGATCGCCAGATCGAAGAAGCCCAGCGAGGTCTGGTAGGTCTTCAGTTTTCTGGCCATGAGACGCTTCCCCGCCCACTGACCGCTGCCATGCGATCAGCTTTGCTGTTTACCTCGCGAGCAGAGAATTTCCAAAGCGGGCGAACGAGCGGCCGGACCGGGAAGTATCTCGACGCATCCGGCTTGTCGGATGAGCTTTCCGTGAACCCATCGCAAAGATATCTTAAGCCGACTTCCGCTGCGGTTTGGCCGGCAGCTTCTTCGCCGCGGCCTCCTTGGCCGGTTTCTTGCCGGCAATCGGCATCAGCATTTCCTTCTGCCCGGCCGCCGCCTTGCGCGCCTTCCTGGCTGGCTTCTTTGGCGCCTCTGTCGCCGCGCCTCCGCCGATGCTCTTGCGCAGCGCGTCCATCAGGTCGACCACGTTCTCGCCGCGCGGACGCTCTTTCGCGGCAATTGGTTTTCCGGCGCGCTTCTGGTTGATGAGATCGAGAAGCGCGGTTTCGTACTGGTCTTCGAACTTGTCCGGCTCGAAGTGGCCCGCCTTCTGGTTGACGATGTGCCTCGCGAGATCAAGCATGTCCTTGGTGACTTTGACATCCTGGATGTCGTCGAAATACTCGTCTGCGGAACGCACCTCGTAAGGATAGCGCAGCAGCGTCCCCATCAGGCCCTTGTCCATGGGCTCGAGGGCGATGATGTGCTCACGGTTGGTCAGCACCACCCGTCCGATGGCGACCTTGTTCATCTCGCGGATGGTTTCGCGGACGACAGCGAAGGCGTCGTGACCGACCTTTCCGTCCGGCACCAGGTAGTAGGGACGGATCAGATACCTCGGGTCGACTTCGCTGCGGTCGACGAACTCGTCGATTTCGATGGTTCGCGTCGATTCCAGCGCGACGTTTTCAAGCTCCTCCTTGGTCACCTCGATGAAGGTGTCGGTGTCGACCTTGTAGCCTTTGACGATGTCCTCGTTGGCGACCTCCTCGCCGGTGTCGGCGTCTACCTTGGCGTACTTGATGCGATGGCCGGTCTTCCGGTTGAGCTGGTTGAAGGAGACTTTTTCGGATTCCGACGTGGCCGGATAGAGCGCTACCGGACAGGTGACGAGGGAAAGACGCAGGAAGCCTTTCCAGTTAGCGCGGGGGGCCATGACGGGGGAACTCCAATACTGATGCTGGATTCAAGACGAATGGCCCGGCTTGGTTCCGACATCGCGACCTTTCCAATGGGAGGATTTTTTCACGGCGCGGGCTCGATCGGACTCGACTTTTGTTCTCTTTATGTTCTAATTCGGAATGTCCGACCGACCCGCGAGCTGGCGCATGCCGACCCCAAAGCAGATAGAAAAGCTGGCCGCTGAAGCCGTCCGCAGGCGGAGCCCCTCTGCTGCGGCTCCGGATGCGCCCCTCCCGGCCGAATACTGGGAATCGGTCCTCAAAGACCCTCGCGCCGATGCGACCGGAGCCCAGATGCGGCAGCGGCGCCTTTCCGAGATTCAGCACCACGTGCTGCGCATCTGCTGCCGCCGATGCGAACGGACCGTGGAAATCCAGACCGCCGATGCAGTCCGATTGTATGGCGGCAACGCGGTCTGGAAGGACGTCGCGCAGCGACTGCTCGACAACACCTGCCAGCAGCGCACGGGAAGACACGAAGAAGACGGGTGCTGGCCGGGATTTGACATGACCTAGGCTGCACCCCGAGTTTGGTCTGCGCTTGGATGTCCGGATGGCGCCAAAACACCACCCCACGCCGCTGTCAGGCGGAGACCGAAAGGCTCTGACGAAGGAATTGGGGAAAGCACGCGCGATGACCGGCATTCTGGCTGCGCAGTCGGCGGAGATGCGTGCCAAGGGTGCAGCCTTGATTCAACAGGCGGACAGGCTGCTCTGCGAAAGCTGGAACGAGCGGATGTGGAGCGATGGCGAGCCGATCGACCCTTCGCCAACAATTGACCAAGCTATCAACGGCGGCTTTCCCTGGCTGGAAATCCAGTGTTCACGGTGCAAGACCCCGAACGACGTCGATCTGGCAGCCCTCAAGCACCCGCCGACCACCTTCGTGCACGATCTTGCAAGCCGTCTGCGCTGCCGCAAGTGCGCCAAGGCCGGTCGGCGCCCCTCCGCGACCTTGCTCCAACTTGGTTGGCAGCCGCGTCACCCTCGAGGGGAGGTCTAGGTTGCGATCACGGCAGGAATCATCGACCGTCGTTTCTTCCAACCATGAACGGACGCCCAAGGTGCAGACGGCAACCGCCTACCTCGAAACCCTCAATCCCGAGCAGCGGCGTGCGGTCGAGCACGGCGCGGCGGGAGGATTGGCGGCGCCGCCATTGTTGGTCATCGCAGGAGCGGGCTCCGGAAAGACCAACACTCTCGCCCATCGCGTCGCCCATCTGATCGTTCAGGGCGCCGACCCGCGCCGGATCCTATTGATGACGTTTTCACGTCGCGCCGCATCCGAGATGACGAAGCGGGTCGAACGGATCGCGCGCAAGGTGTTGGGTGACAACGCCGGGATCATGACCGACGCGCTGACCTGGGCCGGCACCTACCACGGCATCGGCGCCCGCCTGCTGCGCGAGTATGCCGAACAGATCGGTCTGGACCCCGCTTTTACGATTCACGACCGCGAAGACTCAGCCGACCTCATGAACCTGGTCAGACATGAAAAGGGATTCTCCAAGACCGAAAGTCGCTTCCCGACCAAGAGCACCTGCCTTTCCATCTATTCGCGCTGCGTCAATGCCGAGATGCCGATCGAGCAGGTCATCGGCGCCTCGTATCCATGGTGCGCCGGATGGGCGGCGGAGCTTAAGGAACTGTTCGCGGCCTATGTCGAAGCCAAGCAGAAGCAGAACGTTCTCGACTACGACGACCTCCTGCTCTATTGGGCGCAGATGGTCGGCGACGCCGGCCTGGCGGATGACATCGGCGGTCGCTTCGATCACGTCCTGGTCGATGAGTATCAGGACACGAACCGCCTGCAGTCCTCGATCCTGCTGGCGCTCAAGCCCGGAGGCCGAGGGCTGACGGTCGTCGGCGACGACGCCCAATCGATCTACTCGTTCCGCGCAGCGACCGTGCGCAACATCCTCGACTTTCCCCACCAGTTCTCGCCGCCTGCGAGCATCATCACGCTCGACCGCAACTATCGCTCGACGCAAACGATCCTCGCCGCCGCCAACGGCGTTATCGGTCTCGCGAAGGAGCGTTTTACCAAGAACCTTTGGACGGAACGGACGTCCGGAGCCAAGCCGCAGCTCGTCTCCGTACGCGACGAGGCCGACCAGGCGCGCTTCATCGTCGAACGTGTCCTAGAGAACCGTGAATCTGGCACCCTTCTGAAGGAGCAGGCCGTTCTGTTCCGGACATCCAGCCACAGCGGTCCACTTGAAATCGAACTGACGCGCCGGAACATCCCGTTCGTGAAGTTTGGCGGACTGAAGTTCCTCGACGCCGCCCACATCAAGGACATGCTGGCGTTGTTGCGCTTCGTCGAAAATCCGCGCGACCGCGTCGCCGGATTCCGTCTGCTGCATCTATTGCCCGGCATCGGCTCCGCAACCGCCCAGCGCGTGCTCGACCGCATGGCGGAAGCCGCCGACCCGATCACGGCTCTCGCGGGCTTTCCGACCCCGCCGCGCGCCGGCGACGACTGGAAGGGTTTCGTCGAGACCTTGGGCAATCTCCGATATTCGGAATGGCCAGCCGATTTGGAGCGTGCTCGCCTTTGGTACGAACCGCATCTCGACCGCATCCATGAAGACGCCGAGACCCGGCGGGCTGACTTGCTCCAGCTCGAGCAAATTGCCTCCGGATATCCTTCGCGCGAACGCTTCCTGACCGAACTCACGCTGGACCCGCCTGACGCGACCAGCGATCAGGCCGGCGTTCCGCTACTCGACGAGGACTACCTGATCCTGTCGACGATCCACTCCGCCAAGGGCCAGGAGTGGAAGTCGGTCTATCTGCTCAACGTCGTCGATGGCTGCATGCCGTCCGACCTCGGTGCCGGCACCTCGGCCGAGATCGAGGAGGAACGTCGCCTGCTCTACGTCGCCATGACCCGCGCAAAGGATGACCTTCATCTGGTGGTACCGCAGCGTTTCTTCGTCCACGGCCAGCACGCGCAGGGCGATCGCCATCTCTATGCTTCCAGAACGCGCTTCATCCCTGAAAAGCTGCTGGGTCTGTTCGGAGCGGACGGCCTGGCCGATTGTGCCTGCCGGTACTGCGGAGCGCACCCCCGGCCAAGGACCCAAAGTCGATATAAGCGCTCGCATGCGGGGAATGTGGCGGTAGCCGGGAGATACCGAAATGAGATTGCTCACCGCCATCGTCGCTGCATTTGTTTGTTCGCCAGCAATAGCGGCGGACTACCTGGGAGAGGTTCTAGCCGTGTCGGACGGAGACACCTTCACCATGGAAGCCGATGGCGCCAAGATACGCGTGAGGATCTGCGGAATCGACGCCCCCGAACGCGGGCAAGCTGGTTACGGACAGGCCGCCGGCGTGCTGTCGAGCATGATCGAGGGAAAAACGTCCATTGCCTTCAAGTCGGGGAAGGTACCGTCTGCGACGGGCGGTCCCGACCTACCAGCCGGGACCGCATCGTGGCACAGTGCTTCCTCGACAAGGTCGACATCGCGGAACAGATGATCAGGTCCGGCACCGCGTGCGACTGGCCCAAATTCTCCGGCGGCAGGTACAAGATCAGCGACACCACCTGCTCACGCAAATAGGATTCGACGCCGTTCAAGGGCCGTTCGTGCGGCCGCCAAAGCAGACGAGACACCCCGTGTGCAATCTCTACTCGATCACCACCAACCAGGCCGCCATCATCGCGCTGTTTCGGGTGATCAATCGATATGTCGGCAATCTGGCGCCAATGCCGGGCGTGTTTCCCGATTACAAGGCACCGATCGTGCGCAACGGACCTGGGGGCCGCGAACTCGCCACGGCGCGGTGGGGCATGCCATCGTCATCAAAGGCGTTGATGGACGCCACCAAAAAACGAGCCGAAAAGCTGCAAGCCAAGGGCAAGCCGGTCGACTTCAAGGAATTGCTTCGAATGGAGCCGGACGGCGGCACGACGAACATCCGCAATGTAAAGAGCAAACACTGGACCCGCTGGCTCGGCGTCGAGAACCGTTGCGTGGTGCCGTTTAACTCTTTTAGCGAGTTCAACAAGGTCGAAGGCGGCGATATCTGGTTCGCACTCGATGAGACCCGCCCCCTTGCCTGCTTCGCCGGCATCTGGACCAACTGGACCTCCGTCCGGAAGGTCAAGGAAGGCGAGACGACCAACGACCTCTACGCGTTCCTCACGACAGAACCGAATGCCGAGGTCGGCGCCATCCACCCCAAGGCGATGCCTGTGATCCTGACGACGCCGGACGAAGTCGAGACCTGGATGACGGCCCCTCCGGACGAGGTCTTGAAGCTGCAGCGGCCACTTTCGGACGGGTCGCTCAAAATCGTCGCCCGCGGCGTCAAGGAAGATCCGGCCGGGCAGACAACGTGACTGTCGAGGACGAGGACGATCAGGCAGTTCCCCCGGACCGCCAGCGCAAGATCATCCACGTCGACATGGACGCCTTCTACGCGTCCGTCGAGCAACGGGACAATCCGGATCTCCGCGGTAAGCCGGTCGCAGTCGGTGGATCCCAGGAGCGGGGCGTCGTGGCGGCAGCCAGCTATGAAGCGAGGAAGTTCGGGGTGCGCTCGGCCATGCCGTCCGTCACGGCAAAACGGCAATGTCCCGATCTGATCTTCGTGAAGCCGCGCTTCGAGGTCTACAAGGCGGTCTCCCAACAGATCCGTGAGATCTTCGCAGAGCATACACCGATCATCGAGCCGCTGTCGCTGGACGAGGCCTATCTCGACGTGACCGAAAATCTGCAAGGCATTCCGCTGGCGCGAGACGTGGCGTTCACAATCCGTGCGAAGATCAAGGAAGTAACCGGCCTCAATGCTTCGGCCGGCATCTCCTACAACAAGTTTCTGGCCAAGCTCGCCTCCGACTACCGCAAACCGAACGGCCAGTTCGTCATCACGCCAGAGATGGGGCCGGCGTTCGTAGAAAACCTGCCGGTCGGCAAGTTTCACGGCATCGGGCCGGCTACCAGCAACAAGATGAACGCCCTCGGTCTCTACACCGGCCTTGACATGCGCAATCAGTCGCTCGAATTCATGCAGACAAACTTCGGGAAGGCCGGAAGCTACTACTACTGGATCTCGCGGGGCGTGGACAACCGTGAGGTCCGCGCCGACCGGATCCGCAAATCCGTCGGCGCCGAAAACACGTTCTCCACCGACCTCACTGACTTCGACGCCATGGTCGTTGAACTCAAGCCGCTCATCGACAAGGTCTGGCGATACTGCGAAGGCGCCGGCAACCGGGGACGCACGGTGACGCTAAAGGTAAAGTTCAACGACTTCGAGATTATCACGCGCAGCAAATCCGTCCCCGTCGCGGTTTCGAGCTGCAGCGACCTCGAACTCATATCGATCGCTCTGCTACAGAACGAGATGCCGGTCCCCAAGCCGGTCCGACTTCTTGGCGTCTCGCTATCGGCGCTGCAGCATGTCGACGACGCGGAATCGCAGCTAGCGCTGCCGATGTGATCGCGTCATGTCATTTCCCTTTCAGGTCGATCGTTGAGTTCAATCTGTCCCGACAGGATCTTTGGGAGAAGACGATCACGCCCTTCCTGCCCCGTTGCGCGCGAATGTGGTCCTCCAAGGCCACGTGATCCGGCGATCGGCCCGAAAGCGAGGCCCACCCCCACGCGATTAAAAGCCCAGACGTTGCGTCACGAGCTAGGGGGCTTATATCAGCGAACGAACTCGGCGCATTCAACCGAACGCTTCGGTTGCCTTGTTCAGTGCAGCTCCAAGCTTCACGGCCACCTCGGGCGTTGGCATTTCACCTTCAGCAAACTCAACCGTCACTTTGAATCGAAGGGTCAGATTGCCTGCCGCAGCCAACACATCTCCCATCGCTTCGACAAGCTCTGTCAGCTGACTGCTATCCAGCACCCCTGATCGAAATCCGGCTTGGCCGTAAGTCGATTTTGGAACCGCCTCTTGCATGACCGGTGCGTATTGTCCGCCAGCAGGTGTGACCTCAGGCAACCCAAGTTCGAGAGATGCGGCTTCATGAAACTGACAAGGCCATGATACGGCTCCAGGAAATACACGCAGAAAGCCACTATTCAGCGCGCCCGTTATGGCAGCCTCGACTAACTTCCAAGGCATCGATGTCACGCCACGCTGCGCAGCGACGGCCTGCTCGATTGAATGTGCTGTCGCCTTACCTCCGCTCCATGCGTCAGGCAAGGCCTCAGGAGTAAGGGATGAAACGTCGATCGGCTGTGGGGGAATTCGAAGGATAGCTGTCTTCGAAACAATCCCCGGGGGGGGCAATTCGCCCCAAATTGAAGCTGTTCCGCTCGTCAACCAAGCGGAACCCGCCTTTACCGCCGCTGCCACCGCCTCCAGAATTTTGCCCTCTGGACAACGCGGAATGGGCTTTTGTTCGGTCCAGCCGTCTTCGGGGTGGTCAATCGTAAGCACATAGCCGTCGAAATAGGAGATGAGATCAGCGACCTTGACTCCATTTTTCCAGTCGAGGCCCTCCAGTTTCGATGGTGCCAGCAGGCTTGCATCGATACCGTCAAGCATAGCCGCCGGGTTCTGCACGGCTTCCAATGCATCGTCGTTAAGCGCCTCTTCATCGATCTGTGTACGCCACCAGGTGCGCGCGCTTCCGTCGGGCCGTTGAAGCGAAAGTACGAATAGGCCCTGCTCGCAACCATTTGCCACAGTATCCAGCAAATCCTTACGGCGAAGCATCTTTGGAAGCTTCGGCTGTTCGGCAAAAGCACCCACGATGGTTTTTACCCTCCGCCTATCTTCATCTTCGCGCCACAAATCGAAACCACTTCCCGAACCGGGTAGTAATGCATCGGGCGCCAGAGCTACGTCAGTAATGCGAGATTTCGAATCTTCCTTGATCGTAGTGAACAGCGGCTTGGCCGGATCCACGGTTACCTTGAAAGCAATGACTGAATCGTCGCTCCCTCTTGTAACCACGATACAATATGCCTGCCTAATAGCGTCGACGATGTCCTTCTTCGACCCAGAGACGGCACTGTCCAGCATTGAAGATCGAACCGGGTCAACTGCCTGGGACGAAAGCTGCGCTTTCACCTCCAGCCAAGCCAGATAATCTTTCACCCTTTCCTGAGCCTGGGCCATTCCCGCACGATCCGGCGCGGCAATCACAATGGCATTTTTGGCAGAACGAGGGTTGTGAGGACCAGTAACCTCTTCGCAGAAGCGCACCGCTGACGCAGACGGTTTTCCAGATTCAGACTGTGCATTCGGACCAAGAATAACGTACCGAAATTCACCATCGTTTGGCACTTGATCCGGACCGGTCGGCAGCTTGTGAACGCGAGCGCCTAGCGTCGACGCTCCGGCATCCAGCCACTTAGCAACCTTTATTTCATCAAGAAGCATCTCGTCGACAGCAGATTTTCCAACTCGATTCACTCGGGCGTCATCATGCATCTGCTTAAGATTCGGCTGGAAGCCAAGTCTCCAGGTTTTTGGAACGCCACGAGATCCGTCCGCGCGCTTCTCGGCGCTGTCGAGATGCATTTCATCCAAGAACCAAGAGCGAGTGGCCCAAGACTGCAGACCTTTCTCTAGCGCAATCTTGTCGGGTTTCGATGCGCCCAAAAGCGAATAGAGATCTGTAAGGCGCGCGTGGTTAGCGCCTTGAGGCTGCGAGTGCAGGAACGTACCGGCCACGGCCTGCTCGACCTCACGCCCGGTGAGCGCCGGTAACTGTTCTTGAGCTTCCCGAGCAAATCGTAGCTCTCCCTGCAGAATAGCAACCCAATCTTGTGGGGGGCCGTCCACCTGATCGACCCGTGCTACTCCCGCGAGGTCGCTGAGCGCGGGTGAAAGCTTGTCTTCTCCCGGTTGCGCCAAAAGTATGGATGCTCCCGCGATCGGAGCAGTGTCCCAAGTCTCAGCATCGCGCAACGCGACGGCAAAACTACGAAGCACACCTCTAGTGCGCTGGAACAAGGGAAGGCCACTTGTCCACTTTGTGTAGAATACCTCCATCATTGCCGGATCGAATGGGAAACTCGCGAGATACTGTTTCTCTCTGTCGTCACGTTGCTTTGCTGTCTTGGCAAACTCCGGGTCGGTTGCAGACAGTGCCTTCACTACGGCAACAACGTTCGGGCGAAATGCCTCTTGGTCTCTTATTGTATCTGGGTCAAGGAGCCGGCGTCGAAGAATCTCAGCGACGTCATCTTTTCCGACCGGTTGAAACGGTTCATCCTCCTTGCGTCCCATAATGTTCGACATATCAGAAAGAAGCTGACGCCCAAACGGATCATCGCGCTTAGGATCTGATGCAAGAAGCGAAACGATCATCGAAGCAGTGCTCACCTTTGCTACAGCCTGGGTCAACGACTGGAGGAAATTCAAGAACTGCTCACGAAATTGCTCACCGCGAATCGGATCCTTCGCCATCTCGCCCGCATACATGAGCACTTCATCGAATAGAATGAGCGTAGCAAGGCCTTCCTCGCCGGGCATCTCCAGGAGCTTTTCCAATGCCAGGTCACGCGGAGGAGTTTCCCGTTCTTCGTCCTTTCCATCGGCGCGTAGGACTCGCAAGCCGTCAGCTCCGGCGACCTGAAAGGCAATGATACTCCACGGATACTTCAGGGTGCGCTGCTCGCCCGACGGACTCAGCACCGGCACGCCAAGCTCCGGGTCAAGTTTGTCGAAGCACACGGCTGCCACACGCGCTTTGGGCAAATCACCGCCCATCGCGCTTACAAATTCCTTCACGGCAGGTAATTCCGGAAGCGCCGCTGAATCTCGAAAAAGATGGGTTAACGTGACTAGAGTATGCGTCTTGCCGCCACCATAGGTTAACTCCAGCTGGCGTATCGCCTTATCGCTCTTCCCGCGAAGTCGTTCAGCGGTGGCCGCTGCGATGTCACGTTGAGCGCTCGTGGCATAGCTGAGAGAGAAAAATTTCTCTGGGTCTTCATAAAGCGGACGTTTACCCGTGCGATTAACAACGTCGAACAGATCCGCCGCAAATTCTTGCAAGGAAAGTTGCCCAGTTCGCACATCTTCGCGGACCCTAACAATTTGCGCCCAGGATTTAGCAGTGTTCGCCGACATGGTCTTTCTCCCGGGTTATCAAAAAATAAGGGGCGCTTGTGCAAGCATGGAAATGCCAGCACGCGACCTCAGATGATTGCTAATGGACTCCAGAATTGGCGCTTCATCGCCTTTGTCGTCGCGGCGGGCTAGTTCGATTAAGGCCTGCACGAGTTGAGCAAAAATTGTGTCGCGCGCTAATCCATTTTGGTCGAGATATGCATTTACTTTCGATAAGTCCCCGACTTTCCACAACTGCATGAGTCGGTGCACGCGATCTATCATGGGCACCGGAAGCCCACCGACCCCCTCCAAACCTAGAGACTTACGTTTCCGCTGATCCCAACGCCGAAGCCGGACCTTGCTCCCAGTGCCACCGCTCTCAGCATCCGCCACTTCTTCGTCTTCTGACTCCTCGTCCTGTTCCGTGCCCGCGTCACTAGACCCAATGGTACCCTTGCCGCCAGCGCGCACGAGGATATCGAAACGGTCAGCAAGATCTGCGTCCGAAAGCCCGCAGGACAACGCATAAAGGATACAAGCGCCAATCGGCGCTTCAGTCATACCGAAGCTGTCGCGGTGCAAGACGTAGTAAGTTGTGATGTCGTCCATGCCGATACGCTGCACGTCCTCGTCAGACCCGGTAGCGGGTTTAAGTACGCGACCAACAGCAAATTCCACCACAAGGCGACGCACCTCGCGAAGAAACTCAGACACAGGCATTTGCTCACGTTGACCAGAGCTAGACGTTTCGCGGTAGACTACCGGATGACGGCTGAACGCTTCGAGTGCCGGGCCTGTGGCAGCCCAAAGAAAATCTGGGCCACGAATGCCGGCGTCCCAAAACCGATGCATCTGGGTGCGAATCTTCTCTCGCATTTGCGCTAACACGGGACCAGAAAAACCCGGACGCGCAACTGCTGGACGTTTGCGACAAACGAGCCAAACGGAGGAAGATAACGCAGCCGCGGTAAGTGCGTTCGGACGACTGGATCGCTCCGTTTGAATAGGCAGACTTCCTTCAACAACAAACCCTGCCCGAATAACCGCGTTGACAAGGGTTTCCCATGCATCAGGATTCTTGTTGGCAAAGACAATAACGAAGATACCATCTGGACGTAGGCACGCGCTGCATTTCCGAAATACAGTCGCCATTCCGTCCTCAAAATTTCGTTTCGAAGCCTCCTTACTACCCCCGAAGCGACTCGCCTCATCAATCAGCTCACCATCGCCCTCCGCGTGATTCCACTTTGGGCCGGCTGCCGCATTGAATGCTGCGTCGATTTCGGGAGATAGGCCGACCAACGATCGTCGCAGCCAGACGTAAAAAAAATCCATCAGGTCCGAGTAAGGAATCGCATCGTAATAAGGCGGGTCGGTAATAATCGCGTCGAACTCACCATCTACTTGAGTCGCGCTACTGCACAACACTTTAGGCGGTGAAGCACCTTGCAGCGCTTCGGAATTGCGGAGAACGACTTTGGAGATCCAATCGATACCGCCAAGATAATTCCCGGTGCTACTGGATAGTGGGCTCGTTTCGGTAAAGTCCCACACGATCGGAATCGCATAGCGTGCAAACGTTCCGCGAAGCGTTTCTCGTTTGTTATTCCAGCTGCAGATCACGCTTCCATAATCAGCCAATCGGTCAATCGCAAGGGCAAGATACGCCGTCAGACTCTCGATCCAAGCAGGTGGATATCCGTGGTCGCGGAGCATAGAGGGTGCGTGTCGTATGATGTTAACAAACGTACCCAATGAAACGAGTTGGCGCGGCAGAAAGAGATGCTCCCACCGGGTCAGTCCATATGGCGGCGTTGAAAACCGAGTACCGCCGCCACCTCGACTTCCGCCCAGCGGTATAAGCTCTGTTGGCATACCGTATGGAACGGTCTGAAAAACTTCGGATAGGTCCTCGGCTGCCGACGCCGCAGCCTGTTCTTCCTCAGGTTGAGGACTCCGGTACTCTTTTCCGTGATGGCCCTCGACTATCACGGCAGTCATCCTCGTTCCTAGTCGTCCCGCCACCGACTCGTACTTCAAGTTTTCTAATGCTGTGATGTGATTGCAGCACGGACACGTTGCGCCAGCCCGCGACAATGTTCCCTGCCCCGCTATCCGATCGATCTCATTGCGCTGGTTAGCGGTACCAGATGGCACAGGAACGTCAGAGTAGACACTAAGGTTTACTCCGTCGCGTTTTCCATTTGGCTCCATTTTCAACAACGCTCGCTTAGTGCGCTTTTGGCAGAGCCACCTTGTCTTGAGGAGCGGATAAACCGCGCGACAGGCGGGGCAGCAAAGTGTGCGGGCCCAAAGGTATGCTACGGTCGGTTTAGAAATCCATCGTGGAGTGCGAGAATCACGGAGCTCTGCACCCGTGAGGTCCCTATTAAGTTCCTCTATCGCAACTGAATTGTCCCTATCTGATGGCAGGCGCTTGAGTAATTTCGGTTCAACGGCCGTCACACCATCCAACGCTTGCCACTCGGCGAACGTAGGATAGCGCGCAGAGAGTTGCCGGCGAGCTTCTGCTAAAACCCATCCGCCCCAAGCGCGGACATGCCACCCTAATGGTGCCTCTTCCCAAGGATGGTCGTCTAGCAGACCATGCTGAATCGTTTCGCCACGTCCGGCCGCGGACATCGCCTCCACTGCTTGTTCGAGTCTAGCGCCCTTAAGATCCAGAGCCTTCAAGAAGGTCGTAGCGAAGCTCGGGTCACGCATGGCATGTTTCGGCAACGGAAACTTCTGACCCGCCAAACGTTGCGGATAGTCAAGAGTGCATTTTAGGATAAGCCACGCGACAGGGTTGAGGTCGTTAGCCACGACGTCACAACCGAGCCTCATTGCCTCCAATGGGATGGCGCCTCCTCCAGAGAAAGGGTCAAGAACACGGGGAGGCCGTCCCCCGTTTGCGGCGGAAATCTTTTCGCGAAACCAAGCGACATCGGGCGAAGCCTCCTGACCCCACCATAAGATTCCACCGTCCGCTTCGACCTTCGCGGCCTCAACCTTACTGCCAGCTTCAGTCTTGGTTTGCTTCTTCAGCTTAAGCCGGCCGCCTAGCCGACGGACCAGTTGATTACGCGCCTCGTCATCAATTGGATCGGGGAGGAGCGCTGCAGCGATTGCCGCGCGCGATGCCGCCAACGGCCTTCTAGCCGGCCACAGATGCAATGTGGAAATGTGCCCATGACGCATGTTCTTCTCATGCAGAGAAGCGGCTGATGCCTCGGCCAGCGGGAACGCAGTTTCGATCAATCGTTTGTCTGACATTGGCTCGTCTCAATCCTGTTCCGCCAGAGCGCGAATGTCTCCGGCGGTAAACGTCATCCCGGTCTTTGATGCACCAAGAAGCCGAGTGAAGGGATCCTGCACTCGAAATAGATTTGGTTTGGGTGAGGCGCAGTCGAGAACAACGTAAAGCCAATAGCGTTCACCGAGATTTGCGGCCTTTGCCCACTCGTTCTGGGTCATGAAGACTTCGCCGCGATCTGCTCTACCCTTCACCTCAATGCATCGCGGCGCAGTGCCGGGACGCTCAGACAGGAGATCGAAGCCAGGAAAGTCCGATAGACCAACCGCCCGAGCGCGCGCCGCTGTAGAAACATCGCGGACGTTGCCCCGAGCATTTTCCTCATGTGAAATCGATAGCTTCACGGCGACGGCCTCAACCTGGGCGTCAAATCGCTTTTCGTCTTCGGCGTCGACTGATGGCACGATCAATGCGTGCGCGACGAAGCGTACGGGGCCGAGCATGATCTGATCTGGTTCGGCCTTGATCGCTGCAAGCCGATTCTCTCGGACTCTGGAAAGAGCTGAGTGGCGGGTTTTGACAAGTTCCAACTGAACCGACGCTTGCTTTTTTCCATCCTGAGCAGCTTGGCGGAGACGATTGCGGGCGCGTGTCAACTCCGCTTCTTGGCGGTTGAAACCTGCCTTCACGAGATCGATGCGTTGGGGCAGATCGGTCTCAACAATCGATCGGTGCGAAGCAACCAAGCCCGCGCCGAACACGTCGGACAGCCACTCGCCGGCCTCGCGCAACAGTCTCTGGCACTCGCGGCCGACAGGATATGCTCCCGGCTTCACGTCTTTCGCCCCCCTAAGAAGGAGCAGCCACTCAACGGGGCACTCCCTGATCGATCCGTCTGAATCTTGGCGAAGGCCAACCAGACAATGTTCCAGCACGTCGTCCCCGGTGGGACCTCGGCGGAGAACGGTTGTCGTCGCGAGATGGAACAACGACGCTTCCTTAGCGTGCGGGTCTACAAAGGCAGCACCACGAAGCGCATCGGAACCGAAGCGCTCCTGCAGTTCACTGGAGATCGCGTCAAAAACGGGTTCACCCGGGTGCAGCCAGATCGCCTCCTCGCCAAAACCTGGACGATGGACCATCAATTTCTGACGCGCTTCGTAGGGATAGGTTTCTATCTCAGGCGCAATAGTGTCCATAGCGCCGTGCTGCCGCACCTTAAAACGAAAGCCGGATGACACATCTCCATCGATTCCGAGCCCAAGCAAAGGCGCAGACCTTTCGACGAGCCGTTGTACATAGCCCGGCATTAGGCGGAGATACTGTTCACGCTCTAAGTCCTCGCGCATGACAGGCAATCTGGCCTTCACGTCACCACCGCCGTTGCCATAAAGCGTGCGCTCCTTAGCTTCGAGTGCGCGTAGCTGTTCTATCGTCAGCACGCCCTCGATTCCGTCTGCGACTTCTTCGCCTCGAATGGCCGCATCAAAATAGGATTTCAGCGAAACGTTCTCGAAGAGCCGTCCGATGACGTCGAACACCTTGTCCGAACCGAGTTCCTTACGGATTGTCTCCAGCTTGTCGAGCAACGTCTTCATGACCTTGCCCTCGCGAGTTTTCCACGCCACGAGATTTGCAATGTAGACGGCGTCTTTCTTCTGGCCGTAGCGATGGATGCGCCCCATCCGCTGCTCAAGTCGGGCAGGATTCCATGGAACGTCATAATTTATCATCAGCCAACAAAACTGAAGATTTACGCCCTCGCCCGCTGCGTCTGTGCCGATGAGATATTTAGCACCGCCGCTATCGATAGATTTTCGGAAAAATTCGACCTGTCTATCTCGTTCTACGTAATCCATGGCCCCGTGCAGCTGAGCCACCTGCCCGGCGAAGCCGAGACGTTCTAATTGTTCGGTGAGATAATTCGCTGTGTCCCGGTGCTCGGTAAAAACGAGCATTTTTTCGTTCGTAAAGCGCGGGTCTTTCATCGTCTCAAGCAACTTCGCGAACTTGGACTCTCGTCCAGCGTCCAGCAGGCCCTGTGCCATCTCCCGAAGACTGAGGACGCGATCCCGCTCATGGATCAGGTCCGCAAGGTTCTCAGTGACCAGCGCGCCAAGCGTCTCAGCTTCTCCAGCTTCAACTGCCTCGCCACCATCTCCGGCATCGTCATCAGCCGTGGCATTGGCAAAGAGATCGAGTTCATTATTCTCGGCCTTCTTTTGAAGATCCCGTTGCGCCTTCCTTACCGCCTCAAGGCCATTTTCCTCGATCGCTCTGATAGCTGCAGAAAGCTTTTCCGCACGTCGTTCGAACGATCTTTTCAGTGCGAATGTCGAGGACGCAAGACGACGCTGAAAAACCGCCATCGCGAGCCGAGCGGCCGATCGATTTAGCGTGGATGCCTTGTTGTAGATATCGCGAATATACTTACTCGTCTCGTCGTAGAGTTCCTGTTCGCTGCCCGGCCCTTGGGTTAAATCGAACCCGAGAGTGTCGCACAGACGCTGCGGATAAAGCGGCGTTCCGTCGAGCTTGACCATCTCTTCCTTGGTACGTCGAATGAAATGGCGTGCACGGCGCTCCCTCGGAAAATCAGCCAGCGCCTCAGGCGTGCTCAGTGCATCTGGTTCGAGCAGACGCCAAAGTGCAAAGTACGGATACGGCTTCCCCATGTGCGGCGTAGCAGTCAGCAGCATCAAGGACTGAGGCGCCCAACCCAAGTCGAACTCGGGCTCTTCCGAAACAATACCAGCGACGGATTCAGCCAATCTGTAGCGTGCTGTCTTGCGAACAGTCATATCGATCGGATCACGATCGGCCGAGAGCTTGTGAGCTTCGTCGAAGACGACAAGGTCATAGCCGTGGCCGGCTAAACCTGCTTCGCGAAGACGCGCAAAGGTCCCCTTGGAGCGAAGCGTGTCGAGGCTGACAATCGCAAAATTCGCGTCGGGCTCTAAGAAGGGATTGCCCTTTGCCGCCTCGCTGCCGCGGATGATGCGCGCTTGGATTCGAAACAGGATGCGCAATTCACGCTGCCAGTTTCCTACGAGCCCGGCTGGAGGAACAATAAGCACCCGCTGGATCAGCCTACGCGAGAGAAGCTCGCGGATAGTGAGCCCAGTCATGATGGTCTTACCGGCGCCCGCATCGTCAGCCAGCAGGAAACGGATAGGCCATGACTTCAAGATTTGGTCGTAAACGGCGACCCTTTGATGGGGCAGCGGGTCGATTAGCGAAATTTCGGTAGCGAACGTCGGGCTGGCAAGATGACCGCTAAGCAGACGAACAGACTCAGCAACCGCGGCGACGGATTCAGGGTCAGATCCAAAGTCAATTTGGGGGCTGCTTAAGGAGTTTTCACCGAGTGTACCCGCAGGCACGGCAGCGCGGCTCGCGAGACTTTCGATCCGAGCCCAGGCCAAGTCTGTGGGATCGTTTTGGCCGTTTTCCCAGCGGCTGATGGTGATGGGGGAGACTCCGACTAGAGCAGCGAATTCAGGCTGTTTGAGCCGCATGGTTCGGCGAAGACCTCGGATTCTTTCCCGATAATCAAAAGGAAGCGCCAATGTCCTCTCCTTTAAAACAACACGGATACAAAATTAGCACTTGCTAAATTCGGACGCAAGCTCGACAATTAATCACTTGTTAAAATACGACGGAAGCCAAATTGGCGGAGAAACTCGCAGATTCTACCCTGAACTACCAGATATTGGGGATAAGGGTAATTACCTGACTATTCTGTTCTCTTTATGTTCGATATCGATAAGGCTGGCAAAGATTTTCGGCGCGCGCTTCCAGAAAACGCTGGGTGCTTTCGCTCAGGTTACTAGGGACGGGCCGGGAGAGCGAAACCGCTGCCGCCCCGATGACCACACACTGTTCGATTTGGGGAGACGTTGTTTTGCAGTCATTTCGCTTTATCCACACCGGCGACATCCATCTCGACAGCCCGTTGAAGGGACTTTCCGGACAGCAAGGCGCGGCAGCCGAACGGATCCGCACAGCAACGCGTTTTGCGCTCGACAATCTCGTCAGCCAGGCAATCGAGGAGCAGGTCGATTTCATCGTTATCGCCGGTGACCTCTATGACGGCGATTGGCGCGACTATCAAACCGGCCTTTTCTTCGTGAAGCAGATGGGCCGGTTGGCCCAGGCCGGCATTCCGGTCTTCCTACTCTATGGCAATCACGACGCGGAAAGCCAGATCACGCGCCGTCTGAGCTTGCCGGCCAATGTGAGCGTGTTTTCGGCGCGCAAGCCCGAGACGTTCCGGCTGCAGCATCTCGGCGTCGCCCTCCACGGCCAGAGCTTCCGGCAGCGAGACGTGACGGACAATTTGGTCACGGCTTATCCGGCGCCGACCGCGGGCTGTTTCAATATCGGCGTCCTGCACACCGGCTTGGGCGGGATGCAGGGACACGCGAATTATGCGCCCTGCGCCATCGAAGATTTGATCAACAAGGGCTACGACTATTGGGCGCTCGCGCATGTGCATCAGGCCGCCGTTCTCAACGAGCGGCCGCATGTCGTCTTCTGCGGGAATCTGCAAGGCCGGCACATCCGGGAATGCGGCCCGAAAGGCGCTTCGCTTGTCGCCGTCGAGGACGGCCAAGTCGAGGCGATCTCGCCGCTTCACGTGGATTGCGTGCGCTGGATCCATTTGCCGGTACCCGTGGGCTCTTGCAACGCATCGGCCGACGCCATCGATCGTGTGCGCGCGGCGATCGAGGACGCCGTGGCGCGCGACGCGCAGGGCCGTCTTTTGGCGTGCAGGATTGAGCTGACCGGGCAGACCAAGCTGCACGGCGAGTTGCTCGCATCGACGGATCGCCTCCTTGCAGAGGCTCGGGCCGCCGCTCTGAGCTTGGGCGAAGAGACGGCTTGGATCGAGCGCCTCGTTATCGCGACCGCAAACCCCGACGCCTCAGCCTCCCGCAAAGACGCTCTGGGCGATTTGCAGCGGATGATCCAGGGCGCGGGGGGCGATGCTGACCTTCAGGCACGGCTCGCGGCAGAGCTTGGCGACCTTACCCGCAAGCTGCCCCACGATATCCGGGCAGAGTCGAGCGACCCCGCATTGAAGGCCGCCATTGATGCCAACATCGCGGGCGTCATCACGCATGCCGGCGCGTATCTCAACGCACGCCTCGCAGCAGAGAAGGTATAATCCGATGCGCATCCGACAGCTTGATCTTCTCAAATACGGGCATTTCACGAACGCCGTTATCGATCTTCCGGCTGGCAAGCCGGACTTCCAGATGCTGCTCGGCGAGAATGAGGCAGGCAAGTCCACGACCATGGGCGGTGTCGAAGATTTGCTCTTCGGCATTCCGGCAAATTCACCGCGCAACTTCCTGCACGAGTACAACGCCATGCGGGTGGGAGCGCTCCTGGAGAAGGGCGCCGAGACGCTCAAAGTGCGCCGCCGCAAAGGCAACAAAGACACGCTGCTAGGTGATGACGACATGCCGCTCCCGTCGGGCGAGGGGGCACTCGCCCCATTTCTCGCGGGCGCGGATCGCCGCTTCTACACGCGGATGTTCAGCCTCGATCATCCGCGCCTGCAACAGGGCGGCAAGGACATCTTGCAAGCGCAAGACGATGTCGGCCAAATGCTGTTTTCGGCAAGCGCCGGCATCACGGGCTTGCGCGAGACGCTTAAGACCATGGAGGCTGAAGCCGATGCGCTTTGGGCCGCGCGCCGCGCGGCGCACCGCAAGTATTTCCAGGCGGAAGAACGCCTGAAGGCCGCCGAAGCCGGCTTGCGCGAAAATGTCGTGACCACGAGCAAGTGGCAGTTGGTCAAGAGCGCCTTCGAGACATCGAACGATGCTCACACCGCCATCGAGCAGGAAATCGAGATCAAATCGGCTGAGTTGCGCAGGCTCAACCGCATTCGCCGCGTTTGCCGCGACGTGCGAAAGCGCGCAGAGACGCAAAGCGCCATCGAGGCGCTTGGGCCCGTGATCGCGTTCGATGCCGATGCCGCCAATATCCTGGAGAGGGCGGCGGCCGATGAAGCCGCGGCAACCGCGCGCGTCGCCGCGTTGAGCGAGCAGATCGCGGCCCTTGAGGTTGAACGGGCAGCGCTCAACTTCGATGATGGCTTGCTCGCGCGCGCCGAAGACATCGCGCAGCTTCGTGATCGCCGCATCCAGGTCCGGGCCGGCAAAGCTGATCTTCCCAAGCGCCGCGCCGAACTTGCGGCAGCCGAGGCCACGCTTCTTCGGCTCGCCGCTGAACTTGAATGGAGCGGCGATGTCGAGCAGCTGATCGCGCGGATTCCCGCTAAAGCCAAAGTGGCCGCCCTGCGCGGCTTGCTCAATCGGCGTGGCGCGCAATCCGCTGCAGTTGAGAACGCAAAAGGCGCCGCCACCGAAGCGCAGGAGAAACTTGCCGAGATCGAGGCCGATATCGAGGCGCTCGGCGTGCTGACCGATGTTTCCAAACTCGCAGCGGCGATCAAGGCTGTCCGCGAACTTGGCGACCTGACCGGCCAGATCGCCAATTCCAAGCGCGCCGAGCAGGAGGCGCAGGCAGCGATCGAACGCGCGCTGAAAACCTTGCGTCCGGCTGTCGTGGATTCTGGCGAGCTTGAATCCATGCCCGTTCCGCCGCTCGCGGCCGTTGAGGCCCACCGCGATGCTTGCCGCGGCCTCGAACAGCGGCAGCAGACATGCCGCGAACGTATCCGCCACGCACAGCAAGAACGCGCCCGGCATCACAAAGCCCACGAGCGCCTCATCGCCGACGAACAGCTTGTCGCGGCCGATGAACTTGAGCGCTTGCGCGGCCGGCGCGACGCGGGCTGGTCGATTATCCGGCGGCGCCATCTTGAGGGTGCCTCGGTCCCTGAAGATGAGATGGCAGACTTTTCTCCGTCGGGTGCGCTGGTGGAAGATTTCGAGACCGCGATCCAGGTCACGGATACGGCGGCCGATCGGCGCTTCGAGCATGCCGGCGCAGCCGCGCAGCTTGCCGTGATCGGGCGGCAGATCAGCGAACAGAACGATTTGCTGGAGTCCTTGGGCCTTGAAGAAAAGGCACTGGAGGAAGAGCGCACGGCGCTCGATGTTGCCTGGGCCAAACTGTGGGCTGGCGTCTTCGTCGCGCCCGAGATCCCCGACGCAATGATCGAGTGGCTGCGCGCACGCTTCGACATTCTGGATCTGATTGCGGGACGCGGTGCAGCCGAGCGGCATACGGGCGCCTGTCAGCAGCGTGAAGCCGACGCCAAGCGGCTCGTGCTGGCCGAACTTGACGCGCTGGGGGTCTCTACAGGGGCGCTGGCCGGTCAGCCGCTTCTTCTGGTCGTGGAGGCCGCCGCTTCGGTGGAGCGCACGCATGAAGCCGCCGCCAAAGCCCGGCGCGATCTTGATGCCGCGCATCACAGGGCGGCAGGCGCCTTGACGCGCAAGCGCAAGGATCTCGAAAAAGCAGAGAGCGAATGGAAAGCGTGGACGGCTGACTGGACGGCGGCGCTCAAGGCATTGCAATTCCCGCTTACCGCGGCGCCCGAGACCGCGGAAGCGCAAATCATTGCCATCGACGATATGCGCGAGGCGGCGCTCCGCATCAATGACCTAAGGCACGAGCGGATCGAAAAGATCGAAAGAGATACGACGGCATTCGAGGCCGACGTGGCCGCACTGGCGCAAGCCATCGCGCCGCATCTGCACGACGCCGATGCCGAGGAAGCCGTCTTGAATCTCGACGGTCTCGCAGCCGAAGCCGCGCGTGTTCGCGATCTCAAAGCCGCCAAAGAGACAGGCATCGAGGGCGTGCAGAAGAAGATCGAGGAATGCCGCGCATCGAGCGCCGAAGCCCACGACATCATCGCGCGCTTGCAGCGGATGGCTTCGGTTTCATCCATCGACGACCTGCGCACCGCAATCAGGCGTTCGGATGAGATGCGTGCGCTGACTGGAGAATTGGATCGCTTCACCAAGTCGTTGATGCAGGACGGGGATGGCCTTTCAGTCGCAGACTTGGCCGCCGAGTGCGCTGGCATCGACCTCGACGTCACCGCCGCGAAGGAGCAGACGATCAACGACGAGGTGCAAGAATTGCGCAACGGCCTGATGGAGGCACGCGAAACCCGCAACGCCGCGCGCCAGGCCTTCGAGGCTATCGGGGGCGACGACAAGGCGGCGAGGGACGCGGCGGATCGCCAAGCGGCCCTTGCCGAGATGACCGAGATCGCCGAACAATACGTCCGGTTGCGCTCGGCTGTCGTGTTGCTGCAATGGGCGATCGACCGCTACCGGCGCGAAAAGCAGGCGCCGCTGCTCAAGCGTGCGGCCGAATTGTTCGCCATGCTCACCTGCGGATCGTTCAAAACGCTTCAGCTTGAATTCGACGACCACGACAACGTGCAGCTCGCCGGGATCCGCGACGATGGCCGCCGGGTGGCGGTCGCCGGAATGAGTTCCGGCACGGCGGACCAACTCTACCTCGCGCTGCGCATCGCCGCGGTCGAGGACTATCTCGACCACGCCGCGCCCATGCCGTTCATCGCGGACGATCTGTTCATCAACTTCGACGACAAGCGCGCTACGGCGGGCTTCCGCGTGCTGGGCGAACTGGCGAAGAAGACACAAGTTCTGTTCTTCACGCATCACGAGCATCTGCTTGAGGTTGCACGAAAGGCCTTGGGCGTCCCGATTAGCGGCGCTACGCTACCGGCGGCCGCGAGCCCGCCGCCGCCGCAGTCGGAGGCCGCCTGAAGCCAGGATAGTTCCCGCAATTTATGTTATCACTCTTAGGTTTTTTCTTTTGTTTCAACGACTTATCGGACCACAAATCCACATTTGAAGAAATATTCGGACCCCCGCTTCCCGAATTTTGGATGTGTCGTCGCTTCCTAGGTAGGGCCGCCCTTTTCGGATCGCGAGGTTAAAAACATGAAGACAGGTGCCAAGACGCCCGAGGAACCGCCCTCGCCATCCGACCTGGAAGGTTGGCGGCGCGTCGCCGCCGGCAACAGCCTTCGCCGCTTGCGGCCTGGAGACGTCGTGGCCACGATACAGCACATCGGCCCGAATGGCGATCAACGGCTCCTTGCCGCCCTGATCACCCATATCTCGGACGAGCTGTTGCGCCGCATCAAGCGGCTGGTGGGCAAGAACCACCGCAATGAAGGCGAGGACATTATCTGGCGCGCGCACCACCAGTTGATCGTGGCGGTGCTCAAGCCGGACTCGAAGGACGGACAGGCACTCTGCAAGACCTTCAAGACCTGCGTCGAATTCCGCGTTGCCGACGCGATCCGCGCGGAGCGCAAATACGCCTACCGCAACAAGCCCTTCAAGACGCAGCCCGGCGTCACCGATGACGGCGAGGCCATCGTCGAAACCATCGAGCCGCCCGAAGAAGGCAGCGAACAGGCGGCCGAGGTCCAACAATTGCTGAACAGAATTCCTGATCCGAGAAAGCGCGAGGCGTTCCGCCTGCATATGGACGGATGTCCCCTTGGTCCCGGGATCGGCACGACGTCGATCGCGGAGCAGCTCGGAATCAGCGCTAAAACCGCTGGAGAGTGGATCGCCGAGACCAAAGCTCTCCTCAAGATTGAGATAGGAGCCGCCCATGATTGAACAAAACAGAAATCACGAACGGGACGACGTGTTGTTCGCATTCCACCAGACTTGCGACAACCCGACCGCCGAGCAAGTGTCCGAATGGACGCGCCGGTATCCGCAGTATGCCGACGATATCCGTGAGCATGCCGCCTTGCGTGCGCAATGGGCTTCGGAGCCCGACGAGTCCGGCGCCGAGCCTGACGAGAGCATGCTTGCGCGCGGGCGTAGCCATGCCCTGAATCTGCTTCATAATGCGCGCCAGGAAGCCGCTGTCCAGAACGTCTCTGAAAAGACATGGCCCCAGGCCGTGTCGGCGGCCGGCTTCGATATTCCGCGGCTTGCGCGCTGCATCAACATCGATCGCATGGTTCTGGCCGAACTGAATGCCGGCCGCATGCGCTTGCCGTTGGGCCGGCGTTTGGCGAATGCGCTTAGCGACGTGCTGGGCATGAGTGTAGCTTGGCTTGAGCGGGCGGTATCCGATCTCCTGGCAGGGCCTCGGCGATTGGGCCACGCCAAGGCGGATGAAGCGCCCACCATCAATACGCGATCCTATGCCGAGGTCATTCAGGCCAGCTCTATGTCGGAGGATGAAAAACGCTATTGGCTTGGAGAGGGCTAACGCATGGACGCTTGGCGGGATATCCGGCTTAAGGCGCGCGAGTGTCACCGCCAAGCCCTCCTGAAGTCCAAGGGCGCCCGTAAGGCGCAAGCCCTGCTCGTGGCCGCGCTGGAGGACGAAGACCTTCAGCTCACGCATTACGCGCCGGGAACGGTCGTGAGCAAAGGTGTTTATGGATTTCTCGACCGCCCATCGAAGATAATCAACGTCGCGAGCGGCCAGAGTCCGGAAAACGAAGCGGTGGTGACCGCGCATGAACTCGGTCACTACAAACTCCACCGCGATCCCCGCAACGAAGTGACCGCAATCGCACCTGGTCTCGGCGGCGATCCGATCGATTCAGGTGCGGGCCGCGTGGAAGGCTATTCGCCGCGCGAGCGCAAGGAAGTTCAAGCCGACATTTTCGCGGGCGAGTTTCTCTGCCCGGCCGATTGGCTACGCGAAGAACTGCTCGCGCATGGCCGCAAGCCCGCCGTCATCGCCAAAGACATCGGCGTGCCGCCGGGCCTCGTCCTGAATCAGGCGATCCGCGCCCTGCTCCTGCCGGCGCTGGAAGCCCCCGCCCCGGCTGGCCCCAGCCCGAGCTACGCGCTGGATCCCGGCCAGCTTGAAGCCGCTACCTGGCGCGGCGGGCCGCTGCTCGTCGATGCTGGGCCGGGCACAGGAAAAACAAGAACGCTTGTTCACCGCATCCAGCACCTGCTGGACAACGGCTCCTCGCCCGCCTCGATTCTCGCCCTCACCTTTTCCAACAAGGCCGCCGAGGAAATGCGCGAGCGGCTGTCCGTCAGCAACGCCGACGCCGCCATCGAAATGTGGGTCGGCACGTTCCACGCGTTCGGGCTGGAGCTGATCACCAAGTATCATCAGCGCATCGGCCGCACGATGAACGTGCGCATTTTGGATGAAGCGGGTTCGCTTGCGCTGCTTGAAGCCAACCTCATCCGCCTGCCGCTTCGTTATTTTCAAAACCTCTACGAGCCCGCCTATGAGCTGGTGCCCGTCCTGCGGGCGATCTCGCGTTGCAAGGACGAACTCATCACACCGGCGGCGTACCGCGCCGCCGCCGAGGCCGCGCTCAGCGTAGCCGTGACCGAGGAGGAACGCGAAGCCGCCGGCAAGGCGCTGGAGGTCGCCGATATCTATGAGATTTATCAGGATGAACTGGCGAAAGCCGATGCGGTTGATTTTGGGGATCTGGTTCTGCTCGCGGCGCAGGCGCTCGAGCAGAACCCGGACTTGCGCGCCGAGTACCAGGCGCGGTTTGAGCACATTCTCGTTGACGAATACCAAGATGTGAATCTGGCGAGTGCGCGGCTCTTGCGGGCGCTCGCGGCGCCACAGGCAGATGTGTGGGTCGTAGCCGATGAGCGGCAGTCTATTTACCGCTTCCGCGGCGCGGCGCCCAGCAACGTGCAGCGGTTTGTAACCGAATTTTCCGGAGCACGGCGCTCGCTCGGCATAAACTACCGCTCCGGCTCGCCTGTGGTGCAGGCGTTCCAAACCTTCGCCGCCAGCATGCAGGCTTCCCCCGGCGGACGCTGGACGGCTCAGCGCGGAAGCGTCGGCGCGATCCGTCAGATTGTGGCGCCCTCGGTCGCCGCCGAGGCGGCCGCGATCCGCGACCACATCGAGCAAGCGCGCGCCAACGGCATCCCCTATAGCGAACAGGTCATCTTGGCGCGCAGTCATCTCACGCTCGCGCGCATCACCGGCGCGCTCGAACAACTTGGCGTGCCTCTTCTTTATCTCGGCGATCTGTTCGAGCGCGAGGAAATCCGCGATCTGCTCGCCCTGATCTCAATCGACGCCGAATCCGGCGGAATCGGTTTGGTTCGAGTCGCACAGTTGCCGGAATACGGCGCGTCCAAATCCGACGCGCTTGCCGTCATCAAATGGGCCGAGGCCAACAATCTGCGTATCCTCGACGCGCTGCGCCGGCTGCCCGAGATTCCGGATCTGACGCCGCAGGGCAGCGCCGGATTAACACGTCTTGCGAACCAGCTCGACGGCTTCGGAGCGGGCGCTTCGCCCTGGACGCTCCTGACGACGTGGCTTTTTGAGCGCAGCGACTATCTCAAACCGCGGCTGGCGGCCAACGGCGCCAAGGCGCAGCAGCAGCTCGTCGCCATTTATCAGCTCCTCAAGGTCTGCGGTGAAATGGCGGCTGATGGCGATTCCACCCGCAAACACATGCTGGCGCGGGTGCGCCGCATCGAAGCCCTGAATGACGATCGCATGTACCGGGCCGTGGCTTCAGAAGCATCCGACCTCAACGGCGTCCGGGTCCTTACCGTTCACGGCAGCAAAGGGCTTGAGTTCAGAGCGGTTCACTTGCCGGCACTCGCGACCCGGTACATGCCGGCGAACCGGCAAGGGGTGCGCTGCCCGCCGCCGCCGAGCTTGCCACATCTCACCATCCGCCCCGCCGATCATGAAGCGGAAGAAGAATGCTTGTTCTTCGTGGCGCTCTCGCGCGCGCGAGACTTCCTGTTCTTGAGCCGCGCCGAACGCTATAGCGCGAGCCAGTCCGCGAGCCCGTCCAAGTTCTTGTCGCCTATCAACGCGCTGGCGCCGGCAGCACGGCGCAATGACACTCCGCTTCCGGGACGGCCCGCGCGGGCCCTCGCACCGCCCGGCGTACGCACGCTTTATCAGGAGCGCGAACTCAGTCTCTATATCCAGTGCCCGCAGCGCTATCAGTTTGAGGCCTTGGACGGGTTGCGCGCCATTCGCGACGACTCCCCCTATGTCCGCTTCCATCGCTGCGTGTTCCGCACCATCGGCTGGCTTGAGACGCAGCGCGCCGCCGGCACGCCGTCTGATCTTCCCGACGCACTCGCGCAGCTTGGCCAAGAATGGGCGGTGCGCGGGCCGAAGGGGCACGGCTTCGAGGCTTACTACCGGGCCTCCGCCGAAACCATGATCACGTCGATGGTGGACGTGATCGCCGCCGAGACGGGCAGCTATGACCAGGGCGAATGGATCGCGGATGTCGGCGGCAAGCAAATCGCGGTGACGCCCGATCGTGTCGTCATCGCTCCCGACGGCACAGTGCACGTGCAGCGCATCCGCACCGGGCGCAAGACCAAGTCGGATCCCGCCAACCGCATCTATGCGCTGCTCCGCCGTGGCGCTGCGGCGCGCTACCCCGGGCGGTGTGTCGTGATCGAGGCCTATTACCTCGCGACCCGGGAAGCGGTGCCGATTCCACCTAACAAGGACGACAAGTTGCTGGAGGAATACACCGGCGCCATCACCGACATCGAACGCGGCGCATTCGCGCCCGCGCCGGAGGATGCGCGGCGCTGCCCGAATTGCCAGTGCTACTTCATCTGCGATTTCGTCCAAGGCGTCTCCTAGACCACTTCCTGAAAATTCCGCCTGCCGTCGCTTTCTCCTTAGGGGCCCAATCAAGGGCCGCATACCAAAGGGAATATGCGATGAGCAAGACGATCATCTTCATCCAAGCCGAGGGCAAGCCCGGCGTCACCGAGGCCGAGATCGCGATCCCGGCGACGGTGCGCGACCTGCACGAGGTCTTAAAAAAGCACGGTATCGATTTCGACAAGGAGTTCGAAGCCTTCGTCGATGAGGCGGACAACCCCGTGCCGCACGAGGCCAAGGCCACCGTCGAGGGCCTCAAGCACGGCTCGCGCGTCCACGTGACCCACTGCAAGAAGATCAAGGTCACGGTCCACTACATGCACCGCACCATCGACCGCGCCTTCGCACCCGGCACCCGCGTGCGCACTGTCAAGCAGTGGGCCGTGCGCGAGCTCAAGCTCAATCCCACGGATGCCGGCGAGCACGTGCTGCAGCTCTGCAACAACACCATCCAGCCGCCGACCGACGCCGCGCTCGCGGAGCTGGTCAATGGCCGGAGCTGCGATGTCTGCTTCGACCTCGTTCCGGAAAAGCGCATCGAGGGCTAAAGCCGATGACCTTGGTCGTGCCTCCCGACCAGTTGCTCCTCGCAGTGGATCTCGCCGCACCGGAATTCCGGCGCGGCGAGATCGAGGGCAAGTGGCGTCACATCGAAACCGCATGGCCGCACACGACCATCGCGGTTGCCGCGGCGAAGCGCCCGCACGCGCCCGACGAATTCGGGTTCCGCTTCGAGTGCCGCGGCTACCGCCACACGCCGGCAACGGCGCAGCCGTGGGATTTCGCCGCGCGTCAGGCCCTGCCCGCGCCGCACTGGCCGGCGGGCCGGTCCCTCATTCCGTCGGTCTTCCGGCCGGAATGGAAAGGCGGCCAATGCCTTTATTTGCCATGCGATCGCATGTCGATCGAAGGGCACGGCGACTGGATTCACAAACACCCGAACCGGCTGTGGCAGCCGCAACGGGGCATCCTTTGCTACCTGGAGCAGCTTTATGATTTCCTCAATCAAGACGATTATTCGGGCATTCGCGGCGTCTGAGCACCGCTTGAGCTGTCCGGCACCGCTATGGGCGCGCACCATGTCCGAGCTGCACCGGCGCACACGGCAGCGGCACGAATCCGGCGCGTTCCTGCTCGGACATGACCATGACAGCCGCCGCGCTGCCGTTGATGTCGTCTATTATGACGATCTCGATCCGGCCGCATACGCGAGCGGTGTGTGCATTCTCCATGCCAACGCCTTCGCCAAGCTTTGGGCGATGTGCCGCGCGCGCAAACTCGCCGTCGTCGCGGACATCCATACGCATCCGGGCGCGGCCTTCCAGAGCGAGGCTGACCGCACTAACCCAATGGTCGCACAGCTTGGCCACATCGCCATCATCGTGCCCGGTTTCGCCGCGCCGCCGGTCCGCTACGAGGATCTTTGCATCTACGAGTACCAGGGCGAGCACCGCTGGGCCGAGCGCAGTCACCGCTGCTGCGCCCAATTCGTTTACACCGGATTTTGGAGTTGATCCCATGACCGCTCTTATCGATCACACGCGCCTGCACCGGACGGCCAAGTATTTCATGGACAGCGGCCGCGCGGCGACGCACGACGATGCTATGAGGATTCTGCG